>Ga0326728_10004832_pt1 | contig 39087 bp, 29 predicted proteins | sample MB3enrmetagenome_FD_207602 | JGI IMG/M metagenome (GOLD analysis project Ga0326728, IMG submission 207602) | Lab enriched peat soil microbial communities from McLean, Ithaca, NY, United States - MB31MN | ecosystem: Environmental > Terrestrial > Soil > Wetlands > Peat | place: USA: New York... | reverse complement strand
CTGGAAGTTCGCGATCGCCTCCAGCAGGTGGATTCCCCTGAAGTCCGGCCAGTAACGCTCAGTGACGAAGATCTCGGCATACGCAATCTGCCACAGAAGGAAGTTTGAGATGCGTTGCTCGCCCGAGGTTCGAATGAGCAGATCGGGATCGGGCATGTGCGCCGTGTAGAGATGGCGGTGAATGTCTTCCTCCGTGACGCTATCGGGGTTCACATGTTTGTGTTTCAGTTCCGCCATCAGCCCGCGGAAGGAGTCCACCAACTCCGATCGTCCGCCGTAGTTCAAGGCCAGTGTCAGCGTGGTGCCGGTGTTGTTGGCCGTCGCCTCTTCAACCCAGCGAATCTTGTCCTGGACGTCAGGCGCCAACTCATGTGTCCGCCCAATGGTCCGGAAGCGAATATTGTTCATTTGCATCCGATCGACGTTGCTTTCCAGGTAGGTCTTCAGCAGGCGCATCAGGAAGCTGACTTCGGCGCGGGGCCGTCGCAAATTATTTTCAAGAGAAAATGCATAGAGCGTCAGCCAGGGCAAGCCGATGCGTGAAGCCGTCTCCGTCACCAGTTGCACCGATTTTGCCCCTTGTTGATGTCCCACAAAGCGCTTGAGCGAGCGTCGGCCAGCCCACCGGCCATTGCCATCCATGATGATGGCCACGTGCCGCGGCACCTGCTCCGGCTTTAGCGTCAAATAGACAGCGCGCTCCTCGGGACTGAGCTCATCGATACGTAATGGGGGAGATGAAGACAAAGAATCGGCTGTAGATCGCATTTGCGCTTACCACGCGAAGGCCCGGACAGCATCCAGAAGTGGCACCTACGGATTCGCGCACGGTGGGTTAGATGCCGCTGATTGCGTGAGCGAACTTCCGGCCGGCATCAAGACGCCTGGAGCCGGATCCGGGGAGTCACACCATCGACCGTAAAGCATTTTAGGGAATTCTGCAACGCAGCGCAAAGGCGTCTCCAGTTCCGGCCGACCGAAATGGTCCGGAGCCCCGTCGAAACGGGACTCCGGAGGGGATTCCGAAGATGAAGTAAGCCGGTCGCCACCCAAGCGACGAACTGCGCGCGAGTTCTCGAGCGCAAAGGGGAGGCCTGCCTGGGCTACGCCCTACGCAGTGCGTCGGCGACCCGTTGACGCATCCCTCACTGCACCGAAGAAGAGCGTACGGTGCAAAGAGTCCAGATGCGGCAGCAGTTCGGCAACTTCCGCGAGAAATGGGTCGCTCAGAATCGCGGTGACTTCCTCGTCCCGGCGGCTGCGCTCATCGCGGACCAGTTGGCGTATCTCTACGCCAAGTGCCGTGGCCAACCGTTCCAGCGAGCCCAGCGTGGGAATCGCCTTGCCGTTCTCGATCTTCGAGATGTAGGTGCGCGGTACCTGCATCCGCCCCGCCAATTGCCGCTGGCTCAGGTGGCGCGCCCTGCGCAATTCGCGCACCTGCGCTGCTACCTGCATGCCCGCGCCGCCGCTAACAGGCGCCGGCTGGCTCGTCACCAGCCTTGGGGCCAGATAAACAGGCTCCTCAATATCGAGAGGCCTGTGGCATTTTCGGCAAAGGGAGTTGCTGGTCCTATACTGCATCAGCCTGCAGTATTCACACCGCACCACTTCGCGTGATTCCACGCTAACGAATGAAGTTGCCATTTAGGGATGCGCGGAGTGCCAGAGCGTGGGACTCCAGATGCATCGCTGCACCTTGAATGGTGCTACTTTCTACGAATGAACCATAATTGTCAAGTAGAAATTCAGGGTCAAACCGAATAAAGCACGATGAGACTCCCAAGAAACCCGACAAAACGCGAACCACATTGATCAACAGGAGATCTAAATGACAGGCAACTCGAGCTTTAGCCGTGAGCGCGCTTGGCAACTCCTCACGGATTGGACCCAGAGCGAAAGTCTTCGCAAGCACGCGCTTGCTGTCGAGGGATGCGTCGTCGCCTACGGGGCGCAGGAGGCGGACCGCCTCGCGTTGATAGGCGAGGTACGCACTGACTTCGTCGAACTCTACGCAACCACCGCGCTGCTCCATGACTTCGACTATGAGCGCCATCCCACGCCCGAGGAGCATCCCTTTGTCGGCGTCCATGAACTTGAGCGCCTGGGTTGGCCTGAGGAGCTCCGCACCGCCATCCTTGGCCACGCGCTTTATTCCGGAGTGCCGCGTGACACTCACCTCGCCAAAGTACTCTTCGCCTGCGACGAGTTGGCCGGCTTTCTAACCGCTTGCGCCCTGGTCAAGCCCACTAAGGCAATTGCCGACGTCGAAGTCGCAAGCGTGAAGAAGAAAATGAAGGATAAGGCCTTCGCCCGCGGCGTCCACCGCGAAGATATCGTGCAAGGCGCGGCCGAACTCGGTGTCGACCTCGATGCCCACATCGCCTTTTGCATTGAGGCAATGAAGAAACACTCGAGCGAACTGGGGCTGTGAGGCCCAACCCGGCTCCACTAAAGCTACGAGCTAGCAGCTAGAAGCATCTTTTCCTGTGCCTATCTCCCCCAATCGCCGCTCTCGACTCGTGGCAAGTCGCGCGGCTCCCGGTTGTAGCGGTAGAACCAGCACTCCAGCGATCCGCCATCGACCAGTTCCACCATTTGCCGTTCGCGAATATATTCGCTGGCCTCGGGCGATCTAGGATCGAAACCCTCGTAAGCGTCGAGCCGCTCGAGCACGTCCGCGTCGTCCGGCAGCTCCATCACCGTTCCTGTGATTCTGCCCTTCGCCCTGGGATCGGCCACGGCGCCGGGATAGCCGCCCAGATCGTAGAGCACTCCGCGCACGAATCCCTCGCCCACAGGCCGCAGTTTCGCCGCCACGCGCGCAATCTTCGTCGGCGCGAGCCCCGGCTGCAGGGTCCCGTATGCAAATAGATAGTCGCTCATCGTTCGCACTATGATGTTAGGGTCCGTTCCCAGTCCCTGGACAGTCCCCGCTAAGGAGGACAGCACAAATGAAACGGATGATTTTGCTCGCAGGTGTTGTGTACTCCGCCACGTTCCTCTCCGCGCAGGTTCACGCTCAGGATGTGGTCACGGTCGCCACGTGTCCCAAATCGATCCCGCTCCCGGTTCCATTCCAGGTGGATTGCTCCCACGTCGCCGATCCGTCGACCAAAGCGCTCTGCCGTCCGTTTGCCGAGAATCAGGCCTGCAAAGTGTTCTTCGCGTATCGCAAGATTACAGGGATCGATCTTGAGCAGTACTGCCCCACCTTCACCTACACCCTCTATGACAAGAATCAATGGCCGCAAGAACCTGGCGATGCCGGCGGTTTCGCACGGAGGTGCGGCGCCGACCTGATGACCGATGGCATCATTCAATCGAGCATCGGCCCCTACGACGTGCACGAGATCTTACACGTGTATCAGGATAATGCGCTCGGCGCGCTGCCGGACGCCCACATTTTGTTCGGTCCTGCGATGGCCGAAGCGCAGCGCGAGATCGGCGACGGCAAGAGTTACTGGAACACAATGGGGCGCATGAAAGCAGATTTGAGCCGCGAAGCGAATGCCGGCGCCGCATCGCTGCCAGCGGAGAAGCGCTGCGTGCAGGCGGAGTTCTACATTGAGGACAGTTTATATGTGAAGAACACAAACAACGCCGAGCTGTTTTATCGCGAGCTCGAGCGTGGCGGAACGAAAGACGTGCCAAACCGGCTGGCACGGTTCAACCGCATGTTTGACGCTGTTTCAGGCGGAATGGCAAAGGAGTATTTGCTTGCGCACGGCTGTGCGCTCTTTTAAGCGGGTGCGAATCCGCGAATTGTTCACGCAGCAGAACCTTTCGCCCGCAGCTCCGCCACAATCTCCTTCGCGGCCGCCCGCGCCTCCGCTTCCTTGTCCGGCGGAAAGCTGATCGCACCTACGCGCGCGTGTCCGCCCCCGCCATAGCGCTCGCAGATCTGCGCCAGATTCACCATCGTCTTCGGGTCAGCCTTGGTCCAGGGATTCGATCCCACGGCTACCTTTGTCCGGAAGCTCGACTTCGATAGCCCAATCGAGTACGTCGCCCGCGGATACAGATAGTACGGGATGAACTTGTTGAATCCCTCAAGCGGGTGGTCGGTGATATCGAAGAAGATCGTTCCGTCGCGCTCTTCCGCGCGGCTGCGGATCAGTTCCAGCGCCTCCTCATGGCGCTTCATCAGCGGCGGCAATAGCGGCGCGACAAACGGCTGGTTCAGAATCTCGGCCAGCGGCATCTCTGTCAGCAACGGAATCAGCCGCGGAATGAACCCTGGGTCCTCGGTGGCCTCGATGATCAGCGTAAGTTTCATCGCCGGCGCGGCCATCTCCACAGCCGCTTCGGGGCTTTCATACTTTGCGCCATCCACAATGTCGGCCCAGTGAATCAGCTCCGCCACGGGGGCCGTGTCGAATCCATAGCGCGTCTTGGCAATGTGCGCAAGAAAACTGGTGCACGAAGTGTAGTTGGGATCGAAGAACTTCCGAGCGGCGCAACTCGGATCGCGCTGGCACGCCAGAAAGTTGTCCTGGTCTTGTGGTGTCAGGAATGCCGATTGGTGATGATCGAACCACCACGTGATGCGCGGCGACGCAGAGTATTTGAAGTCGACAATCGCGTTTTCGTCGCCGGTGAACTCGCTCTCATCAAAGAGAGCGCCGGCGCGGTGAACCAGCCCGTGATACTCGTAGCTCGCGTCCCGGGTGACGCACTCTTGATGGAAGCGCGTGAACAGCGAGGCTGAGCAAGCTCCGTCAAAGCACTTGTCGTGATAAAAGACGCGAACCTGCATCACCGGGGAATCCTCCTCGAGCCGTCGCCTAAAAAAGCGGAACTGTACAGCATCAAGGGCGGGGCCGATTGTGTCAAGCTGAGCCGGATCACATAGCCCACATTCCGAAGCGAACATGAGCGCCTGCGGCCTCGCCGTGGTCCGCGTCACAAGCGGCAAACTCCGCCATCGTTTAACCTCAGGAGAGTCTCCCTGCATGACCACGGCCGCTGCTCAAGCTCGTTACCCGCTCACCCAGGGCGTTAACCCGTGGCTGGTCACCGTCTCGGTCATGCTTCCCACCTTCATGGAGGTGCTTGACACTGCCATTGCCTCGGTGGCCTTGCCCTATATCGCCGGCTCGCTCTCCGCCTCAAACTCCGAAGCCACCTGGGTGCTCACCAGCTACCTGGTGGCCAACGCGGTCATTTTGCCCGCCTCCAATTGGTTTGCGCGGCGATTCGGTCGCAAGCGCTTCCTGCTCACCTGCGTCATCCTCTTCACCGTTGCCTCGTTTTTCTGCGGCGCGGCCCCATCGCTGGCCGTCATCCTCCTGGCGCGCGTCCTCCAGGGCGCGGGAGGCGGCGCTCTCCAGCCTCTTTCGCAATCCATCCTTCTCGAAAGCTTCTCCCTCAAGGATCGCTCCAAAGCCATGGCCGCCTATGGCCTGGGAATCGTATGCGCGCCGGTGCTTGGTCCCACCCTCGGCGGCTGGCTCACAGACACCTGGAGCTGGCGCTACGCCTTTTACATCAACATCCCCGTCGGCATTCTTGCCGTCATCATGATCAGCCGCTTCGTCCACGACCCGCCTTACATCAAGAACGCCAAGGTGGGCGCCTTCGACAACATCGGCTTCGGCCTGTTGGTTGTCTGGACCGGATGCCTGCAAATCGTCCTCGACAAGGGCCAGGAAGACGACTGGTTCGGCGCCATCTGGGTACGCTGGGCCGTGGCGGCTCTTGTCATTGCGCTCCTCCTGTGGATCTGGCACTCTTGGTTCCATCCCAAAGGTCTCGTCGACCTGCACATCCTTAAAGACCCCAATTTCCGAACCGGCTGCCTGATGATTGCCATGCTCGGCATGTGCATTTACATCACCATTGCCATCCTGCCGCTCTACTATCAGGAGATTCTGGGCTACACCGCATTTACCGCGGGCCTCGTCGTCTTTCCCCGCGGCGTCGGCTCCTTCATCGGCTCGCCCATCATCGGCATTCTCGGTTCGCGCATCGACAACCGCAAGCTGCTCTGCGCCGGGTTCCTCGGTTTTGCCGTCTGCGCCTTCATCTTTGGCGAGGTCAACCTCGACATCGGCCCCTACACGCTTCTATTTCCCATCACGCTTACCGGTTTCGCGCTCAGCTTTGTCTTCGTGCCACTGGCCACTTTGTCCACCCGCACCATCTCCAGGAACGAGATGGGCAACGCCACCGGCCTCTTCAACATGCTGCGCAACATCGGTGGATCGATCGGCATCTCCATGGCCACCACCGCGATTATTCGCCGCGCCGCATTGCACCAAACCGAACTCAGCGCGAACCTCTCACCCAGCTCCGCCGTGCTGCAGCAGAAGTCTGCCATCATCGCCGCGTACCTCGGCCATCGCATGGGCCCCGCTGCCGCGTGCCCCGGCTCTTTCGGTCTCATTTACGGCCTTATGGAGCAGCAAGCTGCCCAACTCGCCTACGTCGACGTCTTCCGATGGACCGCGGTCCTGGCCCTCATCTGCGCCGCCTGCGCCTGGCTTTTTTCAAAGCCGATCGGCCACACCGAAGTGCCGCCAGGCGCGCATTGAGGCCCTACCCCGCCAGCCCTACAAACTTCTTCAAACCTTCGTCGTACTCCTCGATCCGCCCAGTCAGAATGTCGTAGTACCATCCGTGCACCGTCAGCCGGCCCTCATTCATAGCGCTCCGCACCGGCATCTGGGCCTTCAGATTCTGCAACTGCGCCACTACATTGCCCCGTATCAGCGACGCCAGCTCAGCGGTTTCGCCGTCGGCGGGATTCAGCGGTTGCCGGTGGGCGAACGCAGCCTGCACATGATCTAACCAGCGCCGCGCCTTCGGCAGGTTCTCCAGGCTCTTCCGGTCGAGCGCGGCCTTCAGCGCTCCGCAGTCCGAGTGCCCGCACACGATAATGTGCCTTATCTTCAGCACCTCCACCGCGTATTCGATCGTGGCCGTCACTCCGTCTACGTCCTGGCTCGTGACCGGCACTACATTGCCGATGCTGCGTGAGATAAACAGATCCCCCGGCTCGGTCCCCAGGATCAGGTCCGGCAGCACGCGCGAATCCGCGCACGTAATAAACAGCCACTCCGGCGTCTGTCCTTCCGCCAGCAAATGAAAGTGGCTCTTTCTTGCCGGAAACACTTCGGCGAGAAACTTCTTGTGTCCTTCAATCAGTCTTTGCATTTTTGCCCTGCCGTTCCATTCTCGCATCGGGCGAATTCATCCGCGCCAGTCCATTCGCGTCTGAACTTGCGCGTCCCACGTCTCTGCCAGCCTATCGCATGCGTGCCGGGCTCTCGCTTCTGCGAAGCTCACGCGTCTATCCTGAACGAGAGGAAGCGTTACGTATGCTCCGCTGCCAAAGGTCTTCGCGCTTCAGAATCCTGTCAATCCTGCTGCTGACGCTCGCGGCTCTGAAAGCTCCGGGGCAAGCACCGAGCCAAACCCCAAGCCAGGAAGTCGACGCCCTCTCGGCCGATCTCCGCAGCCGCATCGATCGCATTGCCGCGCAGGTGCTTGATGCCACCGGAGTACCCTCCGCCTCCGTGGCTGTCATCCAGCACGGCAAGCTTGTCTACACCCACGCCTACGGTTTTGCCCGCCTCGCCACGGATTCCGCTCCCGCCGTTCCGGCTACGCCCGAAATGCGCTACTCCATCGGCTCCATCTCCAAGCAATTCACAGCCGCCGCAATCCTCCTGCTTCAGGAACAAGGCAAGCTTTCCGTCGATGACCCTGTCGGCAAATACATTCCCGGCCTCACGCGCGGCAACGACGTCACCATCCGCCAAGTTCTCTCCCATACCTCCGGCTTCCAGGACTACTGGCCCGAGGATTACGTCATGACTCCGATGCTCCAGCCCGAAACCGCGCAGGAGATCCTCGACACCTGGGCAAAGAAGCCGCTCGACTTCGATCCGGGGACTCAATGGCAATACTCGAACACCAATTACATTATTGCCGGCCGCATCGTCGAAATCGTCTCCGGCCAGCCGCTCTTTGGTTTTCTCACGCAGCACATCTTTGGGCCGCTCGGGATGACTTCGGTGTGCGATTCCGATCAGGCGCCGATCGAGCCGCCCGCCGCGCAAGCATACTATCGCCACGCGTTAGGCCCTTTGCGCCCCGCACCCGACGAAGGCCCGGGCTGGATGTTCGCCGCCGGCGAGCTTGCCATGACGGCCCATGACCTTGCTCTTTGGGATGAAAGTCTCATCGCGCAATCGATCCTGAAACCCGAGAGCTATAAACAAATGTTCACTGAGGTCAAGCTCAAGAATGGCAAAGGCACTGAATACGGTCTAGGCGTCGACGTGCGCGACCGTGATGGCCATCGCTCAATCGAGCACTCTGGGGAAGTCTCCGGCTTCGTCTCCGACAATGAAGTCCTCATCGATGACGGCGCGGCCGTGGCCGTCCTTACCAATCAGGATGCCGTCGGCGCAGCCTCTACCATCGCAAGGCTCGCCGCGCCACTCGTCGCCGGCTATCCGCTCAGCGCTCCCGAACAGCAGGCCCTCGAGATTTACCGCGGGCTCCAGCAAGGCCGCATCGATCGATCGCTTCTCGCGCCGAATCTCAGCGACTACTTCACGCCGCAGGCGATCTCAGACTTTCAGTCCAGCCTCGCGCCTCTCGGCGAGCCGCTCAGCTTGCGACAAACCAACGAAGAACTCCGCGGCGGCATGACTTTCCGCACATTCGACATTGCCTTTCCCGGCCGCCGTCTCCGCCTCACCACCTACACCTATCCCGACGGCAAGCTCGAACAGTACTTGATCGCACCCACAGAGTGACAATAGAAGCGGAGAGACGCATGCCCCGCGTCAAATTACCGGCCCCTGAGTCACCGGCCGTCGACGAGCACGCCCCAAGCCGCGCCCATCGCACGTACTTTACTTTCGCGATCACCTGCATCAGCCGGTACATGATTCTGCGCGATCGGGTCTTCGGACTCTCAAAAAAAGGCCGTCTGCCGGTTGGCATTCACGAGCACGCTTTGCGGCACTCTATCGCGAGCGCGGCCAACCGGCTTGACGCACTGTTTGTCGAGCCGGTCTCTTTCCCCGCGCATGCGGCGCTCCTGCTCTGCCACGGCATAGGCGAAACCGTCGAGCAGTGGTTCGGCGTGCAGCAGTTGCTCGCCGCAAATGGCGTTGCGTCGTTGGTGTTTGATTACTCGGGATACGGCAAGAGCACCGGGCGCCCTGACTGGGATCAGTTTGAGCGAGATACGGTGGCAGCGTTTACGTCATTGCGCGACCTCGCTGCAGGTCTGCCCGTCTCTCTCCTGGGCTTCTCACTTGGCAGCGGCATCGCGACGGCGACGATTAACAGGCTCGACGCTCACTGCCTGATTCTGTGCCAGGCCTTTCCGTCGTTTCGCCGAGCTGCGACAGCCGCGTGGATTCCCAAGGGGCTCATTCCGCTGGTGCCGCCCATTTGGCACGCGCAACAGCCGCTCGCCGATTGCCGCCTGCCTGTCCTCATCGTGCACGGTGAAAAAGACCGGCTTTTTTCCCCGACGATGGCGTCGGAGCTGGCCGAGTTTTGTTCTCCGGCCGCGAAAGTTCTCCTGATTCCTGGGACGTCGCACAATCAGCCGTTCCGCCGGCCGCACCTCGACTATTGGGGCCCCATCATCACCTGGCTTGGTAAATAGTCTGGCGCCTCGTTCCAACGTGGCAGCGGGAAGCATGGGGAAGGTGAGTACCTCGGGGTTGTGAGCTACGACCCACCGCGCTCCGGCTGCGACTCGTCGCGGTGATCGCGATTCGCATAATTGTCGTCCAGCCGATCCTTGCGGTTTTCGCGCTCTTCCAGTTCCCGGCGCTTTCGCTGCTCTTCGCGCTCCTCGCGTCCGTCAGCCATCGTCAACTCCCCCAACTTCAGTCTAGTAATTCTTGATGAATTGCGCGAAGCGACGTCCGCCGTGTGCGCTGACCCATCCATTCACTCGTCCTAAGGTCTGCCGTCCGCAGGACCCTCCGGTAAACTTGAGTCTGACCATGTTTGAGAACCTAACCGACAAACTACAGCGCGTCTTCAAAAACCTTCGTGGCCAGGGTACGCTCACGGAAGAGAACATCGCCGACGCTTTGCGCGAAATTCGCGTCGCCCTCCTTGAAGGCGACGTCAATCTCAAGGTCGTCACAGACCTCATCGAGCACATCAGCCGGAAGGCCGTCGGATCTGAAGTCCTCACCGCGCTTTCGCCCTCCGAGCAGGTAGTCAAGATCGTCCGCGACGAGCTCGTCGCCCTCCTCGGCCGCGACACGGCTCGCTTCAACTTCGCCTCAAAGCCGCCCACCATCATCCTCATGGCCGGATTGCAGGGATCCGGCAAAACGACGACCTCTGGCAAGCTGGCTGCCTGGCTCAAAAAGGGTGGTCACCGCCCCATGCTCGTCTCGGTCGATGTCTACCGTCCCGCCGCACGCGAGCAGCTCAAAATCGTCGCCAAGCAGGTCGAGACGCGCCTCTACGAAGGCGACCAGAAGGGCGAACCCGCCGGCTCCGCCCTTGTCGAGCGCCTCGCAAAAGAGGCCCGCCGCGAAGCCGTCATCATGGGATGCGACACCCTCATCGTCGACACCGCAGGCCGCCTTCACATCGACGAAGATCTAATGGCCGAGATGGAGAGTCTCAAAAAGCTCCTCAGCCCGCAGGAAATTCTCTTCGTGGCCGACGCCATGACGGGCCAGGACGCCGTGAACTCTGCGCAGGATTTTCACTCCCGTCTCTCGCTTACGGGCGTCGTTCTCACCAAGATGGACGGCGATGCCCGAGGCGGTGCCGCGCTCTCCATCCGCTACGTCACCGGCCAGCCCATCAAGTTCATCGGCGTGGGCGAAAAACCTGACGCCTTCGAGCCCTTCCATCCCGACCGCATCGTCGGCCGCATCCTCGGTATGGGCGACATGCTTTCGCTCATCGAGAAAGCCGAATCCACGCTCGATCGCAAGAAGTCTGAGGAGCTGGCAAAGAAGGCGCTTCTCGGCGACGGCTTCTCGCTCGAAGATTTCCGCGACCAGCTCCAGCAAATCAAGAAGCTCGGCTCCATGGAGAGCATTTTGAAGATGCTGCCCTCGGTCGGCCCGTTCGCCGGCATGCAGCAGGCAGCGGGTCAAATCGACGAAAAGCAATTTGTCCGTCTCGAAGCCATCATCAACTCCATGACGCCCAAGGAGCGCCGCAATCACGACATCATTTCGGGCACGCGCCGCAAGCGCATCGCGGCCGGCAGCGGCACTAGCGTACAGGAGGTCAACCAGCTCCTCCGCCAGTACGCCCAGATGGCCAAAATGTTCAAACAGGTGGGCAAGGGTGGTCTCGCCAAGAGCATGATGCGCGGCGGTCTAAGCGGCATGGGCGCCAAGCAACGCTTTGGGCGATAGGGCCAGGCGACGGCGAACCATCGCTTTCTTAGAATCAAGCGCACGCATCCGATCCTGCGTTAACCTGAGAATTCCATGACCCCCCTCCAGGACCAGCTCGACGAGATCACCGCCAACACGCGCAACCTCGTTCAGCCTGAGCGGATGGCCGTCAGCGAACAGGCTGTCGCGGAACTGTTTGCCTCCGGGATCGAGGAAAGAATCCTTCCTGTCGGCGCCATCGCCCCCGAGTTCACCCTCCCGGACGCCTCTGGCCGTCCCGTCCGCTCGGCTGACCTTCTCGCCCTCGGGCCTCTAGTGCTCAATTTCTTTCGCGGCCGTTGGTGCGCTTACTGCGTCACCGAGCTTGAGGCTTGGCGCGATCTCTACCCAACCCTTCGCGAGTCCGGCGCGCTGCTCGCCGCCATCGGCCCGCAAACCGCCCGCCAGAGCGACTTCATGGTCGGCCAGCACGGCCTGCCCTTTCCCGTCCTTACCGACCCCGGCTGCGCCTTGGCTGAGCAGTTCGGCCTCACTTACACGATTCCCGAATACCATCGTGACTACTACCGCTCCATCCTGGTCAACATCCCCTTCGTCAATGGCGATCAAAGCTGGCGCCTGATCCTGCCCGCCACCTACGTGCTCGCCCGCGACCGCCGCGTCCTCTACGCCCGGGCCTTCGCCGACTTCCGCGTCCGACCTGAGCCGGAAGAAGCCCTCGCAGCGGCCCAGGCCGCCGTTAAGCTGTAGCTCCAGGCTCCTGCTGAGGCGGATCTTGGCCAGCCCCCGGCCATTCCTAGATCGAAACCCACCCCAAAGTTGCATCCCAACTGAGGAAAATCGCATCATATAAGTTGACAACATTACACTCAATCTGAGATGCTATCCCGTCAGATTGACCCCAAAGGCAGGAACCTAAACATGGCTAAAATGATTGGAATCGATCTCGGTACTACCAACTCGTGCGTCGCCGTCATGGAAGGCGGCGAACCAAAAGTTATTCCGAATGAAGAGGGTGCACGCACCACGCCCTCGATCGTCGCTTTCACCAAGAGCGGCGAGCGCCTGGTCGGCCAAGTCGCCAAGCGCCAGGCAATTACGAACCCTGAGAACACCATCTTCTCCATCAAGCGTTTCATGGGACGCCGCTACAACGAGGTGTCCGACGAGATGAAGATGGTCCCCTTCAAGGTGGTCCAGCAGGGCGACCATGTAGGCGTCATAGCTCAGGGCAAGGAGTACACTCCGCCCGAAATCTCCGCGATGATCCTTCAGAAGCTCAAGAAGAGCGCCGAAGCCTATCTGGGCGAGACAATTAGCGAGGCCGTGATCACTGTTCCGGCCTACTTCAACGACGCGCAGCGCCAGGCCACCAAGGACGCGGGCAGAATCGCCGGCCTCGACGTCAAGCGCATCGTCAATGAGCCCACTGCGGCAGCTTTGGCCTACGGCCTCGACAAAAAGAAGGACGAGACCATCGCCGTCTACGACTTTGGCGGCGGCACATTCGATATCTCCATCCTCGAAGTCGGCGAGGGTGTTATCGAAGTGAAATCGACTAATGGCGACACTCACCTCGGTGGCGACAATCTCGATCAGCGCATCGTCGAATGGCTCATCAGCGAGTTCAAGGCGGAGCATGGCCTCGACCTCACCTCCAAGGGCAACGAGATGGCCCTGCAGCGCCTGAAGGACGCAGCGGAAAAGGCCAAGATCGAGCTCTCGACCACCGTCGAAACCGAGATCAACCTACCCTTTATCACCGCCGACGCCTCCGGCCCCAAGCACCTGGTCCGCAAGCTAACGCGCGCCAAGCTGGAGCAGTTAGTCGAAGATCTCATCGAGCGCTCTGTCGAGCCTTGCAAGAAGGCACTGTCCGATGCCGGCATCACCACCAGCCAGATCCACGAAGTCGTTCTGGTCGGCGGGCAGACACGTATGCCGCGCATTCAGGAGCTGGTCAAGAAGCTCTTCGGTAAGGAGCCGCATCGCGGTGTCAATCCCGATGAGGTGGTTGCCATAGGCGCTGCCGTTCAGGCAGGCGTGCTCACCGGCGACGTCAAGGATCTTCTGCTTCTCGACGTCACTCCACTCACCTTGTCCATTGAGACTCTGGGCGGCGTGGCTACGCCGATGATCCCGCGCAACACGACCATCCCCACCAAGAAGACCGAGACCTTCTCGACGGCTGCCGACAATCAGACCGAAGTCGAGGTCCACGTCCTCCAGGGCGAGCGGCCCATGGCGGCGCAGAACCGCACCTTGGGCAAGTTCAAGCTCGGCGGCATCATGCCCGCGCCGCGCGGCATTCCGCAAATCGAGGTCACTTTCGACATCGATGCCAACGGCATTCTCAACGTGACCGCGAAGGACAACGCCACCGGCAAAGACACGCGCATCACCATCACCTCGAGCTCGGGCCTGTCGAAAGAGGAAATCGAGAAGATGGCCAAAGAAGCCGAAGCGCACGCGTCTGAAGATAAAGAGCAGCGCGAATCGATCGAGGCCCGCAACTCCCTTGATGGCATGGTCTACAACATCGAGAAGATGCTCAAGGACGCGGGCGAAAAAGTGCAGGCAGCCGACAAGACTGAAGTCGAATCGGCCCTCGCCGACGCAAAAAAGACGCTCGAAGGCTCGGCGTCAACCGCTGAATTGCGTTCTGCGAACGAGAAGCTCACCCTCGCCAGCCACAAACTGGCTGAGGCCATGTACAAAGCCAGCTCCTCGCAAACGGCTGCACCGGGCAGCCCCTCGGACGGCAGTACTGCCGGGCCAACTGCCGGCGGAGCCAAGAAGGAAGGCGAAGTCATCGACGCCGAATACGTCGACGTCGACGACAAGAAATAAAGCGGCCATCGAAGATGGCGCAGATGAACGGGGTGGGCGGTGATGGTGCCGTCCGCCCCGCCTTCTTATGATGAAAACTGGAAACAGCTATTGTGAATGGTCGATTGGACTTCGCCGATGAAATGCCTGAGGCCGCTGGCAGATCGCATGCAATGTAACGCACAACGCCGTCGTGAGGCGCACCTGAGATAAGAAAACATCCATGGCCACAACCGCCAACAAAGACTATTACGCAACGCTCGGCGTCAAGAAGACGGCCACGCCGGAAGAGATTCGCAAGGCTTTTCGCAAAGCCGCGCGTAAGTACCACCCCGACGTCAATCCCAACGACAAGCGTGCCGAAGAAAAGTTCAAGGAGATCTCCGAGGCCAACGACGTCCTCTCGGACGAGAAGAAGCGCAAAGTTTACGACCAGGTTGGCTTTTACTCGGATCAAATAGACCCCGCGCAGGCTGAGGCCTACGCGCGCCAGCAGCGCTCCGGCGGCGGCCAGCCTCCCATTGATTTCGGCGGCTTCGATTTTTCCGGCTTCCAGGGCGATCCCGGAGTGCAGGGTAACTTCGGCTCGGGCAGCTTCAAAGACATTTTTTCCGGCATCTTCGGTGGCGCGCAGCAGCATCGACAGCCGCGCGGACCGCAACCCGGCACCGACCTCGAGTACCAGGCCACAATCGACTTTTGGACCGCCATCCGCGGCGGTCAGGCCCGCATCCAGATCAACCGCCAGGAGGCCTGCCCCACCTGCCACGGCCAGGCCCACGTCGGCGGCAATGCGGAGTGCCCCGAGTGCCACGGCACCGGCCAGGTCACGCAGATGGGTGGCCGCATGAAGTTCAACATCACCTGCCCGCGCTGCAACGGTACCGGCCACATCTCGCACGACTGCCCTACCTGCCACGGCGAGGGCACCATCGCCCGTACCGAAACGGTCGAATTCCGCATCAAGGCTGGCACGCGCGACGGCCAGCGCATCCGCCTGCAAGGCAAGGGCAATGCCGGCGTCAACGGCGGGCCCGCCGGCGATCTTTTCCTCATCGTGCGTACCGGATCGAATCCGGTCTTTACGCGCGTGGGCGATGACATCCAGATCACCGTCCCCATCACCGTGGCCGAAGCTGCGCTCGGCGCCAAGGTCGAAGTCCCCACCATCGATGGCCGCGCACAGTTGAAGATTCCGCCCGGCACGCAGAGCGGGCAGAAGCTGCGCATGCGGGAGCGCGGCGTTGAGAGCGCTTCGCATGCTGGCCAGCGCGGCGATGAAATCGTCACCGTTGAGGTTGCCGTTCCGCACCTAAACGACGAGCGTAGCCGCGAGATCATGCGCGAACTCGCCCGCCTCAACCCCGACGACCCGCGCAAGGCGCTGTTCGACAAGCTGTAAGATTCACGCTGAAGCAAACATGGGCCATAGTTGGATCGGCTGGGCTGTTTGGAGAAATTACGATGGCCACAAAACGCAAATCCAAAGGCGCCTACATGATCTCGGCCGTGGCCGAGATGTACGAGATCCATCCCCAGACTCTGCGCCTCTACGAGCGCGAAGGCCTGCTCAAGCCCTCGCGCACTGAAGGCAACACGCGTCTCTACACCGATGAAGATCTCGAGCGCCTCGAGTTCATCCTCAACCTTGCGCGCGACCTCGGCGTCAACATCGCCGGCATCGCCATCATCCTGCAGATGCGCGAGCGCATGGAAGAAATGAACCGCCAGATGCAAGGCTTCGTCGAATACGTGCGCAGCGAAATGCTTGCCCGTTTCCAGCAGGCCGCGCCGGGCACATCCGGCGCCATCGTCCCCATCCGCAAGTCTGTGGCCTCGCCCGCACGCACCACCACAACACGCAAGCCGTAACGGTCCGCCTTCTACTCCGTAAGTTTGCGCAGCCGTCCCTCGGGGAGCAACTCGTACGGGTCGCCTCGATAGCGCAGCCGTCTGGTGGCTAAATAGCTCCTCACCCAGAAAACGAATCCCATCAGGTCGCGCAGCGGATAGAGCCATGCCATGCGCGCCGCGACGCGGTCGTGTACTACGAAGCTACTCACTAGGACGCACAAGAGGACCCGGTCCAGGACCGTAAACGCCAGCAGTCCGGCTCCCCATGCCCAGTGCCCGTCCAACGTCAGCGCAATCCACGCCAGCAGGCCAAATGGAACTGCATAAGTCAGCACTTCTCCCAGGTGCCCCATCGGCCGCGAAAAGCGCGTGCTCGTCGCCCATCCCTGCTGATGCGCGATGCTGCTCTTGAACGCAGCATTCAGCACGTGGTGTTCGACGACATACTGCGACAACACCACGATCTCGCCGGCTGCCGCCGTCCAATTGCCCAATACAAAGTCGTCGGCGTAATACTGTGCCACCTTTTCATAGCCGCCGATTTTTGCAACGGTGCTCTGCCGCATCACCATCGAGGGCCCGAGCGCGAACTTCATCCCCTCAAGCATGTTGGCCACCAGCACGCCTGAGGTCATTTCCACGCTCATGCCCATCGCCTCCAGCCGCGCCCACAATCCATGCCGGGTGCAGCCGCGGTAGAGGCTGGTAACCATGCCTACCTGGGGATCGCGCATCGGCTGCACAACCTCTCGTAGGTAATCCGGCGTCACGCGCACATCGCTATCTGCCGTCACCAGGATTTGATGCCGCGCCTCGCGGCGCATAACCTCCAACGAAAATGTCCTTGCATTCGGCCACGGCGGTTCGCCGCAAGTCAGTATGCGCGCCTTCAGGTGCGGATACCGCGCCATCACACGCCGCGCTGCGGCCAGTCCCAGGTCGCTCTCCTGCCGCGCGCAGAAAAGGATTTCGTACTCCGGATAATCCTGCTCGAAAAAACTGGCCAGATTCTGCTCCAGATCGGGTTCGTCGCCGTGCACCGGCTTCAGCACGCTAACCGGCGGCAGAAATGCCGCATCCCGCGCATCGCCCGCGCCGCGCCGGAAGCGCATCGCTCCCGCAATCACCATCAAGCTATAAATTGTCGATGTGATGATGCCGAAGACACCGAGCACAATCAGTCCGGCGTCAACAATGTGGCTGAAGTTCATCCTCGAAAGATTCTCACTTCAGCGGCCGGTCCGTCCACAAGGTCTTATCGGCCAGCGTCTGCACCTCATACAAGTGCCCGGCCAGCACGGTCTCCACATTCTCTCGGTCCGGATCTTCGGCGAAAATCCACTTGCGCTCGCCTGTCCCCCAGATCGCCGCCAGTTTCGCGGGGCTCAGGTAAATGTCCGGCGCATCGGGATAGCACGATCCCCACAGCAGTGTGGTTCCCTCGCCGTTCTGCCCGCAACGCGGAAGCACCAGCATCGCCGGCCTTCCCCGGAAAAAGTCGTTCGTGTAAAAGATCACCGATGACCCCGACGACTGCTCGCCGTAAATGATCAGGACGTCGTTTGCCGAGCCGTCTCTCATGATGGTTTCGGCCATCGGCTTTGAGCTCAGCATCGGCTCAAACCGCGCAAACGCGATGTGCGCGGCCACAAAGAATGCCGTCATCGTCAGTGCCGCGCTCACGGTGGCCGCCATGTGTTTCTTTTTCAGCCGCAGCAACCAGCCCGGCATCGGCCCAATCAGCAGCGTGATCGCCGCCATCGCCGCCGGCAACCGCAGCGCTGCAAATGACTCGCCCGTCAAGTCGAACAAGTGCGACATCGACAGCGTGTAATCGCCCACTCCGCGATGCGCCAGCACCGTTCCAATATCCGCCACGTACGGCAGGCTGCGCGAGGTCCACAATCCCCACGCCAGCGTCGCCGCAGCCGCCACGCCGATCGCTGCAAACACCGCCTGTGCGACTGTCAGCCACGCAGTCGAAAGCGTCGGCTTGCCGCCTTCCACGCCGTCGTTCACTTCTACATCCGCGATCACGCCCGCAATCAGCATCACCAGCGGCGGCCACACCGGAAACGTGTAGTATTCCTGATTCGTCGAAATCGAAAAGAAAATCAGCGTCCAAGCCGAGTACAAGCTTAGAAGCCAGATCGTCCTGGTGCGGAACTTGATCCGCCGCACGTAGGTGCCCACATCCTCGCGCATCGCGTGGTCCAGATAGAAATCCACCGTGTCGCCCGCATCGTGCTTCAAGTGCTTCAGCCATGTGCGCCGCGTCTTCCATGCCATCGCCGCCATCGCGCCGAGAAAAAGACTCCACGGGAAAATCCAGATCAGTTCGCCCAGCCAGTACCACAGCGCCGGCATTTTGTTGTAATCGTGCGGATAGCGCAGGTTAAAGAAGCGCAGCACGTGCTCGTTGATGAAGTATTGATAAAAGAATCCGTTCACATTCCCGATCGTGGGGTGATTGCCCGAAGGGTGTCCCTGGTCGTGATTGATGATGCCGCACGCAATGTGCCACGGCGCGGCGATCGCCAGAAACAAAAGAAATCCCGACACCGGCTTCAGCGCTTTCCACCGCCGCCATTGCCCGGTCAGGAGCAGATAAGGAATTGCCGCGCCGCCGAAGAATACCGGCGCAATCAAGCCCTTTGTCAGGAGCGCCAGTGCCACTCCCGCCCACGCCCAATACACCATCGCCGGCCGGTTGTCTTCCAGGCTCACGATGAGGGCGTACAAGGCTATCAGCAGAAACAGCGCAAGGATCGCCTCAGGAATGATGAAGCGCGTAAACAAAAATGCGCCCACGGATGTCAGCACGCCCAGCCCGGCATAGAAGCCTGCGCGCTCGCCCCACGCTCGCCGCCCCCAAAGCCACGCGAGCCATGTCAGCCCCAGCATTGCCAGCGCATTAGGCAAATGCGTGGCAAAGGTGTTCTCGCCGAAAACCTTGTACATCCCCGCCACCAACCAGTAAGGCAGCGGCGGTTTTTCAATGTAACGGATGCCGTTGGTTTTCGCGGTGATCAGGTCGCCGCTCTCGGCCATGTGCTGCGCGGCCTGCGCGTGCGAGGCATCCACGTCATCCAGCAGCGGAGGAGAGAACAACGAAGCAAAGTAAATCGCGGCCCAGAGTAGGGCAAAAACCAGCCAAACCGTGCGCATCGAGGGAGCGGCCTGAGGGCGATCGATTGTCCTTGTCGAATTCATCATTGTCATCTTGGTCCCGCGTGTTGCGTCAGCCTGTCCGCTGCCAGCGCCAATTTGAGAGCGCCGCATTCCGGCTGCGTAGAGAAAAAGGGCTTCAGCCCGTGGGATAACCACTCATGTCCCCTGAAACCCGATGGCAATTCCGTCGTATCCATACCAGAATAACAGCCGCGTTTCTCTGGCGTTTCACAGTGCAAGCTGCATGAGCGCTAAGCCGCGGCGTTCTGCGCGCTCGCGCTGCTTTAGCGAACCGGATATCTCATTTTTTGCCTGTAAATGCGGAACCGAGCGGGAGCTTACGCCGCGTCACGCCGCCGGGATCGAGTAACTGGAAACCTCTCTCGATTTGGTGAATGGGATGGATTTTGTCTCGGGAACGCTCAGTTTCCCGGCGCGAAGCAGCAAGCGGCAATCGGCTTCGGGGATTGCGGGGCTGTATAGAAATCCCTGTACCTCTTCGCAGTTCTGCTTCCTGAAGTAATTAAGTTGCTCCGACGTTTCCACGCCCTCGGCAACGCAAGCAAGGCCAAGATCACGACCTAAATTGATGATGCTTCGCACTACCGCCTCCGCAGTCGGCTCTGACGCGATATCGCGCAGGAAGGAGCGGTCGATCTTAATGCGGTTGATCGGGAACCTTCTCAAATACGACAACGACGACCATCCGGTGCCGAAATCGTCGAGTGACAGGCTGATTCCAAGCCGTTTCAGCGCTCGCATGATCTTGATGGTCGTCTCTGAGTCATCGAGCATCAGCGATTCTGTCAGCTCCAGCTCCAACCACTTCGGATCAAGGCCGGATTCGGATAGCGCCCGCGTTACGCTGCTCGCAATATTGCTCCGGTAGAACTGCGTTGACGAAAGATTGACCATCATACGGATCGGCGGAAGCCCTGCCTTCTGCCACGCGGCGTTCTGCAGGCACGCGGTTCTCAGTACCCAGTTCCCCACGTCCGCCATCAAACCCAGTTCTTCAAGTTGCGGAACGAACTGGTTGGGGAAGATCATCCCCTGTTCGGGATGGCGCCAGCGCAGCAATGCCTCCACGCCCGTGATGCTGCCCGTTTCCGTCGCCACCAGCGGTTGGTAGTACAGTACAAACTCGTCTCGCGACAGCGCGTGCTGCAAGTCGAATTCCAGCTTTTGCCGCCGCCGCGTCGCGTCCGTAAGTTCCGCCGTGAAGAAGGAATAAATGCCGCGCCCGCTGTTCTTTGCCTCGTACATCGCGGTGTCCGCGGCCTGCAGCAGGTCCCGCGGGTTCTTTCCATCCGAGGGATATTCGCAAATGCCGATGCTGGCGCCGATCTGAAGCCCATGTCCTTCGATTTCAAACGGCGCAGTCAATGTGCTTTGCACTTTGCTCGCCACTTGCTCAATATCCTCGCGCTTTTCCACCATCGGCAGGCCGATTACAAACTCGTCTCCGCCCAGCCGCGCCACGATATCGCTTTCGCGCAGGCAGCTCCTCAATCGCACAGCGACAGCTTCAAGCAGGCGATCGCCGATATGGTGTCCGAATGAATCGTTCACGCTCTTAAAGCGGTCCAAATCCAGCATCAGGACGGCGACCCGCTTCCCATTCCGCCCCGCTAGGGCGATTGCATGGGCCAGTAGGTCCTCGAGAAGCGAGCGATTCGGCAGTCCCGTCAACGCGTCGTGAAGCGCCATGTAGTGGATGCGCAACTCCGCCTGCTTCCGGTCAGTAATGTCCCTCGAAATCCCCATCGTGCCCTGGATCCGCCCGCGCCGGTCCTTCAGTGGCACCTTCGTCGACAACACCCACGATTCATGCCCATCCGGCCAGGTCTCCTTCTCTTCCATCCCCGTAATTCCGCGGCCCGTTTCAATAATTCTCTGTTCGTCCTCGAGGGCACGGCTGGCATGCTCCGCGGTGAACATGTCGGAATCCGTCTTTGCCGTGGCCTCCGCGGGGTCGCTCAGTCCAAAACTGTTGGCCAGCGCCCGGTTCACGCGCAGAAAACGGCTGTTGCGGTCCTTGAAATAAACGTGGTCTGGGATATGTTCGAGAAAGGCATTCAGAAAGTCGCGGTCTGTGCTGTATTCCCGGTCTGCCAGCTCGCGCAGGATCAGAAGGCCGACCACCAAGGCCAACAGAAACAGAGTGAGTCCAATCGCTGCAACTCCCGGACGCGAAAAGAGGGAAACGCGCGTCGCCGCTGCGTGCACTGGCGACGAGGCGATCAGGACGGCGGTGATCATGCACCCCAGCAGCATCGCTGCAAGTGCGATCACAGTGCCCGGAATCGCAGGGAATCGCTTGAAAAACTTCATCGGGACCCGTTACGGCATAGTTCTGGTTCTAAGCGCAGCGTATTCCAAAGTTGCATGCACCCTCCATCCCTAAATCGATTTTCCAAATACAACTATCTGGTAGGGCGGCTGTTACCTTTGTCATTTCCTCCTCCGCGAAGCCAACTGGGCGGCATCCAGGCGGTCCCGTGCTGGTCCCTTCAGTGCGCGATCGTACGAGATGTTCACATCCTGAATCTTTCGGTCAGGCTTTAACATGCACCAAGGGAGAGCCACCTTGCCGGTTTGGAAAGTCTTTCTCGTCGCGTTCAGTGTGCTGCTCCCACTGATCAACCCTCTTGGGTCCGCGCTGGTCTTTCTCGGCCTGGTCGGCGACGTGCCGACCAAGGTTCTTCGTTCGCTTGCCTGGCGTATTGCCGTCAACAACATTGTCTTTCTTGGCGTTTTTGAGGTTGCAGGCGGAATCATCCTCAGCTTCTTCGGCATCTCCCTCCCCATCGTCCAGCTTTCCGGCGGCATCGTCGTCGCCGCCATGGGATGGGGCGTGCTCAATGAGCGCAGCGCCGGCGCAGGTTCCCGCAAAAAAGAAGAGGAAACAGGACAAAGCGATGAGCCCGGTGATAGCCATGTTCCCGATACCAGTCATCTCGAAGAGGCCGTCTTCTATCCCTTCACCTTTCCCATCACCTCCGGGCCCGGCACGCTCGTTGCATTGCTCACCGTCACCGCGCACATCTCGGACAAGAATCTTACCCATAACGTCCTGGCCCACCTCGGCGTATTTCTGGCCATCGTTGTCCTCAGCGTTCTTTGCTATTTCTGTTACGCCTATGCGCCGTATCTCAGCAAGAAAATCCCGCCCTCCACAGCCCACGGAATCCTCCGCGTCATCGCCTTCATTCTGCTCTGCATCGGCGTCCAGATCGCCTGGAACGGCCTCTCCGCCCTCATCGCCGCCATCATCAAGCCCTAGCGCCGTATTTATTCCCGGTCGCTCGACCCTAATCTCCGCCCTTGCTCCCTGTGGAACTCGCGTCACAAACCTCACGCCACCCTTCGTGTATCTTGGCGATGGGTCGATTCATTCCCGGGAGCGCGTCGCAAAAAAATGCCCACTTTCGCCGCCATCGATATCGGTTCCAACTCCTGCAGACTCAAGATCGCCCGAGTTCACGCGCACCGGCTCAAAACTCTCGCCGAAGATCGCGAAGTCACTCGTCTCGGTGGCAGCGTGTTTGACACTGGCCTCATCTCTCCCGAGGCCATGGCCGCCACGTTGCGCGCGCTCAAGCGTTTTCAGCGCTCCGTACAGTCTCACGGCGTCGATCGCATTCGCGTGGTGGCCACAGCGGCCATGCGCGATGCGCGCAACTCCGCTGCCTTTCAGGCCTGGGTGAAGGCCGAGACCGGCTGGAACATGGAGATCATCTCCGGTCTCGAAGAGGGTCGCCTGATTCATCTCGGCGTCACCGGCGCTGAGCCCGGAGCCGGTGGTCGAGTGCTGCTGCTCGATCTCGGTGGTGGTAGTTGCGAGGTGACTCTCTCCGAGCACAAGCGCATCAAGGAGACCGTCAGCCTGCCGCTCGGCGCCGTGCGGCTCACCGAGCAGTTTCTCCCCGACGATCCTGCTCCGCGCGATGGCCTGGTGCGCATGCGACAGTTGATCGCGCGCGAACTGCGCCGCGCTCACCGAAGAATTCAGCCCGGTCGGGCGCAGTTGGTCATCGCCACATCGGGCACAGCCGCAGCGCTGTCCGCGGCCTACGCTCAGGGAACAAAGAATGGCAAACCCGGGGCAAAGAAAGCGGGTAAATCCATCTCCAAATCCGGTTCCGACCGTGCCGAAGATCGCTCCGCACTCCTTGCCGGAATGGTGCCCGCGCGCGCGGTGCGCAAGCTGGCCAGTAAGCTGGCTAAGATGTCGCTTCCTCAGCGCGAGGCCGTTCCCGGCATCGGTCCGCGCCGCGCTGAAATCATCGTGGCCGGCGCTGAGGTCTATTCCGAAATCCTCGAGAGCTTCGGGCTCAAGGGCTTTCGCTACTCGCCGCTGGGCTTGCGCGACGGAATTCTGGCGCAGATGCTCGCCGAGCAGGATGCCCGCGCCAAAGCTCATCGCGAGTTCGAGCATGAACGCTGGGAGAGCGTACTATCCACTGCGCGCCGCTACGGCGTCGATCCCCGGCAAGCTGAGCCCGTGCGCGCTCACACCGTCCAGCTTTTCCGCGAGCTCAAGTCAATGCACGAGCTTCCGCTCGAATATGAAAGCTGGTTGGCTGCTGCCGCTATGCTCCGCGACACCGGAAAATTCATCAATCACCAGGGTCATCATCGGCACACGCAGTACATCATCTCCAGCTCTGAGATTTACGGATACACGCAGTTGCAGCGCACTCTCGTCTCCGCCATCGCGCGCTACCTGGGAAAGAGCCGCCCACAGCCGGGCGATCGTGCTCTGCGCAACATTCCCGCAGACGAGCACAAAAACGTCAATCGCGCCGTGGTCCTGCTGCGTCTCGCAATAGCCTTGAATCAGGATCGCGCTTCCGATGTTTTGCGCGTCACCACGCGGGTCTACCCCAAGAGAGTCTTACTGGAGTTACGCCCTGGGCGCACCGGCGCCGAGCTGGAATTGTGGTCTTTGCGCAAGGAAGCCGGCTACTTCCGCGAGGTCTTCGGGCGCGAGCTTTTCGTCACGCTGGCATAGATGATCCGCGCCGTGCGTGGATCCAGAAGCCACTGCAGTCGAGGCGGATGCCGTTCCATGTCGACCCGAGCAATGGAGCCTTTGCGCATTCGGATCGAAGCCCCTCCGTTACCGGTGATCAAGCGGCCCAGAAACTGAAACATGTTCGGATTATGCCCGACGGCCAGAACCCCTTCGCGGTTGGCATACTTCGCCAGCATGTTTTGGAAATCGGAGAAACTCGCGTTCAATCCAAGGCCGGGGCTGATCTCGACTTTCCCCTCAAAGCCCAGTTCGTTGCCGACGAGCGATGCGGTCTGCAGGGCACGCTTTAGGGAACTTGAAACGATAGTATCGATGGGCGCTTTCAGTGTTCCCAGAACCCGCGCCATGAGCATGCACTGCTCTTTGCCTTCCTTCACGAGGCCGCGTTTCAAGTCGAGAATTGGGTTCTCGCGAATCGTGCCGGCATTCGCATGGCGCATCAGATAGAGGATCATGGGGATCGATTCGGTGGGGATGGATCAGGCCATGCCGAACTCCTTACATCCCCATTTTAACAGATTTGTAACATTCAGCAATTCGCTCCTGGCGCTGCAGATTTCATCAATTCGCCCCAAAGCGCAATCACGATGAGAGGCTGCCAACCGCCCTCAACTCCACACTAATGTCCCAGAAGTCCTTTCAGCTTTTTCACTGCGCTGCTGCCTTGTTGGCCGGCTGAGCCGTTAAGGAGGCTCCCTGCCGTTTGCTTCACCATCGCGCCCACATTCGCGCGGATCGAAGGGTTCGAAGCAGTTCCAGTGATGGTCAGCGGTATGCCTTTGCTTGCCGCAGTATTTGAGCGATCGCCGAGCAATGTGGCAACGGTGTTCACGCCCGTGTTTGCCGCCGAGCCAATCATCGAAGAGTTGTTCAGCTTGGCAATCAATTGAAAGTTCAGCTCTTCTGAGGGCGAAATTGTGCCACTCCCGGATGCTGTTCCAATCACCGGAACCGATGCATAAATGTTGCTGAAGCTCGTCATCTGGGGGGATGAATTCACCGTCACGCTCACCTTCTCAATCTGCGTGCCACCGCTAGTCCCGCCCAGGGGATTGATCCCCTGAATCTTCGAGCCGAGGTCGAAGCCCGCCAGCTTCGTGTTGTCGATCTCGATCGGCCCTGCGATGGTTATCGCGTTTGCCGGTCCCGTGATGGTTAGGTTCGCCGTCAGTGAACCACCTTGGAGTTGGGACCCGCTCGGCAGTGTAATGCCGGCCGCTGGCAGCAACTGCTCAAGTTGATCGATCGGAAGATTCGGCGCCGTCAGGCGCAGATTGAGCGAGACGCTCTCTCCGCCGGCCTGAAACCCGCCGTTGATGTGCGCGGCCACCGATCCGGTTTGAATCGCAACATCGGAAACCTGGCCTTCCCGGGTGCTCAGGTTGTCTGAAACTGCAAAGTCGATCTTGACCGGCTGTGGTGCCGGCGATCCATTCCGCGCCAGCTTCAGTTGCGAAGCCGCGATCGTCCCGCTGCTCGTGAGGCTATTGCCATCCGAAGCAAGTTTTGCGTTCAGGTCCGCAACCATTGAAACTCCATCGCTCGCCTGAATCACGTTGGCGGTTACAGGATCGAAATGCTTGATCTCCAGCGTTGCGTTGAACGGCGTTTTGGAGGAGTCTTGCGCTGCAATCGGCCCAGCGGTCCCGGTAAGTTTCACGCTTCCGGATCCCGGGAGCCCAACTGAAAGATCGAATGGAAATGCCTCCGAAAACGAAAACTGTTTCACAATAAGGTCGATCGCGGTACACGTGAATGGATTCCCGGCGGCGGGAATCGTCTCCACAGTCGCGCTACCATCCTTGATCTGCAATTCGCTGGCCGAAAGAGCGGGGACGCTGGCGGACCCCGTGGCCGGAGTCGCGGAGGAGCTTCCCATGCTGGAGAAGTTCCACGTGCCGTTTTCCAAATGGATCAAGTGAATCGATGGCGAATCGATCTTGAGTTCGGTAATCCGCACTGAGCGATGAAAGAGTAGTTGTCCCATTTCAACGCCCAGGTTCAGCTTTTTGGCCTCAAGAAATGGTGTCGAAGCCAGAGCAGGGTCGTCGGCGATCGAGATGTTCTCGGCAACCAGGCTTCCGGTCAGGAGAGAAAGGCTCAAATGGCCGAACGTCACTTTCCGATTGAGGGAGTTCGAAAGCTGGTTCTCGATCTGGGGCCGGAAGGTATCGGCGTTGACCAGGAATGGAATCACTACCAAAATCACGAGGCTCAGAATCGCAACCGTCGCAGCGGCTTGAATCCAACGCTTCCGCATGGGGTTTTCCTCCTCGCGTTGTCATATTGATCGCAGTTTAACCTGCCGCAGTTACATGCAGCGGCGATGCGGCAGGTTGTCCCGGCTCAATCGTATTCAGTTCTTACTGCACCCGCACCGTTGTGCTCGCTTCAGCGTCAGTCGACGAGTTCCCGACCGTCACGCGAACCGGCTCCGCTTCCACGCGGAATCCCGGCAGCTTCTGGTCCCACCATGCCAGTTGGGACGCCTTCAGCGGGATTGCGACCGTCTTTGTCTCGCCGGGCTGGAGGCTCACGCGCTTGAATCCCTCCAGTTCTTCCTGCGGGCGCTCCACCTTCGAGCCCAGGTGCTTTACATACATCTCGACCACTGCATCGCCTGCGCGGCTGCCGGAATTGGTCACGTCCACGCTCACCGTTACTTCACCATCCTTCGCCAACGTCGGAGTACTGGTGCGCAAATTCGAATATTTGAACGTCGTATAACTCAAGCCATACCCGAACGGAAACAGCGGCTCGCCCTTGAAGTACATATACGTGTACCCGTCACGGATGTTGTAGTCCATGCTCGGCGGAAGCTGGTCGACTGACTTCGGCCACGTTCTCACCAAGTGCCCGCCCGGGTTGTACTCGCCGAACAGCACCTTGGCCAGCGCCGTTCCCTCATCCTGCGAAGCATGCGCCATCGTCAGGATCGCGGGAACATTCGCCGCGCTCCAATTGATCGCGAACGGAAAACTCGAAATCAGCAGCACAATGGTCTTCGGATTCTTGATCAGGACCTGTTTCGCAATCTGCTCCTGCGCCAGGTCGATGCTCTCCCGGTCACGGCCCTCGCGCCCGTCGCTCGGAACGGTGCAGGGAAGCGTGATGCCTCCACCGTTACCCGGCGAGTTGTACCACGCATGTGCCTCGTCACCGCAGGTCGGATCGTTGCCGATCACCACCACGGCCACATCGGATTGGCTTGCCGCCTTCATCGCATCGTCCTCTCCAGCCTGCGTGTCATAGGCGGCGTAGTTCACTTTCACATCCGGACCAACCTCGTCCTTGATGCCCTGCAACGGCGTCACCGCATAAGGCGGTGTGCCTCCGTACCAGTCCCAATGGACTGCATCGGCAAGCGGCCCGATCACCGCAATCGACTTGATCTTGCTCTTGTCGAGCGGCAGAATGTCATTCTCGTTTTTTAGCAACACCACAGACTCGAGCGCCAACTGCTTCGAAACATCGCGGTCCTTGTCGGTATTCCATGGCTCCGCCGAATCCCCTCCCGCATCCTTGATCTTCGAGTAGGGCACCATCTCCGGCGGGTCCAGCAGTCCCAGCTTGATCGTGATCTGAAACTTCGGCCTTAGCAGTGCATCGATTTCAGCCTCCGTGACCTCGCCGTCCTTCAACGCCGCTTTCGTCTCGTCCTTGTACACGTCGAGAAACTGATTGATCCCTGCCTTCAGGCACGCAACCACAGCGGCCTTCTGGTCAGGATAAAGATGGCGCGGATCTACGAGCAGCTTCACCGCTCCGCCATCGCTCGAAATCACGTCCACGCCCCATTGCTCGCGGACAATACTCCTCAAAATCGGATTGACGGCCATCGGCGTGCCATTCCACGCGTTATACGACGCCATCACCGCTTTCGCACCGCCTTCCAAAAAGGCCATGCGGAATGGCACCGAGTAGTACTCCCAGAACAGCCGATCGTCGAAGTTCGAGGAAGAACCATTCCTGTTATTTTCATTTTCGTTGGCCAAAAGGTGCTTCAGCAGCGCTGCTGCTTGCCAGTATTTCAGATCGTCGCCCTGCAGTCCCTTTGTGAACGCGACGGCCATCGTTCCATTCAAGAATGGATCCTCGCCATATACTTCTTCGCTCCGGCCCCATCGCGGATCGCGCCCCAGGTCCGATTGCGGTCCCCACAGCATCAGGATCTGGCGATCGTATTTGGCTGTCTGCGTGATGAATCGCGCCTCGTAGCCTTCCACGCCTGCCGCCTCGTGCACCAACTCCGGATCCCACGATGCACCCATTCCCGGCGGCTGCGGAAACTGCGTCGTCGTGATTGGCTGGCGCGTGCCCCTTGCCTGACGCTGCACCACTCCGTGAATCCCCTCGGAGTTGCCGTAGCTCATCACGCCCAGTCGCGGCACACCCGTATTCGTACCCAGGCAGTCGATCTTTTCGTCGATCGTCATCAGCGAAAGCAGATTGTCGATCCGCTTTTCCGTCGGCAGCGTTGGATCGTTGAACGGATAAGTTTGTTTCTGGGCAAGTGACGCGCCACAAGAGCACGTGAAAAGGCACAGCAGAGCAGCGATGGCTTTCGTTTTCATGAGGGGTCCCCGGTTTCTCAATCGTCCAGAGATTCGAAATCTGGACCAGCGCAATTTTACGCTTCCCACTCTACGTCGTATTGCGCCACATCTCGCTCACCAGCAGTCCGCGCAGCCTTGTGTGGCGCCGCGTGAGCGCGAATCCGGCCTCGCGCAATGCGGCATGATGGTCTGGCAGGCTCCGGATTCCAAGCCCCGTAAGCACTCCGAACGCTCGATAGAGCAGCCAAATCAGCGGACGGGCAACAAACTGCCCAAACCATCCCTCTGGAACTGCAAACTCCGAGACGATCCACACAGCTGACGAGGAGACGGCCCCTCGCAGCCTCGTTGCCAATCCATGGCATTCTTCCTTCGTCAGGCAATCGAGGAAGAAATGCGTGGTCACCAGATCGTACTGCTCGTTTTCAGACTGCCATCCACGCGCGTCAGCACAATGAAGTGTGATCCGGACCCTGTTTGCTCCGGCCCGGCGCAGCAAAGCGCCAAGCATCGCGGGACTCGCGTCCACGGCGTCGATTCGAACCTTAGAATTCACGCGAAGCAACTCCGCAGTAAACCGCCCATCGCCGTCACCGAGGACAAGCGCGCGGCGGGCCGTCGCGACCTCAGGAAGAAAAATCGTGCGGCAACGCGCGAGAACCGGACCGAAGGTGAAAAGCTCCATCCACCGGTAAACTTTTGCCAGACGATCGAAGTTCGGGATTGCGTCCGCGCCGTTGATCGCCGCCGAATCTGAGTTGGCTATCACATTCATCGCAGAAAAAGCAAAAGCGGCGTGAGCAAAACCAAATCGGACGCGGCACGTAGCGCAAGCGGAGTCATCCGCGTTCGCACGCGGTCAAGCAGCGCCAGCAGCAGCGCACTCGCCGCGCCCGCAAGAATCAACTCAGCGGATCGTGGGTGCAATGTGCTCGCAACCACCGCCAGCAACAGTCCGGCAAATGCAACGAGTAGCGCCGCAAGGAAATTCGTCCTCTGCCGCGTGCGCTCAAAGCACGGTTGGTCCTCCTGGTCGAAACGGTCGCTACCGGTCTCGTCACCACATTCCCATCTGGCGATGCACCAGCAATTCAGCCACGCAAGCCCGGCAAAATAAACCGCTGAAATCCAGAACCAGACGCGGGAGAAATCCTGCGCTCCCAAAGCATGTAAGCGCGACCACGCTGGCAAAATGCAGCCCGCCGTAAACAACACCGCAACCAGCAACTCTTTGCTGGCCAGCCATGAAAACGTGCGCCGCCATCGTTGTACCCGCGGCGCCCCGTGAACGCCCGAAAAATAAACCAGGGCCGCGGCTCCCAGAACCAACCCTCGTTCACGCGCGAAGGGAGGCAGAAAAGTCACCGCCGTCAATCCCGCAACGCACGCGACCATCGCTGCAACTGGCACCAACAAACGCCGATGCCGCCAATGGAAAAAATGTCGCTCACGCAGGCCGGACCGAGCCGACGGGGGGAGCGCTGCACGCGCGCCGAGCACCCTCGCGTCGAGCAATCGATCACACACATAGGCACACCACACCGTCAGCGCCAAAACCAGCAGAACTCGATCCGCCAAGCGAACCTGGCCCGCCCATGCAAACGCCAGTGACCAGAGCACGGCGACCGTGGGAGCGTCCAGGCTGGCCAGATGCCACAAGCCAACTGCACGCGGAGCATCAACGAGCCCGATTGCGTTCGTGCGACGGTACGCAGTCCAAGCATGAATCTTGTCCCGAACCGGTAACTGAGCGAGGGGAAGCGGCACTCTTCCAATTCTAGGAGGGTCGGGGGCGCGACAATCGTTGAGCTTCCCCTCTGGCCAACCCTCCAGTCTTCCCACCGATCCCTCTGGTTCACCGCTATTCCGCCGGCGGACTCAGTACCTGGGAAAACAAACGGCAAAGGACCGCACGCTCCTCCAGCTCCGTCCCCTTACTAAAGTGTGTGTTAACCCGGCTTGAATCTTTGCTTTCAAGGCTAAGATGATCGTTGAGGTTAGGTCGTATGATCGAGACTATGAGTCGTGCGGCAATCAGTCGCGACTGGATTGGGAGTTTTGCAGCTGAGAGGTTTCCTCTCCTGGAATGGCTTGGCGGCTCCCAAGCGACCGGTGTGTTTCTCACTGAATGGAGCGAGGATTCGCAAAAAGCCGTCATCAAATTAGTCCCCGAAGAGGATCAGGATGCCGCCGCTCGCGCCGCCGCTTGGGAAACTGCGGCCACCCTTTCCCATCCGAATCTAATGAAGGTCTATACGCACGGCCGCTGCGAAATCGACGGGGTTCCCTGCCTCTACGTCGTCACAGAATATGCCGACGAAGTTCTCGCCGAGATTCTCCGCGAGCGGCCGCTCTCGTCCGAAGAGACTCGCGAAATGCTCGGCCCGGCCCTTGCCGCGCTCGCTTATTTGCACGCCAGGGGTCTCGTCCACGGTCGTCTCAACCCATCGAACATCATGGCTGCCGGCGACAGGCTCAAGCTCACGACTTATGGCGTCTGCCCCGTGGGAGCTGCCGTCATACCCCGGCCAACGCGAACCGTCTGCGACGCTCCGGAGACCGAAAACGGGTTGATTGTGCCTGCCTCGGATATTTGGTCTCTCGGTGCCACTCTTGTCGAAGTCCTTACCAAGTACCCGCCGGATTGGAATCGCGCCAAAGCCGCCGACCCAACCGTGCCCCAGTCGATGCCAGAGCCTTTCGCTTCTTTCGCGCGGAAGTGCCTGCGCTCCGACCCAGCCCGTCGCATCACCATAAGCGAAATCACCGCGCGTCTTGAGCCGGCTAAAGTACCTGCGGAGCCGAAAGCGAAGGCGGCCTCAACCCTTCTCGCGAAGCCCCGCGTTGCTATTGTGCTTGCTGTCGCTGCGGTGCTGCTGGCCGGAGTAGGAGTCTGGAGAATCTTCTCGCACCGTGAGCAGCCGCCGGCGTCCATTGAACAGGCACAAACCGCGCCCGCCGCCGCTCCGGCTCAAGCTCCTGCGCCGCCTCCGGCCGCGCAAAAAAGACCTGCTCAGCCCTCGACCAAAATCCTGCCGCAGCCAAACGGCTCTGTTCAGCCGACGGCGCCAGACACAACCTCAACTCCTCAGGTTCAGGCGCCTGCCGCGGCCTCCGCACCGAACCCGGCCGCAGCGCCGTCACCCGAGCCCTACCCTGACCAGACTCCCGCGCCCACCGCCTCAACCATCAACCCCGCAATCGTCAACCAGATTCTCCCCGACATTGTGCCCAGCGCCATGAAGACCATCAATGGGACTCTCCGAGTTTCGGTCGCGCTCACCGTCGGCGCAGGGGGCCTCGTCACCGGAGCGACGCTTACATCGCCCGGCCCGAGCAAGTATTTCGCAAGCAAGTCGCTTGAAGCCGCCCGGCATTGGAAATTCAAACCTGACGCGGCGGGCAGCTGGACATTGGAATTTCAATACAAGCAGACCGGAATCCGCGTCGTCGCTCAGCAAGCCGCGCCATAGCTGGAAATTTAATCGGCCGCCGCGTCGCCACTCTTCCCAGCAGTTCTTGCGCGAGGCTTCGCGTCGGGCCCGGGCAACGCGTCCAAATCCGTCTTTCCCTCCGCAAGTTGCATCAGGAATATCTGCGCCGAGAAGGGCTGGGCTTCCTTGATCAGCTTGCTGTCTCGCACGTAAATTCCGTCGGACTGCTGGATCCGGGCCTTTACAGTGTCGGCCATGTAGGCCGGCAGAATTTCGCCGTGTATGCGCGCCAGCACCGCTGGATCGCGGACCGGGAACACCACCTCGCAGCGCTCGAACAAATTGCGCGGCATCCAATCGGCTGAGCCGATGTAGATTTCGTCACTTCCGCCGTTGGCAAAGTGATAAATGCGCGAGTGCTCCAGGAATCGTCCCACGATCGACCGCACGCGGATCCTCTCCGACAGCCCTTTCACGCCGGGCCGCAGAATGCACAGCCCGCGGATGATCAAATCGATCTCCACGCCTGCCTGCGAAGCCTGGTAGAGCGCCTGAATAATCGAAGGCTCGAGCAGCGCGTTCATCTTGGCCACGATGTGCGCCGGCCTTCCCGCCTGCGCATGCTCCTGCTCCCGCCGAATGAGTCGAAGGAAGCTTTCCGCCATCGTCAAAGGCGCCACAAGCAGTGGGCTATAGTCGTCCACCTCCGCGTGAGCGGTCAGGTAGTTGAATACCATGTGCACGCGCTCCCCAATCTGCGGATCGCTGGTCAGCAGGCTCAGGTCCGTATAAAAGCGCGCGGTATCGGGGTTATAGTTGCCCGTTCCCAGGTGGCAGTAGCGGCGGGTCGCTCCGTCCTCGTCGCGCCGTACCAGCATGGCCAGCTTGCAGTGCGTCTTCAGGCCCACCACGCCGTGAAAAACCTGCACGCCCGCGTCTTCCATGCTGCGCGCCCAGCGGATATTCGAGGCCTCGTCAAAGCGCGCCATCAGCTCCACCACCACCGTGGCTTCCTTGCTCGCGCCGGCCTCGGTCAGCGCCTGAAACATCGGAGAGTCATGGCTGGTGCGGTAGAGCGTCTGCTTCATCGTCACCACCGCAGGGTCCTGCGCGCCCTGCTGGATGAAGTCAACCACCGGATCGTAAGAATCGTAGGGATGATGCAGCAGGATGTCGCGATGGCGCAGCTCGTCGAAGAGTCCGGTTGACTTGCGGCTCAACAACAGAGGCTTTGGGGTGAACGGTTGAAACTTCAGGTCCGGCCTCTGCACATCGCCGTAAAAGAACATCAGACGCGAAAGATTCACTGGGCCCTCGCAGCGGAATACTTGGTCCTCTTCCAGCTCGAAATTCACGCGCAGCCGCTCGACGATCTCTGAATCGGCGTCGCTTTCGATCTCCAGCCGCACTGCGTCGCCCTTGCGGCGGTTGTGCAATTCCACACGGATGGTTTCGAGAAGCGACCGAGCTTCTTCCTCTTCGAAATAGAGGTTCGAATTGCGCGTTACGCGGAATGCTGCGGATGCAAGCACTTCGTAGCCGCGGTACATGCCGCCGAGATGCTGCTCGATCAGATCCTGCAGCAGCAGATAGTCGTGGTGGTTATGGTCGCATGGCAGCCGGACAAAGCGCGGTAAAGCGCGCGGCACCGTCACCACTCCCAGCACCTGCGGTCCGGAGCTGCGCCGCTTAGCGCGGAGCAGCAACGCTAGGCAAAGGGCCTTGTTCAACACGCGCGGAAACGGGTGCGCAGGGTCAATCGAGATCGGTGTCAACAATGGATCGACTTCGCGCTGGAAGTATCCGCGCGCAAAGTCACGCGCATGATCGCTGAGCTCGTCCCATGCCAGCAGCCGGATCCCCTGCTTGCGCAACTCCGGAAGCAGTTGCTTGTTCCAGCAGTGGTATTGCGCGGCCACAAAGCTGTGAATCTCGGCCGTCAGGACCTTAAGCGATTCGTCCGGCCGCAGGCCGTCGTAGCCGGGCTCGCGATAGCCGTCTTCAATGCGCTGCATCAGGCCGGCCTGCCGAACTTCCACGTATTCGTCGAGATTCGACCCCGTGATGGCCAGAAACTTCACGCGCTCCAGCAACGGGTTGGCCGCGTCTTCCGCCTCTTCCAGGACACGCCGATTGAACTGCATCCAGGAGTGGTCCCGCCCATTGAAAAGCTTGATTTTTTGTGTACTTCTGGCCATTTTCCGGTCCAATTCGCTGTGTTCTGAAGTCTACCGCGTTTCACCATGCTGCGACAGTCGAACCAGGATTCCCGAGCCTGCGCGCCTCTTTTTGCGCTCGATCTCGATCATGGCCAAGGCAAAGCTCCGCCTCAAGTCTACGAGTCCCGCAAAGCCATCCATACAAGACGCAGCCCCTCGGCGTCGTTAAACAGAGAAGAAAAGCGCTGCCAGTCAGCCCATCCCAAAGCCCATCAACCGCATACTTCTGCACGTCGCATGATTAAAATGGTCTGACCACTTCGGCCATGCCTAAGTCGTCCCGTGGAGGCCCGTTCATGCATCCCATTAATCGCCGCACCGTCTTGCGCTCTGCTGGAGCGGCCGTAGCTACCGCCGCCGGTCGCCACATGTTCGCGATGGCCGCTCAGCTCACATCGCAAGAAGTCGCGGCGAATTCAGCTCCCATCGCCAAAACACGCTACGGCTCCGTCAGCGGCACTCTCGAAGACGGCATCCGGGTCTTTCGCGGTGTTCCTTACGGCGCAGACACGGCTCCCATCCGTTTTCAGGCACCCTTGCCCCCCGCTCCATGGACCGGCGTCAAAGCTTGCGACGCATTCACCACGCGCGCTCCGCAGCTCACGGTGCTGCGCGGCCTCGAAGCCATCGGCTCCGCGCCAAGCTTGGGTTCGGCGGGTTCCGCGATCGCGGGCGCGCCGCCGCGGATAGCGCCCGAAAGCGGTGTGCAAACCGAGGACTGCCTCCATCTCAACGTATTTACTCCCGCCCTGCGCGATCATCGCAAGCGTCCAGTCCTCGTCTACTTTCACGGCGGCGCTTACAACAACGGCTCCGTCAACAGCGCGCTCTACGACGGCAGGCGCTTGTGCCATCGCGGTGACGTTGTCGTCGTCACCGTCAATCACCGGCTCAACGCCTTCGGTTTTCTTTATCTCGGCGCCATCGATCCCAAACAATATCCCGACTCGGGCAACGTCGGCATGCTCGACCTTGTGCTCGCGCTCGAGTGGGTCCGCGAAAACATCGCCGAGTTCGGCGGCGACCCTTCCAGGGTTTTGATCTTTGGTCAATCGGGCGGCGGCGCAAAATGCGCCACGCTCATGGCCATGCCCTCTGCGCACGGCTTCTTCCATCGCGTCATGACCATGAGCGGCCAGCAGGTCAAAGGCGCATCCATCGACATCGCCTCCAAGCGCACCGAGATCATGCTTGGCAAGCTCGGCATAACGCAGTCCAATCTCGCCGATCTCAAAACCATGCCCTGGGAGAAGATTCAGGCCGCGGCCGCAGCCACCAGTTCCGATTGGCTCCCCGTCGTCGACGGCGTTGTTCTCTCGCGTGATCCCTTTACTCCCGATTCCCCCCCACTCTCTGCTGCGGTTCCTATGATTCTCGGTAACACGCACGACGAAACCGCCGTTCCCGTCCGCGGCACGCTCACCTGGGACGACGCACCCGCTGCGCTTCGCAATGCGGTCGCCATTTATCTCGGGCCCTACTCCGCTGATGAAGTCATCGCCAAATACCGCACAATCTATCCGGATAAATCCCCCATCGACGTCGTCATCGCGGCGGCCACGGCCTTCCGTGCGTGGCCCGGCCAGTTGCTTGAGGCCGAGCGCCGCGTCGCTGATCCCGTCAGCCAGCCTCGCACCTGGGTCTATCAAATGAACTGGCATCGTGACGTCCCGGGTGCGCGTGCCGTCCACACCATCGACATTCCCTTCATGTTCGACAATCTCTCCGCCGCGCCCGGCCAGATCGGTTCCTCGCCTGAAGATTTGGCCGCCGCGCAGCCCCTCGCTGACATCATGTCCGGAATGCTCATTCACTACGCCGCCACCGGCAATCCCAATCATCCCGGCCTTCTGCTTTGGCCGGCCTACGACCTCCAGGCGCGCAACACGATCATCTGGGATAGCTCGCCCCACATTGAACGGGACCCGCGCGGCGAAGAGCGCCGTTACGCCGCCGGCTCACCCTACCGCCAACCTGGTACGTAGTGAATCCGACGGGCCACCTCGCTCGCCGCTAAGAAGCCAGCCTTCTGCACCACTAACGAACAAGCCAAGTAAAGCCCGCGTTCGATACACTAGATTTAAGAACCGTGCTGTCCTTCAGCCGCATCCATTTGTTGTAGGATGGCCATTTTTGGGCGCCCACATTCGCCGTTCTTACGCAAGGTCCAAATTGCAAAAGAAATCCATAAAAGTCCTAATCCGTTTCTGTGCCGCTGCCCTTCTCATGGGCGCTTGGCTTCCAAGCCCGGTCGCGGTCGCACAGTCGTCGGTCATCCCGCCGCCGACTCTGCCATCGCCGCCAACGGCAACGGATTTTCAGGGCAGCTTGACCAAGGGCCAGGCGTCCGCGCAACCTATCGATCTCTCGCTCGACGACGCCATTCAGCGCGGACTGCAGACTAATCTGGGAATGATTCTCAGCGGCACGCAAACTGCCGGGGCCCGCGCCGCGCGTTTGAGCCAGTTGCAATCACTGCTTCCAGGCATCGACTTCACCGCCAAGGAAGCAGCCATGCAAACCGATCTCCCCGCCGAGGGCTTGCGCATACCGGGCTTCCCGAAAATTATCGGGCCGTTCGGATACACCGACGTTCGCGCCTCGCTCAGCTGGTCCGTGGTCGACCTTCAGTCGCTCCACAACTATCTCGCCGCACGCCACAACTTTGCCGCCGCGCAGTTGTCGGCGCAGGATGCGCGCGATATGGTCGTGTTGACCGTCGGCAATGCTTACCTGCTCGTCCTAGCCGACCAGACCAACGTCAGCAGCGTTCAGGCGCAGGTTTCCACAGCGAAGGTTTCGCTCGATCAGGCCGTTGACAATCACCAGGCCGGAACGGCGCCGCTCCTCGATGAACTGCGCGCCCGCGTCGACTACCAATCTCTCGAACAGCAGCTGATCGCGGCGCAGGACTCGCTTGAGAAAGATAAGCTCGCGCTTGCGCGCACCATCGGTCTCCCCCTTGCGCAAAGCTTCAACTTGACTGATACTGCGCCCTACGCGCCGTTCGATCAGCTCGATGCCAACGCGCTCATCGATCAGGCCAAGGCGAACCGCAAAGATCTCGCCGCGCTTGTTGAAGAAACCGCGGCCGCGGCTGATCAGCGCAAAGCAGCGACCGCCGCGCGTTTACCCACCGTTGACGCTGACGCCGACTACGGCGACATCGGCACCACCCTGGCCCACTCGCACGGCACTGTCGATGCGACAGCCTCGCTGAGTGTTCCGCTGTTTGAGGAGTTTGCTTTGCGCGGCCAGGCCCAGCAGGCCCAGGCCCAGCTCGATACTGTAAAAGCGCAGTTAAGCGACAAAAATGCACAGATTGAAGCTGACATTCGCGATGCGCTTCTTGACATCGCGTCGGCGCAGCAGCAAGTCGAAGTCGCGCGGTCCAGCATGGACCTCGCCGCTGAAGCTCTCAAGGAAGCCCAGGAGCGCTACGCCAACGGCGTCAGCGACAATCTTGCCGTAAGCCAGGCGCAGCAATCCGTCGCCCAGGCCGATAGTCAGTATGTGGTCAGCCTCTACCGCGATAATGTGGCCAAGCTCAGCTTGGCCCGCGCGCTCGGAGACGGCCAGAACTACCAGAAGTATCTAGGAGGGAAGTGAACGTGGCGGATCCAACCCCAACACCTGAACCGAACTCGTCGGCAGCGGAGACAGAGATTGAAGCCCCGCGCTCCCGCCGCAGGGGCATCATCATTGTCGGAATCGCGGTGGTGGTGCTCATCGCACTCGCCGTTTGGTGGCACTCCACCTTCAGTGAGGATACTGACGATGCGCAGGTCAACGGCCACCTCATCCAGGTTAGCGCCCGCGTTGGCGGCCAGGTCCTCAAGGTCGATGTGGAGGAGAACCAGACCGTGAAGGCTGGCGATCCCATCGTCGAACTCGACCCGCGCGACTATCAGGTTGCTGTCGAAAACGCTGAGGCCGCGCTCGCCAGCGCCAAAGCCAATGCCGCTGTGGCCAGCGTCAATGTGCCCATCACCACCGTGAACACCGGCAGCAATCTGCGCTCGGCAAATGCCGACGTCACCGGCGCCCAGGCCAGCGTGGCTCAGGCCGAGCAGCAACTCATGGCTGCGCACGCCGCCGTTGCCCAGGCTGAAGCCAACAACACCAAGGCACAGTCTGACCTTGAGCGCTATAAACCGCTCGTGGCGAAAGATGTCATCAGCAAGCAGCAATTCGACGCTGCTGTCGCCGCTGCCGACGCCGCCAGGGCTGCGCTCGCCAGTGCGCGCGCCAATGAGCAGGCTGCGGCCGACGGAGTTCGCCTTGCCCACGATCGCGAGACTCAGGCCCAGGCGCAACTGAAATATGCCGAGACAGGACCGCAGCAAGTTGCAGCGCAGGATGCGAAAGCCCGGCAGGCTGAGGCCCAGGTCCAGCAGGCTGAGGCGCAGCTCGATCAGGCCAAGCTCAATTTGAGTTACTGCAAGATCGTCGCTCCCGCCGACGGCATCATCACCCGCAAGAGCGTTGAAATCGACCAGAATGTCTCTCCCGGCCAGAACCTTCTCACCCTGGTCTCGCTTCAGGACATCTGGGTCACGGCCAACTTCAAGGAGACGCAGCTCAAGCACATGCAGGCTGGCCAGTCCGTCAAAATCCACGTCGATGCCA
>Ga0326728_10004829_pt1 | contig 39112 bp, 42 predicted proteins | sample MB3enrmetagenome_FD_207602 | JGI IMG/M metagenome (GOLD analysis project Ga0326728, IMG submission 207602) | Lab enriched peat soil microbial communities from McLean, Ithaca, NY, United States - MB31MN | ecosystem: Environmental > Terrestrial > Soil > Wetlands > Peat | place: USA: New York... | reverse complement strand
CGCGTTGACCCCCCCACCCTTTGGTTTTCACGTGGGTGGTGACCCCCCCCGCCTGTTGTCTGCATGCGTTGGGAGCTGAAGCCGTGAGTTTCAGGGAAAACAGGAAAACCTCAGGTGTCGGACATCCCATGGGAAAGGAGATAGGCCACTGGGGCAGGGAGTGCCATCTCTCATCCGGTGTGCGTGCAAGGATCAGATCCCGTTTATTTTTTGATGCAGGATGAGATCCTGCCGTCCAGCATCGGGAAAGATCAGCGGGTGCCGGCTTTTTTGGAGAGGGATGACCGGGCAAAGGCACAGTACTCGGGGACTATCTCAAAACCAAGAAAATGCCGTCCCTCTTGGTGTGCGACAACTGCAACCGTCCCGGACCCGAGGAACGGGTCAAAGACAAGGTCTCCGGGGTTGCTGGAATAGAGGAGGATCTTTTTCACCAGTTCCTGGGGGAGTTTGGTCGGGGTCTTCTTCCTCCCCTTCCAGTACTCGCGGTTGATGACCCAGACATCTTCCGGGTAATGGTCGATCTTGTTGAAGGTGTAGCGTTTCGGATCCTTTGCCACGAACAGGATGTGATAGTGGCTGGTGACGTATTTTTTCTTCGTGAAGACTCCGAACTGGTATTTCCAGATCAGGTGGTTGATGGTCGTGAACCCGGTATCATCAATCCCTTCGAGGATGTCGCGGAGACGGTTCCAGCCGGAAAAGATATACATGCTTCCTTCGGGCGAGAGCACGCGGTAGGCCTCGGCAATCCATTGCCGGGTAAACTCACGGTACTCTGCCTCCGGGATCTCCCGGTAGCCTTCGAGCACGTTGCTCCCGGTCCGGTGGTAATTCAGCCTCTGTGCCTTGAAATCGATTGCAAACGGGGGATCGGTGACGATGAGATCGATGGATGCAGCCGGGATCTCCGGCATGAGCCTGAGTGCGTCCCCTTCGTAGAGGGTGTCCTCTTCGAATGCACCCAGCCGCCGTTCCATCAGCCCGTCCCGCCGGCTTCCCTGCCCATCTCGAAGGCCTTCGTGTTGATCTCCACGGTCTTTCTCGGGACGAGGCGCCTGACCGATTCGAGGAGGGTTGCCGGTTTCAGGGGCATCCACCCGGATGCGGCGCCGAGCATCACGACATTCTGGGAGAGGGGGCTGCCTGCCTCATTCGCGATCCTGTCCGCATCAAGGAGGCAGAGATCGTACTTTTTCAGGGCCTTGACGATCTCGTCCTCGGTGGGGGCCGGGAGTTTCTGGGTATAGACTGACGTCGGGAGCACGAGATGGCTGTTCACCACGATCCTGCCGCCTTTCCTGAGGTAATGCGAGTAGCGGAGGGCTTCGAGGAGGTCGAATGAGATGAGGAGATCGACCTGCCCGGGGGCGATCAGGGGGCCGTACCGCCCATCGATCCGGATATGGCTCTCCACCGAGCCGCCGCGCTGGGCCATGCCGTGGGTCTCCGCACCTTTCACGTGCCTCCCCTCGATCAGGCAGGCTTCGCCGAGGATGTTCGAGGCAAGGATGGTGCCCTGCCCGCCGATCCCGACGATCAGGATATCGAAACTGCCGCTCATCGCTTCCCCTCCCGCACGATGGCGCCAACGGGACAGAGCTGGGCACATATCGCACACCCGCTGCACAACTCGTTGATCCGGGCTTTCTCGTCTTCGAACTCGATGGCAGGACAGCCGAACCGGACGCACGTCCCGCACCCGGTACATGTTTCCGGATCGACAATGTACCTGCCACGTTTTACCCCGGCCCTGCGGGCCGAGATGACGCACATCTGTCTGGCTATGACGACCCTGACACCCTTCCGCTTCTTTGCCTCCTGGAGCACGTTCACCATGCCGGTGATGTCATAGGGATCGACCGTCTCAACAAACCTGACCCCGCACGCACGGCAGACGGCATCGAGCGAGACCGGCGGCGTTTCGATGCCGCAGGCCGTTGCACCGGTATTCGGGTTCGGCTGGTGGCCGGTCATCGCCGTGATCCGGTTGTCGAGGATGACGACGGTCATATCCGCACCGTTATAGACGGCGTTTATCAGGCCCTGGATGCCGGTGTGGAGGAACGTGGAGTCGCCGATCGTGCATACCACGTCGCGCGTCTCACCGGAGTGAGCGATGCCGCTTGCGACCGTGATCGAGGCGCCCATGCAGATGGTGGTGTCTACGACCCCGAGCTGAAGACCGAGCGTGTAGCACCCGATATCACTTGGATAGATCGCGTCTCTGAACACTTTTTTTATGGCGTAGAATGCCCCGCGGTGCAGGCAGCCTGCACAGAGTATCGGGGGGCGGGGCGGCAGGCCTGGTACCGGTTCCGCCGGCAGGAACGGGTTCTTCAGGAAACCTGCCTTCTCCAGGATGGCCGCGACCACCTGGGGCGATAACTCCCCCTCATAGGGAGCGTACCCGTTCTTCTTCCCGAATACCGGGACACACCCGGCGACCTGGCGCACCGTCTCCTCGATCTCCGGGGCAAGCTCCTCGACGACAAGGACCTTTTCGTGCTTCCTGACAAAGTCCCCCAGCCATTCCTCGTCGATCGGGTACGCACCGATCTTCATGAAGGAGACGCCCGCAGGCAGCAGTTCCTGCACATAGGACGCCCCGATCCCGCCTGCTATGACCGCAGTCTTCCCGCGGATCTCGAACCGGTTGAACCCTGCCCCGACAAGCCGCTTCCGGATCGCCGGTTGTTTTTCGTTGAGTTTTTTGTGGAGGACACGGGTATGGGCAGGGATTACAACATATTGCCGGGGGTCCTTGTGGAACTCGCCTTTCCGCAGGCCCGGGACTGCGGGCCCCAGCTCCACGTCACCTTTCGAATGGCAGATACGTGTCGTGGGCCGGAAGAGTACCGGGAGCCCGAACTCCTCGGAAAGTTCGAACGCGGGCTTGATCATGTCATGCGCTTCCTGGACACTTGCGGGATCGAGACACAGCACCCGGGCAAAATGGGCGTAACAGCGGGTGTCCTGTTCGTTCTGGGAACTGTGGGCAAACGGGTCGTCGGCGCTCATGATCACGAGACCTCCGGTCACACCGGTATAAGCGCTGGTCATCAGGGGATCGGCAGCCACGTTCAGCCCGACATGCTTCATGGTGCAGAGTGCGCGGATGCCGCACCATGCTGCTGCGAGGGCGTTCTCCAGTGCCACTTTTTCATTCACCGACCACTCGACATAATACGACCGGTCCGGCCGGGCCCGCAGCGCGTCGATCACTTCGGATGACGGCGTGCCGGGATAACCGCTTACAAAGTCGACCCCCGACTCAAGGCAGGCGTGTGCGATCGCTTCGTTCCCGAGGAGATATCTTCGTTCCATGATCCCATTCCCGTACTAGTACCGTGGTTTTTTTGCACATATCCCTATCTGAAGGTTCCCGGAAGCCTGCCCGTGAATTCACAACCTATAAAAACTCTGATGCAGTAGATATTAGGGTAAATTCAGTAGCTTTTCGGGCCCGTAGCATAGCCAGGTGGTGCGCCCGGCTGATAACCGGGAGGTCATGTGTTCGAATCACATCGGGCCCATCAGGGTTTTCTTCTTTTTTTCTGAAAGTGAAGCCTGCAGCTGGTCTGACATCAAAGAGATAACCGGTTGGCAGGTTTTATCAGAAGTCCGCAAGCGGGAAAAGAGTTCTTGAAATTTTTATAAGGATTATTCTTTTCCGGCAAAAACGTACCCGATCACTTTCTCAAGAGCGTCCACGAGTTCTTCTTCTCCATTGAGATAATCACGCAGTGCCCTGTAGAGCATGAACATAATATCATACCCGTACCGGTCGATGGCCTGCTTTGCGGTTATCGGGTTGAGATAGGAATCGGTGAGGAAACCATCGAAACTGTACATCAGCTCGAAAAAATCCCCCTCTTCGGAAAGTACACAGAACTGGTCCACCACCTGCATAGCCGGGTTGTCGGGACGGCAGGGTGCAGGTTCGGTCTTCCCGAGGATGATCATCTTCCCGCTGTAATACTGGGGGTCGTAGATCTCACCTTTTGTGTCCTGCTTGCCTTTTTTTAGCATGTTGAGGCCGATTTTGGTTACCACGGGTTCGGCAGATTTCGCCATCTTTTCAAGTAATTTTGCATCGCCTGCACGCACTTTTTCGGAGAGGGTTTTTCCCTTTTCCTGAAGTGCTGTCAACTGGTCAATCTTCTCCTTGAGTTTTTCAAATCCTTTCTCGATCTCGTCCATGGCATTCACCAGATAAAGGGATATCAGCTATGAAGTGTTGCTGTTGCGCCTATAAAACCGCTCCTTTCCGGCCGGGAGCGTTTTCCCGGCAGTCACGCCACGCATTCCCCGATGAAGAAATACTTCCGATCTTTTTTCAGCCGGGCATAGCCTTCAGAACCAGCAGGCAGGTCCTCATTGATCACAATCCCGAGATAGGCCGGTGACCTCCCCATCACGGATCCCGGGCGGATGATTTCGGTGACAACAAAGGGGACCGTGGTACCGATAAGCGGCGTATTAATCTCCGTGTAGATCTTTTCTGCACGTGCATTCATGATCCGGGAGCGGTCTTTTTTTACGGAATCAGGGAAATCCTTTTCAGGAGCGAGAGGCGTGAACGGCCGCCGTGAGTAGCGGGTGACATTCACTTTGTTCGGGCGTATCCGTTCAATAAGCGCAAGCGATTCTCCGAACTCTTCCCCTGTTTCCCCGCAGAACCCCACGATCATGTCGGTCATCAGCGTCATCTCCGGGTACGTTTCACGGAATGCGGCAACGATCTCCTCAAAATCGGCGACCGAATACCCCCGACCCATGCGCCCGAGAACAGGATCCGACCCGGACTGGACCGGCAGGTGGATGAATTTGAAGATATGGTCGCTCCCGAAAGCCTCGATAAGGCGGTCCAAGTCCCTCCTGACGGTCGCAGGATTCATCATGCCGACCCGGAGCATGTAATGCCCCGGGAGGTCCCCGATCCGGTGCAACAGTTCCGGAAGCGATCGCCCGGTGTCCCGGCCATAGGAACTTACGTCCTGGGCGGTCAGCTGTATCTCCGGGGTGCTTTTCTGTACGAATGCCAGGACCTCGTCATGGATTTCCTGTTCCGGGCAGCTGTTCAGGGAGCCGCGTGCAGCGCGGGTGATGCAGTAGGTGCAGGTCCCTGAGCACCCCCGGGCAATCTGGACAATACCAAGGGGCCCGTCTGGTACTGTCCTCACGTTCCGGTATTTTTCATGGATGGATTCGGGGGGGATGACAACAGGACTGCAGACCGCCCGGATCGCCTCAAGCTGGACCACCGGCATGCACCCGGTAACATAGAGGTTGCGGTCCCGGAACTGCGACAGACGCCTCAGCATCCGCCGCTCCGTGGGTCCGACCACCGTGCAGGTATTGATGATGATCGTGTCGGCCAGGTCTTCCGACCCAACGATTGCATTCCCGTTCTGTTTCAGGACCTCGACGAGCTTTGCTGTATCCCCGAAATTGTAACGACAACCGTAGGTCTCGACAAAGACGTGCCGGTCGCGAAGGGAATCTATCGCCTTTTCTCCGGAAGAATTTCCTGACAGGGTGCCCCGGGAAGGTACCGCCATAGCACAACTACCGGATCCTTTGAACGTGATGCAATATATAGTCTTGAAGCTTCCACTTCGGCCCGGCAGACGGTCGTAAGCCCTCCCGCCAGCGGATATTCAGGAGAGAGGGGCACCATCCGGAGGTTCAGGGCGTACCACCCCGGCAAATGGTACCGGAAAAAGCCGGTTTCACGACGCAGTCGGTTATGAACGCAACCATTAACCGATTGTACCCATAATCTGTTAACCATGATAAAGATCGGGCTGCTCGGCTGCGGCAATATCGGGCATATTATTGCAACGCATGCGAGCGGCTTCGAGATCTCTGCCGTATTCGACAAGGTGCCGGGACGGGCACAGGAGATCGCAGCGATCTCAGGGGCACGGGTCTGCAAGGATTTCGGGTCGTTCATCAATGCCGATATCGATATCGTCGTAGAAGCGGCGTCTGTCAGTGCAGCAAAGGCCTACGCGATCGAAGTTCTGGCCCACCGCAAAGATATGGTCATCATGAGTGTCGGCGCCCTGACGGATGCGGAGTTCAGGGAGAGGATCCGTGCGGCCGCCCGGGCATCCGCAAAAAAGGTCTACGTCCCCAGCGGGGCGATCTTCGGGCTCGACAATCTTAAGGTCGGGCGGATCTCCACGATCAGCCGGCTGCTCCTCAAGACCACAAAAAGCCCGGCGTCGCTCGGGATCGAAGCGGACACAAAGAGGAGGATCTTCAGCGGCAAGGCCAACGAGTGCATCAAGGCGTTCCCCAAAAATGTGAACGTCTCGGTTGCCATGAGCCTCGCGGCAGGCCAGGACACCGATGTGGAGCTCTGGGTCGACCCGTCGGTAGACCGGAACGTGCATGAACTCTTCTTTGAAGGGGATTTCGGGGAGGCGTACATCCGGGTGACCAACTTCCCGAGCCCCGACAATCCTGCGACGAGTTACCTTGCCGCCCTCTCCATCCTCTCGCTCCTTGAAAAACTGAGTGACCCGATAGTCCTCGGGACATGACGAAAAAGCCGGTGGCAGCAGTCATGGTTTCTGTCGATTACCTGCTGAAGTTCATAGAGGAAGATGCACCGGGAGGGGACGTCACTTCGGATGCAATCATACCGGATATCACTTGCCGGGCTGCAATCCGGGCCGAACAGGCCGGGATCATTGCAGGGCTTGAGGAAGCGTCCGCACTCTTCTCCCATTTCGGCATTTCTGTCGCCCGGGGGAAAACTGACGGGGATACCGTAGGCACGGGAGAAATTGTGCTATCGCTCACCGGCAGTGCAAAAAAAATCCTCATTGTCGAGCGGACTGCGCTCAACATCATCGGCAGGATGAGCGGGGTAGCCACCCAGACCGCCAGGATGGCCGGCATCGTCAGGTCGAAGAACCCGCACTGCCGGGTGGCAGCGACCCGGAAGACCTGCCCCGGGCTCAGGGCACTCGACAAGAAGGCGGTCCGGATCGGGGGGGGGGAGGTCCACCGCATGAACCTGAGCGACGGGTTCCTTATCAAGGATAACCACCTCGCCCTCGTCCCGCTTCGAGAAGCGATACATGCTGCAAAGAAGAGCACGGCCTACAAGAAGATCGAGGCTGAAGTCGAGACCCTTGGCGACGCCCTCAGCGCTGCAGCAGCCGGTGCGGATATTCTTCTCTTGGATAACATGGGACCCGGGCAGGTTCGGGAGACACTCGCTGCGCTTGACAATGCAGGGCTGAGAGGCCGTGTCGTCATCGAACTCTCCGGCGGGATCGATGAGTCCACCATCGGGGAGTATGCAGCCTGCGGGGTTGACGTGATCAGCATGGGAGCGCTCACCCATACCGTGAAAAACTTTTCCGTAAATCTCGAAATTTTCCCGGAACAGAGAACCTAGCCGGGACAGCCGGCTGGTGTATTCTTGCATAAAAAATCCGCCGGAAATTATGCGGATCCTCATGAATGGCCCGGGAATCAAGAGAAAAAATTAATAGTCCGACACCACGTATGGGTGGCTGTTGAGCTGGGATGGGGGACGCTGATTCACCGGTTCCTGCGGCAGGATCTCCACCGGAACCAACACCGGAAGAGCTTGCCGGGATGGAAGAACGAAGAAAGCTGCGGGTCCAGGGGTTCATCACTCTCCTGAAGGACGATAACCTCAATTATCGCTGGCGTGCAGCCGAAGCCTTGGGAGACGAAGGGGACAGTACCGCGGTCGGGCCGCTGATCGAGGCGCTCAGCGATCGCTATGTCGACGTCCAGTGGCTGGCGGCGAAGTCCCTGGGAAAACTCGGGGACCGCCGCGCCGTGGGGCCCCTCATCGGCGCGCTGAAATCCGATGAAAAATGGATGCGGGCCGGGGCCGCATGGGGGCTGGGAAAACTCAGGGACCCGTCCGCGGTTCCTGCGCTCATCCCGCTTCTCGAGGACAGGAAAAAACAGGTGAGGAAGAACGCAGCGTGGGCGCTCGGCGCCATCGCGGATGAACAGGCAGCTGCCACTCTCACAAAAATCCTTACGGACCCTGATGCAGAAGTCCGGGAGACCGCACGAAACGCTCTCGAATCAATCGAGAAGGAAAAAGCAAAAAAGAACGCGGGGAGTCCTGAACAGATGGCGGGCTGAACCGCCGGGAGCCGGCAACGTTTCCTGCCGGTCAGGGTTCCTCAGCCAGCAGCACGGGATCCGGATCATTTATTCCGCCGGAACAATCCGGATATCCCTCCCCGAGCTCACGACTATCTCTTTTTTCCCCTGATAAGTCTGGACAGTCCCGTATACCGATATCCGGTCCCCTTTGTGCACAGTCAGCCCTTCCGCAGCCTGAGCAGGAACAAAAACCGTCACTCCGTCCAGGCTCAGGACCAGGTGCCCGCCGCTCCGGGTAAGAGTGGCCTGACTGACCATGCCTTCGACCGTTACCAGTTCCCCGTCCGCGGAGGCATTGGTGAATGTACGGGCAAATGGTTGTTTCCCGACAGAATCCAGTACCAGGTACGCTGCGATCACCACAACGGCAACACCGACCAGAAGCAGGGCCGCAATCCGTTCCTGGCGCATGAGCATGATCGTGTATTGAAGACCCGGGTTTAAATTACCGACAGATTGATATGTTAACGGTGTTAACATTATCTCATGTATCCTACAACCTTACCACCCTCTTCAAAGACGGTGCTTGAGATCCTGGATGCCGGCGGCGCGATGACCCACAAGGACCTCGTGCAGAAGAGCCACCTCGCGCCACGGACCGTGCGCTATGCCCTGAAAAAACTCAAAGAGCGCCAGCTCATCATCGAGAAGTTCAATTTCCGCGACGCCCGACAGATCATCTACCAGCAGAGGCCTGCCGAGACGGGCAAGCTGCAACCGGCGTGCGTATGACGAAGCATACCTGTACCCTGATGCACTGTGACACCATGGTCCGGAATCTTCTGCCCCCGATGAGAGCGGAGATGGTATTCCGGCTGGTCGAGAGGCAGGGGCTCAGCCAGAGCGATGCCGCACGGCGGCTTGGGGTTACCCGGGCTGCAGTATCCCAGTACATCAGCAGGAAGCGGGGCGCAGGGGAAGTACAGATATCCTCCGAACTCGACAGTATCATCGACCGCTGGGCGATGGCCGTAGTAACCGGTGAGAGCGATATCAATTTATGCGACGTGTGCCAGTGCGCACTCAAAAAGTTCTGAATTACGGCTCTTTTAAAAAAAAGGTATCCCAGCTATCCGTGGTCCGTGACAGCCTTTTATTCCCGGTGGCGGCGGTACCAGATCACCAGCAGGACCGCGATGACCAGTACAGCTGCAGCAATTTTGAGATGATCGGTTTTTATTCCCGGTACTTTCACGGCCGGGTTCCAGTCGTCTTCGAACACACTCAGAAAATACTGCGCCACGGCGGGATGGTCGATGATGACGCCGGCCTCGCGGTTGAAACCGGGCGAGTTGCTGTTCCAGTTGATGCTGCTCACCAGGACCTTCCGGCCGTCGACAATTACCCCTTTGTTGTGGATCTTTTCGATCCGGTTGGTATCGAGATCCGCACACCGGGCTTCCAGGGGGATATGTTCAGCGGCGCCGATGCGGTTGATAAGAGCGACCATCTCATCGTTGTCGTTCCTCCCATCGACGTTATACCAGTATGAGTCCAGCAGTACCCTGACACGGACGCCACGCCGTGATGCATTGATGGCGGCGGAAAGGTACGGGTTCAGGGTGAAGGGGGTTTCGTTGGTTATGTATGCTTCCTCGATCTCGATGCTCACTCCGGCCGAGTTTATGAGTTCCGCGATCTGGCCGCTCGTGTCGGGCGCAAGGATTGGTAAAACCGTGGCCCCGGAGAACGTCCTGGGCGCGAACTCAGCGGCATATTTGACGGTCGAGGGCGGTTCCGGTTTTCCGGCTGCTCCGTTATACGGGACAACTGACGGGCTTTTGATATCTGTCAGGAAGACGGTTGAGAAATAGCCGGCCAGCGCCGGGTCCTCGAGGTAAACCCCCCACCCCCGGTTACCGGTCGTCCCCGTTTCCGCAAACCCGCTGTACTTGAAATTCTCGCTCGTCAGCAGGACCGCCCGCCGGTCAATGACCGCATATTTTGCATGGTCGTAGCGGTAGGGGGCATGCAGATCCTTTGAAGAGACCATCGCAGAGACCGGGATCCCGCTCCGGTTCATCCGCCAGAGGGCATCTTTCTCGTCGGGCAGAATCCCACCCACCGGACCGCCTTCAACAAGGACATGTACGTCAGCCCCCCGGCTGCGGGCCGCGATGAGAGCATCCCCCATCACCGGGCTGGAGAACTCATACACGTTGAGCAGGATCTCCCTTGAAGCATTGTTCACGACATAGGCGAACAGACCGTCAGAACAGTCCGGGGAGACGAACGCTGTCACGGAGACGTTTCGGAAGACCTCAGGAGAAAACCGGGACTGGCCGATCATGAGGGGGCGGGGGTCCCAGAGACCGTTTTCGAAGAAGTGGACCTGTCCTTCACGCGGTTTCACGTCCCCCGGCCAACTGATTTTCTGCATGAGGTTCCCGTTCTCGTACAGCATCAGCACGTCCCGCGTGTTCGCCATGCGGAGGGTATTCCCGCTTATCACGTCCGGAATACCGGGGGACGTGTCCAGCCATTCAAAATCCGGGGGCCTGCCATGGCTCTGTTCAAATGCCTTCCCGCTCCGGGCAACTGTCGTGCCCCCGTCGATTTTTGCGCCAGCCGGGAACCGGAACCCCCCATTTCCGTCGGTAACCGTGATACCGTCAAGCGCCCCGGTCCCGGAAAGGACAATATACTCATCCGCATCATCATGAAGATAGGGATCGGGACAGAACTCAGCGATCCGGACTGTTGCTCCCGCGTGTGTCACGCACAGGCAAAAAAGGATGAGCACAGGGAGACAGCGTATACAGGGACATTTCATGCCATTGAAGATATAAAATTAATGATATAATATATAACCGATATGATCCGGCTGCAAAGACTAACAGCACACTCTCAGGAAAGACCCCTCGTAGTGAAACTCGGGGGGAGCCTGTATGACCGGATCCCGGACCTGGTGCCGGTCCTCCGGTCCTCAGTCCGCCCGCTTTTTCTCATGCCTGGGGGCGGGCCGTTTGCTGACGCCGTACGGGAGGCAGGGCTCGATGATGAGACCGCCCATTGGGAGGCCATCGCGGCAATGGACGAGTATGGCAGGTATATCTCATCGCAGGGTATTCCCGCCACTGACCGGCTCGCGGTGCCGGACCGGACCGTCGTCCTCCTCCCCGCCCGCGTCCTGCGGGAGCAGGACCCTCTCCCCCACTCATGGAACGTCACGTCCGATACCATCGCGGCGTGGGCAGCCTTCTCCCTCAACCTCGACCTCCTCCTCCTCAAATCCGTGGATGGGATCGTGAGCGGGGGTATCCTGCAGGAACACGTGGACGCTCCGCTGGGCATGGATGTGACCGACCCGTTCCTCATTCCCTATGTCCTCAAAAACCGGGTGGATACGTTCATCATCAATGGATCGCGCCCAGAACTGCTAAGGCGATACCTCATCGGCGAACCGGTCCCGGGTACGCGCATCAGTACAACCTTTTAAAAGTTCCAAAAGAGATACTATAGGAATCCTTGGAGGATCAATAATGTCAGATAAGAAGTGTACATCCTGCAGCGCTCCGCTTGCAGAAGAGGGCGCAACGGAATTCGGTTGCCCCGCGTGCGGTGTCGAGATCACCCGGTGCTACCGGTGCAGGGAGCAGAGTATCCCCTACGTCTGCCCGAAGTGCGGGTTCGGGGGACCGTGAACCATGGGCAGTGTCGCTGTCATCATGAAGGTCATGCCCGAATCACCTGAGGTAAACCTCGAGCAGCTCAAAAAGGCACTCAGGGAGAAATTACCCGGCATCCAAGACATCAAGGAAGAGCCCATCGGGTTTGGCCTCAAGGCGATCAAGTTCGTGGCTATCGTCAACGACGCCGGCGGGGAAACAGACGCCCTTGAAACGTCCATCGGCGCCATACCCGGTGTCGAGCGGGCAGAGATCATCGAAGTGACCCTGACATAAAGCAGTTCGGGAACTTCTTTTTTCATCCCCGGTTTTTTTCCCGGGATGCTTATTCTTCCATCACCGATTCTTCCAGCGCTTCGAGCACGTGTTTCGTGCTGATGCGGATCTTTTCCACGGACTCGCGGAAGGCGATAACTTCCGATTCATCGATCCGGATTGCGATCGGGAAGACCCCTTCGCGGTTGATGCGGGCAGGCACGCCGATACAGACATCCCCGATCCCGTGGACTTCGCGCTTGATATAGGCGGACACGGTAAGGATGCGGTTTTCATCGGACAGCACGGTCCTGACAAGGGATGCGATCGCTTCCCCGGGCCCGTACACGGTTGAGCCCTTGTTCTGGATGATCATCTGGCCGCTACTCTTTACCGACTCGATGATCTCCTTAACCGGCAGGTGTGCGAACTCCGGCAGGTTCGAGATCTTGATACCTCCGATGGTGGTCGCGGACCAGAGCGGGACAAGGCTGTCGCCATGTTCCCCGATGATACGGGTATGGACCTCGCTCACGTGGACGTGGAAGTACGAAGCGATCAGCGATTTGAGGCGCATAGAATCCAAGTGCGTCCCGAGGCCGAAGACCTGGGTGGGCTTCAGCTTCGAATATTTCAGCGCAACGCTGGTCATGACGTCGACGGGATTGGTGACCACCAGTATCTTGGTCTCCGGAGCGATCTCGCCGATCGTCCTGGCAAGGGGGGCAATGATCCGTGCGTTGCCCATCGCAAGGTCAAGGCGGTCCTGGTCCGGGGTGCGCGGTGCTCCTGCAGTAATGACGACCACATCTGACCCTGCAGCGTCTTTCAGCTCGGTCGTCCAGGTGACCCGCATATCCGTCCCCCGTGCAGCAAACGAGTCCCCGAGGTCCTGGGTGATCCCTTTCAGAAGAGATTCGCGGCCTTTCCTCCCATAAAGAAGGATCTCGCTGACATGCGGGATGGCGGAAATGGCATGTGCGGCAAACATCCCGACATTGCCCGTTGCACCGATAATGGTCACTTTTGCCATGATATTCGCGAATGGGGACGTGTTATCGGTCGACTGCACGTTTCTGCGTTTGCCAAAGCGCTCATCCTCCGCCCCGTTACCCCATGGGCGCCGGATGTCTGCGGTAAGTCTGCTCCCTTCCGGGCCTGAACCGGTCCCCGCAGCGACAGGTCGCCATTCCCTCCGGAATTTTGATCCCTGGCCATCGACCTCATGGGACAAGGTTTCACGGTCAGAACGCACAAGCTCCCGCAGGCCGTTGCAGCCTCAGTCAAACTTCGCCCCCCGCGTACCGACGGTTTCGGGTAACAAGTGACGCCGAGCCACCCGGGCTAGTCCCCATATACTTTTGCACACCGCCCAATAAAGGCTTCTTGCCCTGTGCACGGATCCCTCCACAATCGTCAGGAACCGCCGGGGCATTCACGGGATGAAGGCTTCCCCGCCGGCCCGGGCAAGCCAGTCTTCCTGTATCTTCCGGTTGGCAGCAGCGTCCTTTTTGTCAAAAAGATCCAGCACGGCCAGCGGGGGGACGCCCGGGAGCAGGACCGGCGGCAGCTCGACGAGATCCCCCTGGTACACTTCGATCACCTGCTCTCCTTCTGTCTCCGCGATCTTTACCGGGTAACGGGTGACCGGGTGCTTCTGCATGTCCTCGAACTGTTCGAATATTTTCACCCGCCCTATCCTGAGGTACCCGCGGTTCACTTCAAGGTTGAAGGCAGACCAGAATGCCGAGGCGTACCAGGCATCGTTCATCACGACCCGGGGCACACCGAGGCAGGCGGCGGAAAGACCGAGCGTCCCCGCACCGGAACAGGCATCGACAAAATACCGGGCCGGGGGATTCCCCACATGCTGCTCCACGGCCCGGATCTTCGGGTACCCCCCGCGCGGAAACTCGATATGCAGGAGGGACTGCTGTTTGTACACCACCAGAGGGCCCGTGCGGAGCGGGAAGATATCCGCCCGTACATCGCATCCCGCAAGGAGTTCGTAGACCTTCGGGACCGTTTTCAGGTCCGGGCTGGTTATTCCCGGGACAAAACTGCCGGTCCTGACGACCCCGCGGAGTTCAGGGACTTCGGCAACGAGGCGTTCTGCCGTCTTTTTTGTCACCCGCGGCGAGAGCAACACGAGCGATTTCTCAGGAAGGAACGGCGGGCGGTCCATGGCATACCCCGGGTGGACAAGAGGGGACCCGACCGCGATCAGGGGGTCTGTCCTCTTCAGGTCTCCCTCCGCGACCATGACGACGTACATCTGGGCAAAGACCTCGTCGATGAACCTCTTGCCGCACGAACACGGCCCGGCATATTCCAGCGACGGCAGCGGGGCCCGTTTGTCAAGGATCCTCAGGCTGCAGTCCGGGCAGGGGAGAAACAGGGAGGGGAGGGTTGCAAGGATCTCCTGTGCGGATTTGACGCAGTCCATCTCGCAGACGGGGCACTTCATGCTGCTCCCTATGATCGTACCCAGATAGAAAGTTTTTCAAATTTTCCTTCGGGGCAGAGTGCAGGGAGGGACGTGCCGGGGAAACTGTCAACAGAACCAGAAAACAGTGGGCCCGAAGGGATTCGAACCCATGACCGCCCGGTTATGAGCCGGGCGCTCTGACCGGACTGAGCTACGGGCCCTCTAAACGCCCCCCACAGGGCTCGAACCTGTGACATTCGGATTAACAGTCCGACACTCTACCAACTGAGTTAGGGAGGCAGTCTCACTGCGCCTTATTAGATTCTTTCTGAGTACTTTTAAAGGTAACTACCTGGATGGGCGGGGGTGCCGGTAACGGGGAATACCGTCAGTAATGTTCATCCCTCTTCATGGCCTCGAGGAGCCCGGTGATCTCCTCCAGGTCCGCATTCAGGTGCGTGAAGAGCTCCACGGTCCGGGGGGTTACCACTGCACCGTCGGGAGACGCACGGATGTACCCCAGCTGCTCCAGCACGTGCAGCGAGTAGCGGATGCGGTGGGAGGGAAGGTCGAGAAGCTCGGAGAGTTTCATGATGCCGATTGGCTCATGGTCAGCAACGGCACGGGCTACCTGCAGGTGGCGGCTGACCAGTTCGGCCTCTTCCTTCATCTTTTCGAGCATTCGGTCACCTCAGTTCCCTGATCGCTGGTATTATTCGCTGAGATTTTTATCCGGTAGTTCGTGAAGCCATGCCTTGGTCTCCCGGTATTTTTTCCGGAAATTGACCGAAAGCACCAGTGCGCACGCGAGAAGTACGGCAATCAGCGGAAGCCTGAACCGTTCCGGGATGAGAAAGAGGGCCAGGACGGATACGGCAACGAGAAGGACGATGATATTCAGCTGTACTGCGAGGCGGTAGAACTTCCACCTGAACTGGTCTCTGGCTTTTGCATCCATCACTCGTACGTCGACCCCGGAATAAAAGTACTTGACGTTTCACTACATATATTCCCGGCAGATGGATCCACTTTCCAATACGATCAGGAAGAGCGGTGCTGACTCCTATGTTATGTATGCTTCATCGCGCGACGCAGACATGCGGTACCTGACGACGTTTGTCACGAGCGACCCGTTCGTCTATTTCAGAAAGCCCGGCAGGAACGGGGTTATCATCATCTCCCAGATGGAGACCGGGCGCGCGTCCCGCGAATCGAAGGCCACGGTCATGACCCGGACGCAGGCCGGATTACCGGAGATCCTCAAGACGGAAAAAGACCCGTACCGCGCGACGGCACGGATGATCGCCGGCCATGCGGGAGAGAAAATTCTCGTCCCGCCCCAGTTCCCCATAGCCCTTGCAGAGGCTCTCAGGGAGTACTGCACGGTCACGGTTGACAAAGGAACCGTCCTCTCCCTGCGGGCAAAAAAATCTGCACCGGAACTCCGGGCGATACGCCACGTCCAGGAGGTCACTGAGGCTGCCATGGGGATCGCCGTCGCTCTCATCAGGAAGTCATCGGTAAAGAAGGGAGTCCTCCACCGTGGAGGAAGACCCCTCACTGCCGAAGAGGTGAAATACACCATGCACTGCCACCTGATGGAGCATGGCTGTACCGCGGTTGACACCATCGTCTCGTGCGGTGAGGACACCGCGATCCCCCACATGACCGGCACCGGCCCGCTGAGGGCTGACGAGCCGGTCATCATCGACCTCTTCCCGGTCGAAGAAGAGAGTGGCTATTATTCCGATATGACCCGCACCGTAGTCAAGGGCGAACCGTCTCCAGAGATCCACGAGATGTACGATGCCCTGCAGGGGGCAAAACAGCTCGCGGTCTCTAGGATAAGACCGGGAGTGCCGGGTGCAGAGGTGCACCAGGCTGTCGTAGACTTTTTCCGGGAGCGGGGATATGACAGCGACACCCGCGGGTTTGTCCACAACCTCGGGCACGGCGTAGGGCTGCAGGTCCACGAGCTCCCCACGGTGGGGCCCGCGGGAAAGGAACTCGAAGCCGGTAACGTCATCACCATAGAACCGGGGCTCTACTATCCCGGTACCGGCGGGGTCAGGCTGGAGGATATCGGCGCGGTCACGAAAAAGGGCTTTGCGAATTTCACGGATTTCCCGGAGGATCTCGTCGTATGAATGACGAAGTGTTCGAAAAATACCGGGATGCAGGGAGGCTCGCGGCAACGATCCTGCAGGACGGTGCACGGTCCATCCGTGTCGGGGCATCATACCGTGAAGTCGTCGAATCGATCGAGGCGAGGGTCACGGAGGAAGGGGCAGCGCTCGCCTTCCCGCTCAACCTCTCCCTCAACGAGGACGCCGCGCACGATACCGCCTCGTACGGCGATGAGCGGATATTCTCCCGGGGCGACGTGGCAAAACTGGACCTCGGGGTGCAGATCGACGGGTACATCGCGGACACCGCGACCACGGTGGACCTGGGCAGCAATTCCCTCCTCCTTCAGGCCTCCGAACTGGCGCTTGAATCAGCGATACGGTCAGTACGGCCGGGGGAGACGGCAGGCGGGCTCGGTACGGCCATCCAGAAAGAGATCGAGAGCCGCGGCTACCGCCCGATCTCAAACCTGACCGGGCACGGGCTCGACCGGTACGTCCTCCACCGCTCCCCCACCATCCCCAACATCGGGATCTCCGGCGGTATGGTGCTCGAGGAAGGGATGGTCTTTGCCATCGAACCGTTCGCCTCGACGGGCATCGGCCGGGTGGGCGAGAAACCGAGAAGGGAGATCTACTCCCAGCTCTCCCAGAGACCGGTCCGGACACCTGCCGGCAGGACCGTGCTCGAAAAGATCCGGGAGCGGAACGGGCTGCCCTTCGCCCGCCGCTGGCTGGGGGATAAAAAACTCGATATCGCACTGCCTTTGCTTGTCCGGTCGCAGGTGCTCCATGTCTACCCCGTCCTTTCCGACATTCCGGGGGCGCTGGTCTCCCAGCACGAGCACACGGTGATTGTCACGCCGGACGGCTGCGTAGTGACGACCCGGTGAGATAGCCTTATTCATTCCGGAGATGAATAATTAAGGTTACAGCCATGTCTGGAGATTCTGAAGCCCTGCGCATTATGGAAGTCGTTCTGACCGCTGAGATATTCAACCAGAATCCAGAACTCGATATCAACGACCTGACCCCGGCCTGCCGCGAGATCTTCGGCGCTGCGACCGCCACGGAAGTCAAGCGGCCGGTATATGTCAGCGACGGGCTGATCAAGCGCACCCTCGCCATCCCCGACGCACACCAGAAACTCGCGGCAAACCCTTTTGTCGCCTACGAGGAGTTCGGCCAGCGCCTCCGGCTCACGGCACTTGAACCGGCTGCCCGCTGGTTCCTGAAACAGGGAGGCAGGTCCTGCATCGAGAAGAACCCGGCACTTGCATTTTTCTTCGAAAACCTTGACTCTACCGGCGTCTCCTACAATGCAGTCCGCGCAGCCAACCCCCCGTTCGAGGATACGAAGGCGCACCTCGACGCCCGCATCTCTAAACTGGTGAGCGAAGACGAAAAACTCAGGGGAGCGCTCGACCTTGTCATCATCAACGCGCCCGAAGAGATCGAGCAGCACATCGACGACCTTGTCTGTACCCCGGACCAGATGGCGGTAATCGGCAAGATCCAGCACGCCCTGATCCACCGCGAATTCCTGCACCGGCACCGGATCTACGAGATCGGAAAACTCCTCTTCGTCGGCCCGCCGGGCACGGGAAAGACCTCCATGGCTCTCGCAATGTCCCGGACCATGCACATGCCCGTGCTTGAGGTGCGGCTCTCGATGATCACCTCGCAGTACCTGGGCGAGACCTCGAAAAATATCGACCGCATCTTCGAACTGGCAAAAAAACTGTCGCCGGTCATCCTCTTTATCGATGAATTCGACTTTGTCGCAAAAAGCCGGACCACCGACGACCACGGGGCGATGAAACGCGCGGTGAACTCCCTCCTGAAGAATATCGACAAGATCAACCTGATCAAGAACAGCGTCATCCTGATCGGTGCCACCAACCACCCGCAGCTGCTGGACGAGGCGGCATGGCGGAGGTTCGATGAAGTGGTGGAGTTCTCGCTCCCTGACGAAGAGATGCGGAAGAATATCCTGAAGAAAGTGACCTCCTCCCTCAGGTGCACGGTGGACTACCAGAAGCTGGCAGCCCGGACCGAAGGGTTCTCCGGCTCCGACCTCCGCGTGATGATCAAGGAGGCGATCCTCTCCGCGCTCATGGACCAGCGGCAATCCATAGAGACGGGAGATATTGAAAAAGGGATCAGCATGGTCAGGAACCGGGAAGCGATCCGCCACCTGAACTGGTTGTAGCATGAAGATCACGCTGCTCGGGACCGGCGATGCCATCGGGACGCCGAAGGTGGGGTGCGACTGCCCCCAGTGTTCCCACGCAAAGGCCACCGGCACCATGCGCCTCAGGACATCCCTCCTTGTCGAGAACGAGGGGCGGCACCTCCTGATCGACTCGTCACCCGACCTGAGGCAGCAGCTCCTGCTGCACGGCTCGCCGCATATCGATGCCGTCATCTGGACCCACGGGCACTATGACCATTTCATCGGTTTTGGCGAGTTCTACCGGATCCAGGACATCCCCCCGGTCTTTGCCCCGCAGCCGGTCCTCAGTTACTGTGCCGAGATCTTCCGGTTCCTCACCTTTGACAAGGGCGCCATCCAGCCCTACGAGTCGTTCGATATCTTCGGGGTCACGGTCACGCCCTTCATCGTCAGGCACCCGCCGGCATTCACCTGCGGGATGCTCTTCGAGACGGAGGAGTCCCGGGTGGGGTTCACGTCGGACACAAACATCGATATCCCGCAAAAGAGCCTGGACCTGCTGACAGACCTCGACCTCCTCCTCGTCGACGCACTCGTGCCCTCCAGCATCACCATCCACAAGCACATGAATTACCTTGATGCCTGTACGCTGGCCGGACGGCTCGCCCCGCAGGACTTCCGCTGCGTACACCAGAGCCACCTTCTTCCCTGGGGGCTCCCCCACCTCGGTACCGACGGGGAGACCTTCGATTTTGCATGAGGAACCGGCCCGCGGGTGTACGACGGGGTCGCCCCACCCATACCTTAATAGTTTTCACGTTCCCAAACATAGGTGCATGATTGTAAAAGTACTCGAACTCGAGAAGGACAAGGTGCGGCTCATCATCCAGGGAGAGGGGCATACCTTCATGAACGCCCTTGTCGAGGAGATCCTGAGCGACCCTGATGTCGATGTCGCAAAATACATGATCGAGTTCCAGTTCTCAGACCCGGAACTGCTCGTCACCACGAAAGGCAGGAAAAATCCCCTGCCCATCATCAAGAAGGCCTGCAGGCGGATCACCGGCCACTGCGATGAGCTCATCAAAGGACTGAAGAAGCGCTGAATAGAAAAAATACAGAATATTTTTTGCAGATTGGGCGTCAGTTCCGGGAAGACTTTTCCTTCAGCGGGGTCCACACTGGCCATCGGAAGGATCTTCCCTCCGCATCTGGCCCGGCAAATGGCATGCTCATCATTTTTTTAATTCCTGCCCGGGTTTACGGGACCGGTACCATTCCGGATTGCCGGGCCTTACGTTTCGGGCAATAAAATGGTTCGTTCCCGGGAGGCATGGCCGGTAAAAAAAGTGCCGGGTTATTCCGCACGTTCGGTGAAAACGATCGATCCGGAGATCCGGGAGATCCTGATCTTGACTTTCTGTCCCGGCTTTGCATTCGCCACGTACATGATGTACCTGCCCATCTTCACGACCCCGTCCCCGCGTTTGGAGATCGACTGGATCTCGACATCCAGTATCTGGCCTTCCTCAAGATTCTCCGAGACAGGCTCGGTGCGGGCCTTCCGTTTCCTGACCGGGCGGTGGCTCCCGCAGGCATCACAGCGGAGGATCATGACCCGGTCGTCCTTGACGAGCCTTGTATCCGGCTTGCCGCACTCGGAACAGATGACGTAGTCGTCTACGTAACTCTTGATGATGGCCTTGATGAGGGATACCTCGAATTTCCCGTTGAAAATGGCGCGGTTCCCGTCGATCTTCCCGCTCGTCCCGAGTTCTCCCAGCAAAAATTTCATCAGGTGGTCCTGGTCACGGCGTACTTTTCCCACGATTTCGGCAAAATTTTCCAGCACGGTCGTCTTTCCCTCGACGTAGGCCTTTGCCTCGGGAACGACAAAACGCTCGGAGGATTCGGTCTTCTCAGTGATATTGGAATAGGCCTGTTTGAGAAGATTTTCGTACGGGTCCGTCATAATTGTATACAATAATGGCGCCGGCTGACAAAAAGGCTTTCCCCGGTAAGGACAGGCAGCCGGACACATGATTTTATGGGGGGAGGATTATGCATGCCGGGGGTACAGAACGATTCCCTTCGATCCCGACAGAAACCAGCCCACCTGCGAAAACAGAGGAGTGCCTCAGATCTGCACCAGTGTGCGGGGGGCAGGGTCAGGAGGGGTGCGGATTTTTGATCAGAACGGAGACCAGTTCCCGGGTCTTCTTCTCGTTCTCGATATCCTTCTGGTGGATGTTCCCGTTCCCCACGCATTTCATGCCGCGTGCCTCGATCCATTTCCGGAAGACTTCGGCAGTCTGCCCGGGTCTGCCGCCGTGCGTGCAGAACGCGGTTGCCTTCTTTCCCTCGCACCCCTTCAGCGCATCGATCGCAGCATGGATCGCCGGTGTCGGCTTGAACGCCCATACGGGTGACCCGAACACCAGCTGGTCGTAACCGGAGACATCGATGGATACCGGTTCGATCGGAACCTTTTCTTCCCCCCGTGCCATTTTGCACCGGACGAGGAACCCGGTCAGCCGGTTGTAGCTGGCCTTGTCCGTGACCTCGATCAGCTTGCCGTCGCAGGCCGCCGCAATATGCTGGGCCACGTGGCGGGTGTTGCCGCTCTCGCTGTGGTACATGATGCAGATCTTCATCAGGATATAGTTGGAAAACCACGCTATAAAAAAGATGGCAAAAAGCGGTCATACCCGGTGAAAGCCGAGAGACACTGGGGATCGCCTCTGCAGTCATACCGGAGGAAGGAAAAAAATGAACCGGAGAATAATTTCCTGAACCACAAGGGAGCACATCAGTGCTCTCGAGGGGAGAAGGAAATAGTTCCGTCAGGAACCATTTTCTGAACCGCGGGGGAATCTCAATTCCTTAAAGGAGAGGGAAGGAGTTTCTGTAAAGAAACTACTTACGGAACCACGAGGGAATGCATCAGCATTCCCCGAGTGGTGACGTAAATTTATTTACGGAACTGGGGCATCATGGCCCGGACTTCCTTTCCTACCTCTTCGATCAGGTGCTCTTCGTCCGCTTTTGTCAGGGCGTTGAACTGCGGGCGGTTGACCAGGTTCTCGAGCATCCACTCTCGGGCGAACCGCCCGGTCTGGATATCCTCGAGTATCTCCTGCATCGCCTCGTAGGCTTCCGGCCCGATGACCCGGGGGCCGCGGGTGAGGTCGCCGTACTGCGCCGTGTTGCTGATATACTGGCGCATGTTGGTGAGCCCGCCCTCGTAGATCAGGTCGACGATCAGTTTCAGCTCGTGGCAGACTTCAAGGTAGGCCATCTCGGGCTCGTACCCGGCGTCGACCAAGGTTTCGAAACCTGCCTTGACAAGGGAGGTACAGCCGCCGCACAGCACGGCCTGCTCGCCGAAGAGGTCGGTCTCGGTCTCCTCGCGGAAGGAGGTCTCAAGGACGACGGCACGGGTCGCACCGATGCCTTTTGCATATGCAAGAGCGATCGGGTGGGCTTTTCCCGAATGGTCCTGGTGGACGGCGATGAGCGCCGGAACGCCTTTGCCCTCCTCGTACTGCCGGCGCACCATGAACCCGGGCCCCTTTGGTGCCACCATGATGACATCCACCGTCGGCGGAGGGACGATCTGGCCGAAATGGATGTTGAACCCGTGGGAGAACATGAGGCATCGGTTTTCTTTGAGATGCGGCATGATCTCGCTCCGGTACACTGCCGCCTGGTGCTCATCAGGGAGGAGGATCTGGACGATATCCGCTTTCTTTGTCGCCTCGGCGACCGGCATCACGGTCATGCCGTCCTTCACGGCAGCGTCCCAGCTCTTCCCGGGGCGCAGCCCGATCACGACATCGAGCCCGCTGTCCCTCAGGTTCAGCGACTGCCCTCTGCCCTGCGACCCATAGCCGATCACGGCGATCTTTTTGCCCTTCAGCACGCCGGAATCCGCATCTGCCTCATAATATTTTTTTAACATATGCGATCCCTTTCATATCAGCAACAAAGCACATAAATATTATATGAAAACACTAAAGAAGCACAACGCGAAGAACCATCTGGATGCGATGACCTATTCCTGTTAAACATACCCATGCTGACCAGTCACCGGATAAGACATTCTCCAAGGATCTGCCGGATGTCCAGGCAACATCCCCGGATGTCCGGATCAACCTCACCCGGGTAGGAGTCAAGAACGTCAAGAAGCTTGTCGAAGTTCACCGGAATGATAAACGACCGGTTATTTTCATCTCGAACTTCGATGTCTACGTCGACCTTCCTGGAAGCCTCAAGGGGGCCAACCTTTCCCGCAATTTTGAGGTGATCGACGAGGTCCTCCAGCAGGCGATCGACGGCGAGGTGAACGAGATCGAGAAACTCTGCAGCGTGGTAGCGCGAAAACTCCTCGACCGCCACGAATACGCGGACCGGACCGAAGTCTTCATGCGCAGCGAGTTCATGGTCAAGCGCGAGACCCCGATCAGCCATACTGCCTGCCATGAAGTTGTCAAGGTACATGCCCGGGCCATCGCCCGCAGGACGTTCAGGAGCCCGATCGTCAGGAAGAGCATCGGCGCGGAAGTGACCGGCATGACCGCCTGCCCCTGTGCCCAGAACATCATGAAGGAACGCGCAATGCACGTACTGCAGGACCTCGATGTCGCCCAGGACAAAATCGACGATTTCTTCTCAGCGGTCCCCATGGCGACCCACAACCAGCGGGGGAAGGGATTTCTCTGCATCGAAACGGACGACGACGAGCACGTTGACCTCGAGAAGATCATCTGCATCCTCAAGGACTCGATGAGCAGCGGCATCTACGAGCTCCTGAAGAGGGGCGATGAAGGTGCCGTGGTGCTCGCCGCGCACAAGAATCCCCGGTTCGTGGAAGACTGCGTCCGCGAGATGGCCAGGAAAGTCCTTGCGGAATTCGAGTACCTTGCCGGCGACTCGGTCGTCACGATCAAGCAGACCAACGAGGAGAGCATCCACCAGCACGATGCCTACGCGGAACGCCGGGCCACGATCGCCGAACTGGTCGATGAACTGAACGGGGAGAAACAGTTCACCGGCTGAAAACCGTCAATTTTTTCCCGGTTTTTTGCGGGGAACCGACTGATAAATAATTGCCCTATTATTTTATTGCCCGGGGGGCAGTTTTGCGCCAAATATTTTTATCCACCCGATTCCGGGGCAGGATGCTGAAAATAACTCCAGCCTGATGTTTTTACCTCTCCGCGATTAAGTCATAAAGGTTATAAAATCGGTAGTACAAGATAGAGATGAACGTACTCTGTACGGTCAATTATCTCTAGAGATGAGAGATCTTTCATAAATTTGTACCGCAATACGAACAACTCAACATAACATGAGGCGATAATATTGTCGAAAGTTGTAGAGATTTCCCCAACCACAAGACATGAAGGACACTCAAAGCTTGTCTTGAAGGTTAACGACGCAGGCATCATCGAGAAGGGTAACTGGTGTTCCATTACCCCGGTGAGGGGGGTTGAGAAACTCGCCATCGGAAAGACACCCGAGCAGGTGCCCAAGATCGCATCCCGTGTCTGTGGTATCTGTCCGATAGCCCACAACATCGCGGGCACCGAAGCAATGGAAGCATCCATCAAGTGCGAGATCCCCAAGGACGCACTGATGCTCCGTCACATCCTCCAGCTGGCCAACCGGCTGCACAGCATTGCACTGCACGACATCCTGATCCTGCCCGATTTCTATATACCGGGCACCGAGACCAAGATCAACCCGTTCACACCAGAAGAGCCGGTGCGCAGCGTAGCAAAGCGCATCCAGCGGCTCCGTGAGATCGGCCAGACCATCGGCCAGATCTCCGGCGGCGACTGCATCCACCCGCGGAACACCCGTGTCGGCGGCATGTACCGCAACTGCTCCGAGCAGGCCAAGATCAAGATGTACGACCTGGCCAAGGAAGGACTTGTCCTTGCTCATGCTCAGGCTGAGTTCATGATCGCGGTCATCCGTGCATACCACAAGAGAGACTTTGTCGATGTCGGCGGCATGAAGGTCGCACTCCCCAAGGATCTCGGTTTCCATGACCAGGGCTACCTTGCAACCCACGCGTTCTACGGCAGCTCAAGCCTTGAGGAATGCCCCAGCTGGGACATCAACCGGTTCAAGGAAGTCAGGCCATGGGACTGGTACATGGGTGAGATGGACATCACCCTCGAAGAGCCCCGGTACCCGATCGGCGGCACCACCAAGCTCGGCACCAAGGTCAACCCCCAGATGGAAGCCTGCACCGGCATCCCGATGTATGACGGCCAGCCCGTTGAAGTCGGCCCGCGTGCCCGTCTCGTTACGTACAAGAACTTTGACGAGAAGGGCACCCAGGGACAGAATGTTGCCCGTGAGATGGAGTACCAGGACTGCCTGTACGAGATGATCGACTGCATCGACGCCCTGAACCCGGACGGCAAGGTCATGGCAGACTACGTCCCCGACGGCGACGGCTCCCTCGGCTGGGCATCCAACGAGGCCCCCCGCGGTACCGATGTCCACATTGCACGCGTCAAGGACTGGAAGGTCCAGTACTACAGCATGCTCGTCCCGACCACCTGGAACTTTGCAACCTGCAGCGCGGCACTCACCGGTGCACCCTGGCAGCTTGCCGAAGTCATCATGCGCGGGTACGACCCCTGTGTGTCATGTGCAACCCACATGATCGTGCTGGACGAGGACAACAAGGTAGTAGCTCAGAAGCTCATCCAGTGAGTGTAACCTGATGCTGCATTCGGAGATCGTAATAGTGGGGTGCGGAAACCCCCTGTTCGGCGATGACGGGTTTGGCCCGGCGGTGATTGAGGAGATGGAGAAGCTCACACTTCCCGACAATGTAACAATACAGGACGGTGGCGCTGGAGCCCCGCACTTTATTTTTAATTTCCTTAATCCCGAAGTGACGAAGAAACTTATCGTCGTCGATATAGCAGATTTTAATGCAAAGCCGGGATCAATATCCAGAATCTCCGGGAAGGATCTGAAACCAGGGGCATACATTGACCCGCATTCATGGGATGGGGTCGACCAGCTCTGTCGTATCAGAGATCAGATCGATACAACAGTTGTTTTATGCCAGCCGTCAAAGGTCCTGAAAAAAGGAGATGCTGATGTTGATATGGGGCTTTCAGAAGATGTAACAAACGCGATTCCGAAAGCAATCCAGGTAATACTCGAAACAATAGGAGTGGATTATGGGACTACTATCATCAATCTTCAAGAGGAAAAACGCCAGCGCGGCACCGCAGAAATCCGCTGACGTATCTGGAAAATCGGAATCAACTAAAAAGGAGGTTAAGCCTGTGGCAGACAAGATTACAGTGGGCTACACACACCTGAGTGGGTGTACCGGTTGTACTGTGGCATTAGCAGACAACTATGGCGGATTGTTAACGCTCCTCGACAAGTATGTCGACCTGAAGTACATGCCAACACTTGCAGACGCAAGGCACGTCCAGAAAGTCGATGTTTCATTCGTCGAGGGTTCATGTTGTATTAATGACAAACTCGCAGTGGAAGAGCTTAAGGAAACCCGTGAAAAGTCGGCAGTGGTCGTCGCACTCGGCGGCTGCGCCTGCTATGGCAACATCACCCGGTTCAGCCGCGGCGGCCAGCAGAACCAGCCGGCACACGAGGCGTACCTGCCAATCGGCGACGTGATCAAGGTCGACGTGTACATTCCCGGATGCGCACCGACCCCGCAGATGATCAGGAACGTTGCGGTCATGGCATACCTGCTCCTCAAGGGAACCAAGGAACAGAAGGACCTCGCGACTGCATTCCTCAAGCCCCTCATGATGGCGGCAAACGAGGGAACCAGCGCCTGCTTCTGCGACCTGATGACCAAGGTCATCAACCAGGGTCTCTGCATGGGATGCGGCAGCTGCGCATCAGCCTGCCCGGTCAATGCCATTACCCACGAGTACGGCAAGCCCCAAGGCGAGCGCGACCTGTGCATCAAGTGCGGTGCCTGCTACAACCAGTGCCCGCGGAGCTGGTTCAGCTTTGATGTGGTCGAGAACTACGAGGCGATCAACGAGGCCATAATGGCGGCACTCCAGTGAAGGTGATTGAAATGGGAGCAGAACTCGGTAAATACAAATCAGTCGTCTCAGCCCGGAGCACCAACAAGGAGCTTCTCAAGCACGCCCAGGATGGCGGTATCGTCACCTCGCTGTTTGCATTTGCGCTTGACGAAGGCATCATTGACGGAGCAATCGTTGCCGCGACCAAGGAATTCGCAGCAAAGTTCCCGTCGAAAGTGATGAGGGACAACTCGAACTTTGACATGATCGAGCCCTGGAGGCCGATCCCGGCGATCGTCAACACCAAGGCTGAGCTGCTTGCAGCAGCAGGCACCAAATACAACATCAGCCCGAACGTCTCGATGATCAAGGAGGCAACCCGCAGCTTCGGCCTGGACAAGGTCGGTATCGTCGGTACCCCCTGCCAGATGCAGGCTGTCCGGAAACTCCAGCTCTACCCGATCGGTGCCCGTGATGTCGGCGCCAGCATTGCACTCGCAGTCGGTATCTTCTGCATGGAGAACTTCCCGTACCAGTCCATCCTCCAGCTCGTGGAAGACCACGCGGCAATGAAGATGGAGTCCGTCAAGAAGATGGAGATCGGCAAGGGCAAGTTCTGGGTCTACGGCAAGCGCGGACAGGTCGTCCAGCTGCCGCTCAAGGTGACCCACAAGTACGAGCAGCCCGGCTGCCACGTCTGCCTTGACTACGTTGCCAACCTCGGTGACATCTCCACCGGTTCCGTCGGCAGCCCCGATGGATGGAGCACCGTCTTTGTCAGGTCCAAGATCGGAGACTCGGTCTGGGCAAAGGCAATGGCAGCAGGTGTCTTTGAGACCCAGCCCATCGAGAAGGTCAAGCCCGGTCTTGAACTCGTGACCAAGCTCGCCAACGAGAAGATCACGAAGAACAAGGCGACCCTCGAGGCCCGCAAGACTTTCGGTGTGGGCAAGGCTCTCAGAAGCCCATACATCTAAATTTTTTTCTTTTTTCGAAAGGTCTTCAGACCCGAGAAACGAGAAGAATGAAATTTTTTGACGGATCGATGCCGACATACATTTTTCCTTTTACCATCGCAGATAACACGCAACAAAGGAAATACTGTGCAGAAAAAAATTTATCAGGCTTTTCCTGAGAATGCAAAATCGATGTACCCGCGGTAGGGGTCCGCACCGAGCAGCCGGACGCGGACCTTCTGCCCGACGCGGAGGCCCCGTTCCCCCTCCACGACCCGCCCTTCTGCCGGGGGCGTGGTGAGCCGTACGTACGTCCCTTTGTCTGATGCGCCGGTGACAAGACCGGTGAACGTCCTCCCGATCTGGTCGCGGAGGAGGACAGCGGCTGCAGCTTTCCTCATGAACCGTTCCGCCTTCTTGGACTCCTTCTCCCGTTCGGTGAGCCAGGCGCAGAGGTCTCCGAGTTCCTGCACGGTATAGGGACTTGGTTTTCTGTCGATGACCGACTTCAGCAGCCGCTGGATGACAAGGTCGATGTAGCGCCGGTTCGGGGCGGTACCGTGGGTATAGTCCGTGACCGCGAGGGCAAAGTGTCCGACCGGGGGGTTGCCGGGCTCGAGCAGGGCGTACTCCCCCGGGCCCATCAGCTTGACGACCGTGAGCGAGAGGTCGGGGAACCGCTCGGGGTCTGCCTCCTTCCGTGCAAGAAGGAAACGGGAGAGTGCCTGCACGTCCGGCTCTGCCGGAAGGCTCACCCCGAGTTCCGCTGCTGTCGCCACGATCCCCTCCCAGTCCCGGGGCGTGCGCACGACCCGCTCGATCCGGGGGATGCCCGCTGACGAGAGGAAAGCCATCATGGTCCGGTTCGCTGCCACCATGAACTCCTCGATGAGGGAACGGGCCGCGTTCTCCTCAACGAGTACGAGGTCTTTGACTGCCCCTTTCTCATAGACTGCCTGCGCCTCGATCGTCTCGAGGGCAAGCGCCCCCTGCCGGGTACGCCGCTCTTTCAGGCGGAGGGCCACCTCGTTCTGCAGCCGGATCTGGTCGGCAAGGCCGGCAACTGCCTGTACGGCGCTGGGTTCCGGGCCGGTCCCCTCCAGCCAGCTGCCGACCTCCTCGTACACCAGTTTGGCATGGTTTGCAACTATTGCCCGGAAGACGCTGCCGTACCGGATGCTCCCGTCCAAAAGGATCGTGTATTCCACGACCATGGCCATGCAGTCCCGCCCGGGCAGGAGCGAGGTGATCCCGCCCGAGAGCCTGAGCGGGAGCATGGGGAATGTGACGACATCGAAGTAGATCGACGCCCCGTTGTGGGCCGCGTGCCGGTCGGTCTGCGACCCTTTCGGGACCCGGAGATCGACATCGGCGATGGCGACCTGCACGTGGATCCCGCCGTCCCCGCCCTTTTCGCAGTACTCCAGCTGGTCGAGATCCATGGAATCATAGTTGTCGATGGAAGACCAGAGGAGTTCCCGCAGGTCCTGCGTGTTGCCCGCCGGCATCCCGCGGCCATGCGGATCGATGGCCCCGACCTCACGGAGGACAGCGCCTGGGTAGTTCGGGCGGAACCCGTACTTCTTCATGACATCCCAGGCTATGGCCTCGAGGTCAACCGGGGCCCTGCTTCGTTCTTCGCCGGTGCGTCTCATGACTGGTGATCATGAATCTTCTGTTCTCCTCCCATATGTCCTGATCGGCTTTGTCCTGCGGGACCGGAAGGTTCAGGGAAAAACGGGCGGAAACGGGTTCTTTGTTCACATGAACCGCCGGCTGATATATACAAAAGGGGTGAAGATCGCGGCAGGCCCATGAGAAGGCCCCCGTGATCCGGCGGTACAAAGCGAGATCGGGAGAAAAACCGGCCGCAGGACGGGAAGATACCTGACTGGTGAGCCGGTGCCGCCCGGCACCCGGGTTATTTCCTGTACCGGTACGCACCGGGCGGAACGGTGATCTCGAACCGCGCTCCCTTTCCCGGCTCACCTGCCTCGCGGATCGAGATGCCGGTGATGCCCAGGATCTCCCGGGCCAGAAAGAGGCCGAGGCCGGTATTTTTCCCGTACCCCCGCTCAAAGATCATCTCTTTCTCGTCCGCAGGGATGCCAGGACCGGTATCTTCCCAGGAGATGACCAGGGCGCCTTCACGTTCAGCAGCGCGTACCGTCACGTTAGCCTGATCCCCGGCATACCGGATCGTGTTGTCCATCAGGTTGGAAAATACCTTGGGGAGCATGGAATCGGCATAGACCCCGGCACCGCCAAGCGCGATTGCAGCTATGCCGGGCCGGGAATGGCACTGGCTCAGGATCTCCTCCACATCCTGCCATACGGGAGCATTGACACCCAGGTCCTGGTAGAGACGGGTAAACCCGATCTGGCGGCGGATGTCGCCAACGGTCTTCTCGATGTTCGCGATATGGCCGTGCATCCGGGGATCGGCCGATTCCTCTTTTGCAAGCTCGATATACCCGAGGCAGACCGAGATCCTGTTGACGATGTCATGCCGGGTGATCTGGGAGAGCAGGTTCAGTTTCCGGTTCGCGGTGGTCAGGGCGTCCTCAGCCCGTTTGCGATCCGTGATATCCCGGATGGACTCGATAGCGCCGGTTACTTTGCCATTCTTGTCGTACAGGGGGCTGGCCTTGGTCAGGAGGGCGAGCGGTGCACCGCCCTTGAGAAGAAATGTCTCACTCTCTGCAGAAATGGCGGCCCCTTCGCGGCGGATGCTGGAATAATGCTCTGCGATCTTCGCGTCGGGTTCAAAGACCAGGTCGATCAGGATCGGACGGCGCCTGCCGTAGAACGCTTCTGCGTACGCAAAATCCCCCCTGCCGAGCATCTCTGCAGCAGGAATACCGGTCATCTCTTCGATCGCCTTGTTCCACGCGATGACGTGCCCGGTCTTGTCAATGGCAAACGTAGCATCCGGCAGGAAATTGAGGATGTCCGTCTCGCGCTGCTCAAGGTCACGGATCCTCATGTCCGCACTCCGCTGCTGGACAGCCAGGCGGACCTTGTGGGTCAGTTCGGTGAACTGCGAACGGGGGTCCCCGCCTTTCTGGATGTAAAAGTCCGCGCCGGCGTTGAGCGCCTCAATGACCACCTCTTCGCGCCCCTTCCCGGTGAAGATTATGAACGGTATCGAGTTCCCGGAAGACCTGACTTTCTTTAAAAATTCGATACCGTCCATGTCCGGCATCTGGTAGTCGGATATGACCGCATCATACCTCCGCTTGTCCATGATGATGAGCGCCGTGCGGGCAGACGGGGTGGTATCGACGCTGAACTCGCCGGTGCGCTCGATGTAGATCTTCGTGACCTCCAGAAGCGAGGTCTCATCGTCAACATAGAGAATGGATATCATGGTGTTTTTTTCCAGGTTTTGGATCGGATGTATTCTGCACGTTATTTTTTCCTGTACGAATATTTGGCCATTTAAATATATGCATTTACACATCTTATCGGGCATATTTCAGGTATTTGCCGGGTTCCGGTGTCCTGAAGAAGGCACCGGAATGCACTTCGCGTCTTTCCCGGTCCGGGTGGCGGGCTGGTCCCACCCGGCACGGGGGACGTGAAGGGGGAGCCGGACCCCACAGGCTCTTATCCTTCCGGGATGGACCATACCATGATGGGACCCGTACGGGAACTGATCCACAGCGTGACGGCCGGTACCGGGAAAGAACCGTACCAGATCACCCTGTACCGTGAGGATTTTTCTGCGCTCTATCCCGGCATGGCAAGGTATGTCCTTACGGTGATGTCCGGCGGTGAGACTCTCGCGGTCTTCCGCACGAACACGTACGAGTATTCCCCGCTCGTCCCCCTCACAGCGGAGACTGCTGCACGGGAGGCCGCCGCTGCGTGGGAGAGGGAGATCCGTGACGACCCGCCCGGGTTGTTCCGGAAGTACCCGCCGGACCGGGCGGTACGGCATGCTGCCCCGGCAGCCGATCTCGTCGTCCTCCAGGGGAGCCCCCGGGCAGACGGGAACTGCAGCATCCTGGCCTCCTGGGCGGTTGAAGCTGCGCACGGGGCCGGAAGGTCCGCTCAGGTCATCTATCCCCATGACCTGGACATCCACTGCTGCATCGGCTGCTACCAGTGCTACAATACCGGCTCGTGCGTCTTTGACGACGACATGACGGCAATTATCGATGCGGTCCGGGGCGCATCGCTCCTCATCGTCTGTTCTCCGGTGTATACAAATACCGTGACCGGCGGGCTCAAGCTGGTCATTGACCGCATGCAGGCCTACCATGCAGAGCGGGCGCTGTATGGCGGAAGGCAGGGACAGAAAGGGCTGCTCTTCTCCGTGGCCGGGCGGAGGGGGGAGGAAAATTTCACCTGCGTCACCCGGGTCGTGACGGCATTTTTCCGCAATCTCGGCATCGGGCCGGCCGGTCAGATCCTGGTCGACCGTGCCGACACGGTCAGGGACATCCGGACGATCGCCGGCATGGAGCAGGATGTGAAAGAGAGGGTGCGCAGCTGCCTGCGGTAAGACAGGCGGTATCCGGACCGCACACGGTATGCGCACAACGGGTGGAATCCGGACGCGTCCTTTCCTGTTATGTCCCCTTATCCAGCACCGCTTTCAGCGGCTCCCAGTACCAGGTGTACCAGCCCTGCCGTATCTCCTCGTACTGCTCTTCCGGGACACCGGGCTGCCCGAAGGTGAGTTTCGTTCCTTCCCGGGCCGGTGCAAGCATGATGGTGATCGTGGAGAGATGCCCTTCCGGCCAGTCGGACGCCCGCCAGGTCTGGACGATCTTCCGGTCCTGCACGAGCTCGAGGTTCCTGCCGCTGGAATAACCGTCGTTGGTGGAGAACGTTCCCCCGACGGCCCGGCTGATCTCTGCTGCTCCCCCGGTGAAGAGGGCGTGCTTCTTCTCGTCCATGAGCATTTCGTAGACCGTGTGGGGAGCTGCCGGGAACGTAAGGGTCTGGCGGATGGTCCTGGTTTTCATGCGGTGCCTCGTTCAGCCCGGACGATCTCGTGCGAAGGGGATTAAGGTTTGGATCGGGGGAGGGGGATCTGCCGGGTCCCCCCGCCGCCCGCATTACTCTTCCCGCCAGTCCTGCCGGTCGAGCCAGTACATGTACACGATGGCCGTGACGGCGCAGATGGCGACGAAGGCCGCCGGCATGTACCACTGCCCTGCAAGGTAACGCAACAGGAGCGAGAGGAGGATCCCAAGGCCGATGCCGAGGAGGAGCATGCTCGTGACGACTTTCGGGTTGGTGAAGGTGACGTAGAGTTGCGGGATGTCCATGAGTGCTCTATCGGGTTGTTGGGCGGGAATGGGGAAAAGGTTTTGCCGGAACGGGTCCCCCGCCGCAAGGTGAGCGGGTGCTGCGATCCCGGCTGGATCCGGCGACCCGGGCCGGGGGATGCCGGCGGTCCCTGCCCGGGTTATCCTTAAATATTGCGAGCAGGATCTATTGATTTACGTACAGCAGGACTCATACGGGGGAGCTGCTGCCGTAACCTGGGGGGGTGACCATGGGGGTACCTGTGTTTGAAAAGATACTGTTCCCGACAGATTTTTCAGCGCACGCGCAGGCTGAGCTCGACTGCCTCTCGGGTTTTCCCCATGTCCGCGAGATCCACCTCCTCCATGTCGTGAGAGAGTTCCCGATCCCGGTGATCGAGAGGCTGGCAACGAAGGTGACAAAGGAATATCTTGAGGAGGCGAAGAGGTACCTGGAGTCTCTCAACCCCGCGATCACGGTAACCCTTGACGTGACCACTGCCAGGGATATTGCCGGTGCGATCCTCGATGCTGCAGGAGCGACAGGTGCGGACCTCATCGTTATCAGCGGCTATGCCACGAGCTACAGGGCCGGTATCCTCCTCGGGCGGGTCCCGGCAACAGTCCTCTGCCGGATCAGCAGGACCAACGTGCTGGTGATGCCCAACCGGCTGATCGACAGCCTGCAGGGGAAGACCTACAGCAAGTTCTGCCGGAACATCTTTGCAAAAGTCCTCTGTCCCACGGACTTCTCGGAGTTTTCACAAAAAGCGATCGCATGCGCCGGAGCGGCAGGAGGCGTGAAGGAGATCCTCCTCCTCCACGTGATACCGGATACGGCAAAGGACCCCACACCGGACCCGAAGACCCGGCTCCACAGGATCCGGGAGACGCTTCCCCACCGGAAGGTGAAGGTCAGGACGATCCTGAAGAGCGGTGACCCTGCCCCCGGGATCGCCCGGGTCGCAGGTGAAGAGGATGTCTCGTTGATCTGGATGAGCGTGGAGGGCAAAGGCTGCCTGCACGAGTTCCTCGCCGGCAGTATCGTGCAGGACGTAGTGACAACCGGGAAACGGCCGGTGCTGGTCATGCGATCGGTGGAGTGAGGCGGACCGGGACGGCAGACTGCCGTTGGCTCCCATGAGGGCTGAACCGGAGATGCGGGGGCTGCCGGGGACCGGCAGGACTTCCTCCGGGTGCCATGTCCTTACCGGCTCCAGGACCAGGGGCGGGCACACCCGGATACCGGACACACAGACAGGTACGCGCGTTTATCCGGCGACCGGCCACTCCCGGCCGATCGTCCCGGGCCTGCGTATGCAGCAGGATGTATCAATACAGCACCTCTTATACTTTGGAGACCAATAGAATGGCACACAGTTTCCCATCAAGGACTGTACGAGAAATCATTATGTTTGGATCATCAAATTTTGGCGGAAACCGCGGTCCCCGTGACTTCGGCCCCCGCGAAATGACAAAAGTAGTCTGTTCAGACTGCGGCAAAGAGTGCGAAGTACCGTTCAAGCCAACTGAGGGAAGGCCCGTCTATTGCAGGGACTGCCTCCCGAAACACCGGAAGCCCCGCTTCTGAGCGTTTTAACGGTTTATCATTTCTCTTTTTTTAGCCAGCGAAAATTCCGTGAAGAGGTCTCTCCGGGAGCGGGGGCACTCTGCCGGAAAAAACCCGGGACGGCCCTGGAAGGCCGGGGCCGGTATGTCCCGCAGGTGCCGTATCAGGGAGCGCGCGGGGAATACCCGGCGGTGATCCACGTGACAGGATCGATGAGCGGGCCGGTTTCCAGTTCAGATTGAACGGTTAAAACATCAGCAATACGATCGGGCGAGAGAATGATTATATCTCCGTCACGTCTGATCAGTTCTTTCGCACGGGTGAGAATGAGGATCGGCACGACCGTATACTGGTGCGATCCGGTAGGGTAACGTTCCAGGTCCCGGGCACAGGCTTCCAGCTGATCCACATGGGTCTGCAGGATCTCCGCGAGATCCCTGAATTCCAGGACAAAGACGCAGGCCCCGAGGATGATCACATCCGGGCGTCCCCCCCGCCCATCGGGCAGTTCGTACTCGAAAATGATCGTGCAGGATCCTAAGGCGGGCTTGACCTGGAGTAACTGCTTCAGCTGTTTTGCAAGGAGATCGAACTCATGGTCCCATTCAGGAAGCTGGCTTTGATCTGCCGGGCAGTTCACGCACCGCTGGTGATGCACCTGTAATGCGGCAAGCCAGTCGGCTTTTGCGAGCGAGAGAAAATCGTGGATGGAGCCGGACCAGCCGCAGGGATGTGAATTTTTTTCTGGCATCTTTGGAACATCTCGTTCTTGATCTAGGTAAGCCATGATTGAACAATAAAGATTAGCATTCAGAAACAGGCGAGCCCACGCGGCGGGGAGTGCCAAAGGCAGCGGAGAAGATCTTCGTAAGAAAATCTTTGACTGCGATAAGCCCCGTTAAGTCCCGGGGAAGTGCCATGACGAAAGGGTCTTTAAAAATTTTACCGGTACGATTGAGGGTCAGAACGCGATTCTGCCCACACGGTATTATTAAAAAAGATCAGACCGTTGCCGGGACGGCAGCGGCCGGGGTCGTAGTTGCTCCGGCAGGGTGCACAGCCCGGTAGCCCTTCACGGTATCGCGGAACCGGCTGCACAGCGTTGCGAGCTGCTGGTTTGCGGCCCGGACCGCGTTCCCGTCCTGGCTGTCGAACGCGGCCTTCAGTGCCGTGCCTTCCTGCCGGATCTGGTCTTCGACCGCCTGTGCCTGCGAGACATCGACACCCTTTGCGGTCAGTTTCGCAAGCACGCTGTTCCGGTTCTGGTCGTTTCTGGCGAACTCATCCATGCGGGCGGTCTCGCGGGCCGTCCACCACGTGTCTTTGAGGGACTGGATCGTGCCCGACTGTGCCATGACCGAGGCGTTGATGCTCTCGCTGAGGGCCGTTCCGGTGCCGTTGTACTCCCTGAGCGAGCCTCTTGCCGCGGTCATGAACCCCTTCCGGTCCGCACTCATCTGCGTTTCTGCAGCTCTGATCTGATCTGCGGCGGTCATCGACTGCACCGAAGACTCCGTGCCGCTGAACTGCGATTCGATGGCGGAGAGCTGGCTTGTCCCGGCACCATTGCTGAGAGTACCGATATAGCTGACCGCCCCGTCCATCTGCGCCTGCCCGACTGCCCCGGCATATGCCACGCCTGCCTGCATCGCGGCGATATGTTCCGGGTTCTCGTTCCATGAAGTCCCGTTCCCGAGAGCGCTCGCGGCCGGCAGGATCGCCGCAACGAGACAGATCGCACAGAGGCCGCACAGCATTACCATCCTGGTGTTTTTCATCCCTTTCACCTGTTTTCCCGGGTGTTGTTCCCACCCTGATCACCCGTTGCCCGGAGGAGTTTATGTATTCATAAAATGGGAGCGGTGCCCCGTGTAAAAATGCGTGGCGAAACGTTGAACCCGCGGGTTAGACCTACCGGTCCGGCCCCGGTGCATCTTCGGGACCTTACCCGGTATCCTCCGCCACAAACCAGACCACAGCGTCACGGCAGCGCGGCAGAAGACAGAAAAACGGATCCGGACCCGGTTGATCCCCGCCGCCACCGGTGACCTGCCCCGGATCCGGGTTGTCCCGGGTTTCAGGGCGGGAGTAAAAAACCGGAATTCATCCGTTCCGGATCTTCGCGTTCTCCTTCCGGATCGAGAGGAGGATCCTGAAGAATACCGAACCGAACGCCACGATCGAGATACCGATGATTGCGTACACGATCAGGGAGAAATTCTCCTGCACAACCGGAATGTTACCGAACAGGAACCCGCCGAGCAGGAACAGGCATGTCCAGAGCACGCCGCCGAGAATGTTATATCCCAGAAACCAGGAGTAGCGCATCTTGCCGATGCCGGCAAGGAACGGGGCGAACGTCCTTATGAATGGCATGAACCGTGCGATGACGATGGTAAACCCCCCGTACTTCTCAAAATATTCATGCGTCTCTTTCAGGTGTTCTTTTTTCACCGCGGAAAAGCGCCATTCCAGGACCTTCATCTCAAAGGTCTTCCCGATCCAGTAGTTTACCGAATCGCCGAGAACTGCTGCAAGGATCAGGGTCACCAGCAGGACCCGGATGTCGAGGATCCCTGCACCGGCAAGCGTGCCGGCAATGAACAGCAGAGAATCGCCGGGGAGGAACGGAGCCACGACGAGCCCCGTTTCGCAGAACAGGATGAGAAAAAGGCCCGCATAGGCCCATGTTCCGTATTGCTGGATGGCAAGTGGCAGGTACGTGTCGAAATGGAGGACCAGGTCCACGATATTGAACGGGAGGATCATTGTTCCGGATCATTGAGTGAAATGCGATATAATGGTTGTTGAACGCGATCACCAGCGGGATGATCTCCGCGTCAGTTCGTGATAAGACATGGAGGATGCCGGGTCATGATGCGCTGTCAGGGATTGTTACGGGATCGATAAACAAACCGCATAGGCACCGGAACCGTCTGCTGCACCTGGGCCCCGGGGGGAAGAGATCCGGGTCAATGGACGTCGATGTTCCGGTGCCGGGGCAGGATCTGTTCCCCGTGGCGGTAGTGCCGGATCAAGAAGGAACGGACTTTCTCCGACTCCACCCAGCCCTTGTCGAGCCGGGTGACCAGGTCGTCAATAAGGGTGATCTGTTCTTCTATCTTCGGGGAGTACCTGCTCTCCGAGAGTGCCACATAGCCCTGGATCGCCTGGAGGGGGTTCCTGATCTGATCATTGAGTATCTGGAACTGTTCCATGTTATACTCGATCTGGGAGAGCCCCTCTTTCTTCAGGTCTGCCTCCAGGTGTTTCCAGTCGGTGATGTCATGGGACTGGATGGCGATCCGGACAATCGTTCCCGAACGGTCGGTGATGGGGCACATCGCGGTCTCAAACCAGCGGTCCCCCCGTTTTTCCTCGAACCAGACCGGTTTTCCCGTTGCATACAGGCCCCTGAGCTTGTCGGGCGGGATGCGCACAATACCTTCTGAGATGAGAGCCTCAAGGGTTGTGCCGGTGAGCTCCCCGGTCGCCTTCCCCAGTTTTTCAGCCATCGCCTCATTGACCGCCACGATCTCGCCCTCGCGGTTGAGCAGGGCGAGGGCGTCCGGGACGGCGTTTAACAGGACATGGATGGTATTCTCGCGTTCCCGCAGTTTCTCATCCATTCCATGCTTGTACAGCGCCATCTGGATGGTGGTCTTCAGTGACCGTTCCTCCAGCGGTTTGATGAGATAGCCGAACGGCTCGGTCGTGATGGCATCCTCGATCGTGGCATCATCAGACTGGGCAGTCAGGTAAATGACCGGTATCCCCAGGTTCCGCCGGATCTCCTTTGCGGCTTCGATACCGGTCATCTTCCCCTTCAGGACGATATCCATCAGGACAATATCCGGCCTCAGCTGCGTGGCCTTTGCTATCGAATCCGGGCCGTTATCTGCGATGGCAACGACCTGGTACCCCATTGTCAGAAGAGTTTTTCTGATGATGGCGCTTATAACACCGGAATCTTCAACTACCAGGATCCTTTCGCCGCTCATCCGGATCCCCCGGCCCCGGGATCGATGGGGGTCAGCAGGGTCTCAGACCCTGCCCTGGATTGACCGCTGCTGCCGGCCTGTCCTCTCTCCGGGCCGCCGCCCGGGGGCTCATTCCTGCTCATCCCCCGCCTGCCACCAGATTCCTGTACCTTTCTTCGCAGGGAAGATATTTAACGGTATATGAACGGGTTTTTCCGGTAAAACACCTGTGAGCGCAGCAGAACTCTGCTATCTCCGAAGAATTGAGCAAAGCGAGATTTGAGGATACGAAGAGTTCAGCAGAACTCTGCTATCTCCGAAGAATTGAGCAAAGCGAGATTTGAGGATACGAAGAGTTCAGCAGAACTCTGCTATCTCCGAAGAATCGAGCAAAGCGAGATTTGAGGATACGAAGAGTTCAGCAGAACTCTGCTATCTCCGAAGAATTGAGCAAAGCGAGATTTGAGGATACGAAGAGTTCAGCAGAACTCTGCTATCTCCGAAGAATTGAGCA
>Ga0326728_10004828_pt1 | contig 39122 bp, 41 predicted proteins | sample MB3enrmetagenome_FD_207602 | JGI IMG/M metagenome (GOLD analysis project Ga0326728, IMG submission 207602) | Lab enriched peat soil microbial communities from McLean, Ithaca, NY, United States - MB31MN | ecosystem: Environmental > Terrestrial > Soil > Wetlands > Peat | place: USA: New York... | reverse complement strand
ACTATGGACAAAATCGGAATCACAAATGAACGGCACGCTGCTAGGGGGTTGGATATACAATTACATATCACCCAACCAATACGGCGGCGAATCATACATATGGACAACTTTAGCCGTACCTGGTCAAGGCACCGTGTACTCGTTGTACGACGCAGAGACGGGAAACTATATACTGCAAATTACAGGGGGAGTAACCTGCAAATGGCTGACTACAGTCCCAGATGGCGCGATGATAGGTTACTACGTTAACACGACCAATCCTAACCAATACACTCTGACTTGTTGGAACGCAAGCCGCTGTATCCTAGTTGGCTCACCTGGGAGTAACCCGGCCTATTCAGCAGACGGTTGGTTCTGGAGACCTCTGGGACCCACAGCAATAGCATCCGGAGAAACGATTCCTTGGAGTGACGGGATACAATGGGCAGCACCGATGGCCATGAACATTGCGGGTGTACCCATCGGCCTTGCGCCTGCACTTGGAGGTATTGGCGACAACACACAATTGGTAACTTGGACTCCAACAGGAAACTGGAATAATTGGGTCGTTATAGGAGGTTACAGCTTAAAAAATGGCGCGCAGCTCTTTATAATAAACCAAACTTTGCCGACATTGACTAGGACGTCCATAACTGAAGAAGGGAATGGAATGTACATTATATTCAATTGCGAGTTGGCAACATGGACCGCCTACAGCGACACTACAGGGGCGAAACTGTGGACTGCCACTGCTCCCAATGGCGCCACTTTCTATAACCAAATCTCCAATTATCTACCCGAAGTAGCTTACGGCTGTCTTTACGCTAGCACCTTTAACGGACATGTGTACGCTTTCAATGATACAACAGGCGCGCTCATATGGGACTATTATGCTGGAAATGCCGGGTACAACAACGTCTACGGTACATGGCCTCTCAAAGTTATTGAACTTGTTGCTGGCGGAATGATCTACCTCAACGGCGGTCACACCTACAATCCACCACTATTCCGTGGGGCAGACGCAATCTGCTTAAACGCTACGACAGGAGCAGTAATATGGAAGATTCTTAGTTTCGCCCAAGCTAATAGCGCCACTTGCGCTGCCGCAGACGGCGAATTCCTACTGCCAAATTCCTATGACAACCAAGTATACGCCTATTCAATGGGGCCAACCAAAACCACAGTCAACGCACCAGACGTCAGCGTCACAACTGCTACGCCAGTAACGATAAAGGGCACACTAACTGACCTCTCTCCAGGCTCACAGCAAAATGCAGTAGCAATGAACTTCCCTAACGGTCTTCCATGCGTTTCCGACGCAAGCATGGCTCCGTTCATGGAAGCAGTTTATGAGCAGCAACCAATGCCAACCAACCTAACAGGAGTCCCAGTCACAATCTCGGTTACTGACTCTAATCACAACACTTATCCCATAGGCACCACCACAACTGACCCACTAACCGGCACCTTCGGCCTAACATGGACACCGATCATTTCAGGTAACTACACAGTTACTGCAACATTCGCGGGCACAGATGCATACTATGGATCGTACGCTACCACATACTTCTACGCCGGTTCGCCTGGAGCAACAGCAGCACCAACAGCAACACCGCTTAGCTTGGCTTCCACCCAAAACGACATCATGTACGTGGGAATAGCAATCATAATCGTAATAGTCATAATCGGCGCCGTTCTCGCAATGCTCGTCACAAGAAAACATCCATAGACGACCACAAAAACCGAACAAATCTCCCTTTTTCCCTTTTTTTAGTCCACAATAAAACAATGAGTTGATCAAGAAAAATGGTGGCTGAGAAGGCTCTGCTTACATTCAAAATAGCTGCAATTGAAGAGTTTGCATTTTTCTTTTTTCTCAAAAAGAAAAAAAACTTCATCCTTTAGTTCCCAGAGCCTCAGCAAACCCTAAAAGCTCTATGCTCACCGATCTGCTTTGTATTTTTGAAAACCGACTTTCTTGCTAGGGAAAAGATTAACTCAGCAAACGAAATTGATGAGTTTCGAGGAGATTTCTGGAGATCTGCAAACTGCCACCGTCGGATAACTTTTCTGCATGATTCTTCTGATTTCTGCTGACTGACATCTTTTTGAGTTTCATGGATTCTTTTAGATTTTTAGGGTTTTTGGATCTTTTGGGGATTGTCTAATATTATCTTAAAGTGTCTAATTTTGTCTTTTTGCGTCTAATATTGTCTTTAATTGTCTCAACCTACAATCGATCCAAACCCTATTTCAAAAAAGCAACCCATTTCACAAAGAAAAAAATCACGACGACCGCTAAAAATAAGTATAGACTTGACATAATCCACTTTAGAAATATGCCTTTTAAGCCTTAGAGACAACTTGGTTATTTGAGGAGAAAGGAGAGCTTCTCAGAAAGGAGAGAAAGGGGAAAATTCCCCTATTACTTTTAGTTCTTAAAGTTTAAACTAAAGAGTGCACGATGTGGATGTTTCTACAGTCTTGAGGATTTCTTTTCTCAAGTCTTCCGCAGATTGCTCTCCATTTACCCTGCTTATTCTTTCGGCTAGCGCAACGTCGTTAATGGTGCATTTTATCCATTCTTGGAAGTCTTTGCGTTGAAAATGGAATGCGATTGACTCTTTTGGAATAGTTTGCAACTTCGTGGCAAACTCGTTGAGGTTGGTCGCAGTTACTCCAGTGTAGTTCCCAATGTTTGTGTAGAAGTGAAAACCGTTTTCAAAGGATACTTTGGTGAGAGGCTTTGCTCTAGTGCGTTTAGTGATTAATTGTTTTTTAGCTTGAACTTTTGTTGACATGGTTGAAACACTGCATCTGTTGTTCCACAATCATTATTAAATCTATTGTAGGGATTTGCATATTTATGTAAATTATAAGAAAACTCGCTTATTTTTTGAATTTAGATTCTAAATTCTTGCTTAAATTTTGTGAATCTACGGTATTGGCAACGTTCAAGTCACACTCCGCAAGACTATTAATCGTAAAGGTGATTTTCAGAAAAATTACGCATGTAATAATTATAAACTAAAAGTCAAACGAATACCTTGTCAAACCTAAACTAAAAGAGCAATCCTAAACACAATGAAAAAATTCTGCGCCGCTCAAAACATGAACAGCTAAACATGATCGCCGTTGGCTTTTGCCCAAATTAAAGAATGGCTTTTATAATCATTGACTCAACATAAAGAAGACATAAATTGCCAATAGAATACGTTTGCAGAAGATGCAAAAAGATTTATTCGAACCAAGAGTATGAGCAAAGCAGGTTTTGCCTGGTTTGCGGTTCTTTTCTGTTGCGGCATTTTAGGGATGACCGGTATGCTCAGATGTTGGCTCAAAAAAGCTTCGGCAACCAAGCTTCCGCAACCTTCGGGAATTCTTTCAAAGAAAAAATCATGTTGATGCGGGCAGCTGAAAGTCTAAGCGAAAGAATAGCCCGTTCAAAAGAATATGAGGTAATTTCTGAAACAGAAAAAACTTCAGAACACCCAGCTGAATCGGCGGTTGAAAGCTGGATCTGGAGCAGCGAATACGACGAGGCACTCAAACTTGAAAAGAAACTCATCAAACAATACGAACGCAAAAACCTCCAAGACGCCATAGCTGGAGAAGTCGTCTCAAATCAACAGGGAGAATGCTACCAAATCTCAGCTTCATGCACTTCCAACTTCAAAAAGGCAACTTACCAGCAAAGCAGACAACAAATAATCTCTGATCTGAAAGCTCTTCCCGGAATAGGACCAGCACGCGAACAAACCCTAAAACAGCAGGGCTACACAACCATCGAAGAGCTCGAAAATCACCCTCTTTGGAAAAAACAAGCCCGCAGCTTCATGAAAATTATAGATAAAAAAGAAATCCCACTGATTCAAAAATGGCTTTGGCAACGCTTTCCAAAATCGCATCCGTTGCTTCATTATTTAGCTGGTTTCTGCCAAGATCAAGACTTCGCCATCGTAGACATTGAAACTTTGGGGCTCTCTGAGCGACCCATAATTCTACTTGGCGTAGCTAAACCAAGTAAAACTCAGGTTTGTACAAGCCAGTTTTTGCTGAGAGATATTCAAGATGAACCCAGCGCCATCTGGGCTCTTATTTCGCAGCTTGAACCCAACTTATCACTCATAACTTATAACGGCAGAAGCTTTGATATTCCATACATTAAGCAAAGATTAGCCTACTATGGATTAGATGCGCCGCTGGATAACCCCCATTTTGATGTTCTCCACTTCACCAGACGAGCACTGCGTCAAAAACTGCCGGATTGCAAACTGGAAACTGTGGAGAAATACATCGGAATCAAAAGAGACATCAACATTCCAGGCGCCTTAGTTCCCCACTTCTACGAAACTTACTTGAGAACCAAAAATGCAGGACCTCTCGTCGCCATAGTTGAGCACAACCGGCAAGACCTGTTAACCCTTGGAACATTATTCTCCAAGCTTTATGAGGAATGGAACCTTTGATAGAAGACTTCATTCAAAGCATAAAGCACATGCAGGGTTACAAAAAACAAATTGTACATATACAAGAAATTCCAGCGCGAGAGGCATGTTTTGGTGAGCTGGAAAAATCCCTGCCGGAAAACATTCAAAATTGCTTATTGAGCCGGGACATTCATCTTTATTCGCATCAGGCTGAAGCAATAAACAAAGCGAGGGCAGGCAAGAACGTGGCGATTGTTACTCCGACTGCTTCAGGAAAAACCCTGGCGTTTAACATTCCTGTTTTGGAAGCTCTCACAAAAGACCCCCAAGCAACTGCGCTGTACCTTTACCCGACTAAGGCGCTCACAAATGACCAGCTAAAGGTTCTAAGAGAACTGGAGAAAGAAACAGGAATCCAAGCTTACCCCAACGTTTACGACGGCGATACTCCTCAAAGTCAAAGAGCAAGCATAAGAGAAAACAGCAAAATCATCTTAAGCAACCCCTATGGGCTCCACCAGTACCTTCCATGGCACTATAAGTGGCGAAGCTTTCTTGGAAACCTCAAATTCGTAATAATCGACGAAGCCCACGTTTACCGCGGCGTATTCGGCTCAAACGTAGCCATGCTCCTAAGACGGCTCATGAGAGTATGCAATTATTACCATACAGACCCACAAATCATCCTCTCGTCAGCCACCATCGCAAACCCAGGCGAGCACGCCAAGAAACTAACGGGAAAAGACTTCCAAATCGTCTCAAACGACGGCGCCCCAAGAGGAAAAAAATCATTCATATTCTGGAACCCCCCATTCATCGACGACACCAACACCACACGCAGATCCACCCATCAAGAAACCAAAGACCTCCTAACACTAAACATCACAAAAAACCTACAAACCCTCTGCTTTACAACATCCCGACAGATGGCTGAGCTTATAACAAGATGGACCAAAGAAGACCTCAAAAAAAGATCGCCAAAACTAGTCAACTCAGTTACAGCTTACAGAGCTGGCTATCTGCCTCAAGAACGGCGCGAGATAGAGAACAGACTAAAAACAAAAAGCTTAATCGGGGTTGTATCAACCAACGCGCTTGAGCTGGGAATCGATATCGGTTCTCTGGATTCAGTGATCATCTCTGGTTACCCAGGAACTGTCATATCGACTTGGCAGCAAGCAGGAAGAGCTGGCAGAACCAATGCAGATTCCCTTGTAACGATGGTTGCTTTCCAAAACCCGCTTGACCAATACTTCATGAAGCATCCGAAAGACTTCTTTGGAAGGCCACACGAACAAGCCATCATTGATTTGCACAATCGCTACATTTCTCTGGGGCACATTATGTGCGCAGCAAGCGAACTGCCCCTAACAGAGGCAGACAAAAAATATTTCCCAGAACTATTCCAAGAAAGTGTTCAAGCTCTTGAACAACAAAACCTGATCCGCAAAACGCCCAGAGGATACGTCTACTCAGGAACTGCAAGACCTGTCGAGGTTGTAACGTTGGAGAGCATCTCCGACAAAACCGTAACCGTAACCTGCAACGGAAGCATACTTGAAACCCTCACATTGAACAAGGCCTACGAAGAAGCACACGCAGGCGCAGTCCTGCTTCACCAGGGCGAAACGTACATCTCTGAAGAATTAGACCTCAATCAGCTAACGGCTAAAGTCACACAAGAAAACGTCAACTACTACACAGAAGCACTGAAAACCGTCGATGTTGCCATAAAGAAAACTCTTGAAGAAAAACAAATCGGCATCCAAGTCGGCTTAGGCGAATTAATTACAACGGAATTCTACCACACATACCTCACAAAATCACATGATGAAGTTGTTGAGAGAAAACCGCTTAATCTCCCGCCATTATCGTTTTCAACTATCGGCATGTGGTTTATAGTTCCAGAAGCGATCAAGAAAGAAATCGAAGATAGCGGGCTCGATTTTGACGGGGGAATACACGCAGTGGAACATGCGATGATTGCTATGTCGCCGATATTTGCGATGTGCGATCGATGGGATATTGGAGGCTTATCGACTCCTCTGCATCCGGACACCGGGGAACCCACCATTTTCATTTATGACGGCTTTGAAGGCGGAATCGGAATCTCAGAAACCCTCTACTCAAAAATAAAACCCTTATGGGAAAAAACGCTCCACCTTATTGAAAACTGCGAATGCAAAGAAGGCTGCCCCTCATGCATCTACTCTCCAAAATGCGGAAACGAAAACAAACCCCTAGACAAGAAAGCAGCAAGCATAATTCTGCAAAGGATTTTAGTAAGGTTGGAAGGCAAAGAAACCTCGTAAATGTCGTGGCTGTTTGTGGATGACTGAATGCTTTGCTATAAGTGATCGATTGTGTCTTGTACCTTTTCGAGCTCTAAGCTAGCAACGTACTCACGATCTTTTGGCGGATCCTTATCTTTCTCTTTTTCAAAAACGATTTTGGTTTTCCAACCCAAGTGTTCGGCCGCAAGCTGCAAATGGCAAATAGCAATGCCCACGTTGACGGGGAAATAGCTGCCGCCGACGATGCTTCTGAGAAAGCCGGATTTGGCTGAATAGGCATGAATCAGATTTTTGTCTCCGGTGAAATACCAGTTCTGCAGGTTGATTGCTGATGGGGCTAAGCGGGCTGGTTCCAGCAGTTCGTCTGCGCCCTTTATGCTGGTTATTTCCAAGAGGGGTTTTCTCTTGAACTGTGAAGTGCTGGTTCTATGCAACGTTTCCTTTGGGTTTCCAAAAGACATCAAAATGATAAATTCCAGGCTTGAGGACTCGGTTACTTCTTTGGCGGGTTGAGGGATGCCCAGCCAGCAGCTGCCTGTGCCTGTCGCTGAAAAATACAGATCCATTTGCTGCAGCATAAAACCCAGGTTGGTCTTGTAGGCGTCTTTTGCTTCGGAAAATGCTGCTATGTAGTGGGGTGCTTTGTTCATGCCTTTTCTGGTTACTTGGTCGGGCGAGATGATCTTAAACTCTGTCTTTACTCCCTCAGTCATCGGCTTTAGGGCGCCCAGATTCTTTGAAATCTCTTCTAGACGATTTTGGTCAAGTTGAGCCGGATCATAATTGCGGATTGATTTTCTCTTGAAAATCGCTTCATACAAATCATTCTGACTCATTTTCTCACACAGAATAATCACGAGTTGACTGCTAGTAAAAGCTTCCCCCACTGCAGCATTCGTTAACTGCGAGAATCAGCTTTCTTTATCCTGAGTTTCTTTGAAACAAAAAGTGTTATAATAACAATCACTAAAGCAATTGCCGCCCCTATTATGATGTCGGACGGCCAAAGTGTCGGAGTCTGATTAGCTGTTGCAGACGCTGTAACCGTCACAGAAGCGGAAGAAGCATCTGTGTTTATCACCCAAACAGTATTGCTAACGTCATTGGTAACGTAGACGTACGCGCTGTTGGGGGTTACGGCTACGCCATAGGAGCCTGCTCCAACAGTTATTGACTCTGCCACCGTGTTTTTAGCAGTATTTATGACTGAAACCGTATTGCTGTCGGCGTTTGTAACATAGGCGTATTCTCCGTTGGGAGTTACAGCCACCCCATAAGGTTCGGTGTTAACCGTTATTGTATCAATCACCTTTTTTGTTGCCGTGCTTATCACGCAGACCGAACCGCTGCCGACATTTGTAACATAGGCATATGCTCCATTAGGAGTTATAGCAACTCCAAAAGGAAAACTTCCAACGGGTATTGTCGCTACTACTTTATCCGAAGCCGTGCTTACCACCGAAACTGTTGTGCTGACGTCATTTGCAACGTATGCGTATGCCCCGTTGGGAGTTAGAGCCACACCAAAAGGATTGACTCCAACAGTTAACGTTGCGCTGACTTTGTTTGTAGTCGTGCCTATCACCGAAACCGTGTCGCTTCCGCTGTTAGTAACATAAACATATTCACCGTTAGGACTTATAGCCACATCATAAGGGGCCGCTCCAACCGTTATTGTTGCTATCACCGCATTTGCGGCTGTTCTTATTACCGAAACTGTATTGCTTCCCGCATTAGCAACATAGGCGTATTCCCCATTAGGAGTTATAGCTACCCCATAAGGCCCGCTTCCAACAGGGACAGTTGCTGTGACGCTGTTAGTAGCCGTGCTTATCACGGAAACTGAATCGCCGTCGCCATTTGTAATATACGCATATGATCCGTTGGGAGTTATTGCTGCTCCACCAGGCTCGTATCCAACGAGAATCATCGCAGTTACTGTATTAGTATTCATGCTTATGATTGAAACCGTATTGTCAGCGACGTTTGTAACGTAAGCGTATGCTCCGCTTGGAACTACCGCCACTGCGTCAGGATAGCTTCCAACAGGTATTGTCGCCGACAACTTGTTCGTGTCAGTGTTAATCACAGAAACGGTGTCGCTGCCTTCATTGGTAACGCAGGCATAGTCCCCGTTAGGCGTTATAGTTATACCGAAAGGACTGGCTCCAACGGGAGTGGTTGCGGTAACCGTGTTGGCAGTCGTGTCTATCACTGAAACTGAAGCGCTGCCTTCATTGGTAACATAAACATGTTCACTGTCGGGTGTTACAGCAACGCCTGCCGGCTCGCTTCCAACGGGTACGGTAGCGGTTACTGCGTTCGCGGCTGTATTTATCACTGAAACTAAAGCGCTGCCTTCATTGGTAACATAGGCGTATTTTCCATTGGGCGATACGGCCACCGCGCCGGGGTAACTTACAACGGGGATGGTCGCTACTACTTTATTGGTGGTCGTGCTTAGCACTGAAACGGAATCGCTTTCCTCATTTGTTATATAGGCATATGCGCCGTTGGGAGTCATGGCCACACTCAAAGGCTCGTTTCCGACAGGTATTGTTGCAGTCTCAGTGTTCGTGGCTGTACTTATTATTGAAACGGAATCGCTGCCGACATTTGCGACATACACATTTGCTCCGTTGGGCGTTACGGCAACACCTATGGGATCCCTTCCAACTGGAATTGTTGCAGCTACTGTGTTCGTAGCCGTGTTTATGGCTGAAACGGTGTCACTGCCTTCATTTGTAACGTAAACTTGTGCTCCGTTGGGAGTTACAGCCACTCCGTAGGGGTCGCTTAAACGGGTTATCGCTGTTTTGGTGTTAGCGGCTTTAACTGGCTGAGGTAAAAGCGCAAAAGCATAGAACAAGAAGAGGATAAGTAGAATAATGGAGCAAAGTCTCAAGGTCTTACTTGTTCCATTCTTCATTTTTCCAATCTTCCAGCCAAGCCTATGTTAGTGTTAGCTGTAACACATTGTAGGTGAATAAGCTTTTGTTTGGGGAATGTTTTCTTAGCTTGCAACAAATTTTTCAACAAAATCACGATTATGACAAAAACAGCAAACACACAGGATTTTATAACTTTCAGCAGCATTATCAATGGAGCTTGCAAAAGCGGCAGCATCAATCTTGCTGAGTGCTTCAGAAAAGCATGAAGTTGTAATTGGCGATGCCCCTGGGAAAATAACGGCTGAATCCAAGGAAATTGCGAAACACGCAACTCATGCAATGATCCTCTGTCGAGAAGCGCGCAGAGAGGATGATAGCCAAGTGATGTGGGGGTCGTGATGGATCGACTGGTCAGAGAATTATTGAAGATGGACTTAGGTACTCAGATGCTGAAAAAACTGTTCTGGGCTTCCTTTATACATGGCTTTATAATGGATTTCTCGGGCGCGCTTAAGCCCAAATCAACCATTTTTACTAAAACTGGGCTCCAAACAGACCTGGTTAATCTGTCGACTTGATGGCAGAGATACCCAAGATATGAGCTATTGCATCGGGAAAAGTAACGTTTCAGAGGCTGAAGCCATGCGTTGCCTGTAGGTGCAACCTCACAGTCACATATGCATAAGAGAGCTATTGACTATTTATAAAGTAGATAACATTTTGGTGTCAAAAAGGAGGACAGGTAATTATGAAAAGTAAAGAATTTATGGATAAAGATGTTTTTGCTTTAGATGAAAAAATCGGCAAAATCAAAGATATAGACGTAGACCCTAGTGAATGGAAAGTTACTCATCTTGAAGTCGAATTGGATAAGAACGTTGCTGAGTCTGTGCTTGGCGCAAAGAAGGGCGGAGTAAGAAACATGCTAAACGTTTCAGCTTTAGAGAAAGGAACTGGCATGTGGACAGAGAATGGATTGCACTTAAAAGTTGCAAAAGACAAACTGCACATGTATCTAAGCCCAGTAGTTAAAACTTAGATCTGCACAATTTTTTAACGTAGTTAGGAGGTGTAACAAATTATGCCAGAACAACATATAGACGTCAAGGAACAAATTCAGAAAATGGGCGAAAAATGGAGCGAATTCCAGAAAACCTTGGTTTCCCACTTCAAAGACATGGAAGTGGACGTGTTAGAATGGAACTTTGGTGTGGGGAAAACCGGCGAAGACACTATCTTTGAAATGAAAGCAAAGATCGCTGTTAGACAAAAAAAGTAGGTACGCCTAAGCAATTGGGTGAATGAACACCCTATTTTGTTAAAACCAGGACAGTTTTTTTACTGTTTTTGGCTTAACCCTTCTTTTGTTTGATCATTCGGAAATTTCAATCAAAAAAATCTCTGTGTTGGGTGTAAATTGGTAACTAATGATATAAAAATAAACAAAGCAAATGCGGAAATAGACAAAATAACACAGAGGATTTTGTTAGAGCTTGAATCTGCAAGCTCCACAGATTTATCTGACGCTCGTTATGCAAAAAAAATGTTACGTTTGTCAGACGCCCATTACGCAAAAGGAGTGTTGCAGAAGATGGACGGTGATAAATCTGGGGCAGAAAATGAGTTAGAGAAAAAAGCAATGATCAAGGCTCTGTTGTTTTCTACTTGGCTGCAGCGACTCTATTTCATAATAAGATCCTTTCTCATGGGGCTCATAAGCGCTTCGGTCACGTATCTTGTCATATGGTACCTTGGTTCAATAAATGTCATAGGAAGCATAATAATCGGCTCGTTTGCGTTTGTGTTTTCCCTGGGTGTAACAAGATTATTTGATACTCAAATAACGCAAGCTACAAAAAAGATAGTTGATCTCATGACTAGTCATAGAGCCATAAGGGATTTTATCATGAAACACTTCTAAATGCGTTCAGCGGATCCCCCATTTGCCAATTCGAATTCTAACAGGTGATCCCCCGAATTCAGGCAAAAGTCACTTGCTGAAAACCTATCAAGATCCTCACGTGCGACTGGAATTGATGCTCATAGAAGATTTGGACTTAGCTAGCCCAACGCTAAAATTAATAAAAGGAAAGAAAGGGCGGCAACAACGATTAAGAGAAAAACCAGACATGCCTTTCAAATATCGGATTAAACGGTTCTGATTTTGTCTTTGCCAATTCTGGCGAGCTTCTGATCTCTTGTCAGTAAAACCTCATCATGCGCCAACGCAATGCCCACAATAAGCAAATCATTTTCATTTACCATTCTTCCAGAATTTTGTAGCTCTTCAAAAAGTGTGGCTGCTTTTTTAGCGGCCTCTCTGTCGAAAGAGCAAACGATCACGCCGGACAGAAATCTTTCAGCAGCTTGTTTCTTTATTTTTGTCTTGTGTCTTAGCAGCTCATACTCGGTTATGGTTGTGGTTTTGACATCTTCTTTGTCCAAGATTTCTTTCACCATAGCAACGATTCTTTGGTCGCCAGCTAAAAAATCTATTATGACACTGGTGTCCAGAAATGTCACTCAAATGTCCTTCCGTAATTTGCTTCTCTCTCTGCAGCTATTTGCTGCTTTAATCGCTCAAGCGCTTGCTTATCGTCCTTTAAGACACCGGCCAAACTCATGATGTCTACTTTCTCTTCCTTGGGACAGAGGCTTTCTTTGATTACCTCTGAAAAACTTTTTTTGCCTTTTCGTCTTAGAAGAAGTTCGTAGACTTCGTTTGAAACAGAAATTTGTCTAGCCATTATCATCAATACATGATGTATACATACCTACTGATAAATTTATCACCAATCTCTTTCTTATGCGTAGATAGACTAAAGTTTAAGGCAACAAAAACGGAAAGCGGTTACAGCCACCTCAACCATCTCCCAAACAACATTTACTGATAAAACTCTCATGAAGCAAGCTTCAATAGAAGTGGTATGAAAATATCTAGGGTTAACCCAGTGATTTTCATGGCAAATCGCAGCTAGCATCCCCTTTTAACTCAAAAAACGAAATTGATAAGTTCGGGAGATTTTGAGAAACTTCAGGAGATTTAGGGAGATCCTGAGAGATTTTAAGACGCGGCCTGCAGCGAATCCAAGCTCCAAACCAAAAACCAACCAGAAAATAAAGAAATGCGTGGGCTGAAAAGCCGCAGACCATCATCTGACTATGCTTTCGGGGTTTCTTTTCGTCACGATCTTTGGCTTCTACGTTAATTGTCGGTGGTGGCCGCCTGTTGACTTTTATTGACGTTAGTTGACTTTAGTTGACGTTAGTTGACGTTAGTTGACGTTAGTTGACTTTAGGGGACGGTAGTTGACGCAACCTGCAACCTTTTCAGACCCTAAACCAAAAGAGCAACCCAAATCACAAAGAAAAAAAATTTTGTCTAGAAGCCATCGGCTTGCCCCTCTACAGACTTCTCTCTTCACATCTTCCAGCGACAATTCTAGCGTTTTTTAGCTTAAAATAACATATTTTAGCATATTATAGCGTATTTTAGCTTACAGTTGAACCAAATCAAGCCCCAGTTCAAAAAATCAACCCGTTTCACAAAGAAAGAAATTCCCGAGGGAAAACCACATCGGAATTGAACCTGCTTTTGTGAGGCCAGTAGAGCTTTTGCTACGACCAAGCGATGTCGAAGCGGTCAAGGTTCATTACCTTGTTCCACGCCGCCACGAAGTCGTGCAAGAACTTCTCCTGGGAGTCTTCACATCCGTAGACTTCCGCCAAGGCTCGGAGTTGGGAGTTCGAACCGAAAATGAGGTCGACGCGGGTCCCGGTCCATATGAGCTTGCCCGTTTTGCGGTCGCGGCCCTCGAACACGTCTTCGTCACTCGAGGTTGCCTTCCATGTCGTGTTCATGTCGAGCAGATTCACGAAGAAGTCATTGCTAAGCGTCTGTGGCCGCTCGGTGAAGACACCATGCTGGGAGTGTCCAAAGTTGGCATTCAGGACGCGCATTCCGCCAACTAAAACCGTCATCTCAGGAGCGGTCAGCGTCAACAGCTGCGCACGATCAACCAGCAGTTCCTCCGCTGATACAGCGTATTTGGTTTTGAGATAGTTACGGAACCCGTCTGCAGCCGGTTCAAGTACAGCGAATGACTCCACATCGGTTTGCTCCTGCGATGCATCTGTGCGTCCCGGCGTGAAGGGAACACTCATATCGTAACCGGCATTCTTCGCAGCCTGCTCGACACCTGCGCATCCGCCCAAAACAATCAAGTCGGCAAGCGAAACCATCTTCCCGCCTGACTGCGCACTGTTGAACTGCTTTCGGATTCCCTCAAAGATCAAAAGCACCTTTTCCAGTTGAGCCGGCTGGTTGACTTCCCAATCCTTCTGCGGAGCAAGACGGATACGCGCCCCGTTCGCACCGCCGCGCTTGTCGGACCCACGAAACGTGGACGCCGAAGCCCAAGCAGTTGAGACCAGTTCCGAGATCGACAGACCAGAAGCAAGGATCTTACCCTTGAGGTCGGCGATATCCTGCTCATCAATCAGCTCATGATCGACCGCGGGCACCGGGTCCTGCCAGATCAATTCCTCCGCCGGAACCTCCGGACCGAGATAGCGAGAGCGGGGACCCATATCGCGGTGGGTAAGCTTGAACCACGCTCGGGCGAAGGCATCTGCTAGCTGATCCGGATTCTCATAGAAGCGCCTTGCAATCTTCTCGTAAACCGGGTCGAACCGCAGGGCAAGGTCAGTGGTCAACATAGATGGCGCGTGACGCTTAGACGGGTCATGCGCATCCGGCACGGTACCGGCGCCTGCGTCACCCTTCGGCGTCCACTGGTACGCACCGGCCGGACTCTTGGTCAGTTCCCATTCGTAGCCGAACAGGTTCCCTAAGAAGTTGTCGCTCCACTTAGTCGGCGTCTCGCTCCAGATGACTTCCAGCCCGCTGGTAATTGTGTCATCGCCTTTACCTGTGCCAAATTTGCTCTTCCAGCCGAGCCCCTGTTCCTCAATGGGGGCGGCTTCAGGCTCAGGACCCACCATTGACGCAGGCCCAGCACCGTGAGTTTTACCGAAAGCGTGACCGCCCGCGATGAGAGCCACCGTCTCCTCGTCGTTCATCGACATGCGCGCGAAGACCTCACGGATATCCTTGGCTGCAGCAACCGGATCCGGGTTGCCGTTCGGACCTTCAGGATTAACATAGATTAGCCCCATCTGCACCGCGGCAAGCGGATTCTCGAGGTCCCTCTTCCCTGAATAGCGTTTATCACCCAGCCAGGTGGTTTCGGAACCCCAGTAAATGTCCTCTGGCGGCTCCCAGATGTCCCCGCGTCCACCGCCGAAACCGAAGGTCTTAAATCCCATCGACTCCAAAGCGCAGTTGCCGGCAAGGATCATCAGGTCGGCCCAGGAAATTTTCCTGCCGTATTTCTGCTTGATCGGCCAAAGCAAACGGCGCGCCTTGTCTAAGTTAACATTGTCCGGCCAACTGTTCAGAGGCGGGAAACGCTGCGCGCCCCCGGAGACGCCCCCACGGCCGTCACCTTTGCGGTAGGTGCCTGCGCTATGCCACGTCATCCGGATGAAAAGCCCTCCATAGTGACCGAAATCGGCCGGCCACCAATCTTTTGAATCGGTCATCAGCGTATAGAGGTCCTTTTTCACGGCTTCAAAGTCAAGTTTCTTGAATTCCTCGGCGTAGTTGAAGTTCTGGCCCATCGGATTGGACAAGGGGGAATGCTGGCGCAGAATACTCAGGTTTAACTGGTTCGGCCACCAGTCTCGGTTTGACGTTCCCGTGCGGCTGCTTGTAAGACTCTTTTTATCATTCAAAACAAAACAACTCCTCTCTATTTATTTTGATTGAACTGGGACCAATTTAAAGGTTAGTATCAGCAAAAATCTTATAAAAAAGATGGGTTGCATAGATAGTGAGCGGTAGCATCATTGATTATTTGGGGGGTCGTGGAGAATTGGTTGCTGTTGGCGAAGAGGCTCCGGATTTTACTCTGGAGTCGGATGAGGGAAGGCAAGTTTCCTTAAAAGATTTTAGGGGAAAAAAAGTTGTGCTTTACTTTTATCCTAAGGATGGGACTTCTGGGTGCACGACTGAGGCGCTTGAGTTTAAGGATGTTGCTGAAGAGTTTGCCAGGGAAGGTGCCGCGATTTTGGGTATCAGCAAAGATAGTGTTGCGTCCCATCAGAAATTTAAAGAGAAGTACCAGTTGCCCTTCACGTTGCTTAGCGATCCTGAAGCTAAAGTGCTAAATGAGTATGGGGTTTGGAAGGAGAAGGTTCTTTACGGAAGAAAATTCATGGGAACCGAAAGAACAACGTTTCTGATCAATGAAAAAGGAATCATAAGAAAAATATATGCAAAAGTAAAGCCAGAAGGACACGCCCAAGCCTGTCTACTAGATTTGACAAAAGAAACTGGACTCTTTCTGCCAGAATAGCGCTCTCAAAAAAGCGTTTGCTGCTACCCATATTCAGCATTCAACCCGGAAATCAATAAGGTGGGCAAGGTTTTTTAGAGTTTGGAAGCCGCATTGGGGAGTTACGAAACAGAAGATTTCGCCCGCTTTTGTTGCATCGACATTCTTGGTTGTTTTTCTTCTCTATATCCTTAGAGCCGCATTTAGGGTAACGAACTTCACTGGCATGCTCTTCCCACTCTTTTACAAAACAAACGAAGCTAACAGGTTTCGGATGATTTTAAGACGTTTCTAAATGTTTTTAGATGTTCATGGATTTTTCCAGAATACATGAACAGCCAATTCAAGCTCCAAACCAAGAAATCAACACAAAACACAAAGAACAATCGCGGCGAATTAAACCATAAAGCGAACACATGCTGCAAAAGACCAAAAAAATAAAAAAGAAAAAATGTTTAAGATTTGTGAAAGATGTTAGGCTAGATTAGCTTAATATCTTCTTGGTGGTCTTCGTTTTGCGTAGCATTCTCGGCAATATACTGGCCTGGTGCCGTCTGGTTTGAAAGGAACGTCGCATTCTTTTCCACAGTCGGCGCAGGTTGCCTTGTGCATTTCGCGGTTGCCATATGACATTTTACTATTTTCAACTCCTACTATATTGGTGTGTAAAAAGGTTGCTTCTTACACAGACTCATTAACTTATCATTCATCCTTATAAATTAAGTGCTTCAAGTGTTAACATATTTTATGCCCCAGTTCTTCCCAGCCAATTCACTGGTTCCACGACGATTCCATCAACCATCTGCAGCGCTGTGTGCTTAACTGCCGTTTTCACCCTGAGATTTGTTTCATTCTGAGAACATTATATTTATACGCCCGCAAAATATTGGAATGTAAGAACAGAAGGGAAAAGTTTCAGTTTGACAGTTATCGTTGATGACGCGGGCAGCGGCGACTTGCTTTATGGCGTCGTAGTCGGCGCCTATCGGGAAGAGACAGGCGAATTCAAGTATGACATGATAGACGTGAGGTTCTACCAGGAGATTTTCCGCGAAAAAGAGTACCTGCAGGAATCCTCACGTATCGTCTCCAAACTCGTAGGAGGCTTCAACCTCAAACCAGACGAAGCAGTCCACATCTGCCAAGGCTGCATCTTCGACGTTGCAGCAGAAGAACTGCGCAAGGTCTACGGGGAAGAACGCGTTAAACGAGTCAGAGTCGTCGGCGAAACTCAACGCCTGGTCGAGATCGCTTATTTGGATGAAATCCGCAATTTAGGTTACGAACCTTTGGCTGAACGGGAAGAGAAAAGGGGCAAAAGCTTCTTCCACATGATGCGTTGGCTAAAAGACAACCCGGACATGCTAAGGTATGCTAAAACGGGTTGGCCGCGCCTCAAAAACTACCATATCTTCGAGCAGTTCCAAAAGGAACCTGTCCATGTGGCTGTCTGCAGTGACTGCGGCACCGAATGTGAAGTGCCTTTTCGACCACGCGGAGATCGACCAATATATTGCCGTAAATGCTGGCCTGCGCACAGACTTCAAAAGAAAAAACCCGGAAAAGTTGCTCATAACGGAGCTTCAACGTAAGGTTATTTTAAGCACTTAAATGCAATAATCATCAAGTGTACGGTTTATGATTAAGAACTGGGAAAGGCTCGGGTGTCTCAAACCGGAAGAAAAAGTGCGGTCATGCATGGATAAGAGTGACGGGTGCTTTCGAGTCTGCGCCGACGGCACAGGATGCCAGTTTCCAAGCACAGGCCAAGAAGAACTGATCGAAGAGCTGCGTGAACGGCTAAGTGGTCCAAACGTAACCGTTGAGGTGCAAACGTCGCTTGGAAGCCTACTACGCTTTCGTTAAGAAACTTGTCGATGCCTTCACAGATGAAAGGTTGGATTACACTTTCACGGGCGCGTTAGCCGTAAGTTTTCACGGGGTTCCCCGAACCACCAGCGACGTTGACGTGATGACTGCGGTGACAAAAGAAGAGTTTTGCTCTTGGTTGTTTGGGCTTATGGAATCTGCTGAGGAAAAGCGCCCTGAAAATCTTAGTTTTTGAACGGGAAAAATATAAGCAACTACCTACAACTAGGTGTAAAAGGCGCACTTGTTAGATGAAATGCCAAACGTGCAATCAAGAAATTGATCTTCCTTTCCATTGTCCGTTCTGCGGTGGACAATTCTGTAGTGTACACCGTCTTCCTGAGAATCACGCGTGTCCAAAGATTGATTTTGCGCGTACGCAGAGTCAAGGGCAAGTGTTAACGCCTCAAGCATACAACTCGTACCAGTACAGCTACAATTTGGGTCCGCAACGACACAAGAACCACATTACTTCCAGCCCCAAAGAGGTCAAACACATATCGGTTGCGGCGGCGCTTATCGTCGCTATTGGTTTTTCCATCGGGTTGTATGGAAGATACTTCGGCGGCTTCAACTTCACTTGGACGTGGACCTTAATGGCTGCTTTCGCAGTTATCATGACCGCTTCAGTCTTGGTTCATGAAATGGCACACAAAATTATGGCTCAAAGAAACGGTTTATGGGCTGAATTCCGCCTTACAACGTGGGGAGTAGTGTTGACTTTCGTTTCGGTGTTTCTGCCCTTCCGGATGATCGCGCCCGGTGCAATGATGATTTCAGGTTCACCAAACGGCGACGAAATAGTAAAGATTTCGATTGCTGGACCCGCCACCAACCTCATCCTTTCAGGAGGTATTCTCGGAGCAGCATTTGCTCTCTCTCCAAGCCCCTTATCTTCGATGCTTTTCTTCGCCGCATACATCAACGCTTTCTTAGCAACCTTCAACCTGATTCCCTTCGGAATCCTCGACGGCTACAAAATCTTCAGCTTCAACAAAAAAATCTGGCTCTTAGCCTTCATACCAAGTGTCCTCCTAGCGGTCTCAACCTTCATTCTAATATCCGGGGCATGAAACCAAAGCGGGCCCCTTTCTTAACACCTCAATTTTGCTTTCATAGAGCATATGTTATATTTCATTGTAGCCATATTGAGTAACTGCAGGCAGAGGAGTTTCTTTGGGGTCGGATCAAGGCTCGTTCAAAAATCGTTATCTCTCATCAAAATACGTTGATTTCTGGATGGCTGACAAAGACATGGAAGCAGGTCGAAGCCTGTGGCGCCACAGATTACTTTCCTTCTTGCCTTTTGAACCAACCGACACGCTCCGCCTGCTGGATTTGGGTACGGGAACAGGCGCCCTAAGTTTGGAAGTGCTTGAGCGTTACCCAAACGTCTCGCTGACTTGTCTGGATTTCTCTGAAGCCATGCTTAATCATGCAAAAGAGAGACTGGAAAAATTCAGGGAAAAAGTGGCATTTGTTCAAGGCAATCTGCAGAATTCAGGTTGGTCCAAAGCCGTAGATGGAACTTTCGACGCGGTGGTCTCTTCTTTCGTTACTCACACAATACCTGACAAAATCAAAGCGGTGTATGAGGAGCTTTTCGGTCTGGTCAATTCAGATGGGTGTTTCTTGTCATGTGATGTTTTTCCTCCGCCTGGCCTTGTTCTGGAGCGGGTTTACCACAAGTCCCGCCTTATTGATCGTCAATACGGCATCAAGATCAAGACTGGCGTCGATAAAACCATCCCAGAAGTGGAGCAGCAGTTGCTTGAGCGCCGTGAAAGTTACAAGGCTTTCTTCAAAGCTGACGACAGAATCCTGACTATAGGATCCCCTACAGTGATGAACCATCTAGAATGGCTCAAGCAAGCTGGGTTTGATGAAGTAGACTGTCTAGAGAAGCATACCCGCAACGCCATAATAGGCGGCTTCAAGCATAGCCACTAAAGTTTTCCTTTTGCAAAAAGAATCTAAAAAGAGCTAGATTAATCTGAGAAAATCGTAAAGAAAAGCCAGGAAATCTGCAGGAACGCGACTTGGCGCGGATTGCAGCTTTGAATCAGAAATTTTTCACTCTTTGTGTTTTGGGTTGCTTTCTTGGTTTGGAACTTGGATTCGCTAATGGTTGCGTCTTAAAATCTCTAGAAATCTCGCGCATTCTCCAGAAGACACCAACATAACACAATTAGAAGGTCATTATGAGTTAAGCTTCTTTCTAATTTGCGTAAGCTGGACGCAAGTTTTGTGATGGTAAAGGCTTAAATTTGCAGTCTAACATGCTTATGGCGGTGAAAGTTTGGTTTACTGCACTAACTGTGGTGAAAAAATCTCAGACGACGCCTTTTTCTGCCCGAAATGCGGCACTAAAACTCTCAAAGGAAAAGCCGCCAACGCGGTTTACCCAACTGACCAGTTGACAGACGCGTTCTACAACGTTGGAGTGGAACTTGAAAAAGCATTTAACCTTGCAGCTCGGGAAACTCACGCAGCTATAAAGAAGGCAAAAGAAGACCTGCGGCAAAAAACTTCCCCGCAAACCGTCACTTGCCCCAAATGCAGCTCCAAAAACCCTCCTGGCGCTGTCTTTTGCAATAACTGCGGTGCCAGAATTGCGCCGATTGAAGAGCCGCATGGCGGCGGCGCTTAGCGATGGCGGCAGGCAAGACACTTATCGCTTACGAAACCAAGAGCGGAGTCACTGAAGAGTCCGCACGAAAAATCGCCGATATTCTGCGCTCCAAATACCAGCTGCAAGTCGACTTGGTTGATCTGAAGAAGGAAAAGTTGCCCGATCTGGTGCAGTACAAAAACATCGTTGTAGGCGGCGGCGTCAGAAGCGGCAGGGTTTATGGAAAAGCGTTAAAGTTTCTTGAAAACGATTTAAGCGGCAAAAACGTCGCTTTCTTTATTTCTTCCACTTGGGCAGGTACCCCCGGTAGCTATGAAAATGCAAAAGCCAGATTCGTAGAAAAGAACTTGGCTAGATACCCCAAGATCAACCCCATAAGTACGGAAGCATTCGGCGGGCGCATAAGATATTTCAGAAAAACCATGGTGGATAACACCGATTTGTCTAAAGTAGAGGCTTGGGCAGAAGAACTTGGAAAAAAATTCACTCAATAAAAAAGCGGGCACCAAGGCTGGCGCACTTCTTTGCCCCTTATGCTGCGTTGAATACGTTGAAGTAGAATTCGACTGTGAAGTAGACGGCGTTTTGCTTCACAACGTCAAGGCTTTAAGGTGCCCAGAATGCCAAGAGGAACAATTTACGCCCGAACAGGTCGTGGAGATCGCTAAAAGAATCAGCGACTCAACCCAATCCTAAATGAAAACTGTTAACGTTAATTTTTCAGGTTCTGTTTTCTGCCTGAAGGTCGCCAGACATTTTTCAATTTAGCACTCGGCATCCCCTCTTTGAGCGGTTTGAAAAGTTTGGAATTTTACACTTTAACCTCCGTTTTGTGGGTCGATAGGTTTTTATGCCCCTCTTAAGTTTCATAGGTGGCACCCAACATATATTAGACAGAAAAATAATGGATTGATGGACCAAAATGGTAAGAAAAGCACGAATACGCCTCACAAGCACAGATTACAGCAAACTTGAAGAGGTATGCGGAGAACTCAGAAGCATCGCACAGAAGACAGGCGTAAAAATCAACGGTCCAGTGCCACTGCCCACTAAACGGCTTCGCGTTCCAGTTTTGAAGGGTCCATCAGGTGAAGGAACTGCAACATGGGACAGGTGGGAGATGCGTATTCACAAACGATTAATCGACATTGATTCGGAAGAACGCGTCATGCGAAGAATCATGCGCATCCGGGTACCCGAAGAAGTCCACGTAACAATCGAACTCATCTAAGAGCCGCGCAGTTTTTTAGCGTTATTTATTTTCTGCTTCTTTGCAGATGCAATGTTTATAGCCTTTTCTAGCTCATAGTTGAAGCCAATCCAAGCCACAAAACAAAAAACCAACCGAAAACACAAACAAAAGAATATTGAAGTTAAAGTTAAAAAAAGAGGCTTTAACCCTTTAGCTTGCGAGTTTTTGTTTGGCTTCGGCGATTAGCTTTATAGTCTGGACTCGCCATGGCTCGAAATCCTGCGGTGTCGTCGGGTATGTGTTGTAGTGTGCGCTGAGTCCATGCATCATTGTGACGGTTAAGCGGAGTTTGTTGAGGAAGCCGACGCGTCTTATGCCTCGGAATACTCGTTTGGCGGTTTCCGTGATGTTGAGGTGGAAGTCGTCGCCCATGCCTGCCTTGAGAACGTCGTCTTCAGTCATCAGTTTCTGGTTCATGCCGTAGTTGAGGTCTTCGTCACTGCAGGATAAAAGGAACATTTTGAAGATATCGAGGGTTCCCTGTTTTTTTCCGTAGGTTTCAATGTATTTCTTGTTGTAGCCCCAAAGTGCCTCTTTTGTTGGTTCGCCTTTGTCGAGGGCTTCAACGATTTGTTTTCCTGCTAAGTAGCCGCTAAGCATTGAGGGACCGATACCGCCGCCGTGAATTGGGTTAACCAATGAAGCGGCGTCTCCGACCAATACGACACCGTTAGAAACCATGTTATCCAAGGGTCTGCGGACAGGGTCAAACCATGAGCCACCGGTTAGAACCGAAGATCCTTCAAAAATTGGCTTTTTAAGGGCTGTTTCATAAAGCTGTTGTTTTGGATTGGGATAGTTTTTGCGCATGCAGGTGCCTATGCCAACGTTTACTCGTGCACCGCCCTTGGGGAAAATCCATATGTAACCGCCGGGGGATGCCTTTTGGTTGAGGTAGATCTCGCAGAATGTCGTGTTCACAGTTTCATGTTTAAGTTGGCGGATTTCACGGTAGCAGGCTTCGACGTCTTCGTTTGCTATGTCGCGGTCTATGCCCAGGTTCGTTGGGAGTTGCTTGCGCACCATGCCAAAGTAGCCTGTTGCATCAACCACTACTTTGCCGCGTAGCTCCAGTGTTTTTTTGGTTTTCATGTTTTTAGCGGTTAAACCTACCACTGCGCCTTTCTCAATTATGGGAGCGCGGAAGTTTAGGTTGTCTTCGAGCAGTGCACCTTTATCCGTTGCTTTTTTGAGGAGCCATTGCCCAAAAAGTTTCCTGTTTAACAGGTAACCGACAAAATCTTTGTCTGCAATGGTGAAAACTGTGTTTTCGTCTGGAGAATAGATTTTGATTCCGTCGATTTTTGCTTCCAGTTCGCCGCCTGTGGGTTTTTCAAGTCCCAGAAATTTTAGGTGGTGCTCGCCTAAAGCGTCTCCGCAGATTTTTTCGCCTATCTGCTCTCTGGGTTTCTTTTCTACCATGCACACTCTTAAGCCTGATTCAGCGATTGTTTTTGCTGCTAAGCAGCCTGCTGTTCCCGCGCCTACTACTATGGCGTCATATTTCTCCAAGTTTTTCCTCTCCAACGGGTTCCGCTGTATTTTGTATACCTTGTTGTATATGTAAACCTTAATAAATTGTGAAGTGAGCTAAACCACACCGAGTGTAAACCAGATGAGCGCCCCCTTAACTTTAAGCGCGGAATTCCGTAAAATCGTTGAAGCCCGAATGGATCAAGTGCTCAAAGGTGTTGAAACCACGTTTAACCAGATAATTGAAACCCAAAAGATAACTCCCGCGGAACTCAAAGAAGAAATCGACAGCCTCCAAGAAACCTTCAACCTGCTCTTCCAGAAATGGAGCCTCGAAATACTCTACACACTGCTGCTCAAAAAAGTCATAGGCTTCGGAGAAATCAAAAGAATCCTGAGCGTCAACTCGCGGACATTGTCGGATAAGCTGAAGATGCTTTCTTCGCAGGGTTACGTGACAAGAAACGTTTCTGCTGGTCCACCCCTCAGGGTAGATTATTCGTTGACGTCTAAGGGAAAGAACACTGTGCTTCTTGCTTTGCCGCTTCTATACTATTCAAGCAGCTCCGAAACTAAGGTTTAGTTTGCTTTTCAGTCCTCTTTAGGGGTTGCGGCAGGCTTGTGGTTTCCTTTACGGTTTCGAAAACCATACATGTTAGGGTCTTCTCTAAACCCTTAATCAACCGTAACTTATCGACCACGAATCTGCCGACTGATTCTACGTTTTCAGCCCGAAGTTTTACAAGCAAATCCCAGTCACCAGTGATTATGTGGACTTCCTGGACTTCGGGGAGCCGCGCGATTTCTTCAGCAACGTCTCTTTGGGAAACGGGGGCGCCGTCAGTTTTTGTTGTTGTGTAAGATACAGATGCCAAGATGAATGCTGATGTGCCTAGATTGAGTTTTTCAGCGTTAAGGATGGCTCGGTACTGTTTTATTATGCCTAGTTGTTCCATGCGTTTTGTTTTTGCGAAAACGGTGGTTATGGGCGTGTTGATTTTTTTGGCAATTTGGTTGGCTGTTAGTTTGCTGTTTTCTTGTATGAGTTGAAGTATGGCTTGGTCTTTTTCGTCGAGTTTTGAACTCATATGTAAATATTACAAAGACTTCCTATAAAATTTTGTGTTTTTTGTAATTTAACCAAGTTTTATTATAAAAAATTTATTATCTGCTTTGTATAGTGGTCCTTCAACAATAACTAAGGAATGACCATAAATGAAAGGCACCCAAGAACAAATACAAATGCCAAAACCGTTAGAACAACTAACACCCGCTGAACTGGAAAGAAAAGCCTGCATAGGCAAAGTAATGACTTACACCCTGAACAGCCTAACCTCCACTTTTGTAGGCGAAGGCTACCAGTGGCTTCTCCCCGTGGCTCTTAGTCAAAGCACTGACCCCCTCTGGCCCGACCCTGGCGCATCGATAGAGAAAAGGATCGAAGTAGACATCTATGGCAAACCCGTACGCACAACTGCAAGTATGATCATCCACAAACTCGTCGCTGCCTCAACCGCTTACCCCAAACTCTTCATCCTTTCACCCAACATACGCATCGAAAAAGCCGAACGCGCCAAAACAGGCAAACACATCTATGAATTTACACAGCTCGACTTCGAAGCCCGAGAAGCCACCTCAAAAGATATAATCGCTCTCGTAGAAGGCGCACTCTGTAAAGTGGTTAAAGACTTAAAGAAGGATATGAAAGGTGAGTTAACAAGCCTTTGCCGATGTGACACACTTAAGACTCCTAAGGCACCATTCAAAATCTACGACCGTGTAGAACTCGAAGCTAAGTATGGCGCGGACGGCTGGGAAGCAGGAATATCTGAAGACACAAAAGAACCCGTTTGGGTCACGAACATTCCCAGGGAATTCTACGATTACGAAGACTTCAAAACAGGCAAATGGGACAACTACGATTTGTTCCTGCCGCAGTTCGGTGAAGTTCTTTCAGGCGCAAAGAGAGAATGGGAATACAGCAAAATCTCCAAGAAAATTGAACGAGACCAGGTCAAGAAGGAAAACTACGCGTTGATTCTGAACATGGCAAAAGAAGGGAAGCTTAAACCCACTGCTGGCGGCGGAATAGGCATCGAACGTTTAGTCGGATGGCTTGCAGGCGTCAAACATGTCGCTGAATGTCAACCGTTCCCGAGAATCCCTGGAACTGTAAATGAACTCTGATTCTATGTAAAGAAACGCAATGGCGAACGATACAATCCTCAACTTTTCTTTTAATTGCGAAAAGTTTATCTTTACTTATGCAAGTGTCAGAAAGGAAAACAATTAACGTAAAGTAGTTGGAGATTGAACGGAAATGGCTATAATGAATCCTTACCTTGAGGCTCTTCAGCCGAAACTCAGCGATTCAGACTTCAAAAAACTAAGTGCAATAGATAACCCCAACGTTCACGAGTTCATAGCTAAAGAAAGCGACCTTTGCCATCCAAAAGACATTTTCATCTGCAGCGACACCGCCGAAGACATCGGTCACGTCCGCAAACAAGCAATATCCACTGGGGAAGAGCAAGCAACCTTGACGATGGCGGGGCACACTGTCCATTTTGACGGCGAATACGATCAGGGACGAGATCGCCAAGCTACCAAGTACCTTGTCCCCAAAGGAATCGTTTTAAGCAAAGCCCTCAACCAAATGGATCGTCAGGAAGGATTAGCTGAAGTCAGAGCTCTGTTGCGGGATTCGATGCAGGATAAAACAATGATTGTCCGCTTCATATGCCTCGGACCCCAAGATTCAATCTTCACAATTCTCGGTGTACAATGCACCGACTCATGGTACGTTGCGCATTCTGAAAGCCTGCTTTACCGTTCTGGATACGATCAGTTCGTCAAGGCAGGCCCGAAAAGCGATTTCCTACGTGTTGTTCACTCAGCAGGAAAACTGAATGGCGACATGATTAGCGTTGATTACGACAAGAAATGCGTCTACATTGACCACATGGACAACACCATCTACAGCGTGAACACCCAGTACGCCGGCAACTCTGTTGGATTCAAGAAACTGGCTTTCCGCTTAGCTATCCGCAAGGCAAGTAGCGAAGGATGGCTTGCAGAGCACATGCTGCTTATGGGAGTTTTCGGTCCCGGCGGGCGCAAAACTTACTTCGCAGGAGCGTTCCCGAGTGCTTGCGGAAAAACATCAACCGCCATGCTTCCGGGAGAGACAATTCTAGGCGACGACATCGCGTATATCAGGGACATAGACGCTGTGGCTCATGCGGTTAACGTTGAGTCAGGCATTTTCGGCATCATTCAGGACGTTAACCCGAAGGATGACGCCTTAATCTATCAACTGCTAAACACCCCAGGAGAAATAATCTTTTCAAACGTGCTGGTTAAAGACGGCAAACCATACTGGCTGGGCATGGGGCAAGAGCTTCCAAAGGACGGCTGTAACTACACGGGCGCGTGGTTTGAAGGCAAAAAAGATGAGAGCGGCTGCGATATTCCGCCAGCTAACAAAAACGCCCGTTACACCTTGGCGCTTAAAGCATTGGAGAACTGTGACGCTGAACTTCACAATCCTATGGGTATCGAAGTCGGCGGCATAATGTATGGTGGACGTGACTACAAGGCTTACGTGCCAGTTCAGCAAAGCTTCAGCTGGGAACACGGCATCATTGCCTATGGCGCCTCTCTTGAAACAGTAACCACCTTCGCCACAGTCGGCAAAGAAGGAGTTCCAGAAATCAACATGATGAGCATACAGGACTTCATCTCGATTCCGCTTGGAAAAAACGTGCATAACAACTTGGGCTTCGGGCGCAAACTCAAGAAGCAACCGATAATTTTCGGGGTAAACTATTTCCTCAAAGAAGTCGGGAACGGCAAATACCTTAACGGCACGCAGGATAAGCATGTTTGGATAAAATGGATGGAGCTGCGGGTGCATAACGAAGTTGGCGCTTTGGAAACTCCAACTGGGTTCATCCCTAAATATGAGGACTTGCACAGGCTGTTCAAACAGGTACTGAACAAAAACTATCCTAAAGAGGATTACATAAAGCAGTTCACTATCCGTGTGCCAGAAAACCTGGCGAAGATTGAACGAGTCTCACGCTTCTACCAGGAAAACGTCACCGACACTCCGCTGGAACTGTTCGGTATCCTATACTTGCAGCGTCAACGTCTGCTTGAAGCCAAAGGAAAATACGGCGACTACATTTCACCCGAGAACTTTGAGAAGGAAACGGCGAAGTAAACTGATCCGGCTAGGTGGCAAATACTTTGTCCCCTTTTTTGGGTAAAATCTTAAAAGTATCCTCTATACTGACACCTCTATACTGACTAGAAATTCATAACCGTTAATTAAGGAAAACAAAGAAAAAGAAACAAAGAGAAAAAAACCAAAAAAAGAGTTGAGTAAAATGATGATGAAAAAGCCTGACAAAAAAAGTTTCGCTTACACCATAAACCTAGTCGCCATCGAAGGAGACGGCACTTTCGCATGCCCTAAATGCGGAACAATGATTTCGCCTGACGACGAATCCGAGGCTAACTACAAAATCATGGATACGAAAGTCGTCAACGATGAACTTGCAGAGTTAGTTATCTCATGCGGCAAATGTAGTAGCACCATAAAAATCACGGGCTTCCAAGCGGGCATCGACGCATAAAATTAGTGCAAAACTTTTTTTAGAAACAATTTTTGTCTCGTCTATCAAGTTAAAGCAAACACCCATTTCTTAAGATTTCAAAAGATTTTGTTTTTTATGGTTTTTCGTCGGTCAATGTTGGTTTTTGAGCAAATAGTTTATTTCGGCTTCTTACATTAATCGAATTGTTGATTTGAATGCTTATTGAGACGTTCACGATCGGGGGCTTATCAACAAACTGCTACGTCGTAAGCTCCCGAGAGACAAAAGACGCAATCCTAATCGACCCGGGGTTAGACCTAATTTTTGAGGCTGACCCAATTTTCGATTACATTGCCGAGGCAGGCTTAAAAGTGAATCTAATTGTGAACACGCATGGGCACTCAGACCACATAAACGGCGACGCCATATTCCAAGAAAAATACAACGTCCCAATCTGCATCCACCGTTTGGATGCGGCTTCCCTCGCGGTTTTAGAAAACATGAATTTTCCCCCCACCGTCCTGCTGGATGAAGGCAGTTTAATCCAGTTCGGCAACGAATCCCTGAAGGTTATGCATACGCCTGGGCATACTCCTGGTAGCATCTGCCTTGTCGGTGAACGACTGGTTTTCACGGGCGACACCTTGTTTGCGGGCGGGATCGGCAGAACCGATTTTCCAGGCGGATCCGACAGCGACATGCAGGCGTCTCTGCAAAAACTGCAGAGTTTGCCCGATTACTTCCTGATTTACCCCGGTCACGGACCAACGTCGATAATAGGCGAAGAAAAAAGGGTTAACCCATTCCTAACCAGCTAACTTTGGAAATATCATTTTGCAGTCGCAACTAAGATGAGCCTTTTAGACTCAAGGCTGAACTTTTGCCCCTCATAATCTCCATAAACCCGTTTGACCACAAAACCAGCCTTTTCCAATAAATCCCGTAAATCCTTGAGCGCGTATAAACGGGCGACATGACGAAAAACCTTGGTCTCCCAGTCAGCCTTGTCGTGAATAACCCACAAGTCACGGAGTTTTCCGCCGTCTTTGTCGACAGTTCGTTTCTGGGAAAGAGTGAAACTCTGGTATTCCTTCTCTTTGGGAGTGATTGGGCATTTAGGTCCGTACTTTTGCATGAGTTGGTCCCGGTTGAAAACATCAACGATCAACGCGCCGCCGTGTTTGAGCGTTTCGTGAATTTCCCTCAAGCTTTGCAAGTCATCCTTTTCTGTAGGCAGATACCCAAGGCTTGTATCCATGCTTACTACTTCAGCGAACGCCCCAGTCTTAAATGGTAAACGTCGCATGTCGGCTCTTATCAGCTGGATGCCACTCAACCTGGTTTTTGCTATTTTGAGAAGATTCAGCGAGATGTCCATTCCGACGATTTCGTACCCTTCTTTGATAAGGGAAATCATGTGCCTTCCCGTTCCGCAGCCAAGGTCTAAAACCGGTCCCCGTTGCTCTAAAGTGTCTTTTATGAATTGTATCTGTCTTTGCGTTGGGTTTTGGTCAGCTATCTCCGCCCAGTAAACACCCATCTGGTCAAAAACGTTCAAGATGCTTCTCCATTTTTCGTTAAAATACGTTCTAATTGGATTACCATTTGCTTGAATTTAGCTTTTCATAGTTTGACGCTAAAATCCAGTATAAATTTTCGAGGCGCTTAAATATCCTTGCCGCTTACTTTCTAATTCGTTGGAGAACGGGGCTTTGAGTGAAAAGCAGGATTGGCATCTCCTCTATATGCTTCTAAAGCTTGCTGAGATGGGTGCTTACCGTCGAACCGCCAAAATCTCAACCGAATACTTAGCGGGGAAACTTGGTTTTAGTCAGCAGACCGCTTCGCGCTACCTCATTGAGCTTGAACGCAAAGGTTGGATTTCGCGCAACATCACCCCCGACGGCAGCTTAATCCGCATTGAAGATGCTGGAGCTAACGAGCTTCAGAAACTTTATTCCAGTCTGAAATTTCTTGTCGAAAAATCTTACCCGCCTTCCTTAACTTTGGAAGGGACCGTCTTCACAGGGCTTGGCGAAGGCGCATACTACATCTCTAAGGAGCCTTATCGGAACCAGTTCGCAGAAAAGCTCGGTTTTGACCCGTACCCCGGCACACTTAACCTCAAGTTGACCGCGGACTACGACATCAAAACCCGAATGGAGCTGGAAGCATACCCAGCAGTTGAGGTGACGGGTTTCAAAAGTGAAGACCGTTCTTTCGGGCTTGTGAAATGTTACCCCGCAGTGATTGACAACAAGGTTAAAGGCGCCCTCGTAACGGCGTTGCGGAGTCACTACGACGTCTCAGTGCTGGAAATAATCGCACCCGTTTGCCTCAGAAAACAATTGAACTTAAAAGACGGCAACAAAGTAAAAGTGGAAATTTCAATAGAATAAGTATTCAAAAATAATGGAGATCGTACAAATTCTAAAACATGATTTATGTTTACTTTGTTGAAGAAACTATAGGCATGCTCAAATAAGCATGTTACAATTAATAAATAGAAGTTGAACTAACAGAGGAGAATATCTTGAGAAATAAAGGAAACAAACTGTATCAAAATACTCATGGAACCGTTTTCAAAACAAAAACAAATTCTAAACGCAGCAAGAAGGCTGCGTTAATGAAGCGGCAAAGGAAAGTAAAAGTCCACCCATCCGTTAAGAAAATTGTTTAAAATTAGTCGCTCAAAATTGCTTAACATTCGCTTGGAAGACAAGCCATTTAAGAGCTCAACAGTCCAGCGAGATAATTTTGGGCTTCAACTGCTTTTTCCAACGTTGGAGAATTTGACAGTATAAAAACTGTTTGTAAGTTTGCAAACGTGTGGAGTCTGAAACCCGGGTATTTTTTGTAAGTTTCAAGATGTGAAAATCTACATATGCCTTAAGCTAAAACGGGTAGAGGGGATGCTTGTACTTGACGTTATATTCCTGTTGCGGTTTACGTGTCGAAGCTATCCAGTACCCGATCACTAAGCCGAAGCCTAAGCCGCCGATGTGAGCCAAATCGTTTACTCCGGCGCTTAGTCCACTCATAATCAGCAGGAAAAACGCGTAAACAAGTGCGCCGACGATGGATTGCCGAACGGAATGCCTGTCATAAATGACGCATGCACCGAAAAGAGCAAAGATGGCTCCTGAAGCCCCGACGGAGAGAAAATCTGGTCCGAACGCGAGAGTACACAGGTTGCCCACGAAACCACCAACAAGGTAGATTCCCAAGTATTCTGGGAGCGAAAACATCTCTTCTGCCCGCAAACCGAAGATGAACAGGAAAAGCATGTTCCCTACTATGTGAGGTATTGACGCGTGGATGAACATGGATGTGAAAAGCTGGTAATAGGCGCCGTGAAAAACTTCGTAGTTCCATTGGTACAAAGGAGGGATGCCGTTAAGGTTCGTGTTGAGCGCGTTCCCGCCAACTATAGACGTGTAAACATACATTGCCGTGTTAAGTGCTATTAGGACGTATGTCGGCTTGAACTTCTCGCTGTTCATCGGCTTAACCAAACTTAAGTTAAAAGCTTGTTGATTATTTCCTGCTTAATCTTGGATGAACTATCTAAAGTATTCTCCCCAAACCTGCCGATCCTAACAACCTTAACGTGCGAACCGTGCGTTTTGACGTAATCCAACACTTGCTTCATCATGTCTTGCTGGTCATATCCCAACGCAATCACGTCGGGTTTGATGTCTTCGATGACTTCTCCTAGGCCAAATTTTTCGTAGCCAAGCACTGCCCGATCCACCACCCTCAAAGAGGCAACCAGCAGGCACCGTTCAGCCTCAGACATTATCGGCTTTCTACCCTTGGCTTTCTCAACCGTGCTGTCCCTTGCAACAACTACAGTTAACTCGGCGTCTTTTCCGCCTGCCTTCTTAGCTTCCTCTAAAAACCTAACGTGCCCCAGATGAAGCAGGTCAAATACGCCTGAAGCTAAGACAACTTTTTTCTTTCCTGACTGGTCGGCCATTCGAATTTCACAGCGCCTAACAATCTTAACGCGTCAAGGAGCCCTTCACAGTAGGCTACCGAGGTTAAGCTTGTTTCAATTTTTCCCTGAGCCTTATAATACTTTGCGTCCTCCAAATAATCAGTTGCCCAACGCAGAACCCTCGCGGTATCCGCCTCCGAAACCGATACTGCCTCCTTTGTCTGCTGCAAATCTTTAAGCACCTTTTCCGCAGAGCCGATGTACTTCGCCGCAAGAGCCTCAACACTCATTTCGCAAGCCCCCGAAACCCGACTGGAGCCCTTGCAAAAGCGATTAAGGCTTCAACTTCCATAAAATGCATGTCGCCGGGAAAAATCAGGCTGTAAGGCGGCTCACCAAAATCAAAATCAACGATGTCTTTCACGAAATCCGCTTTTAATATGGGGTTCTTGCTTCCCGCCCGAGCAACTCCGAGCGCAGGAGTTCCCAGCGTCACTGCCCCCTCTTTCTTTTTATTTTCAACCTCTAAAAGCAACGCCACAGCTTGGCCGATGCTTAGGAATTGTTTTTCAGGGGCTTTCAAATCCAGCAGGCAAAGCGTGTGCAAACCTACCTTTTTGTTTTGGGCGATAACGTCGTAGGGTGTGGCGGAGAAGTTTTCTGGGAAGGGAACTGTGACGGTTTTTCCGAACTTGTAGTTATGAAGCCCCGAGAGGCTAACAATCGCGGAGATTATTGAGGCTCCGTGGACAATGCGGGTTTTCAAGCCCTGTTTCTCGGCATCAATTCTAAGCGTTACATGGGTTGTGGCTACGAAGGGGTCACCTGGGACAAGAAAAACGGTTTTGCCTTTTTGTGCCGCTTGCAGAATTATTGTTCCGTTTTCCTCTTCCAGCTCACGTCTTGAAACCAGGTGGACCCGCTTGCCACATAAAGCTTCAAAGCGTTGCAGGTTAAATTCCGGCATGAGGCTTGTATAGAGCTCCATGAAAACGTTATCTGCAGTTTTGGTTTCTTCTAAGCCGCCAAGGCTGACGCCTTTTTCATCGTTTAACCCTAAGCCTACAAAGACTAATTCCTTCAAGCATAACCCCACAGAGCTTACGGGGTTTAAAACTTAAATGTTATTTCTCTTTTATCTCGCCGCTGTCAACCAGCTTTTTGAAGTAAGCGCGGCATGTGTCCATGGAGAGTCCCTGACGCTGACAGAATACCGAAAGAACCTCTTCTATGGGCTCGCCACGCTTCCTTTCCCTAACCATTTCCTTGAGCAAATCCAAGTCATGCTTATCCCGCTTATCGCTCATCAGCCAAAACCTTCACAGTTATCAATCTTTTTCAACCCAAAAAAGCTTTTGCGTGTGCGCCGCAAGTCTTTGTATTATTTTTGAAGGCAACGAGCCCCGACAGATTATTCAATACTCATTTCTACATTGGTAATGTACTATTTCTCGAAAACAAGACATTGGTGTTGTTTTATTTCCTGAAATTAATACATTAGAACCTTGTCCTATTTGCTTTTTCACTGCTTTCCACTTTCATCGACCTCGGTGACGTTTCCAGACCTGCCTTGTTTCCATTGACAGCACAACTAAACCTTTATATGATTTACGCCAAAGAGAAAACTACGCATTAGCTCTATTGACTGAAGGATTGAAACCCCATGAAGCCCATTGAAAACCTCGTCAGAGACAACATAAAAAACTTCAAGCCATGCGTGCACGGCGGCGAGGTTTTGGATGCAGCAGGCAAAACTGGGCTGAGGCGAGAGCAAATTTTGGATTTCAGCTCAAGCGTGAACCCTTTGGGGTCATCCAGAAACGCGCTTGAGGCAGCCGAGAAGGGCTTCGCGGAAATTCCAGCTTACCCAGACTCAAACTCAACTGAGCTTCGGCAAGCTATCGCGGGTCACTTTAGCGGTATCACCAAGAGCAACGTTGTCGTCGGGAACGGCTCCACGGAACTCATATACCTGTTCGCTGAGGCTTTCCTGAAAAAAGGGGAAGTAGCCCTGATTCCAGCGCCAACGTTCGGCGAATACGAAAGCGCAGTCAGAAAGACTGGTGAAACAGCGAAATTCGTAAAGCTTGACAGGAACTTTAACGTTGACGCCGCGGGCTTCATTCATGAGATGGTTGGCGCTAAAATCGTATTCTTATGCAACCCGAACAACCCAACCAGCATTCTCATCTCAAACGAAACCTTAACCGCGATAATCGAGAAGGCAATGAAGCAGGATACACTTGTTTTTCTCGACGAAGATTTTTTGGAGTTTGTAGAAAACGAAAAGGCTCTATCGTTCATAGGCAAAATCAAGCGTTACCCTAACCTGTTCATCCTACGTTCGTTCACCAAAATTTATGGGTTAACTGGCCTGCGAGTCGGGTACGGCATCGCCAGCGAAGAAATCGTAAGTGTGCTTTCATGCGCAAAGATTCCTTGGAACGTAAATTGTTTAGCGCAGGTTGCAGCTGTCGTAGCACTAAAAGATGAAGAGCACCTAAAAGGGACTCGTGAGCTTATCAAAAAAGAGAAAACGCAACTTCTGGCGGAACTGGAAAAATTCGGCGGTTTCAAGGTTTACCCAGCTGACGCGAACTTCTTCTTCATCGACATCCGCAAGACGGGTTTAACGGCAACTGAACTTGCAAACAGGTTGCTTTCACAGGGCATTTTGATTCGGGACTGCACATCTTTCCACGGACTTGATCAGTATTATGTTCGTGTTGCAGTCAAAACCCATTCTGAGAATGAACATTTGGTCGAAGCTTTAAAGCGGGCAGTGAAAAATCAGCAATGAATGGGTTTGATTGTTAAGCATGTTTTCTTTTGACCTTTCCCTTTTTGTGGATTCTGCGTTAATTTTCATCTTGGCATTTCTTATTGACGTAGCATTCGGAGAGTACCCTGACAGGATTCACCCAACAATAGGTATTGGCAAACTCATCGCTTATCTGAAGCCGAAACTGAAAAACGCGAACCCAAAAGTTGAGAAAGCAAACGGCGTCCTATTAGCCGTCACAGTTATGCTTATTGTAGCGTTGCCAGTTTTTCTGTTGCTTTTCTGGCTCAGACAATCCTTCGGTATCTATGGTCAAATAGCCTACATAATAGTAGGCGCAGTTTTGTTCAAAGCTACCTTCGCAATCAGAGGCATGGGACAATACACCAAACCCATCGCCGTTGCATTGAAGAAGAACGACTTGGCGGAAGCCCGAAGATGGCTCCCCTATATCGTCCGCAGAGACCCAAACACCCTAAACGAAAAGCAGGTTACTTCCGCCGCAGTTGAATCCATCGCTGAAAGCACAACCGACGGCATAACCGCGCCCTTCTTTTTCTTCGCCGTTTTCGGCGTCGCAGGCGCATTCGCCTACCGCGTCATCAACACGTTGGATTCAATGGTGGGCTACAAAAACGAGGAAAACCGAAACATCGGCTGGTTCAGCGCAAACCTAGACACCATAACAAACTACATACCCGCGAGGTTAACGGCTTACCTGATGGTTGCCGCCTCCTATTTGCTCGGCGAGAACTGGCGGGAATCATGGCGCATCCTAAAGAGGGACAAATCCAAAACCGTCAGCGTAAACGCGGGCTGGACCATCTCCGCCATGGCAGGCGCACTGAACACGCAACTTGAAAAGCCCGGGCACTACGCGCTCGGGGACGACCACGGCATGACGCCAGAACACATTGAGCGGGCACTTCGGGTAATGACAGTAACCGCCGTCCTTTTTGGGGCATTTGTGGTCTTGCCAATTTTAGCTTTAAGAATTTACGTTACGGGATTATAATATGAGTTCTTTTTAGTAGGAGACTAAGGGCGCTAGGCCCGTGCGCTTCTGTTTGTTTTGATTGCGGCCAATGTAATCAAGCTTTAGGGTGCAATCAGCTCCGCCGGAAAAGCTATAAAGAAATCCCGCTTAACTGAGCATTATGCTTCGTGAAGATTGCCCTTGTCCCAAGAAAAAATGCGTAAGGCACGGCAAATGCGAGGAATGCACCCAACACCACGTTGCGAAAGGCAAGTTGCCCTATTGCAAAAGACCTAAGAGCTCGCTTTTTAGTTTCTTGAAAAAGAAGTGAATCAGAAAAAAAACAAGGCTGATGATGTTCTTGAAGGGGGCGCCGAAGGGTTTTAGTTGAATGGTTTTTATTTAGGCTCAGTATCTCTTTATTGGGATCTAAGAGGGAACGTTGAGTTTGAATGGGAAACCACTAGTCACCATAATCGGCGCCGGCATGTCCAAATTTGGCAAGCGCGATGGTTTACTTGCAAGAGAGATTTTCGCGGAGGCAGCTAAAGAAGCTTTTGACCGTTGCCCCAAACTTAATCCCAAAGCCGACATCAAAGCCATGTTCATTGGACACATGGGTGAAGCATATGAGCATCAAGGTCACATGGGAGCAGCCGTCGCGGATTGGGCAGGGCTCACGGGAGTTGCAGCAACACGGACGGAGTCTGCTTGTGCTTCTTCGGGCGCTGCGTTGCGTACGGGAATTTACGCTACGATGTCTGGGCTTGCCGACGTGGTTTTAGTCGGCGGAGTTGAGAAAATGACTCATCGTACCACGGCTGAGGTAACTGAGTATTTGGCTATGGCTTCGGATTACCCGTTTGAGCAATGGCACGGCATCACTTTTCCCGGTTTGTACGCGATGATGGCGACTGCCCACATGCACAAGTACGGCACCACTGAAGAGCAGATCACATCGGTTGCCGTCAAAAACCATTATCACGGAAGCCTAAACCCTAAAGCACACATGCAAAAAGAAATCACGTTGCAAGCTGCTATGACGTCACGTTGTGTTGCTTGGCCGCTTAAACTGTACGATTGTTCCCTAATAACTGATGGGGCAAGTTGCATCTTATTAACCCGACCCGAACTCGCCGGCAAATACACAGACCAGCCCGTGCATATCATCGGCAGCGGACAAGCAAGCGACACCATCGGTCTTTACCAACGCCAAAGCCTCACATCGCTGAACGCCACAAAAATAGCTGCGAAGACAGCTTACGAATTGGCTAAAGTAAAGCCGGGAGCCATTGATCTAGCTGAGGTTCATGATTGCTTCACTTTCGCGGAGATCATGGCTTGCGAAGACCTCGGTTTCTGTCCTGTCGGCGGAGGCGGCAAACTGGTGGAAAGCGGCGAGACCTGTCTTGGTGGGCGGATTCCAGTTAACACAAGCGGCGGCTTAAAAGCTAAAGGCCACCCCGTCGGAGCCACAGGGACAGCGCAAGCCTACGAAGTTTACCTGCAACTCACAAATCAAGCTGGAAAGCGCCAAGTGAAAGACGCTGAGGTAGGCTTAACCCATAACGTTGGGGGGTCAGGAGCGACGGCCGCCGTACACATTTACAGGAGAGACCGATAGATGAGCACGCAAGAGCCCTTCTCTATTGAACAATTCTACAAGTTTCTGCAACAGCGCAAGTTGATGGCGGGGAAATGTGTGAAATGCGGGAAAATCCATCTGCCTCCCAGACCCTTATGCGATAACTGCCTATCGCAAGAATTTGAATGGGTCAACGTCTCGGGAGAGGGCAGATTGCTCACCTACACTATCATAAACGTGGCGCCGGAACAGTTCCAAGCGTTAACACCCTACATGGTAGGTATTGTGGAGCTTGAGGGTGGCTTGAAGATTCCAGGCATGATTAACGGCGTGACGCGGGAACAGTTGAAGATTGGCATGGCGTTAACGGTGGATTTCGGCTCCTGCAATATGACGAGGCAATGGCCGCAGTGGCCCCGATATTGCTTCAAACCCTCGACTTGAAAACTGACTTTTTAGAAGTAGCTTTTGCGTCTGATCCAAGCCCACGTGACGGTTGCGAAAACTGGCAACAGGGTAATGAAGACTAGTAAGTAATTTAATTGAGGGCTCAGACTGTTAGGGAACTGGATGCTTACTAACAGGTCTCTAACGAAGAATTCCCATACCGCAATGTACGAGACGACGGCGGTGATTATGAGGGCTAAAAACTCAATTTTCCGTGTATTGTAGATCTCCAAAATATCAATGTGTGCGCGGTGGGATTCGGCTAGAACGCCGATGTGGTCGTTGAATTCCTCAATCGCGTCTTTGACCAAGAAATCCAATCTGGGATTTGATTCTTTTATTTCTTCGCTAATGTAATCCCACTCATGAGACAAATCTAAAACAGCCAATTTTTCTCTTTGAAGCTGCTTGTAATCCTCCCAAAGCTCGCGTTCGTCGTTGGTTTCTTTGCTTAGGGTAGGCTCAATTCTAGCAGTAGTTTTTTTTAGCGTATCAAAGAAACATGCTATTCTGTCCCTTGTCTCACTATTGGTCCCTTGAAGTTTTTCAACTTCAGTTTTGATTTTATCAAAGTCTACATGAACACTATACTCGCTTTCTGCCATGGTAATTCAACTTGACCAGAATTTGCTGTTCTCACTTAATTGTCAGAGTGTGATTAAAACTGAAACGTGAATAAAAGTTATACTGATCAAATGGCACACTTAGAGCATCCATTTCTTATTTTTCATTGGGGGTCATTTCTGATGTTGCACGGGAGCGATTTTTTTAGGAGGTATTTTGAAAGGTTTGACAATGGATTCGTTTAGCTTTTGGTTTAAATTATACGCGTGTAATTTTTCTAATGGTTCACCTACTTCAGAAGAAGTCACCTTTAGAATGCCCTATATGTGGTGGAAAGCTGGAAGAGTTTTTGGACCACGTAAGCGAGGTTCCAAGAATAAGAGGACAATATTAAATGGAAAGAATTACAGTGATGGGATAGAAATTAGAGATAACCAGAGAAAATAATGGAAATATTGCATGGAGAAAGCTCTCCCCCGTACTTCGCAAAAAACCTCTGGAAAACTGGTAATTTACCCTAGAATGTACTCGTTAATAGCCCTAACCGTTTAATGTACTCTGGAAACTTGGCATAGCTAAGAAATGTAGTCCAAGTCTCTTTTCTTGTTCTCTTTTCCGCCAATACTCTTTTTCCATCGAAATATCATGTTGAACGATGGATTTTCTATAAAGAGAATACAAAAGTATCCCAAAACCAAGAACCAGAAAGATTAATCCCAGTACGAACAAAAATATCTTTTCGTCAAGGGAATTGCCATATTGCGGATTCAAGACATGAGGTATTCCATAGAAAGTTCGGTATTCGGAGGGAAGACTGATGCTTACGGAGACAGCAAGTAAGCTCACTCCTATTAGAATGGTAACAGTTGTCCCAATTAATTCTCCATCCCATTTTTTCGTTGGACTGCCTCTCTTGTTTCTTCAATTCTTCGCTTTTCAGATTTAAGACTTATCTCAACACATGCTTTTTCTAACGTGAAGCGATGAATGCTGTCTTCTACTCATAACT
>Ga0326728_10004827_pt1 | contig 39126 bp, 33 predicted proteins | sample MB3enrmetagenome_FD_207602 | JGI IMG/M metagenome (GOLD analysis project Ga0326728, IMG submission 207602) | Lab enriched peat soil microbial communities from McLean, Ithaca, NY, United States - MB31MN | ecosystem: Environmental > Terrestrial > Soil > Wetlands > Peat | place: USA: New York... | reverse complement strand
TCACCGGACAAGGAACGATCGAGGAGGCGGTGGAAGCCACCAAGCTGGGGGCCTTTAATTTTCTCGAGAAGCCGGTAGACACCAAGCGGCTCGAAGTTGAGTTACGAAATTGCCTGGAGCGGCATGATAGTGAGCGGCAACTCGAGGCAGCCCACCGGCGGCTGCGCGACCTGGGATTTCTCGGCAATATCGTGGGGCGATCCAAGAAAATGCAGGAAGTGACGTCGCTGGTCTCACTGGTCGCGCCTTCCCGCGCCTCGGTGTTGATCACGGGCGAGAGCGGCACCGGCAAGGAACTGGTGGCCCGAACGATTCACGACCTGAGCCCGCGTCGTGGCCAGCCTTTCGTAGCCGTGAATTGCGCGGCGATACCCGAGACTCTGATGGAGAGCGAAGTCTTCGGCCACGAAAAGGGAGCTTTCACCGGGGCTCTCGAGCGTCGGGTGGGTTGCTTCGAACTGGCGGACGGGGGCACCTTGCTCCTCGACGAGATCGGTGAAATGCCTTCTGCCACCCAGGCCAAACTGTTGCGCGTGCTGGAAGACTCGAAGGTGCGCCGCCTGGGCAGCAAATCAGAGATTTCCGTCGATGTGCGCGTCCTGGCCGCCACCAACAAGGTACCGGAGGAAGCGGTCGCCAAGGGTCAGTTGCGGGGCGATCTCTACTTCCGCCTCAACGTAGTCCACATCGTCCTGCCTCCTTTGCGCACTCACCCGGAAGATCTGGAGGAGCTGACCGCGGCCCTGCTCGACGGCCTGAACCAAAAACACAACCGGGACGTGAAGGGTGTAGACGCCGGCGTTCTTCAGGCCTTCCGCCGCTACAACTGGCCCGGGAACGTGCGCGAGTTGCGCAATGTGCTGGAGCGCATGCTGGTCACTTGTCCCGGCGACCACTTGACCGCCAATGAATTGCCTAACGGCTTTGGCCAGACCGGCATTGCAGAAGCCGAAGACGAACTCCGCCTCCGCCCCGGCATGACGGTAGCGGACGCGGAACGCCGCCTTATCTTCGAAACCCTGACCTCTACGCAAAATAACAAGACGCGCGCTGCCGAGCTGCTCGGCATCAGCCTGAAAACTCTCCATAACAAGCTGAAGGAATATGGGGCTCAGTCTGAAGATTAAGCTTACCGCGCTCACCACCCTCCTGGTCCTGTTCATGGTGCTGGGCATCTCGACGCTTTACCTCTCTCATCTGATTCGACAGGCCCTCAGCGAAGTCAAGAGCAGAGGGGAATATGTGGCGATGGAGATCTTTCATCAGGCCAGCACGCGCCTCTCTCAGGCCCGCATGCCGGCAGGCTCGAACCCGTTCGATTTCCAGGCGCTGCGCGCCTTCGTGCAAGACCAATTTGTAAGTGATGCGGGGTTGAGCTCGCTGCTGGACTCCGCGGTCGGCTACTCACCCTCTGTCTATTACGCGGCCATCACTGACACCCGAGGACAGATTCTGGTACACAGCGATCCGACAAAAATCGGGCAGGCCTTGGCTCCCGCTCCGCCCTTTGACGATCTGCTTCATGCCGGCTTATGGAAGCAGCTTCGGGTGATTTTTTATGGCCCCGCCAAGCTGTATGAAGTCGTGCTGCCGCTGGAGATTGGTGAAAAGCCGTTCTGCGATGTGCGGGTTGGCGTCTCAACCCTCTTCGTCGGGAACGAAATCACCCCTGAATTGCGATCTGCCCTGACACTTGCGATTGCCGTCGTCATTCTTACCACTCTCTCTGCCGGGCTGCTTTCCTATGTCGTCTTGCAACCCTTGGAATCCATTTCCAGAAGCGTTGACCTTCTGGCGCGCGGCCAGTATTCCGAACCGGTGCGCCTCAAGCGTAGCGACGAGTGGGGCATGCTTTCCTCAAAATTGAACCTCCTGGGCGAGCAGATGCGCGGTGAAAAGGCCGCCTTTGTCGAATTGAAGGAGAACCTTGACCAGCTCTTCTCCAAGCTGAGCGATGGCCTGCTGCTGTTCGAGCGCCAGGACCGCTTGGTCCTGGCCACACCCGCCGCCGCTCGCCTGCTCGGGTGCCGGGCGGAAGCCATCCTCCATCGCCAGGCGCAGGAAGTATTTACCGCTCAAAATCCGCTTCATGATCTCTTGCGGGCAGCCTTTGCCTCACGCCAATCGACCCCCTGGCGAACGCTTGACCTGGGCGGCGATCCACCGGCGCGCCTGGCGGTGAACGTGCGATTCATCAGTGAACAGGGCGAGCCTATGGGATGCCTGGTCACGCTGCGGGATGCCAGCACGCGTGCTCAGCTCGAGGACCAGATCGACGTCGCCGCGAAGTTGGCGGCCCTGGGCCGGCTCACTTCGGGAGTAGCGCACGAGGTGAAAAATCCGCTCAACGCCATGGTTCTCCAGCTCGAACTCCTGAAATCCAAACTGACCGGCCAGGGCGACAACGTTGGCCGGCATTTGGAAATCCTCTCCAACGAAATCCAGCGGCTCGATCGGGTGGTGAAAACCTTCCTCGATTTCACGCGCCCTGTCGAGCTCCACCCCATCCCCACCGATGTGGAAAGCTTGGTCCGCGAGGTCTTTCTGCTGGCTGAGCCGCAGGCCCTGAAGAATAACGTCCGATTGGTCTTTGAGCGCCAGGGAAACCTTCCGGCGATTAACGTTGACCGCGACCTGATGAAGCAGGCGCTCCTCAACCTGGTTCTCAACGGCTGCCAGGCCATGCCCGCAGGTGGGCAACTTACAGTGAAACCCCAAGCCGACGGTCACTATCTGAGTCTGGAAGTTTCCGACCAGGGCGAGGGTATTCCGCCCGAGGCACGTCAGAAGATCTTCTCTCTCTACTACACCACCAAGCCGGGTGGCAGCGGCATTGGACTCGCCATGGCCTTCCGAGCCCTTCAGCTCCACAACGGGTTCATCGATTTCTCCAGCGAACTGCAACACGGCACCACGTTTCGTGTCTTCATCCCGGTCACCTGAGCGGTCAAATCTTGTGCCCCTTGCGAAATCGAGTTTAGGTGCTACTATTGCGGTTTATTGCATCCTCGGCTCTCGACTTTCGACGATTGACTCTAGACTTGGAATGAACGCCCCGCCGCCACCACCCGTGCCCATTCCCCTCGACCCGACTAAGGGTCAAGGCCCTGCACTTTCGCCAGCGGGCGCGATTTCATTCGCACTCGATGATACTCTCTGGCTGTTGTTTCGCCCCTTTGATCTTTGGAGGTGGGCCAAGCTCAGCCTGCTGTGCCTTTTTCTGGGAGGCGGCACGCCCACGGCAGCTTTCCAATGGAGCCTGGGCGCTCTGCCCATTGATCTTCGACTGCCGGCTCTGTTGAGCCGTACGCGGCAGTTCGTCGAGCAACATCCTTGGCTCATTTTTCTACTTATCGTTTTCGCCCTGGCGCTAGCGCTCTGTATAATTTACTTGAGGTCGGTTTTTCGCTTCCTTCTGGTGGACACACTGGTCAAAAAGAAGGTCGCGTTCCGCAGCGCGTGGCCGGCCCTTCGACCCCTGGGAGAATCCTATTTCCGGTGGCTGGCGGGTACGTTGGGGGGACTCCTTATAGCGTTCTCACTCATCGTGATTGTGGCGCTTCCCGGCCTCCAGGCCGCTTCCACCTCAGACTCAGGCAAGCTATTTGCCACGGCGTCTCTGGCGCTGATCCTCTCATTGATCGTCATCCTCGGGCTCGCCGCAGCTCTCCTGATTATGCTCACTGATGATCTGGTCGTTCCCCTGATGTACGCAGACCGCTTGCCCTTGCCTTCGGCGTGGCGGGAACTATGGCAGAAAATGCGCCATGACCCAACCTCGTTCGCAGTTTACATCTTGTTGCGTTTTCTGCTCTCAGTTGGGGTCAGCGTCGGTGTCCTCCTTTTCCTGGTCCCTTTACTCGTGGGGCTGTTTTCCGGCGCGGTAATTGTAGGGGCGGTGGTTGTCCTGGCGCTACATTGGGTAGGGCTTGCCTGGGTATGGAGTCTTTCCACCATCAGCCTGGCAATCGCCGCGTTGCTCTTGTTGAGCGCTCTGTTGTTGGTCCTCTTGAGCGCGGTCGGTATGCCCGGGCAGGTTTTTCTTCAGGACTTTAGCTTACGCTTCATCGCCGCGCGCTCTGCATCCCTAGGAGCCCTCTGTTCCCCGCTTGACGTTGGAGAAGAGGTACAGTGAACTGGTCTGAGGCCGTAGGGGCAACCCTTGGGGTTGTCCTCGGACGGCCACCAGGGCAGTACCCCTACTCGCCCTGGCTTGATGTTCCCGCATAACCTTCCGTGGCAAGTCGATGGCCCGAAGCAAGGTACCCCGCAGACGGCATATCCTGCACTCCTGTCGCATCGCACCAGCGATTATAGAAGTTGAAGAGTTTTCAACTAGCAAGCGGGGTGCCGATGCTTGGACCGCATTTTCCATACGGAAATGATAAAATGATAGGCGGCGTGAAAATCAGAACCCTGCCATTCTTATGCTGTAGTTTGGCGCTCTTCATTGGAGGTTGTCCGAAACGGCAAGCTCCTCCGCGGATCGTGTACGTTCGCACGCCACCCCCTGCGGCGACTCAGACTCCGGCTGCGGCAGAAGCGCCGCCCCTGGTGATTGAAGAACCGGCGCCGCCAGAACCCCCGCCGGCTGCGCCGGCAGAAACTCCCGCTCCTAAGGAATCGCCGCCTCAGCATCACCACGGGGTGCGAAGAGGACAGCCCGCCGCCACACCTGAAAATACCCCTGATACGACCGAGACCCCTACTCCTCAGGTGCCGTCGTTGGAACCGCATGAGAGCTCAATGGAGTTGGCTTCCCAGCACCGCGAGATCCAGGGTTTGCAAGATGACGTGCAGGATCGAATCACCAAGCTCAGCCACGCAGGACTCTCCGGCGTAGACCGCAAAACCCTCGATGATGCCCGTACCTTCTTCAGACAGTCTAAGCAGGCTCTAGATGCAGGCGACCTTCAACGCGCCCTCACTTTGGCGCGTAAGGCCTCCCTGCTGCTCTCGGCGCTGGAACACTGAATCCTGGCCTTACAGCCACAGGTGCTTGTTGGAGTAAAACGTGACAGGGCCGGTGGGATGGTTTGCTCGGTAGGAGCGATACTCGTTCAATATCATGGCGTATCTGCGGTCGGAGGTCTTGAGCTTGCGATGGGGCATCTTGATGAGGGCGCGTTCTACTTCCCAAACGTTTTTCTCGGAGAGCCGCCAATCACCCTTTACCAAGGTCCGCAAATCCGCAACCCCGTAGCCCGTGATTCGTCCCGACCCATCCACGTACGGATCCACGTAGCTCATCACCAACTGCCGTAGGGTGCGAAACACCGGCTTGCGTCCGTGCAGGCCGGCATCGCGGGAGCGGGCGACCGTTCCCCAGAGTCCACGATGCCTGAATAGGAACAGGACGTGGTCCAGCTTATCTTGCGACTCGAGATCAAGAAGCAAGGGTGGGTAGCCGTGCTGCTCGAGGATGGTTGCGGCGGTGAGAGCGCCCTCGAGGCAGTGAGCGCTCCAGTGGCGCACCACACCGCGAAAGGTGCGTAGCGTTTCTCCTCGCTTTTCCCAGTTGTAAGGCAAATCGCGAAGAAAGCCCTGGACCTGGCGCGGGGTCCGGTATTTTTGAACTACGGACCACTCCTTGGGACGAAACGCAAGTATCAGAGGATCGGGTGATCGGGAGATCGGGTGATCAGGTGAACAAAGAACACGGAGCGTGGGATGCGTTCTTCCGATCGTCCGATTCTGTTGTTTCTGGTTCACCCGATCACCCGATCTAGCTGCCTCCCCACCGATCGTACCAAAGCTGGAAACAGAAGAGTGCCCAAAGCAATTTCCTGTGGTCCGCGCGCTCGCTCCAATGCTGTTCCAGAAGCCCGCGCACAAACGGCACGTTGAACAGCCCTTGCCGCCTGAGTCTCTCTTCTCCCAGCGCCTCGTCCAACCAAGGACGCAATTCGCTCCGCATCCAACGGCTTATGGGAACGGAGAATCCGCGCTTCTGGCGGTAAACAATCTTGCGCGGCAACCACTTTTCTGCTGCTTTCTTGAGAAGGTATTTGAGCTCCAGGCCCCGGACTTTCAACTCTGCAGGCAGGCCGGCCGCGAATTCAATCAGGCGGTGATCGAGGAACGGGGTCCGCATTTCGAGGGAACAGGCCATGCTGGCACGGTCAACCTTCACCAGCAGATTATCTTCGAGATAGAGCCGGAAATCGAGGTAAGGCATTTCCGCCAAGTCACATTCGAAAGTCGCTCCGCCCAATATGCGCTCGAGCGGCGCCAAGGCTTCCCGGCTGGGGGATTTCGGACCGCACCAGTCTGGAGCAAAAAGCTGATCCAGCCCCTCGGGACTTGTCATCCCGAACCAGATCGCGTGCCGTTCCGCGGGCGCCATCTCCACGTAATTGAAGAACTGCAAGAGGTACCAGCCCAGGGGCACCGCACCCGTGGACAACGGTAGGAATCGTTTGAGCCGCGCGACGAACTGATGGCGGAGGAAACGCGGAAGGCGCAGATAATGGCCTGCCAGCCAGGCTCCGATGTAGGTCGGGTAGCCGCCAAAAAGCTCGTCGCTGCCCTCTCCGCTCAAAGCCACCTTGATGTGCTGTCGCGCAAAGCGTGACAACAGGTAGGTTGGGAGGACCGCCGGGTCGGCCAGAGGCTCGTCGAGGTGGTTGGCGAGAGTCTTCAAGGCCTCCCGCAGGCTCGGCTCGTTAGCCGTAGTCACGTGGTGCTGGGTATGAAAATGCCGGGCCACAAAATCCGCATAAAGCTCCTCGTTAAATGACTTCTCTTCAAACGCCACCGAGAAGCTGTTGACATTCCCGGGCGTCAACTGGCTCATCATCGCCACGAGAGTGGAGGAATCGATTCCGCCGCTCAGGAACACGCCCAGGGGGACGTCGCTGACCAGCCTGGAAATGCAGGCCTCGCGAAGATGTACGGCGAGTTCTTCGACGAGTTGCTTTTCCTGTCGGACCGTAACCCTGGGTTTGCCCGCCGGCAGCAGGTAGTCCTGCAGCCGCCAATAGGCGTCGATTTGTATCTTGCCTCCCTCGATCACCATTCGGTGCGCCGCGGGAAGTTTTCGAATCTCGGCGAAGACGCTGCGCGGCGAGGGGAAGTATCCGTGAAGGAAATACTGGGCTAAGGCGGTGTGGTCGAGGCTGCGGCCAATCGCGGGGTAGGCAAGCAGCGACTTGATCTCAGACGCAAAGGCAAAAGTGTGATCCCGCTGCCAGTAGAAGAGCGGCTTCTCGCCAGCCCGGTCGCGCGCCAAGACCAACTGTTTCCGGCGATTGTCCCAAAGCGCCAGGGCAAACATCCCGTTCAACTCGGCGACGAAATCAGGCCCTTGCTCCTCATAGAGGTGAACGATCACCTCCCCATCCGAATGGGACTTGAAGCGGTGACCGCGTTCCAGAAGCTCGCGGCGGATTTCCCTGTAGTTATAAATCTCGCCGTTAAAGACGAGGCTGACATCCCCCGTCTCGTTCGAGAGCGGCTGGTCACCTGTCTGAAGGTCAATGATGCTTAGCCGCCGAATGGCCAGGATCACATGAGGCAGCTCGAACTTGCCATGACTGTCGGGGCCGCGATGCTCGAGTCTGGCAGACATCTGATCGATCCGCTCCGCGCCGGCCACGGGCTCGAGCTTCAGGTTGAGGAGACCACAAATGCCACACATAAAAACCCAGTGACGAGTGGTGAGTGACGAGCAACAACGCTTTCTTGCTTGTCACTCGTCACTGCCCTTACGGAATTTGCCACACCGAATAGCCCCCGCCGGTCCACAACGGCTCGACACGTTTCACGTCGTTGGCCAGCAGGCCAACGTGAGTATTGCGGACCAAAACCAGCCGAGGTTGAGGTGAAGAACGGCTCAAGTCAATGAACTCGAGGACAGCCAGCAACCGCCGCTGGTCGACTGGGAGGGGATCAAGAACGTTAAATGTGCGCGGCAAGACCTCCTGGCCCGCCGCTAGTGATGACCTGCGTCGAATCAGGCCCACCCGCCACGCCAAGTAGTTGCTGGTCAGTTCATTCCCGTCCGTGGTCACCAGACCCACGGTCCTCTGAAGGTAGAAGGGCAGGCTGGTGCGAAAATAATAATACCCGTAGATAGGCAAATCTTTTTCCGGGCTGGAGAGAATGGTGTCCGCCAAGCGGCGGCTCGAATTGTTCTCCGCGTAAGCCTTCAGAGGAGCAATCCAGCGCCCCAGCAGTGCCGGAGCGGTGAGGGCGAGAAGCACAAGGGTGGCGACGGAAAGCGACGTTCCACGTGCGCGGGCCGCGATGTTCCTGCCCACCACCGCCAGGGCCGCCAGGATCAATCCCGTGTAAAGCACGGAAGGCTTCAGCATGGCGAAGACAGTGGGGTCCAACTGCCTCGCCCAATGCGAATGCGGTGAGCCGAACACCGCCAACTGAGAGGAGGCCGCTACCAGAAGACCCACACCCAGGAGCGAGGCGAATCCCGCCGTCAGCCAATCCGGCGATCGAGTTGCGCCCGGCGTAGCCACATCGTCCCAGGCTCGCGCCATCAAAATACCCAAGGGAACAATGGCGGGAAGGAAATAGCCGGGAAGCTGCGACTGCGATAGCGAAAAGAAAAGAAAGGTCACTAGCGCCCAGGTGAGGAGAAACAGAGCGGAGCGGTTCCGCTCGAGTTTGATTTCTTTCCACCGCTTCAATCGATTCCATCCTGCCCAGAGCAGGAAGATACTCCAGGGAAAGAACCCCACCAAGTACACTGGGAAGTAATAAAGCAATCCGCCCTTGCGATGCACCAATCCGCCGAAGAGCCTTGCGACGCTCTCCTCCAGAAGCGCATAGCGTGGAAAGTCGGGGTGCCGAATGGAGATCGAAATGAACCAGGGCAGCACGGCGGCAAGAAACACGGCGCACCCCAGGTCCCAGCGCAGGCGTTTCAGTTCTCTCAACTTGCCACGTAAGGCCTGGTAAACCGTGATCGAGAGGAGCGGCAGCAGGAGACCGACCAGTCCCTTGGTGATCGTCGCCACTCCCAACGCCAGAAACATGAGGAGGTCCAGGCCCGGACGGCGAAATTCTGCTGCCTCCGCCAACCAAAAGCACGCCATCGCTAGCGTGATGAGGAACGCAAGCGTCATATCAAAAATGACTAAGCGGGCGAACACAATCACCAGGGGGGCGGAAGCAATAACGGCTCCTGCACGCAGGGCCGCAGATTCGCCGAACATCCGGCGCGCGAGGAACCAGGAGAGCAGCAACAGGCACAACCCCATCAAAACGGAGGGCGCGCGCGCCGACCATTCGTGAAGCCCCGCAAGCTTAAACGAGGAGGCTACCAGGCAGAAGAGGACCGGCGGTTTATCCAAATAGGGCAAGCCATCGTAATGGGGAGTAATCCAATCGCTCGAGGCGAGCATCTCTCGCGCCACCTCGGCATTCCGCCCCTCGTCAGGCTCGAGCAGCGGCAAGCTTCCCAGTCCGGCAGAGAAAAGGCAACCCGCCAACACAAAAAGCAACAGCGAAGGGAGGACCAACTTCAATGTCTCTCCAGTAAGGCGGAGGCGCGTGGCGCAGCATTTTCCGCGCCGCCAGAGGCGCCGTGCGGCTCCACTATCTCGAGGACCTCGCGATAGTCGATCCAGTTCCTTTTCATCCAGCGCACAGCCCAGACATCGGCCAGACCCTTCTTGAGCCTGCCCCACGTCCCGTACTTGGTTTTTCCGCCCAGGCGCGGGTGATGACTCACGGGAACCTGCGTGACTCGGAAGCCGCGCATCTTGAGAAGCGTGGGCAGAAAACGATGCATGCCTTGATAAAGCTCCAGCCGTTCCACACACTCACGCCGGTAGGCCTTGAGTGTACACCCTGTATCAACGATGTCGTCGCCGGTCATCCGGTTTCTAAAACCGTTCGCAATGCGTGACGAGATACGTTTCCAACGCGTATCCCGGCGGTGAACGCGGACGCCGCAGACGACGTCCCATTCGCCGAGCATCCCAGCCAAGCCCAGCATTTCCGCGGGATCGTTCTGGAGATCTCCGTCGATTGTCACCACCGCTTTTCCTCGCGCCAGTCGAAACCCTGCTGCCATGGCAGCGGTCTGGCCGAGGTTGTGGCGAAAGTGCGCGATACGGATCCGCGCGTCCCTCTCCTGCGCTTCTTTGAGCAACGCCAGAGTCGCATCAGTGCTTCCGTCGTCCACAAACAACAGCTCGACTTGCCCGGGGGCGCCGGCCAGAGCGGATGCGAGCCGCTCGACAAGCGGCTGGATATTCTCCGCTTCGTTATAAACGGGAATGACGACACTCAACGCGATCTTTCCTGCCTCTAGTTCTGCGCTCAATGTATCGTCGAGCATTGCACTAACCTACCATCCCAGTCCAGCGCTATTATTTTACAGTCGTGCAATTCTAACACGCTCAGGAGTCTGGCGTGCATCCTAAGGGAATGGGACTGAATCCAAACAGATTGACGCGCTGCGGGCTTTCTCTAGGGAGGATACAGATGCTAAGGGTGAATATACCGAGGCTGCGATCGAGCATGGGCATTATCCTGGTGGCCGGCGCCGTTCTCTTGACAGGATGCAACGCTTTCAAGCTTGGCCATGCTACGGACGACAAAATCATTACGACCCAGATTCAAGCCAGTTTGTTTGATGATTCCATACTAAAAATGCGCGACATCCGTGTGGCATCGAACGACGGAACGGTCACGCTCACTGGTACGGTAAGCACGGAACTGGAGAAAGCGGCCGCGGAGCGCATCGCCGGCCAAGCCCAGGGCGTAAGAGGCGTCGTCAATCAGCTTGTGGTGTCTGCGGGGCCCGCAGGGGAGGCTCCGGCAACCGTGCAACCTGCTGCCACCGCTGAGGCAACACCGCCGAAGTCGCTCCAGCTAACTGCTGGCCCAAAAGAGCGCCCTCGAGCCCCCAGACACTCTCGTCAAGCCGTCAGCTCGGCCAAAGAGGAGTCCCCGGCCGAGGAGTCTCCCGCTCCGGAAACTCCAGCCGAAAACCCACAGGAAATAGCCGCACAAGCTGCTCCACCTGCAGCCGTTCCGGCCTCTCCGCCACCCGCGCCGGATGCTCCGCCGGCGCCTGCCGTCAGGCCGCCCGAGCCGATTACCGTTCCCGCGGGGACGTTTTTCTCAGTGCGGATAATTGACAGCATCGACTCGACTCGGAACCGAACGGGCGATGAGTTCGCGGCCACCCTCGATGTGCCCCTCGTGGTGAGCAACCGCGTGGTGTTACCGCGCCATGCCGACGCACGCGTTCGATTGGTACAGGCCACGAGCGCCGGGCGGATGAGCGGCCGCTCGGAACTGAAGCTTGAGTTGGTCAGCGTAACGGCTGATGGCCAAACCTATCCGCTCGAGACGGACTACTACGATGAAGCTGGGGCCTCGCGCAGCACTCGCACGGCGGAGGCCGTCGGCGGAGGAGCCGTGCTCGGCGGCCTCCTCGGCGCCATTGCGGGGCGTGGGAGGGGCGCAGCTATCGGCTCCGTGGCGGGCGCGGGCACGGGCGCCGCAGTGGAGGCTCGCACTCACGGCCAACAGGTGAAGATTCCCTCGGAGACTAAGCTTAGCTTTACGTTGAAGAATCCCGTGATCATTACCTTGAACTCGGGCGCCGGTTCTCAGCCTTCGACCACCAATCCGGGCGCTGGCTCTCAACCTTCAGCCCCCAACCCGGGCGGCGCACCGCTGCCTTCGGCGGCTAACCCTCCGCCCTCAGCAGATTAGTCTGATGAATCCCATCATTCCGGCAATTCCAAACCCTTCCAAGCCGGGTAGCGCAGCAGTTTTCCTTCGCACACGTTCGCCACGTACCGCCCACTGCACCGAAACTGCATGATCCGGTTGCCTTGGCGCGCCAACCCTGCCCAGCGTGACTCAGTCCTGGGGTTTTGTTGAATGCCCACCATGCGGTAGGGACCATAGTTGAATTCCACCATGCGAAGTCCTTTGGACTTTACCACTGTCACGCGATAGTCCTCGCCGTCCAGTTCGATGTCGTCCCGCCCCTCACCCAACACCTGTTGCCAGACTGAAACCAACGCTTCACCCAGAGTCACGAGCCACCTCCTGAAACATCAAAGCTATTGTGGCATGATTCCGAACAGAGGATCTGCACCCAAGCGCAGTATCTTGGTCCTCGCAAGGATGACACCGGACGTCTCTTCCTGGACTCAAAACCAAGCATGGGAGAAGATCCCTCAACCTTCAATCAAACCTTCAATCAGCAGTCGTCAATTGCAAGTCAGCAATCTATAATGAGCGGGCCACGATCGTCTTTAGGGAGGTTCGGGCAGAGGGAGAGACCGTGGGAAGGCTTCGCAAGATCCTTATTGTGCACCAGAGTTGGCAACCACCCGGCGGTGCAAACAGCGTAGCGGCGTGGATTGTCGAGGCCCTCAAGAGCCATTACTCCCTATCACTGCTCACTTGGAGCCGCGTGAATACTGAGGAAATCAACTACTTTTACGGAACATCGTTACAGCCAACGGACTTCGCCGCCATCTATCCCAACCCTCTGCTGCGGGCGATGTTCAAACTCGATCCGGATCCCGGAAGCCTCCAACCCACTGCGTACCTGATGCGCGCCTGCCACAAAATTCGCCGGCAGTACGACCTCGTGGTGGGGGCGGCAATGGAAGAGATGGACCTGGGTGGGCATGGCTTGCTCTATGTGCACTATCCCGAACTCAGCCGATTCAGGCCAAAGTGTCGAGATTGCGCTGGCGAGCCGCTGGCTTCAAAGATTCTCCATTTGTTGAAGGGTGAGACGCGGCCCTGGATGATTCTCGCAGGCTACTCTTTCGAACGGATGAAGGAGAACGCGATTCTCGCCAATTCGGACTGGACTGGCTCCGTGGTCGAAAGGGTTTACGGAGTGAAGCCACGCACGCTCTACCCGCCCGTGCCGGGTCCGGTCGCGGAACATGCCTGGAGCCAGCGCGGGAATGCGTTCCTCGCCTCCGGCAGGTACGATTCCAGAAAGCGCCTGGATTGGATCATTGCGACTCTCAGCCAAGCGCGCGAGCGCCACCCGGACGTGACTCTGCACTTGGCGGGTACGAAAGTCGAGGTGGGAGAGGGGCCAAAGCACTACCGCGAATTGCGTCACTTGGTAAACGCCAACTCGAACTGGGTGAAAATGCACGAAAACATCTCCCGCCACGATCTTTCCCAATTGGCCGCCCAGGTCCGCTACGGCATCCACGCACAGATCGACGAGCACTTTGGTATTGCCCCGGCGGAGATTCTCATGGGCGGGGGCATCCCCTTCGTCCACGACAGTGGCGGCCAGGTGGAAATCTCAGGCCACGACCCACGCCTCTGTTTCACAACGCAAGAGGACGCAGTGGAAAAAATCACGGCCGTGATGCGAGACGAATGCGCGCAGAAAGCGATCCTCGAATCTCTGGCGCCCCGTAAGAAAATGTTCACTTGCGAGCGATTCGTAGAAGGGATCCGGGAAGAGGTCCGCAGGCGGCTGGCAGGTTGCTAGTGTGGCATCCCGGCTAATTCTTTACAACAACCACCCCCTACCACCTCCTTACAAAGGAGGGGAGCCAACTCGCCCGCTCCCCTCTTCTCTGGGAAGGGGGCTGGATGGTTAAGTGGCACACCACACTGGTGAACTGTCCGCCCAGTCACTGAGCACTACACTTGAAGCTCAGTGCCCGGTCTACCTCGGCGCGGATGGCGCACACAAATGTCTCGACAGAATAGAAGTCCTTCCGGAAGGCGAGCCGCCGCCTGATGTCCTGCTGTGCGGCAGGATCTCCAAGCACCTGCATGATTTGTTGCGCTGCTTCGTCCTCGGAGTCGTAAATCAAACGGCTATCATGTCCGACGATTTCCGGCGGACCACCGCTATTATGGACGAAGGGGATGCAACCGGCTCGAACCATCTCCGCCACAGCCATGCCGAAGTGCTCGTCCTTGAGCGCGTGCATGCCGTAACGCTGGCGGGCCGCGAGATTCGCCAACTCTTGCCGCGAGAGATTTTCGTGCAACGTCGCCCACGAAGAGTGGGCTTGCGCCAGACCGCGCAGGGCGTCCAGGAAGGTACGGTAATCCGGCCCCTCAGAGCAGGGGCTCTCGCTCCCGACAATGTGTATCTTGACTCCGGGGAACCTGCTTCGCACTGTACTGAGGACTCTCAAACACCAGTCAGGGCGCTTACCGACCGTCAGCCGGCCCATTATGATAAAGCCGTCCTCGCGATCCTCCCAGGCGATTTCGGGAAAGACTCCTGGAGCTGGAGGATGCACCGTTGTGGAGTCGATTCCGTAAACGCTCTTGACCCATTGGCCGGTCCAGTCGGAGTTGACCAGAGTGCGGTTGGCCTTCATGCGATCGAAGGAATAGTCGGCGACCAGCATCCAGGGCCGGATTTCACCCTTGCTCAAAGCGGCGAGCTTCTGCCTCAAGGGCAGGTCACAGGAAGACCGGACGCGGGGGTACACATGGGCAAGGAATGGGCAATGAATATACTGGATGGAAGGCGAGCCGAAATCACCTTCATTGTCGGCGCCCATCACGACGTCGTACTGATGCCGGATTCGCTTCGATACCCGCATCAGGTACATATGTTTTTGAATGCTGCCGGGATCCGGATCCAAGCCCAGGAATCCGCGAACCACGGAAGATATTGTACGAAGCTGAAGATCGGAGCCGGCCAGCGAGGTGCCGTAATACCTATCAAGCAGGCTGAGGTCAACGGGATCCACTGTGAGGAGCGTCACATGATAGTCTTGCCGTAGCGCTTCGAGGATCCACGCCGCCACTCCGGGCGCGCCACCGTGCGGGAGCAGCCGGCAGTAGCAGACCAAGATGCGGGGACGAGGAGGAAGCGTCCGGTCAGACATCGAACCACCAGGTATACTTGAGTTTGTTGATGAGCACGTTGAGCAAGTCCGCCGCCTCCCCAGCCCGAACCTTGTGGTGCAGATAGTGGAGTCGGTGCCGCCAGCGCCGCCAGCGGTACCCGGGAATGTGAATGGCGGCCGCCGGCCCCGGATCGAGCCCGTAGGTGTTAATCGCGCGCGCTAACCAGGGAAATATCTGATACTCTTCGAGGACGCGGCGACGCGCGACCTCCAGGGCCGGAAGCCGCCGTTCCCATTCGTTGCTCTCGACAAGTTTTTGAAGGGTTGCGCAAACGGCCGCGGGCTTGTCGGCGTCCACGCGAACGAACGAGTCTTCCGGGAAGTACTCCTCCAGATTCGTACAGCCGAAATACAAGGGAACAGTCCAAGCCAGGAAACAATCGGCCACCTTCTCCGTCCAAAGATGCGGCCCGACGGAGTTCTCAATGGCCAGCGAAAAGCGGTAGGGTGCAAGCGCCTCCCATTTGCGCGACACCGGACGGACCCCCCGGCCAAAGTGATCGACGAGATCCGGCGCCTGTTCACGTAGGTATCGTCTCAGTCTATTTCGCCGCTTGTGTGCGGGCAAGAAGGTGAGATTGCTGGCAATCCATGACGCGCCCCGGCTTTTCTCAGGGACAGCGGCGCTCACCAAATCGTCGTAACTCAGACCGATCAACCAGGGCAAGGCTGGCTGCGAGGGGACGTATTTAGGATCTGGGGATGGAACCCGATGAGTGAAAACACGTGCGTAGGGTTCGTGTCCCTCGACCATCCAGTCAAAAAGGCCTGGTATGTAGGGCTCCTGCATAACGGCCCACACATTTCCAGGCGCGCAGCGTGCGGACACGGGATCGAGCTTGCGGTTGTTCAACATGACCAGCAGGTCGCACTCTTCCACCGGGCGAGTGGTGAAGCAGATGCCGTCCCACATCCCCGCGCCGCCGGGAGTCTGACGCAGAAGTCCCGAACTGTCCCAGTCCGACACGATTCGAACGAGTGTGGGCTTGCCAGTCATGGGCCGTGACCCCGCCGCTGGAATACCACATCCACATCGACAACGTGCGAGGAAGGGGCGCGGCCGATTCTCAGCAGATCGCAAACCTCGAAGCCCGCTTGGTCCATGGCGGCGATAAACTCTGCAAAGGAGTAGCTGCCCTGGAAACGGTTGTGCAGCACGCCAACCTCGGCGATCACAAACACCGTCCTCTCCAGCGCCGCGGCAGCGCCACGAATTACTTCCAGCTCTGCGCCCTCCGTGTCGATTTTCAGGCCGAAGGGCGGCGGAAACGGATGGTCCGCAAGGATACGGTCAATCGTGGTGGCTGGGACCCGGCGGAGAGTAACGGATTGGCTGAGCTGCTCGAGTGGATGGCGCAAGTAGTAGGAACTGCCTTCGCCCGCGCTCGACTCCACTCGCAATTCGAGGCTTCCTTCGCTGGACCAGGCTGCCGCGGGGATATGCACGCCGCGCCGGCGCGCCAAGATCTCCGTGATGTCCTTTAAGAACTCCTCGAGAGGCTCTACGAGGACCAGTCGAGCATCCGGAAACGCGGCATAGAGTTCGGGAGTGCCGTGCGCCACACCCACATCGATGATCGTCTGCGACAGAAAGCCCAGGCGTCGCAGATAGGCCGGTTCCCAATACGTCCGGTTGGCCTCCCACTCTTGCGGAGCCAAGTTTGCCCGCTGCACACGCCAGCCGTGTTCCAAGAGCTTGCGGTGAACCATGTTCTGGAATTCACGCATGTTCGTGAGGCGACGGTCCTCCCGGTTCCCCCAGGCATCGCATGCTTCGTAATGTTACCCCTTTTCCTCGGGAACTCAAGCTCGCAATCTGGTCGTCAGCCCGAGACGCCAACTGATCGAGGCCGCATTGAAATGAGTTATGCTACTATGAAGCGCGTGGCTGAACACCAGGCTGAATCTGACTCCAAGGTGCCGAGCGCCCGGGGAGCGGGAGTGCGCTTGAATGAAGGAGAAGTTACGGTCTCTTAGCATGCGGTCTGTGCTGGTCAGCGCCGCGGGAAGGGGTTTTTATCACGCCCTCGATGACTACAAAAGACAGACGGCTGCCAAGAAATGGCGCCGTGACCGAACAGCCGCGATTCAGGCTTATCTCGGCGCCCATGTGGTCCGGAAACTTCAGCTCGGAGCGGGCGGAAACGTCCTCACGGGTTGGCTGAACTCCGATATCTCCCCCCCGAACAGTAATGTGTCATTCCTGGACGCAAGAGAGCCATTTCCATTTGGGGATTACACCTTTGACTATATCTTTTGCGAGCATCTCATGGAACACTTATGCTACCTCGAGGGCCAGTCGGCGCTGCGCGAGTGTTATCGGGTTTTGAAGTGTTGCGGGAAAGTTCGCATTGCGACTCCCAATCTCAACAATATTCTCGCGCTAAGCACGGCAGCCAAGGGTGGGATACAGGAAAAGTATGTCAGGTGGAGCAATGCCGAATTCGGTCCTCACCTGGATTCGCATCTGCCCGGCTTCGTGCTTAACAATTTTTTCCGACTGTGGGGGCACGAGTTTATTTATGACGCGGATACGATGGAGCTAACTCTTAGAACGACAGGATTCTCAGGGTTCCGTTGGTTCGCGGTAGGAGAGAGCGAGGACGATAATCTTCGGAACATCGAAGGCCACGGCCGGTGCATCGGTGAGGAGATGAACCGCGTGGAGACGATGGTCGTCGAAGCAACGCGCCCCCAACCCGCTCGGTTACCGTCGGCGCCGGGTCAGCCACGAGTGGGTTTGACTCCTTCCCATGATCCGCGCTAGCCTGGTGTGGCAGGTCAAGGAGGGTCCTAACGACATTCTCTTGCGGCCTTGCCGGGATGCACAAACGCAGGCGCTATGTCCGATCCGGTAGCCTCCGTGGTCATGAGTGTCTTTAACGGCGAGCGCTTCCTACGGGAGGCGATTGACAGCATCCTCTCGCAGTCCTTCAGCGATTTCGAGTTCATCATCATCAATGATGGTTCGACAGACCGCACGTTTTCCATACTCCAATCCTACGAAAAAAGCGATCCGCGGGTGCGGGTCCATGAGCAGGAAAACAAGGGACTGCCCGAGTCGCTCAACCGGGGATGCGGCCTCGCGCAAGGCAAGTACATCGTCCGGATGGACGCAGACGACGTATCCACGCCGTACCGCATCGAGCGTCAGATCGGGTTCCTCGAGAATCACGAGAAAGTTGGCCTTCTGGGAGGAGCCCTCGAGGTAATCGACGCTCAGGGGAAGCGGCTTTTCCTTGACCGGCCACTTCTGGAAGACGAGCCTATTCGAGCAGCCTTCCGCTCCTTTTCATTCCCGCTTAATCATCCCGCCGTGGTGATGCGAAAGCAAGCATTCGACGCCTCGGGAGGCTACAGAGCTCAGTTCATGTACGCGGAGGACAACGACCTCTGGCTTCGCATCATCGAGCGCTGGAGGGTGGCGAATCTGGCCGATGTGGTGCTCCGCAAAAGAATCCATCCGACGCAAGTTTCTGTTTGTCACTTGAGGCAACAAGTTCTTTCGCTTTTAGGCGCCTATGCCTTGTCGTTGGCCAGACAACGTCACTCGGTTGAACCCCCTCACCAGGAGCCGGTGATCTCTGAAGAGTTTCTAGAGAAGTTAGGAGTAAGCCAGGCCTCACGACAAGGGGCTCTCGCCAGCGCCTATGCTGCCTGGATGGGATCTATGTCACAAATTTCTCAGGATGATGCAGTCTTACAGCTATTTGAAGAAACGATCGCCCTGTCAAGGTCCGGTCCGCTTCCCAGATCCGCGCTTTCAGATGGAATGCTTTGGGCAGCTCGGACTTACTACCGGCAGGGAAGATTTGCTCGAAGTGTGTTTTATTTGGGACGGGCAGTCCTGGCTCGCCCCATCGTTGCCGGGCGCCCCTTGAAGCGAGCACTGAAATTTCTCTTTCGCAAATCCCAAGCGTATACAGATTGAGCGTAGGGGTAATACGCATCGGTCCTCGCGGGCACTTCAGTCACGGGGCGGTACCCCACCGCTGGAATACGAGATCGATAAATTCAACCTTTGAGGACTTCTTGCGCCCGATTCCCAGCAGATCACAAACCTCGAAGCCCGCCTCGTCCATGGCAGCGATAAACTGCGCAAACGAGTAGCTGCCATCGAAACGGTCGTGCAGCACACTCACCTCCGCAATCACAAACACTGTCCGCTCGAGCGTGGCGGAAGCTCCACGAATAACCTCCAACTCCGCGCCTTCCGTGTCGATCTTCAGGCCGAAGGGGGCGGGAAACGCATGGTCTGCAAGGATACGGTCAATCGTGGTGACCCGGACCCGGCGGCGCGTGACAGATTCGCTGCCATATTCGGACTCAGGTTGCGAATAGTGGGTACTGCCTTCGATAAAATGTGGCTTCACTCGCATCTCGAACTCACCTTCGCTGGACCAGGCAGCCGCCGGGACATGCAGGCCGCGCCGGCGCGCCAGGATCTGCGAGATTGCCTCGAAGAACTCTGCCAGAGGCTCGACCAGGATGAGTTGAGCATCCGGGAATGCGGCATAGAGCTCGAAAGTGCCCACCGCCACCCCCACATCGATGATCGTTTGCGGCCGAAAACCGAGGCGGCGTATGTAAGCTGGCTCCCAATACGCCCGGCCGGCCTCCCATCCTTGCGGAGCCGGCGCGGCGCGTTGCACCCGCCAACCGTGTTCCAAGAGCTTTAGGTGAACGGCATTCTGGAATTCGCGCATGTTCATGGGGCGACCCTCCGGCGTAGAATCTGACGGTGCAGCAAGGCCAGCCGCCTTCCTATAGCAGGCCAGTCGTAGCGCTGCTCGACAAGGCGCCGCGCATTGGCGACAAGTTCCGCCCGTAGCGCATCATCGCGGAGCAACTGGACAACGCAATAGGCGAACTGTTGCGGATCGTCGGCGACGAGAAGATGAACCCCGTCGCGCACATCGAGCCCGGCACAACCGACCCCGGTCGTGACCACCGGCCTGCCTAAGGCCATCGCTTCCAGGATCTTCAATCGCGTCCCACCACCCGCCCGTAAGGGAACCACTGTGACCTTCGAACGGCGGTAGTAAGGAAGGATGTCTCTTACGTAACCGGTCACCTCGATTCCAGGTTCCCGTCCAAGCGCCTTTACTCGCGCCGGGGGCGAATGGCCCACGACGGACAGCTTGACGTCCGGAACGAAGGCCCGGATGCGTGGCAGGATGGACCGCGCGAAGAGCATCACCCCGTCCACATTGGGAGGATAGTCCATGACACCGGCAAACAACAGCCCGGAACCGGAGGGGCATTCCGGCAAGGGTTGCAACCGCGCACAATCCGCTCCGTTTTCGATGACCACCGCCCGCACCTCGGGCAGGACTTGTTGCAGAAATTCGCGCTCCACGGTGGACGCAACGATACAGCAGTCGAACTGGGGGATATAATGCCGTTCCGAATTGCTCATGGCGAAGCCTTTCAGGCGGTACAAGGCTCGCGCAGCGATCCCCACTTCGAGGCGTGCCATCTGGCGATATTGCTCGAAACAAACATTGTGCAGCGAAAGAACAGTCCGACAGGTCCCTTGGCGCGGGGCGGCATCGAGATACGCTGCTAGAAGCGAGTGCTCAACCTGGAAAATGTCAATCTTCTCTTGTTCGATAATATCTTGAAGTCGATTGGCGGCTTCGGCGCAATAGTAAGGGAAGGCCGCGAGGGGGCGCCGCGCCAGGCCTGAGCGGATAAAGTTCACGAGCTGAGGGCCGCTCAGCGGCGGAGGGAGGACAAAAGTCTCGATAGACTTGCAAAAATCTCCGAGCTCCCCCACGTCTGTGGGAGCGCCAAGCGGGAGCAAGCTGAATAGGTGAATCGCAGAACAGCGCGCAGTTTCGCGGATAAGATGAAAATCCCGGATTCGCGCACCTGCATCCGCAGGATGCGGCAAGCCGAAGGTCAACCACAAGACATTCATGTGCCCGACGAATCATGGAGGGCGGCGGTGGCGCGCCAGCGGTCACGAAAGTAACCGACCACGCCCAGCACCAGACCGAGCCCGCTGTACAGATAACTGAGCCAGCTCATCGCGCAGGCCTGAGCCGTAAACACAAACCCCTGTTCTCGGCAGACAAATCTCAAGAACCGGCAGTTGAGAGCCACAAACAAGAGACAGAGTGCCGCAAGTAACAGGTGAAGTTGTCCATGGCGCAACAGAGCAGGCGAAATCAATATAAGATAGGCTACGGGCACGCTCAGGAGATTGTGCCACTGCAGGTTCAGATCTCTCCTGACCACCCGAGTTTCCAACATCAATTTCGTCCAAGGGATCGCTCTGCCAACAAGGTCGCTCCTGATCAGGCTCCGCAAGGTGTAATGCTTGCAGTGTGCCATTTGAAGTTCCTTGAAGAGCAGAATCCGATGCCCTCGCAGGTGGAGACGGTGGCCGAACTCGATGTCTTCTAAGTACCGCCAGCGGGGATCAAATCCCCCCAGACGAAAAAAGACCTCGCGGCGCACTGCGCCAAAGCCGCTACAGAAGGTCACGGCCTCCGAGTTCGAAGTTTGATGCGTGTAGTGGTGCACCAGGTTCTTATAGCGGGAGAAGAAACCGCCGGAAGGGCATTCCTTAGCGAAGGAGCCAAAGAGCGCATCTACCTCGGCCCACTCCGCAAACGCATGCACGATCGTGCCCAGCGTTTCGGGGCGGATCAGTATATCGGCATCGAGGAAAAAAAGGATGCGGCCGCGGGTCTCCCGAGCGCCTAGATTGCGAGCTGTGGCCGCCCCCGAGTTTTTCGGCAGTTGCAGCATTGTGCAGGGAAAGGACTTCGCCACCGCCGCCGTGGCATCCACCGAGCCATCATCCACAACCACCACCTCGAAATCCGAAAAAGCAGAGCGGTAGACGGACTCCAGGCAGGCGTGGAGCGTGTCAGCTCCATTGCAGACCGGGATCACAACTGAGATCGCAGGCTGGCGGCTGCCCTCAGTCTCTGGCATGCTGCCCGTGTCCTTGTGGAAGTGATGCTGCCTCGGCAGGCGGCGTTCGGGATTCCCGTATCCGAAGGCGATTTACGATGCGGATCCCCAGCTTGTGGCGAACTCCCTCGGTGCCGTCCAGCAACCATTGGTAGCACCAGCGGCGCCGGGAGTGGTAATAGTAGAGCAACGAGTCAATAAACTCCTCCCGCTGCAAGGCGTGGTCGTCGCGCATCTGCAACGCCCAATAAAAATCCTCCGAGTAGCTCACATCCGGGAAGCGGTAACGGAGCGCAATCGCCCGGCGAATGGGATTCAGGTGGGCAGGAGGACGGTAGTAGGTGTGATTACGGCTGAAGATGTCGGAGTACCGCACCGAATGCACGAACTCGCAAGGGTGAGAGCCGCGAAAGGTGATGATGCCGCGAATTCCGAGGCAATCCGCCTCCGGCCGCCTCCGCAGGGCGTCCCCAATCAATTCAATATAACATTCGTTGACTTCATCGTCGTCGTCGATGAAAGCCACGAATTCTCCCTTCGCCCGGTCCAGCAGGATGTTCCGCTTGTAACCGACCGAACGCTCGCCGGCGTCTCGATAGGAGAGAATCTCAACTTCTGAACTCAGCCCCGCAATGCGCGCTTGCAGCTCCAATCCTTCGACCAAACGCGAAAGCTGATCGCTGCGGCACTCCAGCGTCGGGATCAGGATACTGAACTGCATGGGCGGGTTGATTATAACACGGGGGAGCGAGTAAACTTCAGCCTTCTACTTTGTGCCGAATGATCGAATGAACCTGCTTTACCGCCATCTGCGCAAGCATGCACGTCTGGTGTTCCAGGCGTTGTTCTGCGCAGGAGCAAATCAACTTCTCCTCCTTCTGGATCCGCTCATCCTGCGGCGCATTGTTGATGGATACGCGCTTCAGGCGAGACGGTTGGATGCCGCCAATTTCTTCCGCCATGTGGGTCTCTTGCTTGTAGCTGGGATTGCCGCGACGTTGCTGGCATGGCTGGCCAAGAATTATCAGATTGACTTCGTCAACCGGGTGGCGCGGTACGTGGGCATGGGGATCTACTGCGAGGGGATCGGGCACTCATTGGGAATGCCTTACTCTGCGTTCGAAGATCAACGCAGTGGCGAAATCATGAGCAAGCTCCAAACGGCCCGCCGTGACGTAGAAAGCTTTGTGCTAACGTCCGTCAACTCGGTCTTCAGTTCCCTGGTTGCGATTACGTTCCTGGTCATTTACGCCGCCCGCATACACTGGGTACTGATTCCAGCCTATCTGCTGGCCGTCCCCTGTGTCTTTTTTGCCAGTGTTTTGCTCAGCCGGAAGGTGCGCGCGATTCAGGCCACGATCGTCCGGGAGTCCACCCGCCTTGCAGGATCAGCCACCGAATCACTCCGCAACATCGAATTGGTAAAGAGCCTGGGCTTGGGGGGCCGGGAGGCCTGGCGCTTGGGTCAGCGCGGGGACCAAATTCTGGAGCTGGAGCTGACCAAGGTGCGATACATACGCCACCTCAGTTTCTTTCATGGAGCTGTGGTGAACCTTGTGCGGGTCGGCCTCCTCCTCCTCATGCTGTATCTGGTCTTCAAGCAACAGATCAGCATTGGGCAGTTCTTTGCGTTGTTTCTTTACTTTTCCCTGCTTCTCGCTCCCTTGCAGGAAATGGGCGGAATCCTGCATCTGTACGCGGAGACAGAAGCCTCCCTCAACAATGTGCGGGCTATTCTGGCCTCACCTCAAGAATGGCGGCCTGCCGCGCCCGTCGAGGTGGGGCCCATCGAGACCTTGGCGTTCGACGATGTTGCGTTCCAGCACGACGGCAACCCAAGGCCGGCGCTCCAGGAGATTTCGTTTCAGGTGTCGCGCGGAGAAACCATCGCCTTCGCGGGACCTTCGGGGGCGGGCAAGACTACGATCGTCAAGTTGTTGCTGGGGCTTTACGCTCCGCGCTTCGGCGCGATTACCTACAACGGCGTCCCGACTTCTTCCTTGGATATCGACCGAATTCGCGAACGGATTGGGCTGGTGACCCAGGATTCGCAATTGTTTTCGGGCTCATTGCGAGACAACCTGCTGTTCGTCCGCCCCGAGGCAAGCGACCGCGAATGCCTGGAGGCGCTGCGCCAAGCGGCGGCTTCTGAATTGCTCCTGCGCGACTCCGAGAGCCTGGACGCTGTAATCGGCGAGGGAGGACTGAAGCTTTCCGGAGGAGAGAAACAACGCGTGGCCATTGCCCGCGCCCTTTTGCGCCAGTCGGAGCTGCTGGTCTTCGATGAGGCGACTTCCGCGTTGGATTCTCTCACGGAGAGGGAAATCTCTGAGACGATCCGGGGACTGAGCCAGCGTCGCGAATTTCTCACTATTCTGGTTGCGCATCGGCTCTCCACCATTTGCCACGCAAGAAGGATCTACGTGTTGGAGCGGGGCAGGATTGTGGAATCAGGAACTCATCAGGAACTCCTGCGCAAGCAAGGGCTGTACAGCCGTCTCTGGTTGCAGCAAACCGGCGCCGGATTGGAAGTGCGGGAGCCGCAACGCGGATGAGCATCCCGGGGCGCACAGCCCAGACACGCCATCGTTAGGAGCCCCACTCCTGTGGGGCTGATCGTTACCCACATCTTCGGCTGGACACCGGGGGTGCCCAAGTCGGAGCTAGAATCTTCTGCCTCACTGCGCCACTGGAACGTTCTTGCTGAAGTACAGGTACAGGAAGGCACGCAGACCTAAGAGTTGGGGGTGATGCGCCGGCACATCCCCCAGGATGTCATTGAGGCAGAAGAATGTGGGACGTTTGCGCAAGATATCAGCATAGGAGCGCATCATCCAAAGCGGCTTGTTCTCGAGTTCCAGCATGTAGTATTGAGGCGAGAATTTCGGCAACACTCGCGCTTCATGCCAGCCTCGCTCTTCGGGGGCCTCGAGCAATGTATATGAATACAGGGCGTTGAGGACAAGATCATCCCCAGCCCGGAAGCGGTGCATTGCCGTGCGCCGGAACTCATCGACCAGTAAGGTTTCCAGACGAGCCAGCAGATCGCGGTCATAGGGTTGGGGTGTGTGCGCGGGGAGGAGACGCGGCGCTCGCGGTTGCCCCCACAGGCGCGTGAGAGTGGCCTCGGTATAGGCACATGCCCGGCCGCGGGCTGAGCCCTGCGAGCACTCCCAGGCGAGTGGGGTATCCTCCAGGAAGACGATTTGGCCTCCCCCAGGAAGGAAGAAATCGCTTTCTCGGACGGGTCGGCCAAGAAATACATCGTCGTTGAAATAGATAAAACGCCGAGACAGGCATGGGATGCGGTGCAGGCACATCTCGATAGCGTTGGAGTTGAAAGTGGGCAGGGCTTCCGATTCTGGAAAAACCTGCTCGTGGGTGACCAGGTGAATCCGCGGATGCAAGCTGTTTAGCCAGGAAGGGACCTGCCCATTGGTGAGGATGTGGATGCGCCGCACCCAAGGAGCAAAGGAGAGCAGGGAACGCAGAGAGAAGCGCAGTTCGCCGTGATCTCGGTAGCGGTTCAGGCTGGCGCTTGCTAAGTCTGCCTCCCCCAGTTCGGTTGAAGCGTGCCGGCGGAGCGCCGCCTGGAAAGAAGCGTCGCGGCCATCCACCCAGGTGTAGACAACATCCACGCCTTCCGCTCCCGGATCAGTCTCCGTGCGGCTTGTCGATTGCGATTTGCCGTTCAACTCCAGTTTCATCATGGGGTTCAGCTTTTTCGGCAGATCATGATCTCAATTGCCGGACTTTCTCTTAGAGTTGAAACAAGCACCAACTCCAACGGATACAAAACAGCCCCCACCAGAAAGCCAATCCATTCCCCTCGCCGAACTGTGTCCACTATCAGCCTCTCCCAAAGGCGTTCGTTCGTCTCGCGGTGGCGAGTATCAGTGGGAGCGCTCATCAACACGGACATGGGGACGCGGGAAATAATCTCTAAACTAGAGTCTCGCATGGCGGCAGTTACGAAAGAGAGGGACCGACCTTTCCAGTAGTCTTCCCATTGTTTGTCGGCTCCATGGAAAAAAGCGTCTGAGTAGAAGAGGTAACCACCAGGCTTGAGGGCCCGAGCGAGGTTGTGCAGAGCGCTTAGATATGCAGCATCATCGACAAGGTGCACCAACACGTCCATCGCGGTGACAGCATCGAAGGCCTCCGGAGGGAGCGGTGAAGGCAGGGCACTGATATCCGCCCGGTAGAACTTCCCTTTCGGATAAGCCTGCATAAGTTGCCCGACAGCCCAATCGGAGATGTCCAGGCCAGCGAAGGTCTTGACCCCCAACCCCAGCCACTGTTTCACAAAGAAACCCGTTCCACTGCCCACGTCTAATACTGATAGATTAGCTGGTCGGAGAGCCAGTCGTCGCACCAGACGGCGGAATACCCTACGGCGCACCCGGTAGCGCCACAAGTTGAACTGCCGGCCAAGAGTCAGAGAACTCGCCCCTTCCGGACCCCAGTGCTGGCGCAGGTGCTCATTCCAGTACGCCCGCTGTCCTTCTTTGCCCCCAATTATCTCATTCATGACCAAGTCCAGATTCGCTCAGCATGAGCGTGGTAGCCGAGCGCCCAGCGCCATATCTGCAGACGCAGCCCAGAGGGAGCCAGCATGCGGCGTACTCGTTCCCATTCGTTGATAGCGCAAGCAGTTTCGGCGGTAAAGCCCTTCACACGACGGGCCAGAGCTTTTTCGCTGCCGAATACTCGCCCGATCTGTGAATGGTAGGCGCACACCCCTTCGATTTTGGCCCGCACGTCAATGGACACGATCCGAGAGGTCCATGCGCGGAGCCCAAACCGGGCCTGAGCGGTCTGAACCCCTCCTGCCTCTAGCTCAATATAAGGGTAGTCTTCGTAGAACCAAACTCTCCAGCCCCCCCCACCCACCCTTTGCCCGACCCGCCGGGCCAATTCATGGTCCACGTGACCACCTACTCCCAAGGGAGCGTATAGCAATATGTCCTGCGCTTCCTCCGCCGCCAGGCGCCTCACCCGTTCCTCCCAGGAGGACAACACACAGGCATCATCTTGGGGGCGTGGCTCGCGGAACAGGTCCGCCTGGGTTTCGTAGTACGGAACTCCCTTATCGGTACGGTAAATGGCATCCTGTGTTTCGCACTCCCAGCTTTGTACGCCCCAGCTTGACAGCAGGGCAGCGTTTTCCGCCCGCCGCGCCGCCATCCCATCTCCGGACTCGCCCCAGGATGATTCGTATTGCCGGGCAAGAGGGGAAAGGGCGCCGGGGCCCGGCGAACCGGCGCACAAGGTCAGCACACCCACCCGTGCGCCAGCCTGACGCTGACCATAGATAAGTCCACCACAGGAGAGAATGGCATCATCGAGGTGGGGGGAAAGGTAGAGGTTTAATTTTTCTTCTGACACAAATGGTCTCGCCGCTGGCGCTACAGGTGACTACGACTGGCAAGCTTGGCCCCTGGCACTCGGCGAAGAATTTAGCCAAGCCGATTAGCGCCTGCCGGCGCCACTCGCCCGCGCCAGGCGATGTCGGAACCAAGCCAGAACATCCGGTTATACTCCGTGTACTGGCAGAACTCAATCGCGATCGACTCCTTCGGCCAGCGAGTGCGCGACACAAAAGTTAGCGGACACCCCTGCTAGCGTGTAGGGGTAGGGCTTGCCTTACCCTGGCCGGTGACCGGTAACACACGTAGGGGACGGCAGGCCGTCCCCTTACGCTCTGGCGAGCGGGTCAGGACGCTGGTGACGAAAAAGTTGAATATGGTGCAAAGTCGTATTAATGTAAAGCGCCCATGAGCGCAATCCGAATAACCGTCCTGGTTCACCCTCGAGCGAGCCGGCGCCGATCCGCTCAGCCTTTTCCCCGCGACATAGCAGAGACTGGGATTGGTGTGAAATGAAATCATCTTCCTCCGCCCGACTTCTTCTGCTTGTCATCATGCTGCTTGGCCTGTTCCTTCGGGTCGGAGCGGCGGTAAGATTTTCGAACGCGACTTACACGGACGAAATTCTCGAGACCCAAGAACCCGCTCATCGCCTAGCCTACGGTTACGGCGTGGTCGCCTGGGAATGGAGACAAGGGGCTCGATCCTGGGTGTTTCCCGCATTTCTCGCGGGCGTGATGAGAAGCACGGATTGGATGGGCTCCGGATCTGCGGGATATCAGCGGGGGATGATCATTGTGCTTTCGCTGATTTCCCTGACCACCATTTGGTTCGGCTTCGCCTGGGCCAGGCGCGCGAGCGGGACGGAGGCAGCGCTTGTCGCCGCCGGAGCTTGTGCGATCTGGTACGAATTGGTCTATTTTGCCCCGAAGACCCTGAATGAAGTGGTGGCCACCCATGCCCTCCTTCCAGGCTTATACCTGGGCAAGTATGGTGAAGAATTAGGTGAAAAAGAGCGAATGTTCCTGGCGGGAATCTTCACTGGGCTCGCCATGTCGCTGAGAATCCAGCTAGCTCCGGCAGTGGGTTTCGCGGCGCTTTATTTTTGCTACGCCAACTGGCGGAAGCGGATCCTCCCTCTCGCTGCGGGGCTTCTCTTGCCGGTGGTTGGTTTCGGCTTGGTGGACGCGGTGACCTGGTCTCATCCTTTCCAATCATTTCTTGTTTATTACCATGTGCATTCGCACTTCTTATCCGTTCCATCGCTCCCCGGCGTCGAGGCTGTGGAACGAGCGGGAGCAGGCAATTCCCCGACTTGGTATTTGTATCTGACGATGTTGTGCGCGCACTTGGGTCCGGTGGCTTTTCTCGTCCTCATGGGAATTCGCCGCAGTCCGTTCCTGGGCTGCCTGGCGCTGATCCATCTTGCCTTTCATTCCTTATTCAGCTTCAATAGCCTCCGCTATCTTTATCCAATTGTGCCCCTTGAAATCACCCTCGCCGCGCTCGGCCTCATGGAGCTCGTACCAACCTTCAACACCTGGCGGACGTCGCCGCTGTCGCCGAGGACGATCGTTGGCGGCGGCTTGGCCTTCTTGGCGCTCAGCTCTTGCTTACTCGTTCCGGAAGTCAGTTGGTCTCGAGGGTCCGGCAGCTTGGCTGCTTTCGATCAACTCAGTGGCGATTCGACGCTTTGCGGGGTTGGAGTTTACCGCATTCCGTGGTGGAGTATTGGAGATTATGCGCATTTGCACCAAAATGTTCCAATCCTCCTCCTTGGAGAAGTACACGAAGTAAGGGAGCAGTCAGCGAGTTTTAACGCTCTAATCGTCGATGGAACTCTCACTGACCGCAGCCGCACTTTCGAATTATCAGGATGCTGGCACGGCGTATGTGTATATCGTAGGCAGGGTCCCTGCGCGGCTCCTCGGGCTGACAATGAGATTAACTCGGTGCTTCGGAAGAATGGTTGGTGAGGGCGCGCTCCCCTACATGCGTAAGTCTGGGTCTCGACGAGGCAATCAACCGCCGTCCGACGCTGGCGTGATTTGGGGAGCGATCCCTTTCGAAGCCGCATCCGCGGGGCACGGCAGTTCACCGGAATTTGCCACCTTCTTCATTTCCTGGTAGTCGGGCTCGGTGTTGATCGCCCACAGATCGTGATGAGCTCCCAAGATGTTGCGCGCCGCCCCAATTGCGGTCATCATCGAATGGTCCTGGTTGTTATATTTGTGCATGCCATTCCGGCCCACCAACTGTAGATTGGTGAGATTCTGTTCGACGTATTGCCGGATCACATTCACTTGCTCGACGTAGTCTTGGGGGTAGACGGGATAGGCCTTCGACATGCGCACCACCGCGCCGTCCTCGATTTCCTCGGGCCTCGCCAGACCCAGTCGAGCGATTTCCAAGCGCGCCAGTTCGATGAGCTGGTCATCACGGCTTGACCAGAGATCGTCGTTCTCGAAGACGAAATACTCCATCCCCAAACACGTCTTGTTCGGGTCGGGGACCATGGCCGCCGACCAGTTCTTGAAGTTCTGAATGCGACCCACCTTTACACTCGGGTCATGCACATAGATCCAATTGTCAGGAACCACATCCTTGCGATTGATGATGAGACTGATAATCAAGAAGTCGCGATACTGGAGGCGTTGGGCAGCGCGCCGAACCTCCGAGGGCGCCGGCTCATCGAGGGCGTTGATCAGCTCCCGCATGGGCATCGAGCTTATGAAGTGGGCCCCAGCAAAATATTTCTCGCCCTCGGGCCCATCGGCTACCAGGCCTGTCACTTTCCCGCCTCGGTGATGAATTCTGATGACGGCATGCTCAGTCAAGACCGGGTAACTTCGTTCTTGCAATCGTGTTGCGAGAGTTTCCCACATCTGTCCGGGTCCGCGCTCGGGATAATGGAATTGACTGAGGAGAGTCTTTGCTTCAGGCCTTTTACTCTTCCACAGCGCGTTGCGCAGAGCCGATGCCAGAGAGAGCCCGCGAATGCGCCGGGCGGCCCACTCCGCGTGGATCTTTGTGCAGGGGATACCCCAAACCTTCTCTGTGTAAGTTTTGAAGAAATTCTCGTACAGCCGCCTGCCAAAGCGGTTGCAAACCCACTGCTCCAGGTTTTCTTCGTTGGGGGATGGGAAGACACGTGCGCGCAGATAGCTCGCCAGGATGCGAAAAGCTTCAAGCGGACCAAGCCCGAATAGCGCGTTGCTTGCCACCAGGGGATAAGGAAAGAATTTCTTGCGATAGTAGATCCGCGAAAGTCGCGGCCGCAGTAGGAAATTATCACCGAGGGTTTCCTCCCACAATTTCCGCACTTCGCCCCATTTGGTGTAAAAACGGTGGCCGCCGATGTCAAACAAGTACCCTTTATAGTTTACCGTGCGTGCAATTCCTCCCACGACCGTATCCGCTTCCAGCACGATGGCCGGCACCAAATGCTTGGAAAGCTCATATGCAGCCGTCAACCCCGCTGGACCGCCGCCGATGATAATGACGCACCTGTCCGCACGGTTCAGCGTCTTCTGTTCGAACCCATCCTCATGCATCATTGCACCCTGGATCCAAGGAAGTGGTTTGTGCAAACTTTCTGAGGCTGTGAATGCGTTCTCAAGCCCATCCCCATGCATTAAACCACAAACACGGCAACAAAGGAACGGGGTCCGCCGCAGCCTCCCGAGCACGAACCTCTGGCGTAACCGCCGCTTGGACTTGTTCAAGTGCGCCCCACCAGCGGCCTGCTCTTCCCAAGCTATGGAGCGAAGCGGCGTGAGTGGGCGGAGGGCCGATTGCACGGGCTGAAGCGAGGACGGGTATTGAGGATGCCAACTGGCGAGGGGCGGGCAGAGGATGAGCTGAAGAAGGAGCTTTTGCGGTTTTGCCCTCCTCCCCAAATGCGGCTTTGCCCTCTCCCTCCAAGCGGTTCTGCCCTCTCCCGTGGGGAGAGGGTGGACCGCGACGGCGCTTTCACCAGCCGTCGCGGGCCGGGTGAGGGGTCGGTTCCGAGGCAAGGAGTGATCAGACCAGCATCGCGAAGGTGACTTGCAATGCGGCCCCGGGAGGGATAAGCTTCCACCACTTATCGTGTGCCAGTTGGTGGCCAACGATGTCTGAAAAACGAACACCCGCGGCAATGTCATGAAACTCGGAATCACTGCGCTTTTCCCCTTTCTTCTGCTTGTCACGAGCCTCTCAGCCGCGGACCTTGCAAGGGCCCCGGCGGACGAACTCCTCCGCTGCTATCAGCAACTGCGTTCTCTGCAAGGGAGCGACCAAGGCGCCGTAGCGGAAAACGTTGAGTGGAAGCGCGACGCCGCGACGTTCACATTTATTGAAGGCCGCTTCACCTTCGCGCAGCCCGTGGCGGGCCACGTCGTGGCGGCGGTTTTCGAAGGCCGTGGCCGCATCGATCTCAAACCTCCTACTGAGACCGAGCAGCATCAACTGGCCCGCTACACCAAGGCTCCGGAGCTCGCCGATGAATTCAAGGAGGCGGTCTTTTTCTTTACGGACGACTCGGTGAGCCAGCTCCAGAAACTCGTGCGCGTACGCGGCGGGGCGGATGCTGCCGCCGCCACCAAGATTCTCACGGCCGCCCAACGCAAGTATTCCGAGAGGTTTAACGATTGGTGGGAGAATCAGCGCTCAGGAAATGCCATCATGTGTAACCTGGCGGCGCGCATTTTGGCCGACCTCTCCGATCCCTCGAGTCGCGGCTTCTTCCTTGCGGACTTCAGGGCGGAGCACGCGGGCACCCTGCTCTACCAAATCAGTTGGAACCGCGATCCACTGTTCTTCCCCGAGGCCAGCAACGACGAAGAAGTCCAGTTGATCCACTACCATCTTAACAACTATTCCGAGTGGTGGGCGGGTTTCCATCTCGCCGATGAGTATCGGACCAGGCCACGGCCTGAGCATCGGAAGCTCCTTGCTCATTGCCGGAAGGAGGAGATCGACGCCGAAATAAGTAACAGCAACCATCTCTCGGCCACAGCGACTCTCGAGTATGAAGTGCCGGACGTCTCGCCGCGCCTGCTGCCGCTAAAGCTGCGAGGCGTGCTTCGAATCAACAGCATCACGGACGCGGGTGGGAAGAAAAGGGCCTTCATTCAAGAGGATCGGAACCTCGATAACGACCCGTGGGTGGTTCTTCCCGAGCCGCCGGCCGCTGATAAGGCCCACGTGTTAAGAATTGACTACAGCGAGGACTCCACCCACGACAGTCGCATCATCTATCAGCAGGGCTCGGGGCTCTATTACGTCACTTCCCGCGAATCGTGGTTTCCGAGTTTCGGAGCCTTCGACGACCGCACGCTGTTTACCCTGCATTTCCGCTCTCCCAAGAAATACAAGTTCGTTGCCACGGGGCGGCTGGTCAAGTCGGAGAAGCAAGGTGACGGTCTTCGAACCGACTGGGAGACTGAAGTTCCTTACAGCGTCGTAGGATTCAACTATGGGGACTTTGTGGAGAAGAGCCACTCCGACCCTCATCTCACCGTCACGGCCTACGGCGGCAAAGAGATTCCCGATGAATTGCGCGGACTCCAGTCAGCGCTGGACATGGCTGATCTTGCCGGCGGACAGGGCCACAACACCGCGGCACAGCTCGGCATTACCACCGGCGGTTTCAGTACCGCCGCCAACACCCAGTATGCCGCCGAGGTTAGCTTCCAGGCCTTGAAGCTCTTCGAGTATTATTACGGCGTGTTGCCCTTCAAGAATATCGCCGTAACCGAACAGCCCATCCGGGGCTACGGGCAGAGCTGGCCAACTTTGATTTTTCTCCCCTACGACTCGCTGCTGGACGCGACCGTCCGCCACCAGTTGCGCCTGCAAGACACTGCGGAGGCGCGCGAGTTCTACAACGTTGTCGCCGTGCATGAGATGGCCCACCAGTGGTGGGGACATACAGTGGGCTGGAAAACCTATCACGACGAGTGGTTGTCGGAAGGCTTGGCAGAGTTCTCAGCCAGTGTCTTTGTGCGCAAGTCGGAACCCGGCAAAGTGCGAAGCTTCTGGGATTTGAAACGCAAGTGGCTGCTCGATAAGGATTCGGCCGGACATCGGCCGGTGGATGTTGGTCCGCTGTGGCTCAGCGCGCAGCTCCCGGCTTATCTGGAACCCAACCTCTACTTCGTCCTGGTCTATTTTAAGGGTGCGTACGTAATGGAAATGCTGCGACTCCTTATGGAGAACCCCAAGCTCCCGGAGCCTGACCAAGCTTTCATTGAGACAATGAGGGATTTCGCCGCAACCTACAAGTCCAAAAACGCCTCTACGGAGGATTTTCGCAAAGTCGTGGAGAAACACGCCGGCCAACCATTGGATTGGTTCTTTAACGAATGGGTGTACGGCAGGGAGGTCCCCCACTACGATTTCCACTACAACCTCCAGGATGGAGGAGGTGGTCAGGTGATCCTGGAATTCTGGCTGAGGCAAAGCGAGGTCTCCGATCAGTTCACCATGCGCGTTCCGGCTTATGGGCACTTCAACGGCCAGCCGCGCCGCCTGGGGTTTTTCACCATCCAGGGCTCGCGAGAACTCCACGGGCAAGTGCCTCTCCCACAGCGCCCGGAAAAAGTGACTCTGGACGATTTCCATAGTATCCTTTGCACGGTTAATCAGTAGGAGTCAGGAGTCAGAAGCAGATGCTGCGAGTCGTCTTTCTCGTGACTCCTGGCCCGTGTTTGCGGGTGCCGCACGTCGGAAGAAGACCCGACAGTGTTCTTTCTCCTGACTTCTGACTTCTCTTTACGGAGGTTCCGTTGAAAACCGCAATGTTCCTCATGGCTTTGGTTCTCATTTCAGCCTGCGCGGCGTCGCTACAAGTTTCGAACACAGCCTCGCCGGAAGTTTCGCTTCAGTATATAAACGGGAATGAACTCGTGCGTCCACAGGGTTATCGTGACTGGGTATTCGTCTCCTCGGGCTTTCGATTGAGCAATAACTCTTCACCGGCCGAGGGTGCGACATTCACGAACGTCTTTGTTGCTCCTTCCGCTTACCACCAGTTTCTGGCAACCGGAAATTGGCCGGACAAGACGGTCTTGGTGGAGGAAAAGAGGACCTCGTCGAACAAGGGCTCGCTCAATAAAGCGTCCCAATTTCAAACAGACTTGGTGGGAATCAGCGTCAAAGTGAAAGATGGAGCCCGATTTCCGGAGAAATGGGCCTACTTCAGCTTCGATTCCTCCGCCCAGACAGCACAGGCCAATCCGAAGGCCATGTGCTGGCAATGCCATCATGACCAGGGAGCAGTGGATAGCACGTATGTGCAGTTTTACCCTACACTGAAGCCCGTGGCGCAAAAGCTCGGTACATTTCACGAAGCCGGGACGGGTGCGGAAGCATACTGAAGAGGAGTCAGGGGCCAGAACCAGTGACGAGTGACGAGCGTGGGAACAGGGGCTTGGGGTGGTTGACCATCTCTGGTTTTCTTCATTCTGACCCCTGACTTCTGTTCGTCACTCGTCACTCATCACTCGTCACTGCCCTTAAGGCTCGATCACCGTGCCTAACACCCGAAGGAACGCTGCCAGCCAAGCCGGGTGCGCGGGCCATGCCGGCGCGGAGACAAGGTTTCCGTCCACGTGAGCTTCGTCCATGGGCAAATCAGCGTAGATGCCGCCCGCCGTTCTGACGTCCGGCGACACGGCCGGATAACAACTGCAAGTCCGGCCTTTCAGAACTCCGGCGGCAGCAAGCACCTGGGCGCCATGGCAGATGGCCGCGATGGGTTTGCCGGCATCACTGAAGTGCCGCACAATATCGATGACCTTCTGATTCAGGCGCAGGTATTCCGGGGCGCGTCCGCCCGGTATTAACAACGCATCGTAGTCCTCCGGCCTCACCTCGTTAAGGCTGGCGTTTAGCGCGAAGTTATGCCCCCGCTTTTCGCTGTAGGTTTGATCGCCCTCGAAGTCATGGATGGCCGTGCGGACCGTCGCTCCCGCCTTCTTGTCCGGGCAGACTGCATGAACGGTGTGCCCCACCATCTGCAAGGCCTGAAATGGCACCATGACCTCGTAATCTTCAACATAGTCCCCCACGAGCACCAGGATCTTTTTTCGAGCCATGCTGCGCCTCCTTAAGTTTTTTGTCATGAGCGGTTCGTGAACCGCACCTACCGCAATTGCCTCAACGCCGGCCGGCTCAGAAGGAGCTGAATTTGAGCCAAGCTTCCATAATATCTTTTCCCCGAAACGCCCAGGTGCGCTCGTTCACTCTCTCCACGCCCTCGCCTGGCTCGTAGCTTCTGCCTGCCGCCGTTGTGAACTCGACTTTTACTTCCACCGGTCCCGTAATCTTATAGGGTCTAAACTCCGCCAAGCGCTGCATCGCTCTCTGGGCCTTGTCATGGATGAGCGCGCAAGCGGCTGGGTGTGAAAGCATCAATCCGGCGGTCCGGCTGACGCCCCTCTTTACCTCGGCGCATTCCACTTCAGGGACCAAATCGTGGAGCTCGTTGCAAGCCGCAGTATCGCCTGACAACATGATGACCGGAATATTCATGGCTCCCGCCAGCAGCACACGCCCCCCAATCTCCCCGGTGGGCTTGCCATTGACCCAGATGTTCTGGATGTTATGCGAATCATAAGAGTGGCTGAGAATCCCTTTATCCGCTCCGGCCATGGCGTGTTGCCCGATAAAGATCACGGCACAGTAAGAGGAGTCAAGTTCGAGGGTGCGGGAAATGGGCCTTCCCGTCAGCAAGCGCGCCTTGGGATCGATATCGAGCACAGACAGGGTGCGGCCGGAGTCGTGCCCGTCCCAGACCACCACGTCCGTAGCGCCGCCCGCTAGTAAGCCCTCCACCGCCGCGTTCACCTCGCCGGTCAGCAACTTGCGGGACTCTTCCCAACGCGGGCTCTGAAACGGCTCGACTTGCAGTTCTGAGTCGTAAATTCCCGCCACTCCTTCCATATCCGTAATCATGTAAACCTTTTTGGTAGTTTGCGCGCTCCCCCAGCACGCCACCGAAAGAGTAGCCAACACTGCCAGCAGAATTGAGGCTGTCGTCCGCTTCTCTCGATTTCTACTTTTCATGTTATGCACCTCATTCTCTCGTAGGGGCAGGGCTCGCCCTCCCCTCATCAATCAACCATTCAGCGTCTCGGGGACGGCAAGCCATCCCCCTCGGGACCTACCCGGTTCCCTCGCGGCGCCCGTACCTCGTAGCGAGAAAAGCCCCCAGAAATACCAATAATCCGCCCTCGATTAACTGCCACCTGATCTTCTCTTTCAGGGTGACGGTGGAGATGAGCACGCCAAAAACCGGCAAAAGATAAATGGACAGAGCGGCCCGGGTGAGGTCGATCCGTTTAATAACCCAAAAGAAAAGCAGCATGGCTGAGGTTAGGCACAAGAACGCAATCATCCCAAGGCTCAGCCACACCGCGAAGCCGAGGGACGCTAGTTGTTGCCAGGAGAATGGCTCACGCGCCAGCATGGCCACAAAGAGCGCCAAGTCCGCGACGATGTAGCTATAAACGAGCACCTCGAGTGGGGTGAACGTACGCAGCAGCCTCTTGCTGAAAGCATTGTAGAACGCGCTGCCAAAGCAACCCACCAGGATCAGGGCGTTGCCCGCCAGATATTTGCCGCGCAAGATGTGGACGCTGCGCCAGTCCACGTCCGACACCAGCAAGACCCCGCCAATGGCCAAGACAAATGAAATCCAAAGCAGACGGCTCATTTTCTCGCCCACAAGAAGAGTTGCCAGAAAGGCGGTCAGGACCGGAATCACCAAAGTGATCACAGAAGCGTTGGAAGCCAGGGAGCGTTTCACGCCAGAAGTTAAGCAGAACTGCCCTACGAAGCAGCCCACGATCCCCACCACCAAAAAACTGAACAATTGCGCGCCGATGCTGCCGCCCTCCCTCGGGGCCTTCCTGCCCTCCCTGGCCCGCCTGGAGAATAGCAGCAGGCTCAGAAGAACTGTCGCCATCGCCATGGGCAGCAGCGTGACCGTGATGGGGCCGAGTTTGCGCGTCGCGATTCTGGCCCCAGTGTACTGAAAAGCCCACATCAGATTGACCAAAACCAGCACCAAGAAATACCACGTCGAGCCTGCTTCGCGACGCACGACGATCTCACTCATCCCTACTTCCTTTCTTGTGGGACAAATCACGCTGTAGGGGCGGCCCTTGTGGCCGCCCTGGGGCAACCACAAGGGTTGCCCCTACAACGTCCTTCCGCGGGGCTGACAGCAGCGGCGCTTCGAATATCGTCTTTTCGCAGTCATTCCCGCGAAGGCGGGAATCCACCATCCTACGATGTTTCAAGGGCAAATGCCGGCGCCCGGCTCTGCCATTTGCCGCGGGTGAAGTCCGGGCACTCAACCGGAAAACCGTCCTCCGCAATCGATTTCTCGGAAAGCGGACAGATGACGCTCATGAGCACCGAATCATACACGTCTACGGGAGTTTGTGTTTTGTTCCGCACGGCCTCAAGAAACCGAACTAGTTCCAGGTAGTCGGTCCCGGCATGCCCCAACGCAAGCTGCGGCTCGATCCCATTCTTTCCCGAGTGGGCGGAACTCGATTTGACTTCGAGGGGCTTCCACCAGGCGTGTTCAAATTTCTCCTGGTAGGGATCGAAGGGCTCCCACTCTTCGTACTTTGGACTGCGGTCATGCAGATAAATTGCGTTGCGCTGCTCGTTGTAAATTCCTTCTGTGCCCTGAATCTCCCAGCGATTGTCGTAAGGCCGCGGCAACTGCATGTCGTAGTTGATGACGATGGTATTGCCCTTCTTGGTTTTAACAAGAGTTGTGACGATGTCGCCTTGGGCGTATTTGCGCTTAGCATTAGGATGGTTGGGGCCGAATTTTGTGGTGAAATAGTGGTTGATCCCCAGCGAGCGATTGGAAAACGATGCGACCTTGTCGAAGTAATCACCGCATCCCAGGTCCATCCAACTGAGCACCGGCCCCAGCGCATGCGTGGTGTACTGGCTGGCATTGCGCCTCACCAGGTATTCCGCGCTCCAACGCATGTTCCCTTGGGAATCGAAGAACCAGTGGTCGATGCAGTTGTGCGAGTGGGCGCAGTGGCAATGGACGATTTCTCCCAAGAGTCCGGCGCGGATCATCTTGAGCACCGCAAGGTTGTCGCGGCGGAAGCTCCAGTTCTCGAGCATCATACAGGGCACGCCGGTCTCTTCGTGCGTGTTCACAAGCTCCCAGCATTCCTCGATGGTGAGCGCGGCAGGAACCTCCACGGCCGCGTACTTTCCAGACCTCATTGCGCAGGCCGCCATGGGCGTGTGCCACTCCCAGTAAGTCGCGATAAGCACAGCGTCCAGGTCATCACGATACATCAGCCGCTGGTAGTCTTCCACATCGCGGCCGTATCCCTCCGGCCGCGGCTGCCCTGCCTTCTCCACCATTGTCTGCGCGCGCGTCAAGTGCTCCTGGTTAATGTCGCAAAGGGCGGGAATTTGGACGCCGCCCATGGCGAGCAATGTCTCGACATGGCTGGTGCCGCGGTCGCCGACCCCGACAATCCCCAGCCTCAGGGGCTTCTCCGTCGATGCTGAGGCAAGCCCCAAACCCTGGCTCACAGCGCCCATGCCCATCGTGCTCGCCGCTCCAACCTTCAGAAACTCTCTCCGATCCATCCCCTTAGTCATTGCCACACCCCCTCCAAATTCGTCACGTGGCGCCGGCGCTCTTGCTTATGGGCTATGCAGAGCAGATACAACCACGGCCCGGGCAGAACTGCCCCTGCCAAGTAGCATAGGCACTCTTACCTGTGCGACCTGCGCGTAGCACCGGCAAGAGTGCCTGTGCCACCGTTTGGCCGACCTAGTGTAGCGCCAGAGTGGAGAAGGCACCAGTCATTTCAAACTCCCTGTCGCGGCAAAATGATAATGTCCTGTTTCAGCAAAGTAGAAATGTCCTGTTGAACTCCGTCAAACTTGACGGATGGAAAAACAGGAGATGCTGATGTTGAGTGGGAAAGAGCGGGACCGATTGA
>Ga0326728_10004826_pt1 | contig 39136 bp, 28 predicted proteins | sample MB3enrmetagenome_FD_207602 | JGI IMG/M metagenome (GOLD analysis project Ga0326728, IMG submission 207602) | Lab enriched peat soil microbial communities from McLean, Ithaca, NY, United States - MB31MN | ecosystem: Environmental > Terrestrial > Soil > Wetlands > Peat | place: USA: New York... | reverse complement strand
AACCCCTCTTCTAACCCCTTAAGAATCCGCGTCTTGCGGTCGAGTATGGAGGGCAGTTGTTCGGACACTCGGCGCGCTATAATGAATTGCGACACGGCCTCCTTAGCTAGCCAACCGGAGCCACGCTGGGAAGGGCCTGTTCCAAGGGAGGTTCGGAACTTTCCCCCTCCTCTGAACGTAACTGTTCATGTGCAACCCTGGTGTGCTTTCGCCATTCTGCAGCCAGATCCCGGGATTGAGTCGGAAAGTCAGGTTGGAAGGTTAAATTGGAAGGTTAAACAAGGGAATTAAGCAGCCGTCAACTGACCGTGACGGCCGGCTCGGCACGACCGCCGCGATGATTTAGTTATGAAGACTTGGAAGAAAATTTTGATTGGAGTGGGCGCTACGTTGCTGCTTGGTATCATTGTTGCTGTCACTGTCTATCAGAGCCAGAAAAACGTAGTGACGGTGCAGACTGGAAAAGTACAAAAGCAGAACCTGGCCTCGGTGGTTAGTGCTTCTGGTGAAATCAAGCCCAAGACGTACGTGAACATCGGAGCCAATGCCTTCGGCAAGATCATCAAGCTGCATGTCAAAGAAGGAGACCGCGTGCAGAAGGGGCAGCTGCTGGCACAGCTTGAGAACGTCCAATCCTCGGCCGACGTCAATGCCACGCTCGCGTCCGTGCAGGCAGCCGTAACCGACGCGGCCGCCGCCGACGCTGCCCTGAACACCTCGCTCGCCGACCTGAACCGCGCCAAGTCCGATGCCATCCACGCCAAGCTCGATTGGGACCGCGCTCAGGGTCTATACAGCGCCGCCCTCATCGCCAAGCAGGATTACGACCTCAAGAAAGCTGCGTGGGAGCAGGCTGATGCCGGTTTGGCCCAAGCCGAGGCTCGCGTCGCGCAAGCCAAGGCGCAAAAAGATTCCATGGACAAGCACATCACCCAAGACCAGGCCAACCTGACTCGGGTTTCCGACGTGCTCAAGAAAACTACCTACGAAGCGCCTTTTGACGGCGTCATCACCAATCTTCCCGTGCGCGAAGGCGAGACCGTGGTCATCGGAATCCAGAATTCACCGGGCAGCACTCTGATGACGATTGCCGACATGTCCGTGATTACGTCGGAGGTCAAGGTGGATGAGACCGACATCGTCAACGTGCGCCTCGGCCAGCCCGCCGAAGTGACCATTGACGCCATCCCCCACAAAGTCTTCCACGGCACTGTCAGTGAAATCGGCGACAACGCCATCGTGCGCTCAACCGGTGTCGCGACCTCGCAGGCCACCTCGACCAGCGAGGAAGCCAAAGATTTCAAAGTGGTCGTGACGCTCACCGATCCGCCAGCCGACCTGCGTCCTGGCCTCTCTTCCACCGCCAAGATCACGACCGCGATCCGCAGCAGCGTGCTCAGCATTCCCATTCAGGCGCTCACGGTCCGCACCCAGGCCGATCTCGTGCCCAAGGATGCGGGGAAGAACGCGGTACAGGCTGCGAGCGCTCCCGTGGAAGCTTCGAAGCAGAAAGAAGAAATACAGGGCGTGTTTGTGATCCGCAAGAAGAAAGCAGAATTTGTTCCTGTCGATACCGGCATTAGCGGCACCACGGATATCGAGATCGTCAAGGGCTTGCAAGAAGGCGACGAAGTGATCACCGGCAGCTATAAGGTTCTACGTACACTGAAGCCGGGAACGAGCATCAAAATAGACAACTCGGCCCCGAAAAAAGAAGACGAAAGCTAGAAAGGGTGTCAGGTCTTAAGTCTTAGGCCTTTGAACTCGAGGTTTTCCTAAGACCTTAAGACCTGACATCTGAGACCTCTAACCTCTGCCAGGTTAGACCGTCTAACAAAGAACGGCCCTAGGAGCCTGCGTGCCCGAGCCCCATACGGAGAAGGAGAAGAAGATGGCGACTGCCGAGATTTTGCCGATCGATAGGCCCACGAATTGGGCTGGACCCGACTCCTACATGATCGCAACCGAGGATCTGTGGAAGACCTACGATATGGGATCGGAACAGGTGCATGCGCTGCGCGGCATCAACCTGCGCATCCAGCGCAACGAATACGTCGCTATCATGGGTCCGTCGGGGTCCGGTAAATCTACGCTGATGAACCTGATCGGCTGTCTCGACTCGCCTTCTAAAGGCCAATACTGGCTCAATCAACAACTGGTCAGCGAACTTGACGACGACGAGCTGGCCCACATCCGCAATAAGGAGATCGGTTTCGTCTTTCAGACGTTCAATCTGCTTGCCCGCGCCACATCGCTGCACAACGTAGAGTTGCCGCTGATCTATGCCGGAGTTCCCGCCGAAGAGCGCGCCGAGCGTGCCAAGGCCGCACTGACTTCGGTCGGCATGGAATCCCGCATGAGCCACAAGCCCAACGAACTCTCCGGCGGACAGCGCCAGCGCGTAGCCATTGCCCGTGCTCTGGTCAATAAGCCGGCCATCATCCTCGCCGACGAACCCACCGGCAACCTCGACTCACAAACCGGCAACGAGATCATGGCCCTATTCGATCGCCTGCACGCGGAAGGCAACACCATCGTCCTCGTCACCCACGAGCACGACATCGCCGAGTACGCGCACCGCATCGTCTCTATCAGGGACGGCGTGGTTGAAAAGGACGAGGTAAAGCAGTAAACAACTCACGTAGGGATGGCCGTCCGCGGGGTTTTGCTTTTGTTTTGAAAGGGTGCGGCTTCAGCCGCACCGTAAGTGCAGCAAGATCAATTGCGGCTTTAGCCGCTGGGGGAGCCGCGGCAGGCAACGAGACTTTTTCCGTACCCTGCAAGGGTCGATCGGGAAACAATCAGAAGAAATCCACTTGCAGAGACGGGGCTTGCCCCGTCTGCGGGAAATTACTGCGGCTGCGTACCTGCGCTGCTCGCCTTCTCAACCGTTGCCGCCGGAAGGATTCCCGTCTCCCCCGCGATGAAGAAATTGTGGTCGTAAAGATTGCGGTACAGGCGTCCGGCAATCTCCGCCGCTTTGGGCCCGAACGTGGGACGCCCACCCTGCAGGAAAACGACTGTAACAATGCGTCCAATGTCGGTGTTGGCGTAAGAAGCGAACCATCCGAAGCGCGTGCCGGCATGTGAGCACGTTCCCGTCTTGCCTAAGATCGACTCTTCATTAAAGTTCAAACGCACGCTGCGCGCGGTGCCGTAGGTAACCGCTCCCGCCATACCGTCGGAGAGTTCTGGAATCACCGGCTCAATATCGAGATGCCGCTTGATCCGCGGCTGAAAGTTGGCAACTTCATCGGGACCAGTCGGATGTTGCAAATAGTAAAGCGTGCCGCCGTTGGAGATCGCCGTCACTAGCGCACCCAGTTGCAGCGGGGTCATGGAGATACCCTCGCCAAACGAGCACATCTTGCTGACGCCGCCAAGTTTGGCAGGAATTTCCACTTCGGGGTAATAGCCCAACTGCTCGCCCGGAATGTGATAACCGGCAAGCTCGCCGAGTCCAAACTGGTGCGCGTAGTATTGCACCTTCTCGAAGCCGAGCTTGCGTCCCACCGCTTCGAAGTACGCGTTATTTGAGAGCGCCAGCGCGTCCGTAAGATTCATGCGGCTGCGGCGCCCCAGGGTAACTTCCGTTTCTTCGTCGATCACGCCTTCGTTCAATGCCGCCAGTGCCACCGAAAGCTTGATGGTCGAGCAGGGTTGCGCGCCGCTTGAAAGCGCGAGTTTCTGGTTGACCATAGCGAGCACCCGCCCGCTGGTCGGCTCAATCGCGACCACCGTGCCGTTCATGTTGCCCAAGGCATCAATCGCGGCCTGACGAACTACCGGGTCTTCGCCGGCGGTCACGTCCCCTTCAGTGATGTCGGATGCGAACGAACTGGTGTGAAAACGCTCGTAATAACGATGGCGGCGATGACTATAGGCAACATACTGCGAGCCCGCGGCCCGGCTGTGTGCCAGGGTCCGCATGCGCTTTCTGGCATGCTGGCTTTCCGTAACGCTGTGCGCCTTCTTATGCGGCGTAAGCGTGCTGGGGTTAACGCTGGCCGCGATCCCACTCGCTTCCAGCAACATTGCTATTCCAACGACAAATGCAAGACGAAGAAACCAGGCCGTAACTTTCACTTCACCATTCCCTGTCGTACTCGGCCAATCTGCTGCTTAGTTCATCTGTCGGCCCAGTCAATTAGATGCAAGAGCATCGCCAAATCCCCACCATGACGGCACATCCGTGCAACTGTCCGATAGTAGGCGATTTACGGGTTAAGGCGCAATGGTAAAGTAACCGGCTGACACGGGCTGAATCTTCTCGATAACTACATGAAATAATTATATTTAAATTGATTTCTGTAGAAGTGCCAACACCTTGGTAATCGGACCGGCTTGTTACCTCGAAAGGTACTCGCACTCTGCATCAGCTTGCACATCCGGACCATCAGACTGGCCGAAGAATTAAAGAACTCTAACCGCTAAGCGACACATCGTGGCCGCGAGCGACCTGTCCCGCCTGCTCGTTTTACCTGATATTTTCAGACGGAGTATCCTGTTAGACGCTTGCGGAGGTCTGCATCTTGCGAACATCGCTCGTGTTTTTTTATTTTGCCGTAGCTCTCGCCGTCCCTCTCTTCGCCCAAGCGGCCGGGCAAACGCTCGAAGCCCGACGAGCCGAACTCAATCGTCTGCTCGCCGATGAGTGGGAATACACGCTGCGCACCCAGCCTGAACTCGCCACCCAGGTCGGAGACAATCGTTACAACGACCGGCTCAGCGATTTTTCCGACAAGGCAATTGCCGACGATCTCGAACACACTCGTCAGGCGCTGGCGCGCTTCGAAGCCATCGACGTCACCGGATTCCCCGAGCAGGAGAGACTCAACCACGCGCTGATGCTGCGCAGCTTGCGCGAAGCGCTCGACAGCGCCCAATTCCAAGACTGGGAAATGCCGGCGACGCAGTTCGGCGGCATCCACCTCGGATACGCGTCGCTGCCCTTCGATTCGCCCTTCCGCAACCAGAAAGACTACGAAGACTACCTGTCCCGTCTGCACCAGATTCCGCGCGTACTCGACGAGGCCATGGGACACATGCGCGACGGACTGCGCGACCACCGCATGCCGCCAAAGTATCTGCTCGAGAAAGTGTCCAGTCAGGCGCAGCAGATTGCCGATGACTCGCTCGACAAGAGTCCCTTCACCGATCCGCTGCGCAAGTTTCCCGACTCCATCTCAGAAGCGGATCGCAAACGAATCCGCGGAGCGATCGAGAGCGCGGTAAAAAATGAAGTCGCGCCCTCCTATGCCAAGTTCGCCAAATTCGTGCGCGACGATTACGCACCTCACGGCCGCCTCGATCCCGGCGTGTGGGCCTTGCCCGACGGAGAAGCCCGCTATCGCTTCGCCGTCCGGCACCAGACCACCACCGATTTCACTGCCGACCAGATTCATCAACTGGGTCTGAAGTCCGTGGCGGAAATTGAAACCCAGATGCTCCTGATCGCCAAGGCGCAGGGATTCAATGATCTGAAATCGTTCAACGAGCACATCCGGCAGGATTCGAAGCTGCACGCCAAGTCGGCTCAGCAATTGCTTGATCTGTACACCCACTATCGCGACCAGATGTACGGGAAGCTACCCGAGCTTTTCGGACGGCTGCCGAAGAACAAGCTTGATGTGGTGCCGATGGAGTCGTTCCGCAGCGCTTCCAGTCCCCCTGCTGATTATTCCCTCGGCGCCGGTGACGGCTCGCGACCCGGACGCATCAATGTCAACGAATACGCTCCTGAGAAGCGCCTGCTGCTAAACGTCGAAGCTATCGCGTACCACGAAGGCGTCCCCGGACATCACCTGCAATTTTCGATTGCGCAGGAACTCACCGGCCTGCCGCCGTTCCGCAAATACAGCCTCGATCTGAATGCCTACACCGAAGGCTGGGCGTTTTACTCCGAGCGCCTGGGAAAAGAGGTGGGCTTTTACCAGGACCCGTACAGCGAATACGGTCGCCTGCAAAATGAAATTTGGCGAGCCGTGCGCTGGGTGGTGGATACCGGCGTGCATTCCCAGCACTGGACGCGCCAGCAAATGATCGACTACTTCCACGAACACACCGCCATGGACGATGAGAATATCGACACCGAAGTGGATCGCTACATTGCGTGGCCCGCGCAGGCACTCTCCTACAAGATGGGCCAGACGAAGATTCTCGAATTACGGGCGCGAGCGCAGCAGGAGTTGGGAGCAAAATTCGACCTGCGAGCCTTCCACGACGCGATACTCGACCAGGGCCCGCTGCCGCTCGACGTGCTGGAAACAAAGATCAACGCCTGGATCACATCTCAAAGGTAGAGACGGGGCTTGCCCCGTCTCACTCTGCGTCGTCAAGGGCCAACTTTGAAACCTTGAACCTCTGAAACCCGTCCCCTACATCACTTCACTGCGCTTCCGCAGGAACGCCGGCACGTCAAGATCCTCCACCTGGTAGTTAGGAGCGGCCGACCGCATCGCATCGAGCGAAATCACCTCGCCATGCGACGCGCCACCCGCCGCCAGTTCCTGCAGCGCTGCCGGCGCGGGATCTGGCTCAAAGGCCGGTTCTGGCACAAATACTGGCTCCGGGTCAGCCACCGGTTCGGGCTCGCGGAAGTGATCGCGCTGGCGCAAGACTTCTCGCGAAACGATCACCGGATCGTAAGCTTCGTGGTGCGCCCGGCGCATCCCGGCCTCTTTGAAACCGGTCGCGATCACTGTAATCTTGACCACGTCTTTCATCTTTTCATCCAGAACCGCACCGAAGATGATGTTGGCATCTTCGTGCGCCGCGCCCGAGATGATGGTGCAAGCCTGCTGTACCTCGGCGAGCTTCAGCGAACTCGAGCCCGTGATGTTGATGAGAATTCCGCGGGCTCCGTCGATCGCGCCCGCCTCCAGCAGCGGCGAGGCGATGGCACGCTGCGCAGCTTCCACCGTGCGATGCTCTCCGGCTGCGGTAGCCGTGCCCATCACGGCATACCCCATTCCCGCCATGATCGCCTTCACGTCCGCAAAGTCGCGGTTGATGATGCCCGGAATAGTAATGATGTCGGAGATCCCCTGCACCCCTTGCCGAAGAATATCGTCGGCAATGCGGAACGACTCGAAGAATCCGGCGTTCTCGGCAACGGCCAGCAACTTTTCATTGGGGATCACGATCGTGGTATCGACCGACTCCATGAGTTCGGCAACCCCGCGCTCTGCCTGCTGCATGCGCCGTTTGCCTTCAAAAGCGAAAGGCTTGGTGACGACGGCCACGGTGAGCGCTCCCATCTCGCTGGCCAGCGAGGCAATGATCGGCGCCGCGCCCGTGCCGGTGCCGCCACCAAGTCCGGCCGTGACGAAGATCATGTCCGCGCCTTCGAGGGTTTCGATGATTTTGTCCGAATCTTCCAGCGCCGCTTTGCGGCCGATCTCGGGATTTGCCCCCGCGCCGAGTCCGTTCGTGAGCTTCACGCCCAGTTGAATCTTGGTGCCTGCGCGCGACATCCGCAGCGCCTGCAAATCGGTGTTGGCCACAATGAATTCAATGTGCTCCATACCCGAATCGATCATGCGATTGACCGCGTTGTTGCCGCCGCCGCCAACTCCAATGACCTTGATGCGAGCATCGTTGCGAGCTTCTTCGTTGAAGCAGATCCGGAGTCCGTTGTCATCACTCATACGTCACCTCGTGAATCAGTTGTAGAGACGGGGCTTGCCCCGTCTCAGCTGCGGGGGAAGACGCGGCAAGCCGCGTCTCTACAAGAAATCACGCGCCCTTCCCCGCGAACATCGCCTTCATGCGCGAGCCAAAACTCGGCTGCTGCAACCCGCGAGCCAGCCGCGCGCGGTGCCCGTAATACGCCATGCCTAGCACGGTTGCAAACTCCGGCTCGGATAAGAACGACGGCATCTTCGCCATCGGCGTTGGCCAGGCCAGGCGCGCGGCTTTCCGCAACACCGATTCCGCCACGTCGAGAATGCCGGGCAGCCGTGAGGCTCCGCCGCTCAGCACGAATCCCGCGATGCAGTGTTCCAGAACGCCCGCGTGGCGAAGGTTGTCGCGCAGCAGTTCGAAAAGTTCGCGGGCTCGCGGCTCCAGAATCTCGCCCGCCATGCGCTGCGACATCATGCGCGAAGGCCGGTCTCCCACCGACGGCACCTCCACTTGGTTGCCCTCCGGGATGAGCGTCGGTACCGCGTTGCCAAAATTTTTCTTGAGCGCCTCCGCGTCCGCCAGCCCCGTGCACATGCCCACCGAAAGATCGCTGGTAAAGTGGTCGCCGCCGATGGGGATGACCGCCGTATGCGCCACCGCACCCTGTTGAAAGACGATCAGGTCGCACGACCCGGCCCCGAGGTCGGCGAGGCAGACGCCGAGTTCACGCTCATCCGCTCGCAACACCGAGTCCGCGCAAGCCAGCGGCTCAAAGATGGTGTCGTCCACGTGGACCCCAGCCCGGTTCACCGCCGTCACCAGGTTCTGCGTAGCGCTTGAAGAGGCGGTCACAATGTGGACCCGCACTTCGAGCCGCGTGGCCATCATGCCCGTCGGATCCTGCACGCCGGGCTGATCGTCAAGAATGAATTCCTGCGGCAGCAAATGGAGAATTTCGCGATCAGCGGGCAAAGGCACGGTGCGCGCCTTATCCACCGCCTGGCGGATTTCCTCACGGCCAATCTCGCGCGACCGCGCGCCGAACGTGATGCCACCGTGACTGTTCATGCCGCGGATGTGCGCGCCCGCAATGCCCACCAGCGCATGTTCGACCGGGATGCCCGCTACGTCCTCCGCATGCTCCACCGCTTTTTGAATACTGCTGACCGCCTTGTCGAGTTCGGTAATCACGCCCTTGCGCAGGCCGCGCGATTCGCTGATGCCGTGGCCGCGGTAACGCAATCCGTTCTCGCTCAGTTCGGCCACCAGCACCGAAGTCTTGGCGCTGCCTACGTCAATGGCGGTAATAAAATTTGGCTCACGATTCGGCATGATATTGGCTAGTTCTGCGGAGTCTCCTTCGGAATTAAAGCGCTCGGTTTCTTTTGCCCCGTCGGAACTGCAGTCGGCGCCGCGGGCGCAGCCGGATGCGATGCCGCTTTACTTTTCTCGACTGCGATCGGCGACGCTTTCACCGTGGTCTTCAGTGCGGCCTGAGTAACCGGCGGTTGTTGAATCGGCGTCGGTCTAACTGGCGCTGGTTTGACGGCAGCATGACTGACGGCAGCATGATTAGCGGGAGCATGGTTTGCGGCAGCATGATGAGCGGCTTTCGCCCCATCTTTGGCCTTAGCCTTTACATCCTTCTTCACTGCAGCCGGCGCCGCGGGATGCGTCACATACTTTTCGTAGTTCACGATGGCTGCCGTTTTCACTCCGGCGTCCATCGCCGTTTTGGCTGCCGCTGGCGTCAAGGCTGGCTGTCGCGCCATGCCGTTGAGATCGGGATTCACGATGATCTGGCCGTCGTAGCGCAAGTCCACCGATTCCAGCTTGTCGAACTGCTGCCGCCACTGCTGCACATGCGTCACGTATGTCTTGTAGCGCTGCAAGTAATTCCCCGACCCCACATGCACCAGCACTTCGCCGTTCGCATCCGCGGCCAGCACTTTCACGTCCTCGGGGTCGGTGAGATCCACTTCGCTCAGTTCCTGCGAATAGTGAGCGCCGCTCGAATCGATCTCGCGCACCAGTTCGTTGTAATTTTTCATCCGCGCCGAGCGCGTGGAGAGCGGCTCGCCCGCGTTCATGCCCGCAATCACGGGAAACGAATACCTGTGCTTGCCGCCCGGAGCCAGTTCCATCAGCGTGCCCCCAGCGTCGATCAGCGAAACATGCGAACCGATGCGGGCAAAGGCCACCGGCGTTCGTTCGTGAATCTCGATGCGCAGGCGATTGGGAACAAAGCGCATCACGCTCGCCGATTCCACCCACGGAATCTGCTCCAGTTGTTGTTGGCGTTGCGCCAGTGGGACGAAGAAAATGTTGCGGCCAATATCTCCGCCCATCACTTCCATGATTTGCGCGTGCGCCACGTGCTCGGCGCCAGCGACTTCGATCTGATCGCTCGAATCAATGCGAAAACGCCAGGAGTGCTCCCCATATCGGTAGACGCCCAAGCCGGCAGCTCCCAGAATTGCCAGCACGACGAGCGACAAGACCACCCACATCAACCGATTTGCAGTCTTTGGGGGAAGCGATCCACGCCGGACCGAGACGCGCTTCTGCCCGCGCAGGAATGGGGATTCCTGCTCTGCTTCCAGATCGACGAGCCGTGCGTCGTCGAAAGGCTCACGCTCGCGAGCCTCGCGCTGAGAAGCGCCGGGAAGTGGATACAATTCTTCCTGGACCGCGGTGGAACTTGATGTCCGCGCCACTCTTTCGAGTCAGTTGTCGACAGAAAACCGCTGAGCAAAATTACTATAACTGGTTTCCGCGAATTGAGACATTGCCAATTTGGTTCGGATGCAACTGGCTCGTGTGGGGACGGGCGTCTCGCCCGTCCAGCCGAGCGCAGCTCGGCAGCTGCCCTTGCTCACGGCAACGCCGCAGTCTCCAACTTCTCCAGCATCATCGCTCCCAACTGCGAGACGCTCCCCGCGCCCAGCGTTAGAACCATGTCGCCCGGACGGACGAGCGCGGTAACCGAAGCGACGGCGTCAAAAAAGGAGGGAGCATACGTGACGCCGGCCTTCCCTGCCCCGGCAATACGGCGGACCAGCGCCTCCGCCGTAATTCCTTCGATCGGCTTCTCGCTGGCCGGATAAATGTCGAGCAGGCAAAGCGTGTCAGCATCGGAGAAGGCATCCGCGAACTCATCCATCAGATCGCGAGTGCGCGTAAACCGGTGCGGCTGGAAGATCACATGCACACGCCGAAATCCGCACTGCCGAGCGGCAGCCAGAGTGGCCCGGATTTCCGTCGGATGATGTCCGTAATCGTCAATCACACTGACGCCACCCGCCTTGCCCTTGAGCTGAAACCGCCGGTCCACCCCGCGAAAACCATCCAGTGCGGAACGGATCTGCTCCGCCGGAATGTCGAGCGCCGTGCCCACCGCAATCGCTGCCGTAGCGTTCAGCACGTTGTGCACGCCCGGCACGTGCAGCGTGAACCCGCCCAGATCCTTCTCCTTGTACGTTACCTGGAAATGGTGGATCAGCGAGCCGTGCTCTCCGCCGGCCGCCGACGCCCCCATGCGAATCAGAAAATCCGACCCTCGGCTCGTTCCGTACGTGGTCACGCGGCGGTGCACGCGCGGCAGCAGACGCCGCAGCACCACGTCGTCATTGCAGCCAACCACCATGCCGTAAAACGGCACGCGCTCCATAAATTCCAGAAATGTCCGGCGCACGTCGTGCATGTCGCGGTAGCAGTCCATGTGCTCCCGGTCAATGTTCGTGACCACCGAGAGAATCGGCGAAAGCTTCAGAAATGACCGGTCGCTCTCGTCCGCCTCCGCCACCAGGTATTGCGACTTGCCCAGGCGTGCGTTCGAGCCCATAGCGTCCACGCGCCCGCCGACCACAACCGTCGGATCGAGACCGCCAGCCGCCAGCACCGCCGCCACCATCGAAGTCGTAGTCGTCTTCCCATGCATCCCGGCAATCGCGATCCCGTATTTCAGCCGCATCAGTTCCGCCAGCATCTCCGCGCGCTGAATCACCGGAACATGCAACCGGCGAGCTTCGGCCACTTCAGGGTTATCGACCGAGATCGCGGAACTTGTGACCACAACATCAGCACCCGCAACATTGGCGGCAGCGTGCCCTTCAAGAATGGTCGCGCCCAAAGCCGCCAGCCGCTCGGTGACTGCCGACTTTCGCAGGTCAGAGCCGGAAATCCGGTAGCCGAGATTCAGCAACACCTCGGCAATCCCGCTCATGCCGATGCCGCCGATCCCCACGAAATGAATGCGCTGAATCTTGGCGAACATGAAAATTTAATCCGGAACGCTGATGATAGACCATCCACCGCCGAGACGCAGAGAGCGCGGAGAAACCCTGATCAGATGGCTTCGTATCAGGGCATCGCGTTAGCGATGCCGAAAGTATGCGAGATCAGATGCCCCTTTAGGGGCCGGCCTTTCTCCGCGCCTGCAACCTCTACTCACCAGCTGCCAGCCGCGCCACCATCTCCGCAATTTCTTCCACCGCCTTCGGATGCGCCAGCGATCTCGCCGCCGCCGCCATGCCCTGCAGCCGGACCGAATCACCAATCAGTGCCGCAATCGTATCGACCAGATACGCCGCACCCAGATTGCTTTCTTCGACCACCACCGCCGCGCCCACTCGTTCCAGCGCCCGCGCATTCACGTTCTGATGATCGTCAGCCGCCGCCGGGAACGGCACAAAAATCGCAGGCTTGCCTGCCGCCGCAATCTCCCCCACCGTGCTCGCCCCAGAACGGCAGACCAGCAAGTCGGCGCGCCCAAACATGTCCGGCATATCGTCAATAAACTTGTGGACTTCTCCCGAAATTCCAGACCGCTGATAAGCAGCCAGCACGTGGTCATAATCTCGCTGCCCGGTCTGGTGGATGATGTGAATCCCCGGAATCCGCGCGAGCAAACCGCCCAGCGACTCGATCATCGCCTGATTGATAGCCCGCGCCCCCTGACTGCCTCCAAAAACCAGCAGCGTGGGCACACCCCCGATCTTCGGAGGAATAGAAAAGAAAGCCGAGCGCACCGGAACGCCCGTCACCTTGCAGTTGGAAAAATACCGGCAAGTCTCGTCAAAGTGCACCGCCGCCGCGGAAACCCAGCGCGCGACCATTCGATTAGCGAATCCCGGCACCACGTTAGGTTCAAAAGCCAGCGTAGGAAGCCCCCGCCGAATCGCGGCTACCATAGCCGGTCCTGAAGCGTATCCACCCACCCCAATCACCACTTCAGGATCGAACTCCGAGAGCATCCGCGAAGAAGCCGCAATCGCCCGCGGCAAGTCAAACATCGTCTTAGCGCGCGTCAGCAGGCTGACATTCTTCAGCGCCCCAACCTGAATCAGTTTCAAAGGAAACCCAGCCTGCGGCACCAGCCGCGTCTCAATCCCGCGAGCCGTCCCGATAAAAAGCACCTCAGCGCCGAACTGCTTCTTAAGCTGCTGAGCAATAGCCAGCGCCGGAATTACATGTCCGCCTGTACCGCCGCCCGCGATGATGATGCGCATCAGTTTCGGTTCCTGAATTACAGTCGGGAAGGGCACGACTTTAGTCGTGCCTCTAAGGCCCAAAGTAATACGGGGTTTAGCCCCTAGGGTTCGTTTCGCGTCCAAAGAAAACGGCAAGACAATTTCCAGTGTCGCACGGCACGCTCGCCAAAAGCGATGTCCTGATGGGATACTGGGTAGCCGTCCGCTCGCACTATAAACTTCAGGTTCGGCCATGAACCAGCATTCGACAAACGGCCACACGGGACGAAAACGGTGGTTCGCTTTAGTATTGCTAGGCGGCGCCGTCGCGTCGGGGATATATTTTGTCCATCTTGGAAACACAGATTCCTGGCCGGAGACGGGTTGTACCGTCGCTGGAGGTCGGGTAGTACGGGACGACGTAGCGGATTCTTCTCGCGCGATTATGATGTACAGGGGAGAATATCAGCTCCGTTACACAGTTAATGAACACGAATACTACGTCTGGGCAAAATCAGGCTGGAGCGACGTAGACCGTCAATTCATACAGGACAAGGTCGACAACCCGCCTGCAAAATGTAATTTCACCGTTCGTTACAATCCACGCCAACCATCAGATGCACTTGCGGTCGGCAAGTAGAGCACATCGTCATAGCCGGCTAAGAGTTGATTTTTACTTCAGAACCACTGCGTACTTCCCCCTCGCCTCCTGCAGCATCCCCAGCACCGACTCCTTCTCCCTCTCCGTATTCCACGAGGCATTACTCCGCGTCGCCGCAATCAGCCGGTCAACCCAAGCCACGAAGTAAGCCGCATCCGCCGCATTGCGCACCGGCGCGCCCGCCACGCTTACATACACCGGACTAGTCGTAGCATAAGGATACAAATCCAGAATCGGATACTCCGCCTTGTCACTGAACGCTCGCAGAACGCACCACCCGCTAGCCTCTAGCGGAATCGAGCCATCGACATGCGCCGACGTACGGTTGCTCTCAAGAGCAAGTTCCCGCGCCACCTTCCCGTTACAAACGATTTGCAGATGATCCACCGGAACTATCGAATTTATGGCCGCCGAAAACTTCACGTCCTGCTTCCTGTCCAGCCGCACTTCTCCACCAATCCCCTGCCCTCCCAGCGAAAACCGCAGCAGCGGCCCGTTGGTAGCAAACGTCCGCCCCGCCCTGATCGCCGCCAGAAACGGTTCAATCTTCAGCGGGCCAGGCTTCACTTCGGCATACACCCGATTCAACCCCACCGGTCCGCGCAACGACGCGTAGTTCCCCATGAAATCCGTGCCCGAAGCCGTAGGCAATCGAAACCCGCAATTCAGCAGCTTGTACCACACCTCGGCCGTCGACTTATGATCGGAAAAACCCACCACCTCGATGTAATCCACCTTGCCCAGCGCCACATCGGCGGGTAACTCATTAGTAAGAGAAGCATCCTTCGCCGGATCGGGAAAGCTGTCAAAAGGATGCACATATCCGACCAGCGCTCCCTGTTCATGCGCCATATCGGCGACATTCCCGTTCGCCGGATAAAGGCTGGCCGCCGCCGTATTCGGATAACTCGCATATCCCGGCAAAAGAATGTTACGGGTCAGGTTCAACAATCCCAGATGTCCCCAATAACTCGTGTGATACTCCTGCCCATGCAGCAGCAGATGGTCCGCCGTCGAAGCCGGATCCAGTTGTGCCGAGAAATATGAAATGTCCGGAAAGCGCTGCTCCTTGTTGACAATAAGATTCTCAACGATCGCGAGATTCTCCGCGTTCGCTTGCTCCACCAGATGCGCCGGCGTATTCCGATAAGTCCCGGCATAGTTCATGTGCACATGAACATCGCCGCTGACCCAATGCGAAGTTGAATCCATCGCGTCAGAAAGTGGCGCGAGTTTGACCGTAACCTGCGCGGTACTGTCGGCCTTTACCTCCACCTTACGCGGCTCGAAATGATTCTCGAATCCGCGCATGACATCCACTTCGACATCGCCAGCGGGCACGGCTATTTCCGACACCCCTGAACTGTCGAAGTAATGCGCTTCAAACGAACGCTCTGAGCGATCAAAGCTGTCGTCCGCATGCATCCATGCGTCATCGGGCGCGTAGGCTAGCCCATCTGCGCCAGTCACGAAAACTCGCGCTGCAACTGGATTTCCACTTGCATCCACCACGCGCAGCGAAACCCGCCCCATCGGCTTCAAGTATTTCCGTTCGCGGGCGACAATTTCCGTCTGCGCTCCCCCCGGAATCGTCTGCATCCAAAGCGAAGTATTCCCGCTTCGATTGGAGATAAACGCGATCTTCGACCCATCCGGCGACCATCGCGGACTCACATTGTCAAAAGCGCCATAAGAGATCGGAAACGCATCCCCGCCTGCCGCTGGCAGCACCCACAGCTGATGCCAACTCTGCCCCATATAGGACGCATACACCATGCGCTTCCCGTCCGGCGAAAAATCCGGCCGAGCTTTCCAGTTGGTTTCTTCGTAATGAATTTCGTGAGCTTCGGCGCCCGGCTGCGCCTTGATTCGCCAGAATCCGCCAGTGCCGTGAATGTGTCCGCGATTGGAGACAAACAGAATTTCCGACCCATCCCGCGTCCACACCGGACTAATCTCGTGATCCGCCGGGCTGTAGTAATAACGAGGCAGCGAGCTGATATTCTCCGGAGTAAGTTGCTGCACATCACTAAGTAATCCGTCTTCGAATCGGCCTACGAAGATATGAAAGTGCCCCTTATAAGATGTGGACACAAATGCCAGCCGCCTCCCGTCCGGCGAAAATCGCGGTTCCAGATTCACCGCGCCACCGGACGTCATTTTCCGCGTCCGCCCATCCCGCATATCCAGCGACCACAACTCGACAGCATCGTGCTCGTAGCGCACAAACACCACCCACTGTCCATCAGCCGCCCAATCCGGCTGGTAGTCGTAGCCTGATCCTGCCGTAAGCTGCTCCGCTTTCGTGCTGCCCAGTTCCTGCCGCCACAACGACCCTGCCATCGAGTACACCAGGCTGCGCGAGTCCGGCGACCAGGCCGCCGCACTGGGACCCGTAGTCAACTGCGGCAGATACATTTCCCTGTAGTAATAAGAATGCGGCAAATCAATCTGTTTGAGCACCGGCTCCCGCTGCGCGAAACCGCCAAGAACAAAGCTGACAAGGAAAAGTCCGACAAGATAAAGCTTCAACAAGAGTCCTCCATTCACGGCGTAGCGTCACCGTACTCGGCGGTTGTCCGGCGGGCGTCCCCGCCCCGCCGCACCGCAATCATCATGCGCTAATTAGCCCGTGCAACCACGGGCAGCACAACCTGCGATGGATGATCGGCGTCGTGATACACGCGGATCTGGGTTTTCTTCATCTCCGCACTCTCGACTTCCAATTTTCCGGTCTGCAAATTGCGCGAGAAATTCGGATAAAAGCTGCCCGAAATCTGCACCCGCACCCTGTGCCCCTTCAAGAACACATTGCTCGTGATCAGGCGATCAAGGTTGAGTTCGTAAACTTTTTCCGGGTCCAGCCACTGCCGTCCACGCGCGAGATCGCGATAACTGGCCCGCAAAACGTCCAGTCCTGGGCTCATCAAGTTGAATGCAGTTCCGTCCGGGGCAACATCCTCAAGGCGCACCCACAAGTCCAGATCGCGGCACTCGCACGACACAAATATCTGGGCGTGAATCGGCCCCGTCACCTCCGTATCGTTCTCCAACGCCGGCGAATCGAAGGTCACGACGTCTGCACGCTCGGCCAGTTTGCGGTAGTCGTGCGCACCAGAGGATTCGTACTCATTCACCACCGGGTTGGCTGGATCGGAAACGAACTCGCTGAAGCTTGTCCCGCGCTCCCCAGGTTTCCCAGCCAACTTGCCAACCCGCTCTCCGGTAGCGGCAGGCGCGAGGAAGAACGGAACTGTCCGAGCCAGAGGCGGCCACACGTCCGAATCGCGCCACTGATTCAAGCCCATCACAAAATAGCGCACCGGCTTTTCGCGCTCGACACCATTCTCGACTCCTTTGAGATAGTGATCCATCCATCTCAGCACCACGCTGTCATAATCGATCGCCGCCGACGGCACAAACTCGCGCTCGCCCGACTTAGTCTCGCCTGTTTCCCCCACTCCATGCACCCAGGGACCAAGTAATAAGTGCGTTCGCGGATCTTTCTCCCCCGCGCGCGCCTTGAGTAAGCCAGCATAGTTCGTGGTTGCGCCTTCCGGCCCATAGTTATCGTCGTACCAGGCCGAAAGATTTAAAACCGCCGCATGCGCACGGTCGTACTTGTTTCGCAGCTCACTCCAATCCCACCACGGATCTTCCGCCGGATGCCGCAGCCAATCGAAGTAATAGGGCGCGACCTGCTGAAGCTGAGGCACATTCATCAACGGCAGCGCGCTCATCATTTTCGGCCCCTCAACCTTCCATGCCGCCAGCGCCTCTTCATTCGTGTGAGGACCGGGAAGATTCTTCTTCGCCCGAGTGTCCCAGGCAATGTTGTCCCAGATCCACTCCATCCACGACATGTCCCACGTGCCGCCAGCATAGAAAAAGTTCTGCGGCGTCGAGAACGTCATGGCCGGCACCATCGCCTTCAAGTGTGGAGGACTCTCTACCGCTGCCAGCCACTGCACCGCTGCCGGATAGGAGAGTCCAAACGTCCCTACCGCTCCGTTCGACCACGGCTGACTGGCCGCCCACTCGATGGTGTCATAGCCGTCGCGACCTTCGTTTTCATAGGGACGGAATTCTCCGTCCGAATGGTAGCGCCCGCGCACATCCACGATCACCACCGCGTAGCCGCGTTCGACCGCATGCCGGAATGTCGTGTAGTCCCGTTGCGCATCGTCCTTCCCATAAGGAGTCCGATAGACCAACACGGGGAACCTGCCCGCCACCGCCGGACGCACAACATCGGCCCGCAGCCGAACCCCGTCACGCATCGGGACCACTACATTATTCTCAACCGTGAAGTGCTGCGACGCAGTCTGCGAATCTTGCGCAACCAGTAAACAACCGCTGCATAGAAGGAGAGCCAATGTCCAGGATTGCATTCGCGGAGAGGGTATCACAGCGCGCATCGCCTCAACCGTCAGACTTTCGCACGATCCGCTCGCCGCGCCCATGCCCAGCTCAGCACTGCCGCTCCGATCGTCAACGCCAGGATCAACGACTTACTCAATTCCACTTGCTTCGCCCACACTGCCGCACCTCCCAGCGCCACTGCAATTGCGAGTCCCAGCACGGCCAGCACCGGCCCTCCCGGTAGCCGCAACCCGGCGGCCAGCGGCTGTTTTCGCCGTAGCGCGATCAGAGCCGCGCAAACCACCGCATAGTAAAACAGCCGGGCGACCGCCGACAGAGTCACATTCCACACAAAATTCCCAGCCATCGCCAGTCCCCACACTGCCGTCGCGTAGAACAGAATTGAAAACCAGGGCGTGTGAAATCTGGGACCCACTGCGGCAAACAACTGTGGCAGATCACCGTCTTTGGCGAGCGCGAACGTAACCCGTGGCATTCCGAGCATCTTGGCGCCCAAGTAACCATAGACGGATACCAGCGCCCCGATCGCAACCAGTGCCGCTCCGCGATTGCCCATGGTGATGCGCGCGACCTCGGCCAGCGGACGATCCGTAGTCGCCCCAGGCCCCAACACTCCCACCACTACCCACTGCACCAGCGCGTAAATCACGGTGCACGCGATCAGTGCCACAAACAGCGCGAAACCGGCATCCCGCCCTGGATTCTTGGCTTCGCCCATCGGCGCCATCGCCGATTCAAATCCGCCGTAAGCGAAGATCAGCAGCACCATGGCCTTCATCCATGCGCCTGCCGGCATCGACCCCGCCACACCCCAAGGCGCAGGATGCATGATCGTGACCGCGGCTCCCGCCGCGATCACCATCAGCAAGGGAAGAATTTTCGCCACCGTGAACACGTTGCTTACCACCGCGCCCTGCCGCGCACCCCGCACGTTGATCAGCGCCAGCACTCCCACCAGCAGCGTCAGGATCGCAAAACGCGGCCACGTTCCTTTCGCCCCTGGCCAGAATTCCGCCAGATAGATGACAAACAAATTTGCGTTCGCCGCCGGAGCTGCCGCCTGCGCCAGGTACAACATCCAGCCCACCAGAATTCCCATCAGCCGCCCAAACGCCGTGCGCGCATACAGGTAAGGTCCGCCCGCCTCGGAAAATTGCGAGGCTACCTCGGCAAAGCAGGCCATAATCACGCCCATCGCAGCCCCCGCAATCAACACGGCCAGCACGCTGCGTCTGCCGAGAAGCCCCGCCACCGTGGCCGGCAACCCGAAAATGCCACTCCCGATAACCGAATTCACCGCCAGTGCGGCCAGGCTCCAGCGGCCAATGGCCCGCACCAAGCCAGTTCGTCCCAGGCCAGTTTGCGGCGATGTCATCGCGAACCGTTTGTACCACACCCAGCCCCCGCCTTGAATTAAACTTCTTTCACAAGTCACCAAGAGCCTGACAAGGCTGCCTGAAATCGCCCGCCCCGCGCGCTTTTTCGACCTAAAGTAACTTCAATTACGGAAGCTCATGCACACGGGGAACCTTCCCTCACGTGCTCCGGGGTGCGATCTTGGTTTGAACAGATTTCCGAGAAATGCTTGGTAGGACGGAAAGGGCCCCCATGGATCGCGAGAACAAAGAAAGCATGGAAGAGATTCATCTCCGCATTTTGCGGGTGACCGAGGACCTGCGCGTGATCCAGCGCGAACTCAACTGCGCCGCCATGCAGGCCCCCACCGACCCCGAGCTCATGGAAGCCCTCGCCGATCCGCCCGAGATGGAAGCCATTCAGGTCCTCAAGTCCGCCCTCGATCAGATGCGCCATTTCCTCTGGTTCTACATGCAAGTCGTCACCAGCGATTCCGAAATGGGTGAGAAATTCCGCCAGACCGTGCGCCAGGATACCCGCGTCCAAGCCCCCGAAATGGAACAGCAATTCCAAAGCGCGACCGACGCCATCATGCTCCGTTATCTAGCCGACAGCAAGTTCCGCAAGCCCAATTAAGGCTCGTATAGTAACGGTCTCGCGAGCCCGCCCTGAGCGAAGTCGAAGCGTCCGCCGCGCGCACCTCGGCCCCGGACTTCGCCCATTCCACCCCCCGCTATCCCTGAAGAGTAAAATCCTGCCATTACTGAATCCTCCCAGGACAACCCGATGCGCATATTCTCGCGTTTTTCCTTCGCCGCAGTTGCACTGTGCTTTCTCCTGTCGCTCCCAGCGTTTCCCCAGGTCCCTGATTCTTCAGCCACACCCTCCGGCGAGCCTGCCGCGGTGAAGAAGAGATTGAAGATCGGCGTCGCCCTCGAAGGCGGCGGCGCTCTGGGCTTCGCGCATATCGGCGTACTCCAATGGTTTGAAGATCACCACATTCCCATCGACTACGTCGCCGGCACCAGCATGGGCGGACTCGTCGGCGGTCTGTACGCCACCGGAAAATCTCCCGCGGAATTAAAGGCCATCGTCAACCAACAGGATTGGAATGCCATCATCGACGGACAAGGGAATTATCAGGATCTTTCCTTTCGCCGCAAGCAAGACCAGCAAGCCTTCCCCAATCGCCTTGAAATCGGCCTGAAACACGGTTTTGCACTACCCCCGGGCCTGAACTCAGGACAGGGAGTCAGCCTGGTGATTGATCGGGAAACGCTCCCCTACACCCGCGACGTTTCGTTTGACGACCTTCCTATTCCGTTTCGCTGCGTGGCTACTAATCTCGTGACCGCCAAGTCCTTTGTCTTCGATCACGGCTCCCTCGCCCAAGCCTTGCGCGCCACCATGTCCATTCCCGGCGTCTTCGCCCCCGTCCGCGATGGCGATGATGTTTATGTGGATGGCGGCCTTCTGGGCAACTTGCCCACCGATGTTGTCCGGCAAATGGGTGCGGACGTCGTCATCGCTGTCCATCTCGAAATCGCCCCCGTCGATGCCTCCCAGATTCAATCTCTGTTCAGCATACTCACACGCTCCGTCTCGGTCGTCATTCACGAAAACGAACTGCGCGGTCTGGCCGGCGCAGATCTCGTGGTCAACGTCGGTCTCCAAGCCTTCAATTCCAACGAATACGAACGGTCCGCAGAGATCATGGACCGCGGCTTGCAAGCCGCCGCCGCCAAAACCAACATCCTCGCCCCCTATGCTCTGGACGATGCTGCCTGGAGTGCTTACCTCGACCGCCGCAAGCAACGCCTCAAAACCAGCATTCCCGTTCCCCAATTCCTGGAGGTGCGAGGCACGAACCCAAAATCCTCTCAGGAAGTGGCGCGCTTCCTGCAACCGCTCCAAGGGAAACCCATCAATGTGCCTGAAATGGAGAAGATGTTCCTCCAACTGGATGGAATGGGGAGATTTGATTCCGTAGATTATTGGCTAGCCGACAAGGATGGTCAGACAGGGTTAGTGGTTTTTGTCCATGAAAAATCCTACGCGCCCCCCACTCTCCAACTCGGCTCTGAGACGGACGGCTCCGAGCCCAAGGACGTCACCATTACCATGGCCGGCCGCCTTACTTTCCTCAATGTTGCCGGTTACCGCTCGGAATGGCGGACCGACTTTTCCTTCGGCAACAATTACGGGCTGTCCAGCGAACTCTATCGGCCTTTCACTTCGCTCGGCAAATGGTTCTTTGCCCCTCACGTCAGCGTCAGCAACACCGGATTCAAGTTCTTCAACCAGACCGATCCCATCGCTTTGTATCGCTTCCACCAGGCCAACGGCGGCTTGGACGTCGGCTACGGATTCGACCGCTTTTCCGAACTTCGGATCGGATACCAGATCGGCTACTCCAACATTCTTCTCAATCTCGGACGGCCAGGTTTTGCTTCCGCCAGCGGCCGGGTCGGCGACACCCACCTCCACTTCTTCACCGACCACACCGACGACCCCATGGTTCCCCGTCGAGGTTACAAAGGCGACGCCACCTTTCGCTGGTATGACGCTTATCCCGGTGCCACCGACGGTCTCCCGGCCCTGGATGCCCGCCTCGAAGATTTTCAACGGGTCAGTTCCAAAGCTTCGATCTTCGTTTCCGGAGAGGGTGGAACCACCTTTGGCGTTCACAACATCAGTTTCCCGCTCTTCTTCCTCGGCGCTCCGCTCCGCCTGAGCGCCTACGGCACCAACGAGCTCTATGGACAACAGTATTATCTTTTCCGCGCCGGCTACCTTCGCGAGCTTCTGACTTTGCCTCCGTTCGTCGGCAAGAAGGTCTATGTTGTCAGCTCCTATGAGGTCGCCAAGATGTACCGTTTCTCTCCGGAGACGGGGTTCCCCAACGATGTGGAGGCCGGCGTGCTAGCCGAAACTGCCTTCGGTCCACTATTCTTCGGCGGCAGCGTCGGCGATTCCGGCCACCAGAAATGGTTCTTCCAACTGGGGAGAGTCTTTTAGCAGGCTGCGTTTTGAAAGGGCGCGGCTTCAGCCGCGCCGTAAGCCCATCACAATCAATTGCGGCTTCAGCCGCTGAGGGCAAGACTCCCAACCCCGGACCTCGTCCCGTTTATAATCTTGAATTCGGCTCACCACCGTAAACCCAGCTCTACCATTTGCAGCAAGACAAGGCGAAAACGTGCTCGATTTCTTAGGCGACCTCAGACGAACTCATATGTGCGGAGCGCTTCGACTCTCCGATGCCGGCAAGAAAGTTGTGCTCATGGGATGGGTCAACCGCCGCCGCGACCTCGGCCAGATCATATTCGTCGACCTGCGCGACCGCACCGGTGTAACCCAGGTTGTCTTCAACTACGAACTGAATGCCGCTGTGCACGAGAAGGCCGAAGCCCTGCGCAACGAGTTTGTAATCGCGGCCATCGGAAAGGTTAAGCGCCGCGATGCCGATACCATCAATCCCAATATTCCAACCGGAGAAGTCGAACTGGTGGCGGAGGAGTTGCGCATTCTGAACGTATCGAAGCAGCTGCCCTTTCTGCCCTCGGATACGGCGCTGGCCAACGAAGAGATGCGCTTGAAATATCGCTATATCGACCTACGCCGCGACGCCATGCAGTTCAACATCGAACTTCGTCACAAGGTCGCTCTCGCCATCCGCGACAACCTCGCTTCGCAGGGCTTCTTCGAGATTGAAACTCCATTCATGACGCGCTCCACGCCCGAAGGCGCGCGCGATTATCTCGTCCCCAGCCGTGTCCAGCCGGGGATGTTCTACGCGCTGCCGCAATCGCCGCAACTGTTCAAACAGATCCTGATGATCTCGGGCTTCGACAAATATTTCCAGATCGTGCGCTGCTTCCGCGACGAAGATCTGCGCGCCGATCGCCAGCCTGAATTCACCCAGATCGATCTCGAAATGTCTTACCCGCAGCCGGAGCGGGTTTGGGAGGTAGTCGAGGGCTTTTTGACCGCAGCTTTCAAAGCCGCAGGGCACGAGATCAAGACGCCCTTCCCGCGCATGGATTTCGACGATGCCATCCGTCAATACGGTATCGATAAGCCCGACCTGCGCCTGCCCGCCTTCACCGACGTCGCCGATTGTTTCGCACCCGAGGAGCTTCAAGGGTTAGCCATAAACGAAGATCTTCCAGTGATTGCCATCCGCATTCCAAACGTGGGCGAGCTTTCGCGCAAGGAGCGCGACGACATCAAGCCGTTGTTTGTCGCGAAGGGCGGAGCCCGCGTCTTCGAAGACTTCAAGCGCATCGAAAACAAATTTCCCGAAGCGGGGGCAAAAGTCAGAGTAAAGGCAGGTGCCGCGGCCGACGATCTGCTGGTGCTGGTGGTGGGATCGAAGCAGTCGGGAGCAGAGGGAGACGCGCATCCGGCCAGCAAGCGCAAAGTGACACCTGCGGAGATGGCGATCTATGCCTCGGCGGGGTTGCTGCGCGTCGCGCTGGCCCAGAAATATTCCGACCGCCACAAGCTTTTTCAGAAAGGCGATTACCGTTTTCTGTGGGTTACAAACTTTCCCATGTTCGAGTGGGATGAAGGCGAGAGGCGTTGGAACGCGGCGCACCATCCCTTCACCTCGCCGCACGAGGAGGACATGGATAAGCTCGAAACCGATCCCGCCATGGTGCGAGCGCTCGCCTACGACGTGGTGCTGAACGGGACGGAGTTGGGATCGGGCTCGATCCGTATTCATCGCCAGGATGTGCAGAGCAGAATCTTTCACGCCCTCGGCATGACCGAAGAAGAAGCGCGCTCCCGTTTCGGTTTCTTCCTCGAAGCACTCGAATACGGCACGCCTCCCCACGGTGGTATCGCATTAGGCCTCGATCGCATCGTGATGATTCTCGCTGGAGCGGAAAGCTTGCGCGAAGTAATTCCCTTTCCCAAGACCGCCGCTGCCAAAGACCTGATGATGGAAGCGCCGACGCCGGTGCCGGAAGGTCAGTTGCGGGAGTTGGGGATTGCGGTGGTGAAGAAGTAGTCGCAGCGAGTGTACCCATCACACAGGACATATGATCAAGCTTGTCTATTGCATCACCAGGAAGGCCGGCCTGACAGACGAGGAGTTCTTTCATTACTGGGAAAATGTCCACGGCCCCATCGGTGCTCGAATTCCTCACCTCCGCCGTTTGGTGCAAAGCCGGCGCCTGACCATTCGCGGAGACAGATCTCAACCCGATTACGATGGCATGGCAGAACTCTGGTTTGATGACATCGAGGCTTTACTGGCGGCTCGTCAATCACCCGAATGGAAGGCCGCCACTCAGGACGAAGAGAATTTCATAGACCACAATAAAGTTGCTTACTTCGTCTCCCGGGAGCACGTCATCTTGGACGACCTGACTGGACGAGCTGGAAGTAAATAGGAAGCCGGGTGCCCCATTCATCGCGTTCTGTGCGATGAGCGGGATTGCTCTCCTCTAAGAGGGCCAGAGCGGCTCTTACCGCAAACAGTGGACTAAGCCCACCTACGTCCCTGAGTAATGTGCCGCCCACTACCACTCGAAGTATGATCTCTGTAGCACTCACGGTCTCCATGACCAAGCCGCGCTTCTTGCTTTCGGTGATCAACGATGATAACGACTTCCAGATCGAGCAAGTGACAACTGCGCGCCACGTAGCCGGCCGGGCCGGCGTGGAGCTCGAGGTCCTCTGCGCGCAGGATGACGGAATCCTGCAAAGCCAGCAACTCCTCAACAAAATCCAGTCCCCGGTCAATCTTCGTTCGAACGCCATCCTCTTCGAACCGGCCGGCTCTACTCCGCACCCTCAGGTGGCTCGCGCCGCGGCCTCTGCGGGCATTGGCTGGGCCGTCTTGAACAGCAACGCCGAGTATCTCGAAGAGCTGCGCTCCATCTATCACGTGCCCGCGTTTGTGGTTACCCCCGATCATGTGAAAATTGGCCGCATCCAGGGACGGCAACTTGCCGCTTTGCTCCCTGCGGGAGGATTGGTCCTCTACATACAGGGTCCCGCCCAGAGCCTTCCTGCCAAGCAACGCTATGATGGCCTGCTGGAAACAAAGCCGGAAAACGTGCAATTACGCGTTCTCAAGGCCCACTGGACCGAATCCAGTTCGCACAAGGCAGTCACTTCCTGGCTGCGTCTTTCTACCTCTCGCGCAACGGAATTCGCAGCCGTATGCGCCCAGGACGATTCCATGGCGCTTGACGCCCGCAAGGCGTTCGAGCAGTGCACGTCAGAGTTGCACGGATCTTGGCTGAAGATCCCGTTTCTGGGTATCGACGGCATGCCCAACACAGGTCAAGCATGGGTTCGCGGCGGCCTTCTGGCGGCCACCGTCTTCAGCCCTCCAACGGCCGGGATTGCGATTGAACTGATGGCTCGTTTCATGGAGCGCGGAATCATGCCGCCGGTTTGCACGATGACCGAGCCTACGCCCATTCCCGCCATCGAGGAACTGACTCGAAGGGCACGGGAAGCCTCGGCCTCATAAGAGTAACGGACTAGCGCTGTGCTGCCCGTCGCTGCTTCACCAGTTCCTCGATTCGATTGAGGACTTCGTCCTCGCTCATATTTGTCGAGTCGAGCATCACGGCATCTTCCGCCGCTACCAGTGGTGAAGCTGTGCGGGTGCGGTCCCGCCGGTCGCGCTCGCGAAGTTCTGCCGCGATTGCCTGCGCTGGCGCACCCTTCGCTTTCTGCTGGTCGAGCCGTCGCTGTTCGCGAACTACCGGATCGGCATCGAGAAAGATCTTTAAGTCGGCATCGGGAAACACTTTGGTCCCAATGTCACGCCCCTCCATCACCACGCCGCCGCCGATGCCCATTTCACGTTGCCGCTCGACCATCCACTCCCGCACTTTGGGATGCACCGAGATCCGCGATGCCCCTTCCGACACATCGCGCTCGCGGATGCGCGCGGAAATGTCTTTGCCGTTGAGCAGAACGCGATTCCCGCCGATGCTGCGATCAAGCGCGATGCTCGAATCCTTCGCCAACTTCAGCAGCGCATCCTCGTCATCAAATGACGTGTCCGATTCGATCGCCCGCAATGCCAGCGCGCGGTACATTGCCCCACTCTCTAGGTTCACGTAGCCGAGTTTGCGCGCCAGCCGGGACGCGATCGTGCTCTTGCCCGCTCCCGCCGGGCCGTCAATGGCAATGATAAGTTTGCGCTGGGAAGAATCGGTCATCGTAGCGTGATCGTCGTAGCGAAGAAGCATTGTACACGGAGCGCCAGAGCCCTTCACCACAGGGGTACAGAGGGTCGTATCAGGAGCGAGCAGAGAGGGCTTCGTATCAGGGCATCGCTTTAGCGATGCCGCAATTCTTCGGAACCAGTTGCCCCTTTAGGGGCAGGGCGCTCGGGCCGCGGCTTGGGGACATAGGCCTGCTTCGGAGGTGTCACCTGCAGCAGCGACTTACTCCCGACATGCACAAAGCTCAATTCGCGCGCCGATAGCAAAGCGTGGATAGCTTCCTTCACCCGCGTCCGCGGAACGAAGTTTGCCAGGAAGTTCTCGACCTCGCCTTCATCCACGGCTACCACGCAGTCGAGATATTTCGAGACCAGCGCGGAAAGCGCTTCGGGCACCGAAATCCCGACTCCTTCGCGTACCACATCGGGCGCCCAGCGCGACAATTCATCCCACACCGAGCCTTCCTCCGCCGTGTAATCGACGCGCGTGATGCGCAGTTTGGCCCACAGTTCGCCGAGCGCGCGATCGAGGCCGGCGTTCGAAACCGCTCCGCCCAGCATCTCACCCAGTTTTAATTTCGAAATCGGTCCACGGCGCCGGATGATTTCGAAGGCGTCGCAAGCCAGCGGAGAATAGGGAGACCGCGGTCCGGCAGCCGGCGGCTGCTTCGGATTGCGCTCACCCACCAGCGAATAGAAATAAGGAAACACCGAAGCCGCCAGCAGAAAGGCGTTGTTCTCGTCAATCAGCAAAGCTTCGTAGGCTGCCCGATCGCGCAGCGCGCGCACCATCAGTTCCGTAGCTTCTTGCGCCCGCGGATCGGCATAGGCGTGCTGGCGCGTCGGCAGCTTGTCGTCGGCTCCCACCCAGGCTCCCACGAAAGTCGGCAGCAGCAATGCAGGCCGCATCGGATACATCAGGCAAAATCCGACCGACTCGAGGAAGGCGCGCGCCTCATCCAGAGTACGCACCGGCTGCCCGTCGAGCCGCCACTTGTGCGCGCGAGCCTGCAGCAGTTCCGCGTCGGTCATGATTTCGATTAGAACACAAGCTAGCTCTCAGCTGTCAGCTGTCAGCTCTCAGCAGAGTTCGCACGCCACCACGAGCAGTCAATAGCGCCAATTGGGCAACCGACAAAACCCAACGCTCGATGTCGGCAGGATTTTACTAAGAGCTGAGAGCTGACAGCTGAGAGCTAGATTCTCTTGAACGCCTTCTGAATATCCTGCATGGAATAGCGCAGCACCACCGGCCGGCCGTGCGGGCAAGTCATCGGATGATCGGTTTTCGCCAGTTCCGCCAGCAGCCACTCCATTTTGTTTTGTTCGAGTGCCATGTTGACCTTGATTGCGGCGTGGCACGCAATCGAGGCCGCTATGCGCGTCCGCACCGCTTCCAGGTTGATGGCCTGATCTTCGCGCGTGAGTTGCTCGAAGATTTCGTTCAGCATGTGTTCGATCCGCGCCGCGTCCACACCCGCAGGTGCCATCTTTACGGCCACGCTGCGTGTGCCGAAAGGTTCTGCTTCAAAACCATTGTGCGCAAGTTCCTCGGCAATATCGCTGAAGATGGCTTGCTGGGCCGGAGTCAGTTCGATGACCAGGGGCATGAGCAAACGCTGGCTCTCCACTTGTTGGGCCGAACGTTGTCGCAGAACTCGCTCGAACAGCACGCGCTCGTGGGCCACATGTTGATCAATGATCCAGAGGCCGTCTTCGTTGACCGCAAGAATGAATGAATTTCGAATCTGGCCTAAGGGTCGCAGGGTTCGCAACGACTCAAGAGTCGGCGCGGCTTGCGGCTCCTGCGCGATAGGTGGAGCGCAGCCGTGATCGGGAACGGGCTGATCAGCAATCCTCTGCTGAGCAAAGGCTGTCTCCGGCTCGCGCGCCAGCGATGCCGCCGCGTTGGCCTCGACCGCAATTCCTCCCTCAAATTCCAGGTGCGCTGTCATTGCGGGAACAGACGGAGCCTGCAGAGCGAAGCCGCCCGCCACTGCCGGTTCATACAAATCGCGCCACGATGCGCGCTGTAAACCGTCGCTGCCTGCGCCCTGGGAATGCAAAAGGCTGGTCAGGCCGGTACCCGCGGTTGGCTGCGCGCGAATTTCCGTCAGGAACTGCGGCACCGGCCGCGCCTTCATCAGCGCCGCCCGCACTGACTCGCGCACGAAATCGTGAATTACCGTTTGCTGCCGGAAACGCACTTCCGTCTTCGACGGGTGCACATTCACGTCGACTTCGGCGGTAGGCATTTCGATAAAGAGCAGAACGACCGGAAAAACGGTTGGCGGCAAAATATTGCGATAGGCCTCGGTGATCGCGTGTTGAATAAGACGGTCGCGAATCAGCCGTCCGTTCACGAAAATGAAAATCGAATTGCGATTGAGCTTCTGAATTTCTGGCTTGGAGACAAAACCATGCAGCCGCACCTCGCCAAACTCGTGTGGCGCGGACATTCCTGTCCGCGTGTCGGCATCATCCGCACCCGTTGCGGGATCACTCGGTCCGCTTGCAGCAGCCTCGCGTCCAGCCGTCTCTGCGGCCCGTCGCCAAGGCGGAGGCTGCGGCAGCCCGATACGCTCCAGTGGTTGCGCCGCCGCCAGCGGAATCAACTGGTCGAGGGTCTCGCGTCCAAAAACCTGGTACACGCGCTCGCGATAACCGGCCACTGGCGGGGCCACCAGCAATGCATTCGTCGCCGAGTGCAACTCGAAATGCTTCTCCGGATGCGCCAGCGCATAGTGGGTGACAAGCGATGCGATATGGGAGAGTTCGGTCGATTCCGATCTTAGAAATTTCTTGCGCGCGGGTGTATTAAAAAAAAGATCGCGAATCGTAATCGAAGTCCCAAGCGGCAGCCCCGCCTCTTCCACGCGAATAATCTTGCCGCCGTTAATTTCGAGCACCGTTCCAGCCGCTTCTTCTTCCGCGCGCGTTTCCAGATGGAGCCGTGAAACTGAGGCAATCGAGGGCAGCGCCTCGCCGCGAAATCCAAGGGTCGAAATGCTCAGCAGGTCTTCCGTGTTCTTGATTTTCGAGGTGGCGTGGCGTTCGAAGGCGAGCATGGCATCGTCGCGCACCATGCCGCAGCCGTTGTCGGTGATCTGGATCAGTTTCTTTCCGCCTGCCTCGACCTGAATGCGAATGCGGGTGGAACCGGCGTCCAGCGCGTTCTCCAGCAACTCCTTCACCACCGACGCGGGACGCTCGACCACCTCGCCGGCAGCGATCTGGTTGGCAACTCTTTCGGGAAGGACGTGAATCTTGCCCATGGGATCAGTGGTCAGTGTGACAGATTCTTGGGCGTAGCGTAAAGACAAGGTGAGCTCAAAGAGATCAACGCGCGCGACCAACCTGTCGTATAGTCTTCCCGGGAGTGCTGACATGAAACATGCAATTTTGGGAGCAGGAGCCATTGGCGGCCTGGTCGGCACGGTGCTGTCATCGCTTGGCGAAGACGTCACCGTAGTGGTTCGACCGGAGAAGTTGTCGAGTTACCCCGCGAACCTGACGCTGGAGCGACCGTCGGGCTCACTTACGGCGCCTGCGAAAGCGATTGCCTCACTGACGGAAGCGGTCGACGTCCTGTGGATCGCAACCAAAACTTATCAACTGCAAGCCGCACTCGAAGCGGCGCAAGTATCGCCCGGCTGCGTGGTTCCCCTGCTGAATGGAGTCGACCACGTCGCGGTGCTGCGCGAGCGCTTTGGGCGCGAGCGCGTGGTTCCAGGCACGATCGCGGTGGAAGCGGAGAAGATTGCTCCGGGACGATTCATCCAGCGCTCCCCGTTCGTTCTCCTCAACCTAGCCTCCAGCGGAAAGCCTCTCTTGGGAGCCATCATTGGGCAGTTGGGCAATCACGGATTCAATTGCCAGTTCATCCCGAACGAGCAGACTCTGCTCTGGTGGAAGCTTAGTTTCCTGGCGCCGTTTGCTCTGACGACGTCGGCATCCGGGATGAATCTTGGCGAGATTCTGGCCAACGCCGATTGGAAAGCGAAATTACATTCTGCGATTGCCGAGACCTGTGCCGTAGGGAACGCTAGTGGCGCGGAGCTTGACGCGGCACGGGTCCGGGCGGGTTTTGACAGCGCGCCTCCGGCTATGCGCAGCTCGATGCAAAAAGATCTTGCCGCTGGACGGAAGCTGGAGTTGGAGGACATCGGCGGTCCCATAATGCGCGGCGGGGAGCGTTACAGCATCGATGTCTCTACCACGGGGAAGCTGATGGCGGCGATTCGCGCGAAGGCTGCTGCCTGATCATGCCTCACGCATACGAACCTACGATTTCGTGGGACTCTCGCGGAGTAGTTGGCCTTTGATCTTGGCCGGGAGACGCGAACTGGCGAGTAGTTCTTGCAGCCACGGGGCGGGAATTTCTTGGCTGAATTCCAGGGCGCGGGCGAGAGAGAGATGCTCGGTTCGCAGCAGGGCGGCACGGATTTCTCTGCGGCAGGACCACTTCGTGTGCCGCGCGACCGCATGCACCAGGGCGGGGCTGGCGTCGGGACGGAGCACCGAGTTAATGACGAGGGCTTCGGTGAGGCGCGGATTGTCGAGCGCCGCCTGCATGACTCGGGTTTTGCGAGCTACGGTTTTGGCATCGATGATCTTGCTGCCGATGACTTCCCCTTCGAGCAGGAGCGCGGCGGCTACTCTGCCGGAAGCCCGACGGGCCAGCGCTAGACGCTCGCCGATGGTGACAGATTCCAGGCGCGAGATAAGGACATCGTCGACGGCAACTTTTACGTCAGCGGGAACACTGGGCGAGAGCGCAACTTTCATCAGATCGAATGTGTAGAGCTGGCGCGCCAGCGGCACGGAAACATGACGCGGCGTGTGCGGGTGGCTGGCCAGCGCGATTTTCGCTTTGCGGCCCTTAAGTGCGTTGGCATTCTTGGCGAGTAACTCGATGACTTCAGGCGGCAAGTCTGCGCGCTTGAGGAGGGCTAGGGCCAAGTCCTCGGTCAGAGCGGGATCGGCGGCGGTGCGGAGCAGTTCGTCGGACGCGAGCGTGGCCCGCATTGGCGCTCCGTCGGATGGTGGCGCGGTTTCGCCTTTGGGCATCTTTAGGTCTTCGGACATTCCTTCGTTCGACATTTCGGGTCAGCCTGTGTGAGACGGTGACAAACTCCATCTCTACCTTCGTCTTGCTCTGGCCAGCGCGCCTTCGACCGGATCGGCTAACTCTTGGCGGACGTCGATGCCGGGAAAACTCGTCTGCAAGGTATTGTAGAAAACCTGGCGCACATCAGCAGACTGACGAAAGACACTGCCCGTCATGGCTACAGGGAGCAGGTCCGTTGCCGCCTTTTCCATTGAAGGACGATGCCTAAGGCGGCGGACAACGGCGGTCGCGAGTTTAGCCAACTTGGCTCCGGCGTCAGCCAGAAGCTCGCGGGCAATGGGGTCGCCTTCGCCGGCGGCGTGAATGACGATGGGAAACAGGTGCGGGAAGTCGGGCGGCGGCGTGGAGTTGGCTTGCTGCACCAGTTCGTCGATCGTGGCCAGTTTCCAGGCGTGGAGGACCATGGCGGCGAGCGCGGGTTCAAGTCCTTGATCGCGCGCCTGAAGAATTGCGGAGATGGCGTGACGGCCGATCCAGTGCCCGGAGCCTTCATCGGAGATGGCAAATCCCCAGCCTCCGGCACGTGCAATCCGGCCGGCAGCATCGCGTCCGTAAACCATGGAGCCGGTGCCGGCAATCGCGATCACGCCAGGGCCTGAGCCAAAAGCAGCTTCGAGGGCGATTACGTTGTCCCCGACAACCTCGATGTCGGTGAGAGGGATCTGCGGCGTTTGATCGCTGAGAATACCGCGAATCTTCGCGGCGATCTCGGGTATGGAAGCGCCGGCAACGCCGGTACAAATGGCCCGGATCTGGTCGGGAGCAATCCCGGCAGTCGCACACACCTGGTGGATAACGCTGTGCAGAGCTTCTCTTGCCTGCGTCTCGCCCAGGCGAATCATGTTGCTGCCGCCAGTCATTGCCTCAGCGAGCACCATCGTTTCGTCGCCGACGACAGCGCGCGTCTTAGTGCCGCCGCCGTCGATTCCGAGATAGTAGGCCATGGCATTACTTCTAACACAGGTTTGTCCTAAATTAGTTCTGCGGCGGATCCGGGCCACGAACATGCCTGTACAATTCGGCCAACGTGTTGCTGGCGGCTTTAGACGCCGCTAGCCGCGTCTCTACCTGAAATCGGAAAGGGATCGCTTGGGATTGAATCGGATCGATTTGCTGATAATTGCGGCGTACCTCGCAGGGATCACGCTATTCGGGCTGCGGTTTCGCAAGCGGCAGCGGACCATGCGAAACTACTTTCTCGCCGACCGCAACATTCCGTGGTGGGCGATTTCGCTGTCGATTGTGGCAGCCGAGACCAGCACCCTGACCATCATCAGTATTCCCGGTCTCGCTTACGATTCGAATCTTACTTTTCTGCAAGTGGTGATGGGATACGTGATCGGGCGCGTCATCATTAGTTTTGTGCTGCTGCCCCAGTATTTTCGCGGCGAACTCTATACGGCGTATCAGCTGATTGAGCGGCGTTTTGGTTCGGAGCTGCGCACGGTGACGGCGGGCCTGTTTCTGTTGACTAGGGCAGCGGCGGAGGGAGTTCGGGTGTATGCCGTGTCCATCGTGGTATCGATCGCGCTGGGCACGGGCGAGATCGCGTCGATTGCGATCATCACGCTGCTGACTTTGATTTATACCTTTGAAGGCGGCTTGTCCGCAGTGATCTGGACCGATGTCGTGCAGACCTTTATTTATGTGGGCGGGACGCTGGTGGGGCTGGTTACGATTCTGCACCTCGTGCCGGGTGGATGGGGATCGGTGCAAGCGATCGCGGCGGGCCTGCACAAGTTCCAGGTGTTCGACCTTCATTTTTTCGATTCTGCGATCTCGCACTGGCCACATCTGAATTTTGTAAAACCTTACACGCTTTGGGCGGGAATCATCGGCGGCACGTTCTTGACGACGGCCAGCCATGGCACCGACCAGCTTATCGTGCAGAGACTGCTCGCGGCGCGAAATCAGCGGCAGTCGGTGCTGGCGTTGCTGTCGAGCGGCTTGGCGGTTCTTTTCCAGTTTGCGCTGTTTCTTCTTGTAGGCGTGATGCTGTTTGCCTACTACCGGGTTCCATCGTCCGTATTCGGACGGGCGGACAGAATCTATCCGACGTTTATCGTGAGCCGGATGCCGCACGGCATTTCAGGGCTGTTGATCGCCGCCATCCTCGCAGCGGCGATGTCGAACCTGAGTGCAGCGCTGAACTCGTTGTCCTCGAGTTCGATTATGGATTTCTATGTTCGCTTTAGGCCGGCGGTCAGCGAAGCGCAGCGGATGCGCCTGGCGCGACTGGCCACGCTCGGATGGGCGCTGGCTCTGTTCGGGCTGGCGGTGCTGGCGCTGCATTGGGGAGGGCGCGTGGTGGAAGTCGGGTTGCAAATCGCGTCGGTTGCTTATGGGGCGCTGCTCGGAGTGTTCTTGCTGGGAGTGCTAACCAAGCGCGCGAATCAGCGCGGGGCAGTAGTGGGCATGCTTTGCGGATTGGCGATGGAACTGTATTTATGGATCGGGTCGCAGGTAGCTTTCACCTGGTGGGTCGCAATCGGAACGTGCGTGACGTTTGCGGTGGGATACACGGCGAGCGTCTTGCTGAGTAATGAATCCAAAGCTTGAACCGCAGAGATCGCGGAGGACGCTGAGAAACTGCGGTTAGAATCGTTACTTTCGAGCGGCTGGTAGAAATATGGACATGGGAACACCGGACAATCCTTCCCGTCCCGAACTGGCGCGCGATTTGGGGCTGTCACACGCCGGCGCCATTGTCGTTGGCACAATCATCGGCAGCGGAATTTTTCTGGTTCCCTCCGAAATGATGCAGGCAGTGGGGTCGGCGCGACTCGTATATCTCGCATGGATGGTCGGGGGGCTGCTCTCTTTTTTCGGCGCGCTTACCTATGCCGAACTGGGCGCCATGAAGCCGCAGGCGGGCGGCGAATATGTGTATGTGCGCGACGCCTACGGGCCGCTGGTGGCATTCCTCTATTCATGGACATGGTTTCTGATCGCCAAGCCGGCCTCGATTGCCACCGTCACCACAGGCCTGGTGCGGATCCTGGAAACTTTCCCGGTTTTCTCTTTTTTCTCTCATGCCTGGCTTTCCCGTCCATTCACCATCACCTATGGCCAACTGGTGGCGATCGCAGCTGCGGTTCTGGTCTCCGGACTGAACTACATCGGAGTGCGGCGCGCCGGAGAATTTCAGTTTCTGTTTACCCTGCTGAAGGTTGCCATCATTCTCGGAATTGTGGCGGTGGGCTTCTCCTACAGCGGAGGGACTTGGGCAAATTTCGCGACCGAGTTTACGGGAGCGAAAGGCGGCGTGGCTGGATTTTTCGCAGCGCTGGTGGCTGCGCTTTGGGCTTATGACGGCTGGAATGATCTCAACATGGTAGCGGGCGAGATACGGAATCCGCAACGCAACATTCCGCTGGCGCTGATTTGGGGCGTGGCAACGGTCGGTGCGCTCTACGTTCTGGTGAATGCGGCCGTACAGTATGTGCTGCCGGCGGCGGCAATCGCGGGCTCGCAGAGTCCTGCGTCGGACGCGGTGGCGCTCGTGCTGGGGCATGCGGGAGCCAGCCTGGTGTCGGCGGGCATGGCGATCTCCATGCTGGTCACTTTGAATGGCACCATCATGAGCGGCGCCCGCGTGCCCTTTGCGACGGCGCGCGACGGATATTTTTTCAAGGCGATTGCCGAAGTTCATCCCCGTTTTCGCACGCCGTCGGTGTCGATTGTGGTGCAGTGCGGGCTGGCCGTCGTTCTACTGCTGCTGGGAGGCAGTTTCCGGCAATTTTTTTCGCTGGCGATTTTCGCCGAGTGGATGTTCTACATGATCGCGGGCAGCACCGTGTTCGTTTTCCGCCGGCGGGAACCGGACGCCGACCGCCCCTATCGCGTCTGGGGATATCCGGTGGTTCCGGCGTTGTTTGTGCTGGCGTCGGCGGCCCTTCTCTACTACACGTTTAGCGACAATCTGAAGAGTTCGGCCGCCGGCTGCCTGGCCATCCTAGCGGGCGTTCCGGTGTTCTATTTCTTTGCGCGGCGCCGGGCAGTAACACCGAAGTAAGGCACCTAAAGTAATCCCCTGGAAAATTGCGGCCAACATCTGGCGTGTTACCAAAGGACACGCGCAAGGGACACGTTTACCCCCTGTCCAATCTCCCCTAATGTGAAGACTCCAACACCCGAGCGCCTTCTCCCCGGCTTCGGGTTCACTTTTGGAGTCATTGGATGCCTAGGTACGATCGCGGTTTTCAACTCGGCTTGCTGCCTGAAAGAAAGTGGAACTGGCGGACGTTTGCAGCGAGCTATGGGATTCTGGTGTGCCTGATCCTGCTCATGATTGTCATCGGGATCATGACCTCCGATACGCTAATCCCGATCGTGAGTTATCACGTCACGGAAATCGTCCCGCTGCCCGCGCTGCGGCCGGAGCCACCGCCCCCGCCGAAACCGCTGCCGGTGCATGCCAAGTTGCTGCCTCCGGAGCCGGTGTTTCAGACGCCGAAACTGATTGTCCCGCGCGAAATGCGCGCGCCCAAGCCGCAGCCGCAGGAAATTGAGCCGCCCAAGGTGGCGCTCAATAACTTCGCCCCCGCGGTGCTAAAGCAGACCAGCGGAGCCCGTCCGGTGCTGATTCATACCGGGGACTTCCAGGGAAGTTCTGCGATACCGACCGTGAATGCTCCGATCGAGAAAGTGCAGACCGGCGGGTTCGGCGATCCGAATGGGTTGAAGCCGAGTGACAAAGGAAAGCCCAACGGCAAGCTGATCGCAGCCGTGGCGGGCGGGTTCGACATGCCGGTGGGACCGGGACAAGGGAACGGTTCGGGCGGCGCCAAAGGTATTAAAGGAACCGTGGCCAGCGCCGATTTTGGTAATGGGGTTGCCACTGGAGGACAAGGCGACGGGCGCAGAAGCGGCCGCGGCAATGTGCAGACCTCAGGCTTTGGCGCCCAGGAAATCGCGCAGAATACGCCCCACATCCAGCGCGTGGATAGTGGTCCACCGGCGACATCGGTCGAGATCACATACAAGCCCAACCCGGTTTATACCGACGAAGCAAGAAGTCTGAAACTGGAAGGCGAAGTTCTGCTCGAAGTGGCGTTCCTGGCAAACGGGCAGTTGCACGTGAATCGCGTGATCCGCGGCCTGGGCCATGGACTGGATGAAGCGGCCATTGCCGCCGCCAACAAGATACGCTTCAAGCCGGCCATGCAAAACGGGCAGGCAATAGATTCGACAGCAATTGTGCACGTGGTTTTTCAACTGGCGTACTGAGTACTTTGGAGATGAGAGTCATGCAAACTATGAAGTGGATGGTATTGGCACTGCTGGCGGTAACGACAATGGCAGTAGCCCAGCAGCCGGCGTCCGCGCCGCAGAACCAACAGACGGTCTCGACAGCGCAACCGGGACAAGCGCAGCCCGCCCCGGCTCCAGCCAATCTGGCGCCGCCGACCACGATGGATCAGGTAGTTGACCGGGTAGTGCTGCGCGAGAAAGACCTGATCAAGTTTCTGTCGCCGCGCACTCCCATCGTGGAGACCTATCTCCAGAACCTGACCCAGGATCCGCAACTGGGGCCGATTCCGCAGGACGATCATTACTTCCTGGGACGCATGGACTTGAGCGACTCGATCGACCGCAGCGACTACCTTTCTGATAAGGGTAAAGATGAGGGCATGGAGAAGCATCTTCTGGGCGGGATCACGAAGAAGTTCAAGTTCCAGTACCAGCCGCTCGGCTTTTCCTGGATGATCTTCGCCGACCGCAACGACTTTGATCGTCAGCACTACGATTTTCACTATGCGCGCCGCGAGTTCCTGGGCGACGTGCGCTGCCTGGTGTTCGACCTGACACCGAAAAAAGATGCTGGACGCGGGCGTTTTCTCGGCCGCATCTGGGTTGAGGATCAGGACTTCAACATCGTGCGGCTGAACGGCACTTATGCGCATCCTTCGCGCAACACTTATTACTTCCACATGGACAGCTGGCGGCTGAATCTGATTCCGGGCTATTGGGTGCCGGCTTACATCTACAGCGAGGAAGGCGACTTCACGGCGGGAGCCAAGAACAAGATCGCGTTCAAAGCGCAGACCCGCATGTGGGGATATAACCTGAAGACCTCAACGGCGAACGATGAACTTACCAACATCCGCGTGGACAGCGTAAAGGATGACACGCCGACCGCACAGGATGCTTCGCCGCTGGCGGCCGAGCGCGAATGGCAACAGCAGGCGGAAGACAACGTCCTCGAACGGCTGGAACGCGCCGGACTGTTGGCGCCGGAAGGCGACGTGGACAAGATTCTGCAAACCGTGGTCAACAATCTGGAGATCACCAACAACATCGAATTGCCGCGGCCGGTCCGCACACGCGTGCTGACCACATCTCCGCTGGAAACTTTCAGCGTCGGAAATACGATTGTCGTGAGCCGAGGGCTGATCGACGTGCTTCCCGATGAAGGCAGCTTGGCCATGGTGCTTGCGCACGAACTGGCGCACATTGTTCTGGGACACAACCTGGGCAGCCAGTATGCGTTCAACGACCGCATGCTGTTTTCGGACGAGGGGACCTACCAGAACCTCGGATTCAAACACATCCCCGAAGAGGAAACGGCAGCCGACAAGAAAGCCATCGAAATGCTGAAGGGCTCGCCCTACGCGCAGAAACTCGAAACTGCCGGACTCTTCATCAAGGCTCTGCAGGCGCGCGCTCCTCAATTGAGCGCTCTGCTGCAAGCCCACCTCGGCAACAATATCGCCGAGAACGGTACCGTAACCCGTATGGCGCAGTTGGGCCAGCCGGCTCCGGCGCTCGATTGGAACAAGCTGGACCAGATCGCCGCCTTGCCTCTCGGTGGCCGGGTTAAGCTCAACCCCTGGGATGACAAAGTGGAAATCGTGAAAGCGCAGCCAGTAGCGATCACTTCAGCGCGCGACAAAATGCCGTTCGAAGTGACGCCGTTCTACCCGCGGCTTTCGCGGTACGGCACAACGAACGCGCCTGCACCCACAACCGCGGCAGCGCCCACAACGACAGCAACCACCGCCACCGCCGAGGCTACCCCCGCTCCAACCAACTGAGCCGGGTTCCAAGTTGATAGAAGCGCGGGCCGGGACCGGAAGAAATTCCGGGCTCCCGGCCTGTGTCTATTGGGGTCTGATAGCCAAGACTTGACCTTGCACACCACGCTGTCGGATGGGGTCGCTACCGTCAGACCGTAGCAGGGTCTTTGAGCGTAATAGCTGACGGGCGAACAAACGGGTGGAGTCGAGAACAGGCGCAGTGGCTTTAGTCTCCCGGTGGCTGTTGACGAGGCTTTCGCAGCGTCGCCTCAATCCGGTTTGGCATGGCTCTGT
>Ga0326728_10004825_pt1 | contig 39136 bp, 45 predicted proteins | sample MB3enrmetagenome_FD_207602 | JGI IMG/M metagenome (GOLD analysis project Ga0326728, IMG submission 207602) | Lab enriched peat soil microbial communities from McLean, Ithaca, NY, United States - MB31MN | ecosystem: Environmental > Terrestrial > Soil > Wetlands > Peat | place: USA: New York... | reverse complement strand
GAGAGGGTGGCGCAGACCGACGAGCTGTGGCAGCAGACCTATCCTAGAGACGCCACACCGTACCAATGGCTGGGAGCCATTTCCGCCACCCTGGGAAACTATGAAAAGGCATTGGAGGAGTGGCGAGCGGCGCAGCGCCTCGAGCCAAATAATGGGATCAACTATTATCTCCTCAGCATGGCCTACATGAGCCGCAACCGGCTGGATGAGGCGGAGGCCGTGTTCAGGCAGGCGGAGGAGCGCAAGCTGGAGAGGGAGGAGTTGCTCCAGAGCCGCTACTATTTGGCTTTTCTGAAGGGCAACACAGCGCAGATGGCGCAGTTGGCCTCAGCCGCCATGGGAAAGCCGGGCTCGGAAGACCTGTTGCTGGCCATGCAAGCGGACACGGAGGGCTGGTACGGCAAGCTGAAGAACGCTTACGAACTGACCAGGCGGGCTATGGATTCCGCCCAGCACAACGACGCCAAAGAAACGGCTGCAGGATATGAAGCAGAGGCAGCGTTGCGCGACGTGGAATCGGGAGATCGGGAGCAGGCGCGTGCCGAGGCCAATGCGGCGTTAAAGCTGGCTCCAAATCGCGATGTGCAAGTGATGGCGGCGCTGGCCCTGGCGCGGGCAGGCGATACGGTAGCGGCGGAGAAGCTGGCGGCCGAACTCGACAAGACCTTCCCGCTGGACACGCTGGTCCAGAGGTATTGGCTCCCCGCGATCCGGGCGTCTGTTGCCCTGGAAGACAAAGACCCGAACCGGGCCGTCGAATTATTGAAGGTGGCGAGCACGACCGAACTCGGCGAACCTACGGCCGACCTCACTGTTTTCCTGTGCCCAGTTTATGTGCGCGGGGAAGCTTATCTCATGCTCCACGACGGAAAAAGTGCAACAGCGGAGTTCCAGAAGTTCATTGACTACCGAGGAGTGCTGATGAACTTCCCGTGGGGCGCGCTGGCCCGCCTCGGCCTGGCACGTGCTTACGCTATGCAGGGCGACACGGCCAAAGCCAAGAGTGCCTATCAGGATTTCCTCACGCTCTGGAAGGACGCCGACCCGGATGTTCCTATCCTGAAGCAAGCCAAGGCAGAGTACGCGAAGCTGCAATAAATTCAACTAAAGAGGCTGCGGAAAAAGGCCGAACAGAGAGGGAAAGTGGCAAGGCGGAAGGGAGCAGGGGCTAAAGCCCTGCTCATTTTGCGACACTTACGGCCCGGGACCCAGGGGGTACCCCGCCGTGCCCTTGTTACAAAACCTCCTTCGATTGAGCTTTTCAGCCGCCTGTAAAGTCGTGCCCTTTCAAAGCAGTGCCGAATTTGCCGCGCCTATTCGACCGCGCTCGGGCAGGCTTGAAGCCGCGCCCTTTCAAGGCCGATGCCGGGTTGTGGCGGCGGCACGCTCCGCGGACCGAGAGCGGAACCAGAGTAAGTGTGCCCTTGCGTTCAGTCGTGAAAGGTGGCTTTTTCTTGGGAAAAAAGCCACTCAGCGACGTGCTTTCGCGGTATATCTACTCTGGTTCCGCTGTAGGAGCCTTCTCTATACTCACTTCGAGGGGATTTTCCTTGTTCGCTTCGCTGCGGTATATCTGGAATGCGACGCGCGGCCACAGGCTGGCTCCGTGGCGGAGCGAGTACCTGCGCTGGCGCGTGGAGACCTATTCGGGGCAGCGCGCTGAGACGCTGACTGCCAGTGGCATGCTTCGTTTTGTTTGGTCGATGCGCGTCGAGCTATTGCGCTTTCTTGCGTGGGCAGGCCAACTGAAGCACGAGGCACATAAGGCGGGAAATAGGGACTAAGGGACTGAGGGAGTAGAAAACAGAGGCAGAGATCGTTTTCCGTCAATTGGGTAACGCTTGCATGAGATTCAGTCTTTCACGTCTTCTTTTCGGTATTGCTTGCCTATTTTTTCTGGCCGCGGCGGCAGCGGCGTCGATTGAGGCGCAGCGCCTGCCTCCGGCTGAGCCTCCCAAGCCGATGCCCGCTGCGCAAACCGAAGCCCCGAGTCTGCGGGTGACGACTACTGAAGTGCTGGTGCCGACGCTGGTGGAGAAACGCGGCGGCGGCATTCTTTACGGCCTGAAGCCAGATGACTTTGTTCTCGAAGACAACGGCGTGGCGCAGAAGATTCGTGTGCAGGAGGAAATGGACACGGCGCCGGTGGCGCTGGTGGTGGCCGTGGAACTGGGCGGGGTGAGCGTGCTGGAATTTGACAAGCTAGCCAAGATGGGGCCGTTGCTCGATGTGTTTCTATCGGACCCGCGCAGCCAGGTGGCGCTGGTGGGATTCGATTCCGTACCGCACTTGATTGAGGACTACACGCACTCCGGCGACCGGGTGAACGCGGAGTTGCAGCACCTTCAACCAGGCGACGGCGGCGCAGCCATTCTGGACACCGTGAATTACGGCGTGACGCTGTTGGAGACGCAGCCCAAGGAGTTTCGCCGCGTTCTGCTGCTGATCAGCGAGGAGCGCGACCATGGCAGCAAACACACCAAGACGGTGGAACTGATTCGCAAGATCGGCGAGTCGGATGTGCTGGTGCTGAGTGTGTCGTTTTCGCCTGCTCTGGCGGAGTTGGGACATGATGTGAAGGACTCCGAGCCCGACCAGGCCACGATGAACATGGTTTCGGCGCTGGTGATGGCGGTGAAGGCATTCAAGAGAAATGTGGCCAAAGAAGTAGCGGAGATGAGCGGCGGCGAGTACACAACGTTTATTGGCGACAAGCGGTTCGAGGCGCGTGTGCTGGGCGCGGCGAGAGACGCGCGCAACCGCTATCTGATTACCTTCAGCCCGTCGGATCCGACTCCGGGGTTGCATACGATTCGCGTGCGGACGGCGCAGGACTACGGCGCGCGGATTGTGGCAAGGGCGAACTACTGGTCGACAGGCCCCTGATACGGCTTACCACTTGCTGGAGGCGGGGAGGTGATAGACGATGCCGAAGCTGGGGCCGACCGTGTCGAGGCCGGGATCAGCGTTGGTGTAGGCGTTGGAAACGTGCTGGTAGGCGAGGCCGAGGCGCAGATCGGTGGTCTGAGTGAGTTTGGCCTGAAAGCCAAGTGCCGAATTCACGGTAAAGTTCTCATACGAGGCATTCGTCGCAAACGCCTTGTGGGTAAAGACGGCCTCGCCTAACTTGACCGTCCAGAGTGGCCGGAAGGCTTTGCCATCGCGCCACATCCAGCGAAAACCTAACGGCGAAATCGCGATTCCGGGATTGGTCTTGCGACCGGGACCTACGGCATCTCCCCAGTAGTCGGTGTGGGTGGGCTGGCGAACGAGGTCGATCGGCAACACTTCGAAGACATACGTAAGCCGGGCATGCGCAAGTCTGGCCGGGCCATCCCAGAAGCGGCCGATGCGAGTGTGGTAGGTGCCTAAGCTATGCCGGTCGTACTCGACGCCTCCGTAGTAAATCATGGACGATAACTCGCCACCGGCAAATTTGAAAACCATGTTGGAGATGTATCCCTCAAAGAAGAGCTCGCTCGATTCGGGCTTTGGGACCTGGACCATTGGGCTCCGGGCGAGCAAGAATTTTTGTGCGCTCGTTCCGAGCGCACAAAAATTCAGCAGCAAGCCAAAGCCAAGCACGCTCGATGAGCAGCGGCGGGAACGCAGGATACAAGAGAAGACGCGGATTGGGGAAAGCATCCGGGGCAGCCCTTTCTGTTGTGCTTATTCAGTTTTCCGGGTGGGGAACAGCGCATGACCCGCTGTTATTGTACTGGTGATGTTTTGGGATTGACAACAGTTTTTGTGCGTAGCTTTTGCGCAACACGGCCGGAGGTTTCATTCACGCCAGGTTCATGGTAGTCTTTCAATAGACACTGAAGAGTGGACCTGAGAGAAAAAGAGGAGTAATTCACGCCGTGCTGGCGACTCAAAAGAAGACAGACCTGATCGAACGCTTCCGCACCCACGAGACGGACACCGGATCGCCGGAGGTCCAGATCGCGATTCTGAGCGAGCGGATAAGCGACCTGACCGAGCACTTCAAAACCCACAAGAAAGATCACGCTTCCCGGCGCGGGTTGTTGATGCTGGTCAGCAAGCGCCGCCGCTTGCTGGATTACCTGAAGACGCACGATACGGATCGCTATCGCGACGTGATCGGCAAACTCGGTATCCGCAAATAGTCAGAAAGCAAACTTTGAACCGGAAGCACCCAGACCGGACGTTGGTCCCGGTCCCCATCCGACAAGGAACACCGGACCAAAGCGGACCAAGGCGTAACTGGCGGCCTACAACGGCTGCCGGGGCCTGCGCACAGGTATCGGCTGAGCGCGCTTCCTTGCGCTTTTTCCGCACAAGTTTCCCAAGCGAACAAAATGAAACGAGGACATTATGTCTACTAAGCATGAAGTAGCCGTCGAGCTTACCGGCGGCAAACGGCTGGTCTTTGAGACCGGCCGCATGGCCAAGCAGGCCTCTGGCGCCGTACTGGTGACCACCGGCGAAACCGTTGTTCTGGCAACCGCAGTGGCCTCTCCCGACCCCAGGGAAGGCATCGATTTCTTTCCGCTCACGGTGGATTACCGCGAGTACACTTACGCCGGCGGACGCATTCCGGGCGGATTTATCAAGCGCGAGGGCCGGCCCAGCGAAAAGGAAATTCTCACCTGCCGGCAAATCGACCGTCCCCTTCGTCCGCTCTTTCCCGACGGATTCCGCAACGAAACCCAGTTGATTGCGCTGGTATTTTCCGCCGACAAGGAAAACGACCCCGACGTAATCGGCATCAACGCCGCCGCCGCGGCTCTGGCGCTCTCCGATATTCCTTTTGGCGCGACGGTAGGCGCGGTGCGTGTGGGACGCGTGAACGGCGAGTTTGTGGTGAATCCCACTTACACGGAGCGCGCGGCGACGACAGTAAACATTATGGTTGTGGGCCACAAGGACGGCATCGTGATGATCGAGTCGGGCGCCAAAGAGGAGACCGAAGAGGTGATCCTGGGCGCGATCGAGTTTGCTCATGGCGAGATCAAAAAGATTGTGGCTGCGATTGAAGAACTGGTCGCCAAGGCTGGCAAACCGAAGCGGGCCTTTACGCCACCGGAGTTCGACGAAGCCTATTATGCAGAGCTCAAGGCAAAGGTCGGCGACCGGCTGAGCGATGCGCTGGACACGAAGACCCACGGCAAGACGGAGAGCTACGCGCTGATCAAGCAGATCAAGGACGAGTTGGCCGCTGGACTTCCTGCAGACGAACCGGAAGCGAAAAAGAAGCTGGCGCATTATTATGAGCACCTGCGCGAGCGCCTCTTCCGCGAACAGGTGACCAAGGAGCGCATCCGGCCGGATCGCCGTGCGTTCGACGAGATTCGGCCCATCACGATTGAGACCAGCGTGCTGCCGCGGACGCACGGCTCGGCGCTGTTTACACGCGGAGAGACGCAGGCTCTGGTGACGGCCACGTTGGGAACCAGCGATGACGGCCAGCGTTTAGAGAGCTATGAAGGAGAGCAGAGGAAGAATTTCATGCTCCACTACAATTTTCCGCCGTTCAGCGTGGGCGAAACCGGCCGCATGACCGGCGTAGGCCGGCGCGAAGTGGGACACGGGGCCCTGGCGGAGCGCGCGATCAGCGCGGTTTTGCCGAGCGTCGAGGAGTCGCCCTACTCGATCCGTATCGTCTCGGACATTCTCGAGTCCAACGGCTCCTCGTCGATGGCCTCGGTGTGCGGGGCGAGCCTGGCACTTTTCGACTCGGGTATCGCTTTGAAAGGTGCAGTGGCCGGAGTGGCGATGGGCCTGGTGAAGGAGGGCGACGATTACGCCATTCTGACCGACATTGCGGGAGCGGAAGACCACTACGGCGATATGGATTTCAAAGTGGCCGGAACGCGCAAGGGCATTACCGCGCTGCAGATGGACATCAAGATCGGCGGCCTGACACGCGAGATTTTGCAACAGGCGATGGAGCAGGCGCGGCGGGGACGGTTGTTCCTGTTGGACAGGATGGACGCGGTGCTGGACGGACCGCGCGTGGAGCGCTCGAAGTACGCGCCCCGCATTGAGACCGTCATGATTCCGACGGACAAGATCCGCGACCTGATTGGAAAGGGCGGGGCGACTATTCGCGGCATTATCGAACAGACCGGCGCCAAGATCGACGTGGATGACACGGGCCGCGTGAGCGTGGCTTCCAGCGATGCCGATGGCCTGAAGATGGCTTTGGCTATGATCGGCAACATCACCGCGGTTCCCGAGATCGGCAAGACGTACCTGGGCAAGGTGGTGCGCATCGCCGAGTTTGGCGCGTTTGTGGAGCTTTTCCCCGGCACCGACGGCTTGCTGCACATTTCCGAGATAGCGGAACATCGCGTGAAGGAGGTCAAGGACGAGCTGCGCGAGGGCGATCAGGTGATGGTGAAGGTTCTGGCCATCGAAGGCAATCGCATCAAACTCAGCCGCAAGGCGCTGATCAAGGAGCAGAAGGCGAAGCTGGCGCATTCGACACCGGAAGAGACCGGAGAGGTGGAGATCGCCGCACCGGCGGCACCGGCGGCACCGGCGGCGCCGGCCCGTCCTCGCCATGAGTTCGACGATCGCCAGCCCAGTTCAAACCAGAGCACCATTCTCATCGAGGGCGGAGACGAATTCGATGCAGAAGGCGGCGAGGAGTTTGACGAGGAGAGCGAACCAAATTTCAACCGCGTGGATGGGGCGCCAGTTCCGAGCGCTCAACCGACGGGCGGGGGGCGTCCTCCGGCTAACAACAATCGGCGGCGCCGTAGGCGCAGGCCCGGCGGGCCCGGTGGACGCGGACCTGGCGGCGGGCAGCGGTAATGCGATACTGAGCTTCAATGAGAATGCCCGGACGTTAAGTCCGGGCATTCGTGTCTTGGTTTTCTCAAGCGCGGCGGTCGCTGCGGCAAGACGGAGATTAGGGTTTCTTTATCTTGCGATTGGCAAACCTATCTGCGCGTCACCCGCTGAGAATGTCTCCAAGGAGAAGGAACGGGGGGATTCTACCGCGCCACTGTTCCTGGAAACGTGCTTGCCGGCGTACATTCTGAGGTCGGCCGCGATGCACAGGGATTCGGCATCGGATGCGTCTTGAGGAAAGACCGCAATGCCCACGGTTGCGCCGACGCGCACCATGTGTCCTTCCAATTGAAAGGGACTGTCGAGGAGTTGAGTCAGAGAATGGCCCACGCGCGCGGCCTCTTCACGGTTCGTAGGCTCCTCCAGGATCACAGAAAATTCGTCGCCCCCGGTGCGGGCCACCGTGTCGGAGCGACGCACCCGGCCCACGAAGATGTCGCTTACGCGCTTGAGCAGTTCGTCGCCGATGTGATGCCCGACAGTGTCGTTGACCTGCTTGAAACGATCCAGATCAACCAAGAGCAGAGCGGCCTGCGACCCGGTGCGCCGGGCGCGCTCAAGTGCGCTGGTCAAACGGTCCTGAAAGAGGCGGCGGTTGGGCAGCCCGGTCAATTCGTCATGCAGAGCAAGGTACTTGTTGTCTTCAATCTGATCTTCAAGAAGCAGCAGAATCATGCCCACGGCAACCAAATATTTGGGCAGATTCCAGACCTCGCTCTCGATATGTAAGTTGGGGAAAAATGCGAAGAGAAGCGGCCCGACAACGAAGACGGCTGCCCAGGCAAAGAACCCCGCAATGGTGATGAAGGCCCCGGCAGTGGCGCGCCAGTAGGCACACAGGCAATGGATGAAGCAGCCGAAGTAGACGGCAAACAACACGGCATTGAGTGCAAGGGACGTGCCATAGCCGGGCCGGTTTTGAAAGATCAGGAGGAAGATCGAAAGTCCTGCATTGAGGGTGACGATGGCCCAGCGTAAAGGAGGGACAAACCGGGGCAGGGCAGAGAGCGTGATGACGAGCGGCAATGCTCCGATCAGCACCGCTGCCGGCGCCAACCCCCAGGATGCAAACGGAGCGATGGCAAGAAGGCCGAGATAGAGCGTATAGGTTGCCAGCAGTGCGGCAACCATCCAGCGGCTGGAGGATTGCTTGCGGTAGGGAACCGAGGCCCACATGAAGAGCACGCCCGCACAGACCAAGGCGGCCGTGCCAACAAAGTTTGCCACATCACTCCAATGCCTGGGCGCGTGCAGGAACATGAAAGCGAAAAAATGGACGACGATCATCAACCAGCCAACGAGCCAAACGCCGGAAGCGGAATTGCGCCCAAATTTGGCCACGGAGACAAAGGCCACGGTCAAAAGCGCGACTGCACCAACATCCGGAAGTTTGCTCCAATCCACCAAGGCTACCTCAATCGTGCGGATGCACACTTGCCGTACCGTCGACCAGGGATAGGATCGGTGATCTTTCAAAAAAAAGCGATAACTCTTTTGTTGAATCCCTAAGTAACGTTTTTGCAGACTTGAGTAATATTACTGCGAATATTTCTCGGAAAACACGAAGTTTGCGACAAAAGCCACCGAAGGTAACGGGGCAAGCGGACATCCAAGTTCCAGGGCGGACGCGAAGATGGGCTTGCGGTTCGCGGAATACACGGCTCTATGGCGATCTGCAAGGCCACGAATCGATTTTTGAAGCAGTCGCGCTGTGAAGGAAGTCCGAGACCTTGCCGATAGAGATGAATGATTCGCCCGCGCGGGAGTGCGCCGCGCAGCGCTTGCTTCGGGGGGCCAATGATCTCGTTGAAAAAGTACCTCGATTCGCAGCCTGTGGGCCGATTCGCGGAGGCCGTGCCCGACGAGCGGGATTTGCTCATCGCGGTCATCGATGCGTATGGATCTGCGTTGCTGGAGATGGGCAGTTGCAGCTTGGACGCCTGCCCGGGGCTGGGAGACGTTCTGAAGAGGAATCTGGGCGAACTGAGGACGGGCCTTTCACCCTCCATGAGTTGCGAAACGCTTGCGGCGACCGATAGCGGCGTGCGGGAACGATTGCGCGTATGGGGCCGGGACACCGCGAAGCACTATCAGCGGAAAGCCTACGAGGTGAAAGAACTGTTGCTGGTGATGGCCCGCACCGCTGAATCGGTGAGCGCGCGCGATCAGCGCTGCGCCGGACAGATGAGCGCGGTGACGGAACGGCTTAAGGCGATTGCGAGCCTGGAAGACCTGACCGAGATTCGCGCCTCGATCGAGAAGAGCGCGATGGAGCTGAAGACATCGATCGACCGCATGACGGCGGAAGGGAAAGAGGCTCTGGAGCATCTGCAGGAGCAGGTGGCAAGTTATCAAAACAAGCTGGAGGAGGCCGAAGAGATCGCTTCGCGCGATGCACTGACGGGTTTGAGCAGCCGCCTGTATGTGGAGGGCCAGATCGAGAAGCGCATTGGAATCGGCGCTCCATTTTGCGTGGCTCTTATCGACATCGATGGTTTCAAGAAGGTGAACGACTGTTATGGACACCTGACCGGCGATGAATTGTTGAAGCAGTTTGGCGCCGAGTTGAGGTCTGTCTGCCGCGCCACGGACCTAATCGGGCGGTGGGGCGGTGACGAGTTCATTCTGCTCTACGATTGCGGCCTGGCAGAAGCCGAAGCGCAAACCGAGCGCCTGCGCAAATGGATCTGTGGCAACTACGAAGTTAAGGGGAAATCGGGCGCATTGAAGCTGCGCGTGGATGCATCGATCGGTCTGGCGGCGCACGTGGCTGGCGAGGAAATGAGGGAACTTGTGGCGCGGGCCGATGCCGGCATGTATGAACAGAAAGCGGCTTCGCGAGCCCAAGCGGCTTAAGGCGATGGGTCGCGAGTGCTGGAAATTGCACTTTCCGCATGAGATTGCGCGGCTGAATTCACCTCTTTTTTTCCTGTGTCCACCGTCACAGGTCAGCGTTCATCTGCCTTCACAAGGGCTTCCGATTCGAGAAAGCCCGTTTCTGGAATCGCTTCCCAATCTTTTCTCGCTCCTCTCTTGAGTTCCTCTGCTACACGCGGGAAGGTGGAGGTGTGCGGTGCTTAAAAGGAACTAAAACACGCACGGAAGCAGAAGGGCGTGGGCGCTGGGTGTTGAGCGCTCCGCGGAAGAGAGAGAAAGGCTCATATGAGATTACTCATCGCCGAAGACGACAGGGCCCTGGGACAGTTTTTGAGCCGCGGGCTGGAGGCCGATGGATATCGGATTCGTCTGGCCTACGATGGCGCGGCGGCTGTGGAGGCGTTTCGTCAGGAGATGCCGGATCTGACGATTCTCGACCTGAACATGCCAGTCAAGGACGGCGAGCAGGTGCTTTCGGAGGTTCGTGCGCTGGATGCTGATCTGCCGGTGCTGGTGCTGACGGGAAGGCAAGAGGTTGACACGCGTGTGCGTTGCTTCGATCGCGGCGCCGATGACCTGATGACGAAGCCTTTCAGCCTGCACGAGCTGCGGGCGCGCTGCCGGGCGCTGTTGCGCCGCAAGCGAGAGACGCGGCTGCAGTTGCGCGCGGGCGACCTGGAACTGGACCGGCTGGACCACTCCGCCAAGCGCGGCGGCCGGCCGGTCGTCTTGACCAACAAGGAATTTGCCTTGCTCGAACATCTGTTGCTCAACCGCGGCCAGTGCGTTTCGCGAGTGGAGCTGCTGGATTCGGTGTGGAATCTGGAGCCGGCGCAGACCACCAACATTGTGGACGTGTATGTGAATTATCTTCGCCGCAAACTTGCGGATCCACCGCCGGGGAACCTGATCCGTACGGTGCGTGGGCAGGGCTACATGGTGCCCTCGGAGGCGGAATTGGCGCTCACTGCACCTGTAGCCGTTGGCGCCGGCGCGATGGATGCTTTGCCCGCACCTCCGACGATAGCCGCAACGTAGCGACCGCTTATCCACTGAGCATATTCACTTTCGTCCGCGATGAGGAGACCATCATGCAGCCCTTTCCGGTTCCGGTACTTCCAGTCAATACGCGCATCCGGCCGCGCACCGCGCTGGTAACGAGCGCCGACCGCAGCTTTCGCCAACGGCTCACGCAGGAGCTTGCCGGGCTGCGCTGGCAGGTTCGTGAAGCCGAAGGTGGCGCCTCGGCCTGGGCCCAGGCCGAGGCCGCAGCTCCCGAGGCAATGATCGTCGACTCGTGGTTGCCCGATCTCACTCTGAGTGAATTCTTGAGCGACTTCAGGGAACGCTTTTCTGAGGTGGATTTGGTGACCGCGGAAGGGCCTCAAGCCCAGGAGAGCCCGCGCGGCCCTTATCGTCAAGAGCTGCTTTACGCCCTGCGGCGCAGCCAGGAGACCGACACTGCGGCCTGGAACTCTGCCCCCGCGTTCGCCTCGCTCGATCCGGCGGCGGAGCGGCCGCAACCTTTACCGCAGACGGAATCCTCAACGACAGCGGCTGCAGCTTCGGCGTTGAGGCCAACTCCCATTGCCATTCCCATTCCCATTCCATCGACCGCGCCGAAAAACTCGTTAAAGACGATACCGATCCGGCCCGGCCCGACCGTTCCCGGAGCCGAACCTGGGTCCGGAGACCGGTTGCCGGAGCTGATCGGCAACGCTGCCTGCATGCTCGAGGTCAGCCGCCGTGTCCGTCTGGTCGCGCCGCGGATGACGCCGGTGCTCATCGAAGGGCCAACCGGCTCAGGCAAAGAACTGGTGGCGGAGGCCCTGCATCGTCTCTCGGCGCGCAGCCGCAAACCATTTGTCGCCATCAACTGCGCGGCCATACCCGAGGCGCTGCTGGAAGCCGAGCTCTTTGGCCACACGCGCGGCGCATTTACCGGCGCCGTGCAGGGCCGGACCGGGCGCATCGAGTCCGCCGACGGGGGAACGCTGTTTCTGGACGAGATCGGCGAGATGCCGCTGGGCCTGCAATCGAAACTGTTGCGGTTCGTCGAATGCGGAGAGCTGCAGCGAGTGGGCGATAACGAGACCGTGAAGGTGGATGTGCGTATTATCGCCGCCACGCACCGGCCGTTAGCGCAACACGCGCAGACCGGCGGGTTTCGCTCCGATCTTTACTACCGGCTGGCGGTCTTTCTCATCCGCACTCCGGCGCTCGCCGAGCACGCCGAGGATCTTCCGCTGTTCGTCGATCACTTCCTCCAGCAGTTGGGCCGGGAGGCGCCGGTGAAGCGCGTGGACGAGTGGGCCATGGCCAAGCTCGCCGCGCACGACTGGCCAGGCAATGTCCGCGAGCTCGAGCATGTATTGGAGCGCGCCGTGATTCTTGCCGGAGAGGACCCGGTCCTGACTTCGCGGGAGATCGACTTCGGGCTTTCGGCGAATTGACTTGGGCGGCGTTGGCATGGTCAGCGCCGGGGCAGGATGCACCGTGCGAGGGGGTTCCGATGAGCATGGAGATCGAAACGCAGCTAAGCGACCAGATCGCCCGCTACCTGGATCTGGCCGCCGCCGAGGCCAAGCTGACGGCAGCGAACATGGCCAACGTGGACACGCCCGGCTATCGCACCGTGGGGATGGACTTTGAGGCCGAGATGCGGGAGGCGATGGACGATGTGGAACGGGGACGCCCCGCGCGGAAGGTGCATGTCACCGAAGCCGACGGACTCGTAGCGCGCCCCGACGGGAACAACGTTTCCATCGACCGTGAGAGCCTTCATCTGGCCGAAGCGCAACTGAAGTTCAAGACCGGCGTGGCCCTGCTGCGCCAAGAGAACCAACGTGTGATGGACGCCATCCATGCTGACAAGTGAACCGGGCAACCATGATGACGCCTGGCCCATGTGCGAGGAGGCTTGGAGATGAACCTGTTTGGATTGATGGATACCTCGGGCGAGGCCATGGAGGCCGAGCGAATGCGCGCCGAGGTAGTTGCGGCCAACATGGCCAATGCGGAGACGACGCGCACGGCTTCGGGCGGTCCTTATCGCCGCCAGGAGGTCGTCTTCGCCGCCGATAGGGGCGATTCCGGTTTTCTCGATTCGATGACGAAGGCCGCGGGAAACTCGACAGGCGGGTCATTGAGCTCCACAGCCCTCCCCACGCTCACCCTGCCTGGTGGAGCAGCAGTGGCTCCGGGCGTGCATATCGCTGAGGTCGTCGCGGATCCCTCGCCTCCTCTGAAGCGCTACGATCCCGGACACCCCGACGCGGGACCCGATGGATATGTCTCCTATCCGGACATTAATCCCCTCACAGAGATGGTGGACCTGATGGGGGCAACGCGTGCATATGGGTTGAACGGCGCCGCCGTACAGGCCGAAAAGGGCATGATCGCGTCGGCGCTGGAGATTGCCAAGTCGTAGATGGGCGAGGAAATAAGGAGTAGGGAGCGGGGAATAGGAGGCGAAATGCGATGTTGACCGCAATCAATGCCGTAGCCGTTACTCCCGATGCCGGAGCATCTGCGCGCGGCACGGCGAGCCTGCTGCGCGCGGGTGAACAACAGACTGTGGCGCTGGCGCCGTTCTCCGATCTGATCGCCGGTACAGTCGGGAAGGTTGGTGAGCTTGAACAACAGGCAAACGCGGCGGTAAGCGGCCTGATGACGGGTTCCGGCGTGGACATACATCAGGCGATGATTGCCACCGAGAAGGCGAACATGGCTTTCGAGTTGGCGCTGGCGGTGCGAAACAAGGCGGTCCAGGCCTACCAGAGCGTGATGGGAATGCAGTTTTAAGATCTCCGGCCGGACAGAGCCGCCAGAGGAAATCGTCGGGATACGGAAGCCATGGCCATCGGAACACAGTTGGAGAAAAGCCCGGCGGCAACCCCAGGACAACTGCAGCAGGGCGGCCGGTGGGTCGGGCTGTGGGGGCTGGCGCGGGTACGCTGGGCGCGGATGGCTACGGCCGAGCGCGGATGGGCGGTGATTGCGGCATTCCTGCTGGCCGCGCTGATGGGAGGGCTGGTCTGGTATGCAATGCGTCCGGACTGGCGCACTCTGTATGTCGATCTGGAGCCCGACGATACGCGCCAGATGGAGCAGATTCTGGCGCAGGCGCAGATTCCGTTTGAGCCGACTGCCGATGCGGCAGGCATTCGGGTTCCGGCCGCGCAACTGGACAAAGCCCGCCTCGCGACGGCGGCCAAGGGCGGGGTGAAGAGCGGGCGGCTGGGCTTTGAGATCTTCGACAAGCCGAACTGGGTGGGGTCGGAGTTCGACGAGCGAGTGAACTACCAGCGCGCCCTCGAAGGCGAGCTCGAACACACGGTGGGCACACTCTCCGACATCGAATCGGCCCGTGTGCATCTGGTGCTGCCGCACGATTCGCTGTTTCGCGAGGAAGAGAGGCCGGCCAAGGCTTCGGTGGTGCTTAAGTTGCGACACCGCTCCCTGGCCGGCGGCGAGCCGGAGGCGATTCGCAACCTGGTGGCTTCGGCGGTCGATGGGCTGACGCCGGATCGCGTGGTACTGGTGGATGCAGCGGGCAATCTGCCGCTGGGGCCGAAGACCGCCGAGGCGATGCAATTGAGCGCCGAGCAGACTTTGGAGGACAAGCTGATCGCCACGCTCGAGCCGGTGACCGGCGCGGGCAACGTGCGCGCCTCAGTGACGCTTGACTACGATGCGAAGGCCACGGAGGAGACCGCGGAGAGCTACGATCCCGACAAATCCGCAACGCTCTCGATGCAGCGTACCGAGCAGACGACCGGCAGCCAGCCGGTGGCCGCGGGAGTTCCCGGCACGGCCTCCAATGCGCCCAACACGCAGGCCCTGCCCGTCTATCCGCATGAAACGGCGCCGCCGGCAACGGCCAAAAGCGAGTCCGGGACGTACGGTGTTTCGAAGACAGTGCGGCACGTCGTGGAAAACGCCGGGCGGGTGCGGCGGCTGACTGCAGCCATCGTGGTGAACGACCGGCTGACGCAGCCCGCGACGAAAGGCCGCACGGCAGTGTGGCAGCCGCGGTCGACCGACGAGTTGCGCAACCTGACCGCGCTGGCGCAGGCTGCGGTGGGATTCGACGCATCGCGCGGCGACACGCTGACGGTCGAGGATCTGGCGTTCGACGGCAACCGCCCGGAGCCGCCGGCCAGCCCCGCGGAACACCTGCTGAACGGCGCGGAAAACTCGCCGGTTTTGGTCAAGTACGTCGCGCTGCTGCTGGGCCTGCTTGTCGTAGTGGCTTTTGCGGTGCGCCCCGCCATCCGCCACGCCGGGACCGCACTGACGGTAAAAGGAATTGCCAAGGGGGGCGGCCGGGAGCTCGCTGCCGGAGCGGCAGGCGCAGCACCGGGCGAGTTAAGCCCTCCCGAGCCGGGAGTAATCGATCCCGAACGGCTGCGGAACCAGGAGATCTTCGATCAGGTAACAACGCACCTCAAGCGCGAACCGACGCAAAGCTCGCGGCTGTTGCAGAGCTGGATTCACTCCGAGTAGCGGGAAGAAGAGGGACTCGCCGTGGCCGAGCAGGAAGGAGAGAACGGGACAGCGCGGCGCCGCCATGCGGCAAATCTTTCCGGCGTGCGCAAGGCGGCGATTCTGCTCGTTGCCGTGGGCGAGTCACTCGCCAAGGAGGTGTTACGCGCGCTGCCGGAGGCGGATGTGCAGCAACTTACCGAGGAGCTGGCCGACCTGCGCGGCATCTCGCCCGAACTTTCCGCCGAGGTTCTGGAGGAGTTCTGGGAGCTTCTCGATACCAAGAATTTTCTGGTCCATGGCGGACTGGACTACGCCAGCCGTGTGCTGATCGATGCCTTCGGCAGGGAGCGCGCCGATAACCTGCTGCTGATGATGCGACGTTCGCAGGAGGCTGAACAGGGGAATCTGGCCAAACTGCAGCGCACCGACCCCCAGCAACTGGGCAAACTGCTCGACTCGGAGCATCCCCAGACCATCGCACTGGTGCTGGCGCACCTTGACCCGCGCCGGGCCTCGATGGTGCTGGACAACCTGAACGAAGAGCACAAGGTGGTCTCGATCCAGAGGCTGGCGGAGATGCGGCAGTTCTCCCCGGAGATGGCGCAGAAGGTGGCGCTGATTCTGCATAGGCGCCTGGAAAGCGTGGGCGACACGGCGCGGCGCAGCTACTCCGGCTTTAAAGCCGTTGCCGACCTGCTCAACCGGCTCAACGTTGAAGAGTCGAAGAGGATTCTCGAAGCCATCGAGGAAGGACAGCCTGAGCTGGCCTTGAGCATCCGCAATCTGATGTTTACCTTCGAGGATCTGATCACTGTGCCTCCGGCGACCATTCGCGAGATCGTCTCCGGAGTCGACAAGCGGCAGTTGGCACTTGCCCTGCGCGGCGCCAACGAGGAGCTGCGGGCGCAAATCTTCAAATCGATGAGTTCGCGGGCCGTGGAGATGCTCAAGGAGGATATGGAGGTGCTGGGCCCGGTACGCGCGCGCGAGGTGGGGCAGGCACAGCAGGAGATTCTGAATCTGGCGCGGCGGTTGGAGGCCGAGGGAAAAGTCGTCCTCAAGCTGGAGACGGGCGACGAGATGTTGGCGTAGAAGAAAGATAGGGAATAGGGAGTAGGACACAAGAAGCGCGGGAAGGGAAGCTTGCAACTGACAACGGCGACAAACGGCAGAGGCGCTGGCGGCGAGGTCGAAGTATTTGACTATCCGGCCTGCCCTGGCGCACCTTCACAGCCCGCGTGGGACGGGTGGGCAGAAGCGCAGGAGAGCAGCGCGACGGAAGGGCCTGTACACGATGGCGCGAGAAGCATGTTGTCGCGAGCGGCCAAGACAGCATTCGACGAGCGGCTCAACGAAGAAACTAGCCGGTCGTTTGAGGCCGGGCGCGAGCGCGGCCGGCAGGAGAGTCGTCAGGCTGAGCGCGAGGCACAGGCCGCGGCACTGGCGGTGGAGGAGGAACGGCGCAAGCGGCAGCTTGCCGGACTGCTGGAAAGCTTCACCCGGGAGCGCGACCGGTTCTTGCATGCGGTGGAGCAGGAGGTGGTTAAGCTGGCGCTAGCGGTGGCAGCGCGCATTTTGCGGCGCGAAGCGCAGATGGACCCGCTGCTGCTGACAGGCGCGGTGCGGGTAGCGCTGGGACAGTTGGCGGGGGTGTCTGAGGTGCGGTTGCGAGTTCCTGCGACGGAGGCCGACTTGTGGAAGGAGACCATCGCTCTTGTTCCACATCTCGCAATGAAACCGGCTGTGGTGGCGGGAGAGGGAATGCGCCTGGGCGACTGCGTGATCGAGAGCCAAGTGGGGACGGTGGATCTGGGAGTTCGATCGCAGTTGGGAGAGATCGAGTGCGGCTTCTTCGATCGTCCGGGCTCCGCGAGTGCGCTCCGGGTAGGCATTGGCCCTGAGGGGGTTGCGGCCGCCCTGAGTGCGGCGCGTGACGAGGCGCGGACGTGACGCCGCTGCTCGATGGCTACTTTGCCCGACTGAAGCGCGGGCAGCCTTGGCGCTGGCGCGGCCAGGTTCTCGAGTCTGTGGGCCAGACGATTGAGTCGGCGGGACCGCCGGCATCGGTGGGCGAGTGTTGCGAGATTCAGGACCAGGCAGGACATGCGCATTTGGCCGAGGTGATTGGGTTTCGCGGCTCGAATGTGTTGTCGATGCCTGTCGAAACCTCGGAAGGCATTCGCTTAGGAGATCCTGTTTGGTCGTTGGGGATCAGGCCCGAGATTGAGGTGGGGACAGCACTGATGGGGCGGGTGCTAAACGCCATGGGGATGCCTATCGACGGAGGCCAGCCGCCCGCAGTCTCAACAGTGCTGTCTCTGGACGGGGCAGTGCGCTCGCCGCTCGACCGCAAGCCCATCCGCGAACCTCTTGGCACCGGCATTCGCGCCATCGACGGCATGTTGACTGTGGGCCGCGGCCAGAGGGTCGGCATCTTCGGCGGGTCGGGCGTAGGCAAGAGCACGCTGATCGGCATGATGACGCGAAATACCGAGGCCGAGGTGACGGTGGTGGGGCTGGTGGGAGAACGCGGCCGCGAGGTAGGCGAGTTTCTTTTGGAAAACCTCGGTGCGGAGGGTCTGGCTCGCTCGGTCGTCGTCGTCTCCACTTCGGATGAGTCGCCGCTCAAGCGCATGCGGGCTGCGTTGGCCGCAATCACGGTGGCAGAGTTCTTTGCCGCGCAGGGCAAGCACGTGCTGCTGGTTCTCGATTCGCTGACGCGCTTCGCGATGGCAGCGCGAGAGATCGGTTTGGCGGCAGGGGAACCGCCGACGGCGAAAGGATACACGCCGTCGGTTTTTGCCAGGCTGGCGCGGCTTGTCGAACGCGCGGGGAACTTTCGCACGGGCTCGATTACGGCGTTTTATACGGTGCTGATGGAGGGCGACGACCAGCAGGATCCGTTGGTGGATGCGGTTCGATCGTTGCTCGACGGGCATGTAGTGCTTTCGCGTGCGCTGGCTGCGGAGGGCTGGTACCCGCCGATCGAAGTGCTGGACTCGATCAGCCGGCTGATGCCTGCCGTGGCCGGAAAGGAGCATCGCGAACAGGCAGCGCTCGTACGCAAGTTGATGGCGATCTACACGCGGTCGGAGGATTTGGTGCGTATTGGGGCCTATAAAGCCGGCGCGGACCCGGACCTGGATCGCGCGCTGCGCGCCCGCGAGGCAATGCGTGGTTTTCTCACGCAGGAGGCGCATGAACAGGTTCGCTTTGCCGACTGCTTGAGCCGTCTGGCCGCTTTGGCAGCGGAGGTGTGAGCGATGGCCGTTTCGCGCGCGATGAGGCGCCTGCTCCGCTTACTGGAGATTCAGGAAGAGCAGTACCGGGCGGCGCTCGCGTCGGCGCTCGCCGATCTGAAAAGGCTGGAAGGCGCGATGGCGGCGACTGCAGAGCGGGATCGCGGGGGTCGGCGGCTGGTAGCGGCCAGCGCGAGTACGGGTGAGTTAGAGGACAGACTGGCCGGCCTGGAGGAGACGCGTGCAGCCGGCCGCCGCGCCGCGGCGCTGGCGCTGCGGATGACAGAGACGAAACTCGCAGCGGGCGCACGGCAACAGGCGTTTCTCTCGAAGCGTATCGAACGCAGGCAGGCGGAGACGCTGATCCGGAAGACCGAGTCCAAGGACGAAATCGAGGCCTGCCGCCGCGCACAGCAGGGGCTTGATGACTGGTTTTTGCGTGGGGCGCGCCGAACCAGGGAGGCTTGCGGTGAAACACCGGGCGGGGACCAAAGGAAGCGATGGGGATAGAAACGGGTCGTCAGTCACAGACGGAAGATGAGCGAAAATCCTCGGCACAGGAGGAGCATTTCCCGAATGGGGATCGGGAACCCTCTGCCTGACAATCTTCTAACCCGTTCCAGCGCCCTTTGGCACGCGTTCTGCACCACTCCTCTTTATGACCGCTGCCGTGGGCACCGACGTGGGCATGGAGATCGACACGGGAGGACGCACGGGCGCGGGCACCAGGGCAGGGCAGAGCCAGGCGGCAATAGTCTTTCCGTCGCGCAGGGGGGAGAGCGCAGATTGGTTAAGCGCGAACCATGAGAACTCGACATCTTCTGCTGCAGGCACCGAAAGTTTTCAATCGCGCTGGCAGGCTACGCTGAATGCATTGGTGAGTGGGCCAATAGCAGGGCAGACGAGAGGACTGAGTACGGGGCAAGGAAGAGGATCAGGGACGGGACAAGGGACGGCGATCGGAACGCGGCTGGGGACAGGAATCGAAGCCGAAAACGCGGACGCGCAAGCGGATGTGAGTGGAGGGGTTAGTGAGTCCGTTGAAGCATCTTTGCCACAAGATTCGAAGAACAGCTCTGCAGCGGTCACGCCCAACGCCGATGCTTTTCCGCGGTGGATGGAGGTAACTGAGCAGCACGGCGAGCCTGCGGCTGGCTCAACCGCGGCAATGCCGGCCAGCTCGCAAAGCGGTGTCGTGGGCTGGAGGGTCGCGGAGCCTCAGGTGCAATCCGGAGTTGTTGGGCAGATTTCTGATGCCTCCGGCGACGCACGCACAGGCCGCCCCGTGAAGAGCGACAGGCGAGACAGCACCGCTCAGCGATTGAGCGCGGAGCAGCAAGGTGCGCCAAGCAACAATGGAACGCTTGCGACGCCGATCGCGGTGACGGCGAATCCGGCTGCGCCGGTTCCTGCGATGCAGGCGCAGATCTTACAAGCGAATTTTGCGGGCTCATCTCGATCCATTCTCATGGATCGCGCGCTGAGTCCGGATCGAGAGCCGGCCACCGCCGCGGACGCTTTGACAGGCTCTGCAGCGACTGTGAGGAATGGCGCCGCGGGAACAGCGGGAATAGCGGCACGGTCTCAAATAAACTCGCGGGCTGCAACAGGAAGCCCTATAACCGCTACTCCAGGCGGGTCCGAGGACGGAGAAGCAAGCAGGGTCCCTTCATTGGCATCGGGAGATGCAGGGGCGGCCGCCGCGAAGCAACTGACTGGATTGCCGCGCGCGACGGGGACGCAGGACGGGGAAACGCAACTGGAGCCAGCTGCGAGTCAGTACCGCACAGAGACCGGAAATTCCCTCGTGGAAACGGTCAAAACACCGGCGGTGAACAGTAAAACGTATCAGGATGCGAGCTCGGGAGTCGAAGGAAACAGCGTGATTGCCTCTCAATCTTCGGCCGCGACCGCTGTTGCGGAGAAGCCGAATCTGGAAGGAGGCAGGCAGTCGCCGGAGGACGCGGCGGCGCGACTGGCGCATCGGGACAGTGCCGGCGATGCGAGTCAGCCCATAATGCATGCAGTTTTGGCTCAGCAAGCTGGAGGAAGCGTGGAGGCATCGGGCATGGCGCGCGTCCCAACCGGCGCTGAGGCAACGGCAAACGAAATGACAGCGCACTCAGGCGTTTCGGCCGGAGCTGCCGGGGGAACAGCGGCAGAAGAGACATTTGCGGCAATGGATGCCGGGACAGAAGTTGGAACTCCGGGTTGGATTCATGCCGGTGGTCAAACGGCTGAGGCAGGATTCCAGGATCCTGCACTGGGATGGGTGGGCGTGCGCGCCGATCTCAGTGGGGGCAACGTTCATGCCGCACTGATGCCGGGTTCGGCCGAGGCAGCACAGACCCTGAGCGGGCATTTGGCAGGGCTGAATTCCTACTTAGCCGAACAGCACACGCCGGTCGCGACGCTGACGATGGCTGCCGCGAGTGGGAGCGGACTAGAAACCGGGGCAGGCCAGAGCATGCAGCAGGGTGCGGGCCAGAATCTAGGTCAAGATGCGGAGCGGAACACAACTCAATGGCAATCGAGTTTGCGGCCGAGCACAACAACAATTACTACCCCGGCGGTGCGGGGTACTGTGACCGAGAGCGGCGGGCTTGACGGAGTTGCGTCTATGGGAGAGATGCGCGGCAGACACATTTCCGTGATGGCGTGAAAAAGACAGGGAACGAAACACTAAGGGAATAAGGGAAGGAGAACAATGGAGGGGGAATGGCGGCAGCAGCAGGAATCTTTGTTCATCAGATGACGGCAGGGCAGGCGCTGACGGGCAAGGCGGTGACGCCCATGGACAGTTCCACAACAGGGACGAGCAGCACGAGCAGTTCCAGCGACTTAAGCAGCGATTCCGCCACGATATCAGCCAATGATTTTCTAACGCTGCTGGTGACCGAGATGCAGAATCAGGATCCGACGGCGGACACAGATCCCAATGAGTACATCGATCAGCTCGTTCAGGTGAACAGCCTGGAGCAACTGATTGGCATCAACCAGACCCTGAGCACGGCTCTCGGCAGCACCTCCACGAGTTCTGACGCTGGAGCGTCCACGCAGGCTGCTCAGGCAACGCCCGGAGTCGCTGGCACGGATCTGACCGGCGCGGGCGCAAGCAGCGCAACTGTGGCAACACACAGGGCAGGCGCGCTGTCCATGCCTCAATCCGGAACTTTGACAAGCAGCGCGACAGCAACGCAGAGTGCGGCAGCCGGACGCGCGCCCGGCAATCTCAGCGTGCCGAGCGCCAATGCCGCGGCGCACCGCGTGGCGCATGCCTTGGATGGGCGAACGCGAGCGCGGCCAATCGCAGGCAGTTTCTCTACAGGCCAGTGAATTTCGATCACCCGGCGGCCACAATGGCCAGCGCAACCGCAATGAAGATTAAGAGGAGATGGACCATGGCAAGTTTCTCAATTCCACTTACCGGGCTTGAGGCTGATTCGACGGCCTTGAACACCATCGCAAACGATCTTTCCAACATGAACACGACGGGATTCAAGGCTGCGTCGACCAATTTCGCCGACCTCTTCTACCAGCAGATTGGCACGACCGGCAGCGGCGACCCGATTCAGGTGGGCGCCGGTGTGCAGGTGGCAACGAATGAAATCGATTTTACGCAAGGCTCCATCAACTCGACTGGGAACGACACCGACGTGGCACTGAATGGAAGTGGATTCTTTGTCGCCAGTAACGGAAGCGGAGGGTACGAGTACACACGCGCCGGCGATTTCACGATGAACTCGGACGGAGCCCTGGTCACTTCCAACGGCCTCAGCGTGATGGGCTATCCCGCCGTTGATGGCGTGGTGAACACGAATGCGCCGTTAACGGCAATCAGCATTCCGGTAGGCGCTGTGCAGGAGCCTCAAGCTACTACGGCGCTGAGTATGACCGCGAATCTCGATGCGGCTTCGACCACCGGGACTCAATTCCCGGCGCAGGTTACGGTGTATGACTCGCTGGGCGAGCCGCACGTGGTTACGGTGACCTATGAGCAGACGGCAGCGAACACCTGGAGCTACTCGGTTGCGCTGCCGGCGGCGGATTATTCCACGGCGGGCACCAATCTGGTTCCAGCGGCGATTACGGGCACCATGACATTCGACGCCAATGGCAACCTCACTACGGTGAGCCAGGGAACTGGAGCTGCCGAGACCGTGGGAACCGCGAAAGGCGACGTCTCTTCGCTGACCCTCAACTTCGATCCCACGACGAATAACGTGTTGGCGGATGGCGCGAATGGGTTGACTATCCAATGGAACCTGCTTGGCTCCAGCGGCACGCCGACCATCAGCCAGGTGGACACAGCCTCGGCGGTTGCGGCAACCTCCCAGAATGGTTATGCCAGCGGCCAGTATCAAAGCTTCACCATCGGTTCCGACGGAGCTGTAACGGTGACCTATTCCAACGGGCAACAGCAGAACGTGGGGCAACTCGCACTGGCGAGCGTGGCCAATCTGCAAGGATTGTCGCTACTGGGCGATGGCGACTATGCCACCACACTGGCCAGCGGCGGGGCCGTAACCGGAACCTCGGGAACTGCCGGGCTCGGGACCATGCAGGACTCTGCGCTTGAGGCTTCCAACGTGAACATCTCTGCGGAGTTTTCCGATTTGATCGTCGCGCAGCGAGCCTTTGAAGCGAACGCCAAATCTGTGACCACGTTTGATCAAGTAGAGCAGGACACTATCAACATGGTTCACTAGTCGGCGCCGGACCGATCCTCATCGGGGTGGCCTTCGGGCTGCCCCCTGATTTTTTGCTTCGGGCGAACCTGAATAAACAGTCCCTTACCGTGAGCCAATAAAGTTCCTTGCGCATTCAGAATGCTGGCCTCTGCCCAATGCTTGCGCAGCTCGCTACGGACGACCCGGCCCTCAATGCGGATCGAGACGCAGCTGGGAACGGGACGGCGGTAATCGACCTCCATCTTGCGCGTCATTGCGGACTGGCCTAGGGCGCGTACTGCCTTGCTCATTGCCTCATCCAGCAATGTGGCGATAATTCCGCCGTGCAGGTATCCGGGATGGCCCTCGAAATTTTCGCCCACGGACGGAAAACTCACGACGGCGCCGTCGGGCGCGATCAGAAACTCGAGGTGCAGCCCGGTGGGGTTGGCCGGGCCACAGCCGAAGCAGCGGTTCTGGGGCGCGTGAGTGAACGGCTTGAGATGTTCCTTTGAGGAAAGCTCCATAGAATCAGAATACTTGCTCTCTGGACCTCTGGGGCGGCGGAGAGACAGGATTCGGCCGGAGATCACACGATCGGTCGCTTGACCTTTTCAACTGAGGCCGCTCACACTGAAGATGCGGGCTCCCCCAAGAACATCCGCGTATCCCTGGAGGAAATTCCCATGTCAAATATCAATCGCAGAACTGCGCTTTTGCAAATGAGTGCGTTGGCCGGCGCGGCGCTTTTGGCCGACGGACTTCGCGCGGAAGGCATGCCAGCCGGACAAGCGACTGCTCCGGCCCCCGTCGCGCCACCCACAGGGCCGTTCACTCTGCCACCGTTGCCGTATGCGTATGATGCGCTTGAACCCAGTTTCGATGCGGAGACCATGCATCTGCACCACGACAAGCATCACCAGGCGTACGTCAACAATTTGAACATCGCCGTCGCGGGCCATCCGGAACTTGCCAACAAGACAGTGTTTGAACTCGTTCGAGATCTCGCCGTGATCCCTGAATCGGTGCGTACGGCGATTCGGAACAACGGCGGTGGACATGCGAACCATTCCTTGTGGTGGCCCATGCTGGGCAAGGGAAACGCGGCACCCAGCGGGGAACTTGCCAAGGCCATCGACGCCAAGTTCGGATCGCTTTCAGCTTTTCAGGATCGGCTGACCAAGGCGGCACTGAGCGTGTTCGGCAGCGGCTGGGCGTGGCTGGTGAGGCTGCCCGACGGCACCGTGGACATCGAAACGGCGCCGAACCAAGACAGTTCGCTGACCTTGGGCCACACGCCTGTGCTGGGTGTGGACGTGTGGGAGCACGCCTACTACCTGAAGTACCAGAATCGCCGCGCGGATTATGTGAAGGCATTCTTTCAGGTCATCAACTGGGACTATGTGAGCGGCCGGTTCGCGGAGAAAGCGTAGGGAAATGACGCTCCGGGGAATCCGCAGCGCGGCGGCTCTGGCTGCAGCAGCAGCGGCGAGCATGGTGGGTTGCCGATCGGCGCCAAGTCTCACGCCGCAACAAGCGGAAGGCAAGCGCGTGTATGACGCAGGTTGCGCTCATTGTCACGAGGAGAACGACCTGCACCTCAAGAAGGCGCCGCCGAATCTCCATGGCCTTTTCGACCAGAGCGCGCTGCCCGACGGCGCGCCGGCAACCGATGCAGAGGTGGAGCATCTGATCCTGACAGGGAAGGGAACGATGCCTTCGTTTGCGTATCAGATGAGCAGGGAGCAGATGATCGCTTTGCTGGCTTACCTGCACACGGGGATGCAAGACGAACGGAATCCGTAGGAGGGGAGGAGAAGATGAAGGTTGGAGTTCTTGGATCGGGCGACGTAGCGAAGGCGCTGGCCGGCGGGTTTATCAAGCACGGCCACGAAACGATGATTGGCACGCGCGATAGGGCAAAGTTGGCGGAGTGGCACCGTGGAAACCCCAAGGCACACGTGGGCACCTTCAGCGAGACGGCTGCGTTTGCTGACGTAGTGGTGCTGGCGGTGAAAGGTTCGGCTGCGGCCGATGCTTTGCGCGCGGCGGGGAGCAAGAATCTGGATGGGAAGCTGGTGATTGACGCCTGCAACCCGATTGCCGATGCGCCGCCGACGAACGGCGTGCTCAAGTTCTTCACCACCCTCGATGAATCGTTGATGGAGCGGTTGCAGCGCGAGTTCCCCAAAGCGCATCTGGTGAAGGCATTCAACTCGGTGGGAAACGCTCAATTCGTGAACCCGCAATACAAGAGCGGAAGGCCGACGATGTTTATCTGCGGGAACGATGAGAGCGCCAAGGCGGTTACCGCGCAGATTCTCGAGCAGTTCGGGTGGGAGACAGCAGACATGGGCAAGGTGGAAGCTGCGCGCGCCATTGAACCGCTGTGCATGTTGTGGTGCATCCTGGGATTCACGAAGAACGAATGGACGCACGCGTTCAAGCTGCTGCGGCAGTAGCTGCGTTCTTGAAGCTTTTTTTGAGGCGACCGGCTACGTGCCGGCCGGAGCGTCCTCCGCCCGGCGCGCCCGTTACGAAATCATGGTTCAATCCCGATTAGTCCCAATTCCCCAGGCGAGATCCGTCGCCCCTACGGGGCTTGAGAGATTGTTTTGCGCCTTTTCCCAGGATTTCATCCGCCGTCCGCCGGGCGGACGGCGCATTTCATCCTGGGCTAATTTCCCAGCATCCCTCCGGGATGCGTTTGCGGTGCCGAACCCCGGTCTCGCGATCTCTCGCGCAGACCCTAAAGGCCCCGTTGATTTCGTTCCACTCACGGTACGACTAAACAGGTTGCGGAAAAAAGGCCTGAATTTGGATGAATTCCGCAAAGAATTTCCCGCAGGGGCTAAAGCCCCAATGATCGACTGGCTTTGTCGGCACGGGTAAACTCGTGCCCTGTTACAAAGCACTCCACAGTTGAGTTTATCCGCAGACTGTAAAGTCGTGCCCTTTCAAAACAGCGAGTTTTTCCGCAGCCTGCCAGGAGGGGATGCCCAACGAATACACGCCGCAACCACGCTAATAGTGGCACGCTCCGCCGTCTACATTAATGTTCTGACCGGACATGAAGGCGCTATCATCGGACGCAAGAAACAGTACGGTTCCTTCCAGGTCCTCCGGCATCATGGCGCGCTGAATCACGCGCGCTTCCACATTGATGTCGTAGGTGTGCTTCAGCACCGCGGGATCGTCGGAAACTTCTTTAGATGCCTGCGTCATGGTGTAGCCGGGACTGATGGAATTCACCCGGATGCCGAATTGGCCGAGTTCGCGCGACAGGGATCGCGTGAAGGCCCAGACGCCGCCTTTTGAGGCGACATAGTGGCTGATCAGAGGCACCCCCTGCAAGATCGAGGCGGAGGCAATATTGATAATAGAGCCCGAGCCTTGCTTTTTCATGTAAGGATACACCGCCTTACAGCACTGCCAGACGCCTTTCAAGTTAACGGCCATGACTCGGTCCCATTCCTCTTCGGGAATGGTGTCGAAAGGCTTGACCTTGATGCCTCCCCATAGGGCGGCGTTATTGATTAGCACATCGATGCGGCCGTAAGCCTGAATCGCCGTTTCGGCCATGCTGCGCGTGCTGGCCGCGTCGGCTACATCCACGCGGACCGCGGTGGCATCGCATCCCAGTGCGCTTAGCTTCTGCATGGTTTCGCTGACATCGAGCTTGTCGGCGACAATAACCTTAGCTCCCTCGCGCGCCAGGCGTTGTGCAAAGCCCTGCCCGATGCCGCGCGCCGCTCCAGTGACAATCACGACCTTGCCTGTCAATCTCATGCTGATCTCTCCTTTGAACAACAATGCGGGTGAAAAAGCGAACACATTTGCAAGACAAATAGGTACGCTGCAGTCAAGACCGTACAACTAGCCTGGCGGCGTACCAGAACCAAGGAATTTCACCGGTCAGCCGGCACCGGAGCGGGCAATGCAGCCCTCACGGCTGCGCGCGAGACGGCCGGGGCGGTCGACTTTCTTCCAGTTCACATCGTTCCCGGATCGCTAAATGGAATCTCGGCCAATTCTACTAGCAAAACAATACACCAATTTGACCCATCCACTGCTACTCACTTGCCTGCCAAAGCCTCGGAAACGGCATTCCCGTATACTGAGGAGGTCTATGGCAACCGAAAAGACATTTTATTTGGAGACATTCGGCTGCCAGATGAATGCCCATGACTCCGAAAAGGTAATCGGCACACTGCGCCAGCAGGGGTACAGGCAGGTGGAGTCTGAGGAAGATGCCGGCCTGATCCTTTACAACACCTGTTCCATCCGCGACAAGGCGGAGCAGAAGGTCTTTCATCGCCTGAACGACTCGAAGCGGCTGCACAAGGAAGGGAAGCGTTTCGGCGTTCTTGGCTGCGTGGCGCAGCAGGAGGGCGAGAAGATCTTCGAGCGGGCGCCGTACGTTTCGCTGGTCTCAGGATCGGCTTCATACCGCAAACTACCGGAGATGCTGACGCGGCTGGAGGCGGGCGAGACGCGAATCACCGGCCTGGGCGACCGGCAGACGAACGAGACCTTCGAGACGGAGTTTACGGCGCGGCAGAGTCTTTACCGCGGCTACATCACCATCGTCGAGGGGTGCGACAAGTTCTGCTCCTATTGTGTGGTACCGTACACGCGCGGCAAGGAGCGCAGCCGAAGCTCGCGGTCGGTGCTGAACGAGGCGTGGCGGATTGCCGACCTGGGTTACACCGAGATTCAACTTCTGGGCCAGAACGTGAACAGCTACCGGGACCCGGAAGGGAAGTGCAGCTTCGCCGAATTGCTGGCCGCCGTGGGGGAGGTCCCGGGCATCCGGCGCGTTCGCTTTACCACCAGCCATCCCAAGGACTTTACTCGGGACATTGTGGAGGCGATTGATCGAGTACCAACGCTTTGTAACCACGTTCACCTCCCGGTGCAGTCGGGCTCGGCGCGGGTGCTGGAGAGGATGGGGCGCGAGTATACGCCGGAGTGGTATCTGGAGCGGATCGGATGGGTCAAGGCGGCACGGCGGCAAATCTCGCTTTCGACGGACATCATCGTGGGCTTTCCCGGCGAGACGGAAAACGATTTCATCCAGACGATTGACCTTCTTGTCGAAGTGCAGTTCGACTGCGTCTTCGCTTTCAAGTACTCCGCGCGGCCGAACACGCCGGCGCTTAAGATGATCGATACTGTTTCGGAGGACGAGAAAGCGAAGCGACTTCAAGTGTTGCTTGAGAGGCAGCGCAATATTCAAAAGGGCAATTATTCCAAGCGCATCGGGGAGATTATTGAGGTGATGGTGGAGGGTTTGAATTCGACACGAGGCCAGATCGTGGGCCGGAGCAGCCAGAATATCCCTGTCAACTTCAGATGCGCACAGCCCATTGCTCCGGCTCCTGGCAGTTATCTTCGCGTTAGAGTCACAGTGGCGTATCCTAACAGTCTGGTCGGGGAAGTCGTCTAAGTAGAGAATAGGGAGTAGAGAGTATGGAGTGGTAGGCAGGGAGAGTAGAGGCTACGGAGTAAGGCTAGCGAAGTTGAGAAGATAAGGGGAGCCATGGACATTGAGGTGCGGATTCGAGGCCTGCTGATGGACCCGTCGACCAACATGCCAATCGTGGTATTGAAAGATGTGGGATCGGATGCGGTGATGCCGATCTGGGTGGGCATCTTTGAAGCGAACGCGATTGCGTTGGAGATTGAGAAGATGTCGGCAGCGCGCCCGCTGACCCATGACCTGACGCGGAACCTCGTGCGTCACTTGAACGGCGAGCTGGAACGCGTTGTAATTACAGAACTTAAGGACGACACATTCTATGCGGTGCTATGGCTGCGGCAAGGGCAGGAGCAGGTCGCCATTGACTCGCGGCCTTCGGACGCAATTGCTCTTGCGCTGCGCGCCGATTGCCCGATCTACGTCGCCGAAAAGGTGATGGAGAGCGCAAAGCTGAATACGAGCGGCCCACCCGAAGGCCCGACAGCAGAGCAATTGCGCGGATGGCTCGAAGGATTGAACGACGAGGACCTAGGCCGCTACAAGATGTAAGGTGCACAAAGGGAAGTGGATGCGGAGCTCCTGTGAAACCGCCCGGGAGGCAACCCAGAAGTGCGGCTTTTTGAGCTGTAGTTGTAGTTGACAGAATATCTGTTATCGGACACGGGGGGCCAAAAGGACCGGCCCTTTGTATCTGGTTCCGCTGCAGTTTGACCTCTTCGACCATCGGCCCTTGATCGACCCCGAGGCACCCTCCGATAACGAAGGCATGACCGATGCCTCTCGTGACTCCCGCTCAGCAAATCAGTGGCTCCGCTCGATCGTTGCCTATCTTGAATTCCGCACCGGCGACCGCTGGCGCCGGCTTTCCGATCCCCGAGACCGCTGGGACCAGACGCGGGTTGATTACGTTGACGCCATCCGGCTGATCAACGGCCTCCGCGGCTTTCCCGAATTCATCCCCGCAAAACCTTTAAACCAAGAACTCTACCCCAAGCGGCTGCTCGCTCCGCGCCAGCCGAAGACGGGACGTGTGGCATGAGCGCCGGAATGAGCTTTGCCGAAATCGCCCGGCGCGAAGGGATCAGTCCCGAGGGCGCGCGGCGTGCCTACGTCCGCGGGCTGTGGAAGCTTCATTACAGCCTGCTGGATCAGCTTACGCAATCGACTCGAGCGGCCCGCGTGAAAGTTCCGCAGAAAGAATTCGGAGCGCCAGAGCACGCGGGGCGCTCTCCTGAAGCTCGCAGCGAGTTAGCCGCTCGCGTGAGGGGCGAGAGGGCCGGCCAGGGCTCCCTTTCTGGCCGGCTCGCTCCGAACTAGAAGGATGGGAGCGAGGTATGGAGAAAACTTGCTGCTTTCCGGGCTGCACACAGAAGATCGGCGCCCAGCATCTGGCCTGCCGCGATCACTGGCTTTCGCTCTCCAAGGAAGACCGCAATCAGATTCAGTACCGGCGCTGTGGCTGGGGAAGCCGGAATGAGGGCATTAACTATTTGCTCGAAATCTTGAAATCGAACGACGCCAAAAGGAAGGCTCATGAGCACGAACGTAATCGAGATACAGACCGGGAAACTGAGCGGAATGCCCAAGCATATTGAAGCGGCCAGCGCGGTTCTCCGCCTGGCCCAGCCATTTTTCTATCGCGTTGTGGCCTTGGAGGCCGCGGCCGACGACTACCGCGAACCGCTCGAACGCTGGAAGACGCTGAGACGCATCGCACGGATGCTTTTAGAGCGCGGCTCGATGAATCTGACCATGGCCGAAGCCTACCAGCTCCGCGAAGTGCTGCAGTTCTGCCCCTCGGGCGGCGATGTGGCCTTCCTCTACAAGCAAACGTGGGATGAGGCGGTGTGATCATGGCCTACCCAGGCGGCAAGGGCGGGGCTGGAGTTGCGCAGCTCATCATCAATCAGCAACCTCCGCACCGCCGTTACTTCGAGCTTTTTCTCGGCGGCGGAAGTGTCATGCTGCAAAAACGGCCGGCTCCGGTCTCGAATGTCGGGATCGATCTCGAAGCGAGCGCCATTCGCGAGTTTCCTGGCATCGGCGGAAAGTATCCGCTGACTCTGCTTCAACAAAACGCAATCAGTTTTCTTGAAGATAATCAGTTCGATTCCCAGGACCTGATCTACTGTGACCCGCCATATTTGTTTTCATCGCGTCGTCGCCCGGCGCCGCTCTACTTCTACGAGTTCGGGTCTGAAAAGCAGCACGGCCGGCTACTCGCTCTGCTTCTCGGGCTTCCCAGCATGATCCAGATTTCCGGCTACTGGTCGCGTTTTTATGCGCGAATCCTCAAGGGCTGGCGCCTGGTCCGTTACACGGCGACAACGCGCGGCGGCCCGGCTGAAGAGTGCCTCTGGATGAACTATCCCGAGCCGGCTGCCCTTCATGACTACAGCTTTTTGGGCGACGGCTTCAGAGAGCGGGAACGGATCAAGCGCAAGACGGCCCGATGGGTCAGCCGCATCGCTTCCCTGCCCCAGCTTGAAAGAACGGCGTTGCTCTCGGCCATGATCGCTGGCATCGCCAGTTCCGACGAGAGGATCCGTCCTCGAGCTGCGCTCGCCACTTCTGACGAGGGCAGCGGTCTACCTGGTCGGCTCGCCGGTTCTGGCGAGGGCGGACGTTCCGCCGGCAGACTCGCCAGAAATGACGTTGCGGGATCTTGCTGGCGCCCCACGCCACATCCGGCGATGGTCGACCGATCCACGCCAGAAACGGAGGTGCTGCAGTGACCAGGCGAGGCGCGAAACTGTTCCCCACTACGGCCCGCATCTGCGAGATTTGCGGCGCTGAGGCTCCCTTCCGCCCGATGACCATCGATCCCAAGGCGCCGGTCATCTGTGCCATCAACCTTATCGTTTACCGCTACTCGAAGGCGCACGGCCGGCAGCTCGAATCGACCAAGCACGCCGTCAGGGTTTGCGACGGCTGCCTGATCCTGGTCCTCGGTTCTAAGCGGTCAGACACCAATATCAAGGCCCGCGTGCTCGCCGACCGGCTCTTTGACCGGCTGGGTGAGTGCTATAGCAAGATGCTTGAGGCGAGGACGGCAGCATGAACATCGCCTGGGAGAGCCGATCTGATGTCTCTCGCCCCTACAGGCTGGGGACCCGCCGCAGGCGGCCACGGCACGTGGCCGCGGTTTCGGAGGCGGGGGCCACGCGCTCGCGCGGAGCGCGAGCCAGTTCACTTGATACTGAGAATCTACTTAAAACATCTGTGTACGAATGGCGCCGATCGCAGTTGACAAAAAGGGACTTGTGGCGGGAACAGGATTTGCTTAGGCAGGAACTTCAGGCCACTCTTCATGCCATCTGGCAGGGCTACATGGACATAGGAGAGAGCGAAGAAGCGGCGAAATGGGAGAAAGCCTTCTTCCAGGTCGGAAATTGCCAGTCCCTTTGGGTGGGATACCGTGCCGGATGCTGCAATGACCGGACCCGGCCCATTGCGGTCCCCGTGGGCTGCAATCACCGGCTCTGCCCGCTCTGCGCTCACCAGCGGTCTACCCTGGCCAGGGTTCGGATCAAGACCCTCTTCGACCGGCTCACCCATCCGGCCCTGATCACCCTGACCATCCCCTCCCTGCCCGCGATCCGGAAACACAGCTTTACGCTGGTTCGGCAAAAGGTGCGCAAGTTCATTGCGCATCACAAGAACTGGATCAAAGGCGGCGTCTATTCGCTCGAAACTACCTTCAACAGGCGCGAAAAGACCTGGCACCTTCACTGCCACATCCTGGCCGATCTGGCCACTTCCCTCCCCCCGAAAGAAGAAAAAACCCTCCTGGCGGGCTCACGGGTGTGCCTCTTCACGGCGATCAAATTGCAGCTCGAATTTGACTGGCTTCGCCTCTGGTCGAAGAGCTGGGGCCGCAAATCAAAGAAATCGGGTGAGGGTGAGCAGCTCCGCATGGCGGAGGCCGGCGAAAGCTTTGAATTCGAGAGCTGGGTTGCCGAAGGCCGCGAGAACCGCTTGAAGGAGTGGACCCCGGCCGGCTACAGGCCGATTCAGGGGCTTTCAGCGGCCGAGCTGGCGCGGCGCACGGCATGGAACCAGGAGAACCGGCGCGTGATCGACATCCGGCCGGTTCACGATCGTGAAGGCGCGGCGGTCGAGGTTTTGAAATATCTGACCAAGTGCGCGGCCTTCTCCGATTGGCCCGCGGCCGTTGACGAATTCTGCCGGGCTGCCAAGGGCGCCCGCATGATCCAGACCTTCGGGAGCTGGTACGGCGTGGCGCTCGATACGGTCTTCGATCCCCAGCACATGGACGACTGGGGGCATTTGAAGTGCACATGCGGCTTAAACCATTGGGAGCCAATGGGAATGTTCACGAGCCGCGACGTTGTGTGGGGCGAAGCTGGGCGCTGGTATCTCAAGCGCTCTATCGATCGACGATGCCGCGGCACAGTTCCGCGGCCACCAATCCGGTTTGAGATAGAGCCGGAAGAAACTGAGGACTCAGAATGGCAGACCAGGTAGTTGACCAGGACATGGAAACTCGGGAACTCCCCAAGTTCATCCAGTTCAACGAAGGCGATTTCGTCGAGGGCATCATCATCGGCATAGAATCCTGCCTCGTCAAAGGCAAAAAGTGCACGCGCTACACCGTTCATCCCAAGGAAGGGCTGGACGTTTCCTTCATCGGGACCAATCAGCTCGACCGCAAGCTGCGCGTAAACGACCTGGGGCATTTCGCCAAAATCTATTGCAAGGGCGAAGACCCCAACGTGCAGAAGGGCGACAACCGGATGAAGCTCTTCGACGTGAAGGTTTCAAAGCATGTGATCGAGGGTGCGCCGCTCTTGCCGGTGCAGAACCAGGTCAATCCCGAAATCACCGAGGAAGACATACCGTTCTGACCCCAACCGGGCCGCGGCTCTCCCGCCGCGGCCCGCTGAAATAGCCGAGTGATCGGAGCACCGATGAAACCGCGCAAATGTCCGAACTGCAAAAGCGACGTTCCAAAATACTGGCTGAATCCCATTAACAAAAACATGCTCGTCGGCCGCTGCCAGACGTGCAGGAAGACGGTGAACCTTGGAAAACCCGGAAGAGACGACCAGCCCGCAGCTCCCCCCAGCGTCAATGGCACAGGCAAAACCGAAGGCCAAAAAAAAGCGCCGCAAAAAGAAGCTAAAAAAACCGGGCGCTCCGCAAAGCCAGCCAAGCCAGCCGGCGAACCAGCGGCCGCTTCCGCCTCCGCTGCCGTTCGAAAGCCAGGCGGGTTCGGCGCCAAGCTTCGCAAGTTCTTTGAATTCGACTGAGCCCAAGCCCGGCGAACCCTTGCCTCCCGAGGCGGAGCGTGCGCTTCATGCCGTGCCCGATGTGATTGGCGCGGGAGACACCGAAGACGCCGAACGCGATGCCATCGGCTTTGAGCCCGATGAGATCAGGAACCTCATTCCAGAGATCGAGTTCGATCAGGCCGAGGTTGAGGCCGTTCTTGAGGAAGCCTGTGCGTGGGTGGCCGAAAAACGCCATCACGAGCACTGGAAGCTGACCGAACGGCAGTCGCGTATGATCGGGCGGCCGACAACGCAGCTCCTGACTTCGCTCTGGTCGAAGATCGGCACTTTCCTTCCTGATTTTCTCGCGCGATGGTGCGAATCGACGCCCGGTCTTGCCGGGGCGATCCTGATGGGCGGGATCGTCTTCGGCCCGAAGATCGCCTATGAAATTCATCTGTCTCGGGAAGAGCGTGCCCAGCAACCGCGGGTTCGCGCCACGGGCTCGTCTGCGCAGCCGCGGCCAGGTCCCGCTCCGGTTCCGCCGCGGGGCGGGCCGGTGGGCGTGGCTTCGACCGGCCCGGTTGTGCCTCTCGATGAAAATGGCGATGCCGGATCTGCACCTTGGTTGAGCGATGCAATAGTTGAATAACTCAACTATCTGGAGGATGGAACCATGTGGATCTATCACAGCGACACGGGAGTCTTGGAGCACAATGGCCAGACGATTGCTCGCGGATACAGCGGGCACGCACCGAATGGCCGCGGCGTGCCTCCGGACGGCATCAACAATCCGGGCCTCGAATCCGATCCCGATGTCGGGCCGATCCCGCGCGGGCAATACGAAATCTGCGCATTCTTCGACGATCCGGAAAAAGGACCGATCGTTGCGCACCTCACTCCCCTTCCCGAAACTAACACCTTCAATCGCTCGGGCTTCATGATCCACGGTGACAACTACGAAGGCAACGAAAGCGCAAGCCTCGGTTGCATTATCCTCACGCATCCGACCCGCGCCTTGATCGCGGGATCGGGAGATGTTTCGCTCACGGTTCTTTGAAAACGAAAATCGAAAAGGAGCTTTATGAAAACCCGGATCTTCGCAGTTCTCGCAAGTCTGATGCTTCTCTCAATCACTACCGGCTGCCATGCAGCGCAGCAGCCGACTTCACCCATCGATTACATTTGCCCTGCGGCCTCGGGGGGCAATTACACCGAGATCAACCCGCCCGCTTCGAACACCGTCGCGGCGAGCATCACCGGGACGAGCTATGATTGGTCCCCGCCATCCGTGGGCGCATGGTGCCTCATCGTTCAGGCGTGGGGCTTGCCGGCCGGCCAGACGATTTATCAGGTCAGCGGACCGTCGAACGTGGCCGAGGCCACAACTACGGCCTCGCTCTCACACGTGCAGATGACCTGGACCGGAGATGCGGTGACGGCCACTTATTCGAGCTACACCTACATCGCGAGCTATGCCGCGGCCGTGGCCGCTCCGACTCCGACAGCGCCGCCTCTGAGCACGACCACATCGGCCGCGAGCCTAGTAAAACCGGCTCTGAGTCTGCCCACGCCTGCCGAGCTGGCGCATGGTCCGAAAGCGCCGCTGGCTTTGACTGCGAAACTCGAAAAGCCGAAAAAGTGAGGACCTGTGCGCGGCTTTATTGACGGTGAGTACCAGGACGGGGAGATTCGCGGGCTGGGTTTCCTCTGTGGCATGCGCAACATGGGCAAGACTACCGAAATGGGCCGCCTGCTCTCTGAATGCAGCGGCCCGTTCATTTTCTTCGATACGAAATCGAAGCACGCTCATCTCTTCCCCGCTGCCGTGGTTCTCTCGCAGCCTGGTCAGGTCCGCGAATATCTGACGCTCAACCGAGGCCGGCGCTTCCAGGTGGTGTATCAGCCGCGGCAGGGCGACATTGTCGAGCACTTCCGTGCGATCTGTCTTCTGGTTTCTAGTTTCGGATGGATGATCTTCGGGGTCGATGAACTCGATAAATTCTGTGGCAATCGCTGGAGCCCGATCGGCATGCCGCCTGAGCTGGCGGAGCTGGTCGATTATGGCCGTCACCATCGTGTTTCGATTCTCGCGAGCGCCCGGCGCCCGAAGTCCATCGCGCCCGCCTTCCGCGGCGAAGCGGAGATGCGCGTCTTCCGGCTCAAGGAAGAGGGCGCCATTGAATACTTCGAGGGAGAGCTCGGAAAAGAGACCGCGGTGCGGTTACGTACCCTCCCGCAATACTTCTATTTGCACTGCCAGCAGGACTGCGATCCAGTCCTTCGCGGTGGTCCGCGGCGCTGAGTGTCGAGTCTCGTGGTTCATTTTCTTGCTATAGCAATAAATAGTTTTTTCTTCCGGTTGTGATTCGGGAAAGTTGTGCTTTGCTGGGCTCAGGTCAACTGATTCGGAGGCCAGTCTTACGAGGACCGGCCTCCCATTTTTCGATCCTGGAGGACGTATGAAGTTCTGGCACTGGGTTGTGATCGTCGTCGTGATTTTCGTTTGCATCAACGTCTACATGGCTGGCACCCTGAGCGGTCTGCCCCTTGTCGGCGGCTACGCCAGCAAGTAGCTTGCATTCGATCGCATCAACTCATCACCCGAAGTAGAAATCGGAGGAAGGTACCATGGCATTCGAGGATTATCAGCAACGATACGAGCAGCCGATTAACCAAGGCGCTCCGAACGTCTTCAATCTCAACGGAGGCTCGAACGTGCTCCGTGGGAATGTGGTGGTTGATGCCACCGTGACGATCACCAACGCCGGCGCCGCGGGAACGGCGATCGGCGAAGGCGGCCCGATCAATCTGATCCGCCGCATCAAGGTCATAGCCGCAAAGGCCGCGGGCTCCCGCTACCCGAACGGCGTACTCGTCGATTGTTCGCCGCGTTCTCTTCTGCGGTTCGCCACCATCGAGCACCAAGGAAAATTCGTGGGAGAACTGTTCGGCTCCACGCTCGGCGGCGGCGTTGCCGGCGTCTATCCCATCTATCTCAGCATCCCGATTTATTTCGGCGATTCCACGCTTGAGAACAACGTGAACACGGCTCTCAACCTGAATGCACAGGACTCGCAAGGCTTGCCGGTCTACAACGCTGTGCAAGTGAAGGTTGACATCGCGGCTGCGCTTACAGAGCTGTTCGCGGGCTCCGCGGGCACCATGGAAGTCGTCGGCATGCTCCGCTGGTACGATGAGCGGCTGCAACTCGCGAAGGACTCGATTCCGTTGCGGCAGGAAGATCATGAGCTGCTGATCCAAGCGCCGCAGTGGCGGCTCGTGGATGCGGCGATGCCCGCGGACGGGGCTTTTACGTCCTGGCTGGTGATGGCAGAGCAGGGCCAGCCCGGCCTGGTCCTGAGCGACTCCATCCTGAACAAGATTGAGATGCAGGGCGGCGACATCAACTTCGACTGCCACTGGATGGAGATTCGCCAGGCCATGATCGATGAAGGCTTCTACGATCCGTCGCAGACCATGACGGGCCAATTCTTCATCGATTGGACCAAGGGCCTGTTGCAGAACTCCAACCGGGCTGCATTGCTTCAGCATCGCTTCTCGGTTAACAATCCCAGCGGCGCCGGCCTCGACCAGCTCCGCATCTACACGCGGCGCGTCTACGGCCTCGCGCAATAAACCAAGATGGACTTGGCAGCCATCATCGTCGTCGCTTTCCTCGCCTGGCTCTTTTTCAAGAGCCGGGCGGGCGGCGACGCTTCCGAACAAAACGCCTCGCCCGTTTCGCCGGCCTCGACAATTCCCGCAACAGGTTTCGACCCGTGGAGCGATCTCGCGGTCGCATGGGCGCACGCGGAAGGTTGGGACCAGCCGAACTCGCTTGCCAGGCGCAATGCGAATCCGGTGAACATCAAGGGCAACTGGCCTGGCCAGATCGGTTCCACTCCGCAAGGCTTCGCCGTTTTCTCCGATGAAGCTTACGGCTTCGATGCCGCCGAATCGTACTTGCAGCAGCAGGCGGCGGCCCATCCCGACTGGACGCTCCGCAACCTCTTTGCCAAGGTTCTCGGTGACTCATCCGGCCAGCCGGTGAACAACGAACAGGGCAACTCGGACCAGGAAGCGCAGAACGTCGCGAACTATCTAGGGCTGCCTGTCGATGAAACTCTGGCTACCTATATGGGAGGCTACTGATGTCTGCAAGCGCAAAGAATCTTCCGCCTCCGCTAGTCATCACCACGCCGGGCGAGGCCGTGCGCGTCACCTTCCAGCTCATCTTTGCAGTCACCGGGAAGGTCGTGCAGTGTCCTTACTTCCGCCTGCAGCCGGGCATGATCTGCCTCATTCAGCCGATCAACGGATCGGATGTGAACGCGCATCCTTGCTCCATCGCAGATCGCGCATCTCTTGTGGGCAGCAGCACCGCAACGGTTCTTCCGGCCGGCCAGGATGTCGCGGTCAACTGGGACTCGCCACAGATTTTCGCAGCGGGCACGGCCGGCGACGGAATTCTCATTACCTTCAGCCAGGCCGCGTTCGGATAAGGAGGAAACATGAGCATCACGAGTAAGCTCAAACGGATTCTGGAGATCGAGCCGAAGCGGCGCAGAAAAAGCGCCAAGAAAAAGAAGAGCAAGGCGAAGCGCCGCACTCCGCCGCGTCGCGCCGATGGTCGCTTTAAAAAAAAATGAAGCGCTATCGCATGGAAGAGATCGGGCCGGGTCGGCCGATCTAGATGGCCGCTTCAAGAAACGCTAGGGCAGAAGGTGCGGAATGGCGAAGCGCGGCATGGGCGGCTGGGAAAGATGGAAAGCAGGCGATTTGTTCGCTGATGCCTTTCTCATCGTCGCCGCGTTGCTGATCGGCGTTTTCTGGCGTCAGATCGTTGACGCATGGGTTGACCTGGTGCGCGGCAGATAGCGGACGGCGGTACAAGAAACGCTAACGGCGTTGGCCTAATGGTTGCAGAATGATGACCCGGTGAGGAGCTCGGCAAGGACCGATGGTGAAGAGAGCAATAGCGAGGAGGAGTAAAGCTGCACCGAGCGTGATTTCAGTTCGCTTCGGACGTGCTCTTGTATGCTCTCGGACTCTTATCCGCTTGGGCTTCGACATTGTGCCACCTGGAAGCTAGTGCAGTTAGAAAGGGAATTGTTCGACTGTTACATTATTTGCCTTGCCCCAAATAAGGAGACGGGGACGGAAGTCCACAACTTGGATGTCTGACGGGCCGCATCTGAGTTGAATGTCAACAATTCGAGACGCCGAGCAGCCCTGGCCTATGACTGAAACTGGGTAATCGGCGCGAAGATGGATGGTTTCGAGGCTCTGGTTTCTGATTGTCATCGATTGGCCGGGGAG
>Ga0326728_10004824_pt1 | contig 39136 bp, 25 predicted proteins | sample MB3enrmetagenome_FD_207602 | JGI IMG/M metagenome (GOLD analysis project Ga0326728, IMG submission 207602) | Lab enriched peat soil microbial communities from McLean, Ithaca, NY, United States - MB31MN | ecosystem: Environmental > Terrestrial > Soil > Wetlands > Peat | place: USA: New York... | reverse complement strand
ACGAGGCTGCGAACATGGTGCTGCGCCTGGAAACGGCGCACGACCGGGCGATCGACCGGAAGGTGAGGATTCTCCTGACCATGCGCCAAGAACACGCACGCCTGGGTAGGGGCGGCTCGCGAACCGCGCAACCGGAGGCCAGCCCTCCCGGCAATGAGCGGGACGACCGCGGGGCAAAGGAACTGAGCAAGGTCGTCGGGCTGGACGCTCGGACAGAAAGTCCGGCAGAGGAGAACGCCGGCGAAACACCAAAATCGCCGGAACAAAGCGAGAATGTCTATGAAAACAAAGGACCGGCAGCAGAGGGGGTGCGCGCATGAGGCATGGTGCGGGCAGCCTGCCCCGACCTGTCGGGGTCCCGCCCGCTGTGGCACGGGCATCCTGCCCGTTGTGGCACGGGCATCCTGCCCGTGCCGATTCACGGCCAAGATGGCCGTGCCACAACTCGCGGACAGAGCCTGTCCCGAGCGGAGCGAAGGAATGCGCGCGCCACGGCGGGCAAAATGTCCACTCCGCAGCGGCCCAGCCGCCGGCCCTAGCGGCGGCGCTCGGCGACAATCGTGACCTGGATGTCGTGGGCTAGCCGCACGACGCGTTCCACCAGGCCGCGGCCGAAGGCCAGGGGCCATTTCTGTTGCTGAGGCCGGGCAATGAAGATCTGTGTGACTTTGTGGGAGCGAGCGAATTCGACCAAGGTCTGGGCCACATCATCGCCCTGCAACACGCTGGGCTCAATCTGGAGGTTGCGGGCGAATTTCATGTGCTTTTCGACGGCCTCGCGCTGGGCAGCGGCAATATTCTGAAGGTTGCCGTCGCGATAGGGCGTATAGCGGATTAATGAAAGGTCGTCCTGTGCTGCATCGCGCCAGGTTTGCAGCACTTTCGCGGCGATGTTAGGCGGATGCGGATATTTCATCTCACGGATGCGATGCTAACTCTCGACCCACAGCGATTGCCTGAAAGGCTAAAGCTGGCTGGCTTCGAACGTGTAAGCGTGGGAGCAAGAGAAGGGCGTGTTCGATTCCGGGCCAGGCGCGCTATCTCCTCCGGCGATGAGTTCGATGTCGAGGCTCCGGAGCGCCACCCCACCCCGGCATAGGCGCTCGAAGAAGCGCCTGATTGCCTTGAAGCCCGCGCCGCGGGCGGGACCATTTAGCCCATGACGCAAGGCACGGGGAAAATGGGTGCCCGAAATGGGGCGTCATGCAGACGCAGGTCCTTTCGCTTGAGATCGGCGGGCCCTACCCCTTTATGTGGGTGGTGCCAGGTCCCGCTTCCACACGCTGCGCAGCACCCCCAACGCGATGGGTACAGCACCGACGAGGATGAAAGTCATATCCCCCGCCATGCGCGCCCATTCCAGCTTGTGAAAGAGGCCGCCCATCAGGAAATCCAGGCGACGCGCGTGCCAATACCCATGGACGATGGAGTCCCAGAGTTGCAGAACGCCTCCGGGAAACAGATCCAGGAGGATCATGAGGGCGAGACCCACGTTGGCTCCCCAAAACCCTACCCGGATGAACTTCTCGCTTCCCTTCCAGACGGCGTCGGACTGCATGGCCCGCAGGCAAAAGACGAGCACCGCCAGCGCCAGCATCCCGAAGACGCCAAACAGCGCGGCGTGTCCGTGGTTGGGGGTGAGCGTGGTGCCGATCTCGAAGTAGGACACGATGGGCAAGTTGATGAGGAAGCCGAAAATCCCTGCGCCGACAAAGTTCCACACTCCGACCGCCATAAGGAAGTAGATGGCCCACTTCTGGCCGGTAGCGAATTCCTGGCCGCACTCGGAGCACTGCGCGTTCTTCAGCTTGATGAAGTCCCAGGCGTCCAGGGTTAGAAGCGTCAAGGGCACAACCTCCATAGCGGAGAAGCACGCCGCCAAACCCATATTGAGCGTCCCCTGACCGGTGAAATACCAGTGATGTCCCGTACCGATGATCCCGCCACCAAGATAGAGGATGGCGTCGAGGTAAATCAGGCGCGTGGCGGTCTTAGTGCTGACCACGCCCATCTGGTGGAACATGATGGCCACCAGCACCGTGGCGAACAGCTCGAAGAACCCTTCCACCCAAAGGTGGATGATCCAGAAGCGCCAGTTATCAATGACCGCAAAGTTGGTGTGGGGACCGTAGAAGAGCGCGGGCAGGTAAAAGACGGGAATGGCCACAGCGGCGTAAAGAAAGAGTGCGGATAGCTCACGCTTGCCAGGAATCTTCATGGCGGGTTTCAAGGCCCGAAACATCAGAAAAAGCCAGAAGACAAGGCCCACCGCCAGCAGGAACTGCCAGAACCGCCCGAGATCCAGATATTCCGATCCCTGATGTCCGAACCAGAACCAGAGGCGCCCGAGCTTGTCGTTGATGCCCAGATACTCTCCGAAAAGGCTGCCACAAACCACGACGGCTAGCGCGCCAAGGAGCGCGTAAACGCCAACTTTTTGGCCATTGGGCTCCCCACCACCGACCCAGGGTGCCAGGAAAAGGCCTCCGCCTACCCAGGCCGTAGCGATCCAGAAGATGGCGAGCTGGAGGTGCCAGGTGCGTGCCAGGGTATAAGGCAGGAACCGCCCGATGTCCAAGCCGTAAAAGCCTCCCGGCTCCACGCGGTAGTGGGCAATCGCACCTCCTAACAAAGATTGCGCCAGGAAGAGTAGCGCCACTACGGCAAAGAACCACCCAGTGGCCCATTGGCTGGGCGTCAAGGTCAGCGGCGTGGGAGCGGAGTGCGTGATGTGGGCAGTGTCGCCCTCACCCTTCCAGCCCAGGTAGTCAAATTTGCCCACCAAGAAGAGGATCAGGCCCAAACCCCCCAAGAGTGTGATGAGACTCAAGGCGCTCCAGACATAAGCCTCGACGGAGGGGCGGTTGCCTACCAGGGGCTCATAAGGCCAGTTGTTCGTGTAGGAATAGTCCTTGGATGGCCGGTTCGCCGACGCCGCCCAAGCAGCCCAGGCGAAAAAGGCGGTCAGCGCTTTGAGCTCCGTCGGGCTCTTGATATAGCTGCCGGGTAATCCAGGAGCATCGCCCTGCTTAGTGAAGTAATCGCTCCATTCCGCCGTCTGGCTGCGAAAGGCCGCCACCTCGCCGGGAGTGAAGAGCAGCGTCCGCGAGGCCGGTTCGTACCGGTTCTCCTTAAGAACTCTCCGCACCTCCGCGGACGCGACGGTCTGCTCATCCGGGGAGAGTTGCGCGAAGGGCTTGCCGTACTTCTCCGCGGCAATCGTATCCCGCGTCACCTCGCTGAGCCGGTGCAGATACTCGGCGCTGTAGTCAGGGCCCAGATAAGCCCCGTGACCCCAAAGGGTCCCGTGTTCCATCAGGCCGTATTTAAAGAAGACCTCCTGGCCTTTTTCGACATCGGCTCCTGTGAACACTACAGTTCCCGCTGCATCCACGGCCTTGTCGGGAATGGGAGGAGCGTTCGTGTAGGTCAAGACCGTTACGAAAGATAGAACCGAGAAACCACCGATCATGACCAGAATCGCCGCGTGACGCCACCACGGAGAGAGACCTGTAGCACTACCGGACGTGTCTGCCATTTCTTACCCCCATTTGATTCTTAGCCAGAATTTCCATTTTCAATCCCGAGTGCATTTCTCACCTGTCAGTTTGCATTCTCCAGCGCAATCGCGCGGGGAAACAGGATGTTGTTTTCCAGATGGATGTGCTGGTGCAGATCCGCCTCCAATTCCGCCAACGTCTTATAGAGCGTCTGAAAGCTCACGCATCCATCAGGCGGAGCCGTGTAGTCATTGCTGGACGCGCGGAGGGCACGCAGTGCCTTGCCGGCGGAATCGTGCTCATGTTCCATCATGGACACCGGATTCCGCACGGTGCCAAAAGGCGCTGGAAGGATGGGCTCATTTTGGAGAACTGACTCTTCCATCCTTTCCACATACGGGAACAAGACCATCTCCTCCTTCATCAGGTGTGTGGTCAGCTCCTGAGCCAGGCCCTGGAAAATGGCGCGAAGTTCGAAAAGCTCGGGATGGCGCTCGCCATGAACCGAGCAAACCTTATCGAAGAGAGGGCCAAGACGAGCGATCGCTTCTCGGGTGTACTGGTGGTGTGTTGTCCTAATGTGAAAGATCAGATCACCTAGCGGCTCCTTTTGCCATTCATTTTCTTTTGCCAGGGCTTGACCCGAATGGTCTGCCACTTCGAGTGCAACTAACACGTCGTCGACAGTGATGCTGGCCGAATGGCAGGCTTGTTCGAGTGTCTGCTTGCCGCCGCAGCAATAGTCGATTCCCAACTTTTCAAAGACTCTTGCGGCGCCCGGCTTTTCCAGGGCCAATTCCCTTACCGTTTTTCCCGTCGTCACGTTCATCGCTTCCTCCTCGCAGGCCAAGGTCCGTGCCTTGTGGCCCTGCTGATGTGTTGATGTTAGGGGAGCCATGACGGCTTGCAGATGACTTTTGTCACGGTTCTCTCAAACGGGTAGGTCAGGGGGCGGGAGCTACTCCGTTGAGAGGTTTTCGGCTTCGAGAGCCTTCAAGTTGTAGATGAGGAGATTGCGCCCATCGATCTTCAGGATTCCCTCGGCCTGCAAGCGAGAGAGATTACGGGATACCAATTCGCGGACCGTGCCAATTTGTGCTGCCAGCTCCTGGTTGGTGATGGGGAGAGTAATTTCCACACCCTCGGCGGTCCGCTTGGCGGACTTCTGGGCAAGTCGGAAGATATAGGAAGCAAGCCTGTGGCGAACAGTGGTGAATGACAGTTCTTCAATGATTCCCACCAAGCGCCGAAGGCGCGCACCAACGACCCGCAAGACCTTGAGAGGAACCTGGGGATGAGCAAGGCAGAGCGCCTGAAAATCCTGCTTGCTCACAAAAAGCAGGGTGGCGTCGCCGGCCGCGGCTGCCGACGCTGGGTAGGCGCCTCCATCGAAGACAGGAATCTCGGCGATGGAACTGCCCGGGCCATCAATGCTAAGTACTTGTTCGCGCCCGGTCGGGGAGCTCTTGTATATGCGGACGTTACCAGACTTAACCACGTAAAGTCCCGAGCAAGGTTCACCTTCGCCAAATACCATCTCTCCTGCCGAGTACTGGCGGGGAACGATACGCTGGGTTAGGAAACCCAACTCGTTTTCCGTGAGCCCGGAGAAGATTGGAACCTTCGCCAGCGTTTGCCCCAGTTTATTCGTGGAGTCCGGCACGTCGAATATTGTACCAGAGCACGTCGGTCAGTAAGAATTTGTGTTCACCTGTCCGGCCGTCGTTGTCGAAATCGGCGATGGTGGGCGAATAGCCAGCCATCGGAATGCTGACCCAAGCAATCCCACTGCGTTCTGTGATGTCCTCAAACTCACCGTCCCCCAGATTCCGGAACACTGGAAATGTCTCTTTGTCGAGCGCCACGAAAGTAATGTCCGGATAACCGTCGTTGTGGTCATCGCCGACGGCTACAGCGTTGTCGAAACCTACCCCTGCCAGACCGGCCTTTTCGGTGACATCCTTGAAGTTGCCTTTACTGTCGTTTTCGAAGAGCCGGTCGGAATACCTCGCGGAAGTTTTTTTCAGCGTCCGGATATCCTCGCGCCTCGTGGTATACTGCCCGTCTGACTACGCAAAGGTGGGGAGAACATGCCGAAGAAGGTGACTTTGAAGTTCCTGGCGGAGCGCCTGGGCCTCTCCAAATCAGCGGTCTCCAGCGTTCTCAATAACGCTCCCTTAGCCCGGAGCTTCGCCCCGGAGACCCGCGAGCGCATCTATAAAGCGGCGGAGGAGTATAAATATAAGCCAAACTACTTTGCCCGGTATCTGAACCACCAGCGCAGCTATCTCATTGGTGTGCTTTCGCCCGACCTGGCGGAAGGTTACAATGCCAACGTACTGGGAGGGATTGAGGATTACCTCCTCCAGAGCGACTACCGCTACTTTCTGGCCACTCACGAATGGTCGAACACCCGAATCGAACGAACCATACAGATGTTTCTCGAGCGGGGCGTAGATGGCCTCATCCTCATCAACACACCCCTCAGCTCAGAGGTGGATCTTCCGCTGGCGGTGATTGGCAACGCCAACACCGTTGAACGAGGCATCTCGATCGTCATCGACAATCACGCGGGAATTCGGCGTGCGCTCGAGCATCTGGTTTCCCTCGGCCACCGTAAAATCGCCTTCATCAAAGGCCACAAGGACAGTGCGGATACGGAGGACCGCTGGGACGCGTTCGTGACCGCGGCGGGGAGCCTCTCCATAAAGGTGGACCCCAGACTGGTCGTGCAACTGGAAAGGCTTGGCGCCCAGCAGATCTCCGCCATCGAAGAGGGCGCGTCCTGCGCCCAACAGCTCCTCTCGCGTCAGCGCGATTTTACGGCGCTGATGGCCTTCAACGATAACTCCGCCATCGGCGCCATCAACCGCTTCCGCGAGCTCGGATGGCACATACCTCAGGATCTCTCCGTGGTAGGTTTTGACGACGTGGTCGCCGCCCGCATCGTTTATCCCGCGCTCACTACTGTTCAACAACCGCTGCAATTGATGGGGCAAATGGCCGCTCGCGAAGTCATCGACGCCATCACCAATGGCGTGAAGGATGAGAAACGGGTACTGACCCCACAGTTGGTCGTCCGCAATTCCACCGCCCCCGCACGTGCCACCCCCGCCAAGCACCTCTCCTAGGTCATGGAAATAGTTCTTGACAAAGCCGCGGCGTTGGAGTGAAATCTGGCTTCTTGAACCGGTTCAGGTCTCTTGTCTGAGGCCACGAGCCCACTCCCGATCAGATCAGTAACGGAGAATCGCGTGAGCGCACGGGCGAGCGGCGGGTTGGCGGAGGGAACGAAAACTGAAAGCAGTAAGCTCACATTCCTTGAAAAAGTCGGCTACGGCGTCGGCGACACGGCCTCGAACTTCTACTGGCAAACCTTTCTGAACTTTCTCTCCTACTTCTATACAGACGTTTTTGGCCTCAGCGCCGCCGCCACCGGCACCATGTTCCTGGTGGTCCGTATTCCGGACACCTGCATTGACCCGGTGATGGGTGTGATTGCGGACCGCACCCAGACGCGCTGGGGGCATTATCGACCTTACTTGTTGTGGGGATGCCTGCCGATGGCGTTGGTCGGGGTGGCGATGTGTACCACTCCCAACCTGGGACCGCAGGGCAAGCTGACTTACGCCTATGTGACCTACGGCTTGATCATGCTGGCGTACACGTTCATCAATATTCCTTACAGCGCGCTGATGGGAGTGATTTCGCCAAACTCCCTGGAACGAACCAGCGTCTCGAGCTACCGCTTCGTGCTCGCGTACGGCGGCCTCTTCATGGTTCAGGGGCTCACCATTCCGATGGTGAAGCGCTTCGGCCACGGCAACGACCAGCGGGGCTTCCAGTTAGCGATGGTCGTCTATGGAATCCTGGCCATCGCGCTGTTTCTCGTAACCTTCTTCACCACCCGCGAACGTGTCCAGACAGCCCACCGGCCGGGCGACGCGCTGAAGGACGATCTGCGGGATCTGCTGAAGAATTTGCCCTGGGTGATGGTGTGCTTTATCGGAGTATTCGCGGTCTTCTTTATCTCTCTCCGCATGGGCGCCATCCTCTACTACTTCAAGTATTGCGTCGTCGAGCCCGGGCACTTCTACCATTTTGAGCGCGCGTTTCTGGGACAGCACGTTAAGGTTGACCTCGGGGCCGAGGCCCTCGCCTCGTGGTTCATGGTGATGGGAACCGTGGGCGTGATCTTCGGCGCGGCGATGGCGCGGCCCCTTTCGACGCTGCTGGGCGGCAAACGACGCGCCTATATCATATTGATGACGCTCGCAAGTGCGCTTACCGTGCTCTTCTATTTTGTTCCGCTCACCAGCATTCCCCTTATTTTCGCCACCCACATCGCAATTTCGACGCTGTTCGCCCCCACCTCGCCGCTGCTCTGGGCCTTCTACGCCGACACGGCGGATTACTCAGAGTGGAAGACCGGACGCCGCGCGACGGGGTTGGTGTTCTCGGCCGCCTCGTTCTCTCAGAAGTTGGGCTGGGCAGCGGGGAGTTCCCTCTTTCTCTGGCTGATGGGCTACATCGGATTCAAGGCCAACGTGGCACAGCCTCTGCATGTACAGACCGGCATACGTTACATGATGAGCTTTTTCCCCGCGATCGTCGGCTTCCTGTCAGCCGCGGCGGTGTTATTTTACAAATTGGACGATACGACGATGGTACAGATCGAACAGGATCTCAAGCAGCGCAGAACTTTGCAGTAGGCCGCCGGCCCGTTGTCGTCATCCAGTTAAGAGGCAGAATGAGTAGCTCGGCGCGGCTGAGCCGCACTTCAAATTCCACAGTGCAAGATCCAGGAATGGCGGCTAGAAGGGCTCCTGGGAGGTAAAATCTTTGCGCGCGAGGAAGAAAATCAGCAGTGCAAAGGCGCTCGCCGCCGGGCGGAAGGCCCCTGTCTCTGCCGGAGTTGTTGAGGGCTCCTTCGTCGATCTTGGAGGGGAACGGTTCTATCGCCTTGCGCACTACGATGCCATTCCGCCCTTCTTCATGAGTATCGTCAGTGACTCGGATCACTGGCTTTTCATTTCCAGCAACGGCGGCCTGACGGCGGGCCGAATAGATCCTGACCACGCGCTGTTTCCCTATTATCCCGAGGATCGTATCCACGATAGCTGCGAGCACACGGGAAGCAAGACCATCGTTCGCGTCATCGAAGACGGCGAAGACGCGCTCTGGGAGCCGTTCTCAGGCCGATGCGACGTGCGCCATCGTGTCTCGCGCCACCTTTATAAAAGCGCCTACGGAAACAAGATCATCTTCGAAGAAGTGAACCGTGATCTTGGCTTGACGTTCTCCTATGGGTGGATGACGAGCGAGCGCTTCGGGTTCGTCCGGCCTGCCCGGCTGGTGAATCGCCGCGCCCGGCCGGTCACGGTTGAGCTCCTCGATGGTATTCAAAACGTTTTGCCCTGCGGCGTTACGCGGCGATTCCAGTTGGAATACAGCACGCTCGTCGATGGCTACAAGCGCACCGAACTGGAGCCGACGACAGGCCTTGTTCTCTTTCGTCTGTCGTCGATTCCGGTGGACAAGCCGGAACCCAGCGAAGCGCTACGCGTCAACACCGCCTGGTCGGTGGGGCTCGATCCTGAGGCGCGGCTTCTTTCCAGCGTTCAACTCGACGCGTTTCGCTGCGGGCACGCCGTTACGCAGGAGACGGACATCCAGGGGCGCCGCGGCGCCTGTTTTCTGAAGGCTTCGCTTGTTTTGCCCGCCCGGGGCGAGAAGCAATGGAAGATCGTCGCCGAAGTCAACCAGGACACGGCAGGCGTGAAGTCTGCGCTCCACGATCTCCAGTCCATCGAGAACATTGGGGCGCAGATTGATGAGGACGTTGCGCGTGGCACCCGGAACCTGGTGAGAACCGTGGCTGCGGCTGATGGACTCCAGCTAACTCAGGACGAGCCGGCCGTCTGGCGCCATTATTCAAGCACTCTCTTCAACGTAATGCGCGGCGGGATTCCGGACCATAACTACTGTGTTTCGGCTGCGCATCTAAAGCTGTTCATCTCGAAGGCCAATCGGCAGGTTGCACAGAAGCACAAGGAATTTCTCGAGGGATTACCGGAGTCGCTCTCGCACAGGGTTCTCCTCGAAAGAGTGTGCGAACGGCGTGATCCGGACTTGGCGCGCCTTGCCCATGAGTATCTGCCGCTCACTTTCAGCCGCCGCCACGGCGACCCGAGCCGCCCGTGGAACAGCTTCGAGATCAAAGTCAAGGATGAGCGCGGTTGCAGGGCGTTGAACTACCAGGGAAACTGGCGTGACATCTTTCAGAACTGGGAAGCCCTCAGCCTGTCGTATCCCGGCTTTATCGAAAGCATGATCTATAAGTTCCTGGACTCCTCCACCGCAGATGGTTATAACCCTTACCGCATCTCCAGCGACGGATACGAGTGGGAAACCGTTGATCCGCATGATCCCTGGTCGTATATCGGCTACTGGGGAGATCACCAGGTCATCTATCTGCTGAAGTTGCTCGAGCAGGCGAGGCGGCACTATCCGGACCGGTTGCGACAGCTGCTGTCGCGCGCCGAATTCTCCTATGCGAACGTCCCGTATCGCATCTTGCCCTATGCGTCGTTGCTTGCTGATTCGCGGAACACCATTGTTTTTGACAGCGTGGCGCATCGGAAGACCATGGACCGCTCGGCGGAGATTGGAGCGGACGGAAAAGCGTTGCTTACTCGCGACCGTCAGCTTGCTCGAGCGAACCTGGCGGAGAAGATTCTTCTCGTGATTCTGGCCAAGCTTGCGAACTACGTTCCCGAAGCCGGCATATGGATGAATACGCAGCGGCCCGAGTGGAACGATGCGAATAACGCGCTCGTCGGCGCGGGCGCTTCCATGGTTACCCTGTACTATCTGCGCCGCTTCCTGGTTTTCACTCGCGAACTGCTGGCCCAGGAACAAGGAGGAGAAATTGAGCTGTCCGCGGAACTGGCAGAGCTTTTCGGCCAAGTCTTCGACGCGCTGCAACGCTTCCTGCCGCTCCTCACTGGCCCCATCTCAGACCGCCAGCGCAAGGCGATTCTGGACGAGCTAGGAAGCGCCGGATCGATCTATCGGGAGAAGCTCTACGTGCAAGGTCTTTCCGGAGAGCGCCGCGGCGTATCAGTTGCGCGTTTACGGTCGTTTTGCGATTCCGCTTTGCAGCATCTAGATCATTCCGTCCACGCCAATCGCCGGAACGATGGGCTCTACCATTCGTACAATCTGATGACCATCGCGGCAGACTCGATCAGGATTCGGACGCTGCACGAGATGTTGGAGGGCCAGGTCGCGGTGCTGAGTTCGGGAGCGCTCACGCCCGCCGAGAGCGTAGCGCTGCTCGAAGCGCTTGGAAAAAGCAGCCTCTACCGCCCCGACCAGGCGAGCTATATTCTCTATCCTAACCGCCCGCTGCCCTGCTTTTTCCAGAAGAACAACGTTCCGCAGTGCGAAGTCGAGAAGTCGGAGCTGCTGATCGCCATGCTGGAGCGGGACGATCGCCGCATCGTGGCTCGTGACGTTGAAGGTGGTTTTCACTTTAATGCCTCGTTTTCCAGCGTGGAGAATCTCAAGCAAGCGCTTCGCGAGCTGAAGAAGAGCGGCCTCGGTCAGCTTGCAAAAGCTGAGGAACCACAGATTCTTCACCTCTACGAGAAGGTTTTCGATCATCAATCGTTCACCGGGCGCTCCGGCACGTTCTACAAGTACGAGGGATTGGGGTGCATTTACTGGCACATGGTCTCTAAGTTGCTCCTGGCTGTGCGGGAGGCGTTGGAGCGTGCCGTCGCGAGCGGCGCGGATGAGTCCGTCCTTCGACAACTCCGAGCTCATTACAACCGCCTTTATGACGGCCTGGGAATACACAAGTCTCCAGCCGTCTTCGGGGCGATTCCCACTGACCCGTATTCGCACACTCCCGCATTCGCTGGGGCACAGCAGCCGGGGATGACCGGCCAAGTGAAAGAAGACTTCATCGCTCGCATGGGCGAAATGGGCATTCATGTTGAAAACGGTGAGCTTGCTTTCGTTCCCGAGCATATCTGCAGGACGGAGTTCCTTGCCGAGCCCAAAACGTTCCACTGTTGGGATGTCAAAGGCAACCCCAAAGCGCTAAAGCTGGATCGGGGCACGGTGGCCTTTACTTACTGTCAGGTTCCGGTGGTGGCGCACCGAAGCGGCCCGCGGCGCATCCAGGTGACTTTTGCCGACGGAACATCGCAGACTGTCGATGGACTTAAGCTGGATGCGGCGATGAGCGCGGCCGTCTTCGACCGATCGGACAGGATCCAACGGCTCGAGGTGTTCTATGATTTGGCATGACCGAGCGCCGGCCGCGCCAGTTCCGGCACTGAGCAATCGCCGCCCCGAGTGTCCGGACGTTGAAATTGCCTACGTCTGTGCTTTTCGTGCTGGCGATGACAGCGCCGGCGCGGCTGGTTTGCAGAAACACATTTCCGTCCAGGCCTGAGCGGCCATCGGCAAGAGAAACGTAAGAGCTTGCGCCGGCGACACGCTGCAAAAGAAAGGCTGTGCCTGCAGCGCGATCAAAGGCCACGAGGTCGTCGGTCCGAGGGGCGAACGCCATGCCCTGCAAGTCTCCCGCAGTGTAAAGTAATCGCGGCAAGCCCAGTTGCGGGAGCACGTAAACTGCGTTGTGGACAGTCCCTTCCAGCAGTGTGGCCCCGTCGTCAGCGACTGCCAGGTACCGCACTTCATCCGGCAGATCGCTCTCAGGGACAACACGGCTTTTCGGCGCCGCCTCCGGATGCGCAACAATCTGGCCCTGCTCGGGGTAGCGCGTAGCCTCGGTTTTTTGGCTCGCGGCGGGAGGAGTGGTCTGAGGCCCCGGCAAGAGCGCCCGCGCCGCTCCGTGGGCGGTCATCTGCCGCTTTTCAAGTCCTGAACAGCCGCGCGGACTTTGGGAATCAGCGCGCTGTAATCCTTGGCCGAAGCCTTGGCGAGGAATTGTTGGTAATACCGCAGAGCCTCGGTCTTGTCTCCGGCCTTGTCACAGAGTACGCCCAGGTTCAAGAGCGGCTCAACCTCGGCGGAGTTCAGCTCGATGGCCTTTTCAAAGTCGCGCCGCGCGGCGTCGGCGTCACCGCGCTGGATGGCCACCAGGCCCAGGCCGTTATACGCTCCGCTGAAATGATCGTTCTGGAGGACGATAGCTTTGAAAGCCCTCTCCGCCTCATCCACGCGGCCCAACTGAAGTTCCGCGGTGCCCAGGTTGCGCAGGTTGTCGAGGTTCGTGGGATCGGCCTGCCTCGCCTGGGTCATGGCGTCCAATGCCTTATCGAGCTTGTGGAGACGCAGGTAGAGCTTACCCAGTCGTGCATAAAAGGTCTCGGTGAGCATGTGCAGCTTGATCCCGTCCTCGTAAGCCTTGACAGCCTGGTCGAGCTGGCCTGCGCGCTCATAGGCTGCGCCGAGCTCAATGCGAGCCCGGGGATTACCGGGGTCGAGGCGGACCGCTTGCTCCATGGTCTGTGCGGCGCGTGCGTTGTCACCCGCATCAAGGAAGGCCTCCGCTCGCTGGGTGAGCTCGAGAACCGGGATGCGGTCTTTGGGGTCAGTGGCGTCCGAGCCCAGTTGGATCTCACGCGATCCACCCCCTCCGACGTACCCCAGTGACTCCAGCTCTCTGCGCGTCTTCTCATCCAGGGGGACCGTCGTGAGGTTTTCCGCCTTGCCTTGCGTGCCGGCGATTTTCCAGATGAGCTTTTGGAACTGGTCGGCGTCCACTGGATGCTGCGCGATCAAGTTCTTGAGTTCGCCGGGGTCCCGGCGCAAGTCATAGAGCTCGGGGTGCGGCGCCAGGATGTACTTCCACCCGTCTGTCCGCATGGCACGAAGTTCCGACCATCCCATGTAGGTTCGTGGATAAAGCGTTTCGCCGTAAGAGTAACCCGACCGCACGTGCGTTCCCTGACGTAGGAGCGGCCAGAGGCTGACGCCCTGCGCTTCCGGCGACGGTGCCAGGTGCAGGAATTCCATCGCAGTGGGATGGATGTCGATCGACCGCACCTGGTCTTCGATCACTTTGCCCTGCGGAAGGTCAGGACCGGCTATCATGAGCGGAATGTGGAGGGTCGCGTCATAAAGGAAAATGCCATGCGCGGCTTCGCCATGCTCGCCCAGGCTTTCGCCGTGATCCGCCATGGCGATGATCAGGGTGCGCGAGGCGAGCCCCATTTGGTCGAGGCCATCGAGCAGGCGCCCGACCTGCTCGTCCATGTAGGCAATCTCCCCGTCGTAAGGGCTTTTCGCATACTGGCGCTTATAAGGCTCGGGAGGGTCGTACGGCGCGTGAGGGTCGTAGTAGTGCGCCCATAGGAAAAACTTCCGCTGGCCATTCTGCTTGAGCCAGTCGAGGGCGTGATCGGTGACCACGCTGGCACGCCGCTCCGCAAAAACGCCGGGCAGTTTTCCCTCCTCGGTCTGCGGCCCCATGTCATCGTCATAGGTGTCAAAACCCTGCGAGAGGCCGAACTGCCTGGCGACGGCGAGCGAGCCCATAAAGGCTGCGGTGGCAAACCCCGCAGCATGGGCCAGAGATGCGATGGTGGGATGAGATGGGTTGAGAACAAAACCACCCATGTCGCGCAAGCCATGTACGGGTGGATAAGCGCCCGTCATGATGCAGGCGTGAGAAGGCAAGGTAAGGGGTACTTGAGCTGTAGCGTGCGCGAACCGCACGCCCCGCATTGCCAGCGCATCCAGGTGGGGAGTCTTGGCTTTTCCGGGATGGTAACAGCTCAGGTGGTCGGCGCGAGTGGTGTCAAGAGTGATAAGCAAAACGTTGGCGTCGCGCGGCTCGAGGCGGGCTTGTTCCGGCGCATGGCGGCAAGCGCCGAGGAATACCAGAAGTCCCGCCACAAGCGCCAAGCCCAGGGGGGGAGTTCGATAGGGCAACGCCTTGGTCCTTTGCCGACGCATAATCGCCCTTCATATTACACCGAATCAGGCGGTTCCGCGCCATAGCAAGACTGTACTCTGCGTCCGCCGGCGGAGTATGCTATGCGGAGGTTGCCGCGGCTTTCTCGTCCACACCCCGAAGGGGGAGGACCCGCGGCGATCAGATCCTGGAGGTGAACGGCGGGTGAAGGCTGGGGCCCTTGCCCTCGTGTTCGTTTGGCTTTGCGCTGCGGCGTACGTCGCCGGGCAAGCCGGTGCTCCGCCCGGGCCCGGCGCCTCGCGGATGACTCCCCCTGAGCCTCTCCTGGTCCAGGCGAGTTCGCTGGTGCGCGAAGGGAAACTGGACGAGGCGCTTCCCGTCATCCACCGGTTCCTCGAACAGCGGCCAAACTCCCCGGACGGACATGCCGTGCTCGGGTTCATCCTGTTCAAACAATCCCGACCTGCCGAGGCGCTCCGCGAGTATGGGGAAACCGCGAAGTTACGCCCGCCCTCTGCATTCGAGTGGAAAATCATGGGCCTGAGCGCTGCGATGCTCAAGGACTATGCGAACGCCGACCTGTGGCTCTCGCGATCCTTCCATCTGGATCCCCATGATCTCGAGACCTGCAATGATCTGGGGCAGGGCAAGTTCCTGCGGGAGAAATACAGCGAGTCCGTGAATGTTTTTCGCGAATGTTTGAAGCTGGACGCGAAGAACGTATATGCGGAGAATGGCCTGGGCAGCGCCTATGAGCGCCTGGGCCGTTGGGATGAGGCAGCGGCAGCCTATCGGAAGATCATGGCGTGGCAATCGTCGAAAGCGGCGCCAGACGCCACACCCTATTGGAATCTCGGCCGCGTCCTCCAGAAGCAGAACAAACCCCAGGAGGCCGTGCAATACCTGACGCGCGCCGTCGAACTGGCGCCAGACCAAGCCGAGGTGCGGACACGGCAGTTCCTCGAGACCACTGGGGATGCCGGGAACGGTCATGCCTTGCTGGGATTCATCCGCTACACCGAGCAGCGCTGGCAGGAGTCGCGCGCCGAATTCGAAGAGGCGACCAAATACCGTGATCTCTCCGCGGTGGAGCTCAAGATGCTGGGGCTTGATTGCCTGGCGCTGTACCTTTACGGCGACGCCGATAAGTGGCTCACTCGCTCCCTGGAAATGGAGCCTGGCGATGCCGGCGCCTGGCAAGCGCTGGGAGAGGTCAGGACGAACGAGCAACAATTCGAGGCGGCTATCCAGGCCTATCAGCGTTCTCTCGCGCTCGTCCCGCGGGTGGTTACCGCCGAAACCAGCATGGGGTGGTGCGAAGAGTTGTTGAGCCGATTGGAGGACGCCGCGACGGCATACAGGACCGCCATAGGCTGGGAAGTGTCGAAGCCGGACGATCCCACGCCGTACCTTGGCCTCGGCCGCGTGCTGCTGAAAAAGAATCGGCCGGCAGAGGCTTTGCCTTATCTTCGGCAGGCGGTCCAGATGGAGCCGGCCTCGGCCGAGGCGCATGAAGAGCTGGGGAAAGCCTACTCCCTTGTAAATGAGCTCGCCGCCGCTCAACAGGAGATCGAGAAAGCCATGGAGCTTGCTCCCAAGGTGGTGCGTCTGCACTTCATGCTGGGACAGCTCTACCGCAGAACCGGCCAAATGGAGAAGGCCAAGGCGGAACTCGATTCCTACGCGGCCAGCGTGGGCACGCATTCGACTCCCGATCAGGACCCGAGGTGATATGAGCATCCGGCACGCCGCGACCGCTGCCGCACTCTTTGCGCTTTGTCTCTGGTTTCTGGCCGCGAGGGCAAAGCCCGGCCTGCCCGCGGAGCATCCGGATGTGGTGCCGGCGAACTTTGTAGACGTGACTTCCGCGGCCGGCGTGCAGTTCCACCATTACGCCTCCCAGACCGCCAAGAAATACATGCTGGAGATCATGGGCTCCGGTGTGGCCCTGTTCGACTTCGACAATGACGGCCGGCTGGACATTTTCCTGGTGAACGGCGCGCCCATCAGCGACCCCACCCCGGCGGGCACCATCCCGCGCAAGTCCGACCCCAAATACTGGCATCGCCTGTACCACCAGAAACCCGACGGTACGTTCGAAGACGTTACCGAGCGAGCGGGTGTGCAGGGGAAGGGTTACGGATACGGAGTGGCAGTAGGTGATTACGACAACGACGGTTTCGAAGACTTATTTGTCACCGAATATGGCGGCAACCGGCTCTACCACAACAATGGCAACGGGACCTTTACGGATGTCACGGAAAAGGCGGGCGTGGGCGGCAGCGGTTGGTCCACCAGCGCCGCTTGGGTGGACCTCGATAACGACGGCTTCCTCGATCTCGTGGTCCTTCGTTACGTGCAGTGGGATTTCGAAGACCGCGTGTGCCTGGTCAATGGGACTCTGCGGACCTACTGCCGGCCCGACAGTTTTGCGCCCATCGAACCGTTGGTTTATCACAACAACGGGGACGGCACGTTTACCGAGGTGTCGCGCCAGATAGGACTTGACAAGCCGGGCAAGGGCTTGGGGATTGCGATCGCGGATTACGACCGCGATGGGCGCGTCGACGTCTATGTGGCCAATGACTCCATGCCGGGGTTCCTGTACCACAACAAAGGCAATGGCACTTTTGAGGAAGTTGCCCTATTGGCAGGTGTGGGTGTGACGGACAGCGGGCGCACCTATGCGGGCATGGGTGTTGACTTTGCCGACTACAACAACGACGGATTGCCGGACCTGGCAGTGGCCGACCTGGCCTTCGACAAGTACGCGCTTTACGAAAATGAAGGCAAGGGTTTCTTTAGGTATGCCACGGATGCGACCGGACTCGGCAACATCACCATGCAGCATTCAGGCATGGGTTTGCACTTTATCGATTATGACAACGACGGCCGCAAAGACCTGCTGGTCTCGCAAGGCCACGTGATGGACACCGTTGACCAGGTCAGTCACAACCTCCACTACCGCGAGCCGATCCTCCTTGTACGGAACACCCCCCAGGGCTTTGTGGATGTTTCGGCGGCATCCGGGGAAGTCTTCCGCCAAGCGTGGGCTGGCCGCGGCCTCGCGATTGGGGACATCAATAACGATGGCCGCGTGGACGCCGTGGTATCCACCAGCGAAGGCCCGGCTCACGTGCTGCTCAACCAAACCCCCACCTCGAATCATTGGCTGATCTTGAAGATGACGGGACACCGGAGCAATCGCGACGCCATCGGTGCGGAAGTCAAAGTGGTTACCGCTCGCGGCATGCAGATGGCCACGGTCACTACGGCCGGCAGTTATCTGTCTTCCAGCGACAAGCGGGTGCACTTCGGTCTGGGGCCGGAAACGAGCGCGCAGAAGGTGGAAATTCGCTGGCCCAGCGGGATCCTGCAAACCCTTCGCGACGTCAAGGCTGACCAGATTCTGGCGGTGGATGAGCCGCGGTGATCGCTATTGGGTCTGGATCGTCCCCGTCACCACCACTTCAAAGGCGCTGCCGGGAACTTGCTTTAGTTGATCAAGGTCCGTGTCGTCCCAGCTTGGATCGGGCGCTCCGGTGATAAACCAACTGCTGCCGTTGTCGGCCACCATCATGCCGTACTTCTTAAGTGCGGTCAGAATCACCAGTGATTGGCCGGTGTAGGAAGAGATGTCGTAGGAGGCCTTCAAGCGAAGACGCAAGCCCATGGGCGGCAAGGCAGGATTATTCGACTCGCTGGCATAGTGAGTTGCGGGATGGATGAAGCCCGTTTGAGTTGCGGATACGGTGAAGCGCAAGGCGTGTTTGATTTCGCCCGCCGCCACCTCGTCATAGCGCGCCAGGCCGGGTAGGATCGGCAACCCGGCGGCATCCGCGGAAGTCCAGCCATCGGGACGGAGCTTGTCGGAATAGAGGTTGAAGATCGCACCATTGGCGGCGGTCCAATTGTTATCGTTGGCGTCCTTAACGCCTTCCCACACTTCGTACAGCGTGCAGTTGTTGTGCGTCGGGTCGGCCAAAAGCGTCAGCACGTGGCGGTCGCCGGTGGAACTGCTGCCGCCCTCCACGGGGGCGTTGGGTGGGAAGGGATAGCAGCCGCTGGCGGAGGTTACGGTGCAGCCCGGCCCAGAGGATCCAAAGTCACTCTCAGAAGGATATTGGTTGAAAACTACGGACACCAGTGGCTGAGTGCTTGGCACCACAACGTACGGGATTCCGTAGGTGGGATCGCTGCCGAAGTCGGCATGCAGGAACTGCTTGTCCTGGTTGATGCTGGCGATGTACTGGTCCGAGTTCGGATCAACGCAGTAGTTCGAGACATCGGCGTTCCAGAGGTTATCCGTGGGAAACACCGGGCAACTGGAAATCGTGGGGCTGGTGCTGTAATCGGTGGAACTGCCGGTTGCGGCATTGCTGCAATTCGGCTGGGAAGGAGTCGGCGTCGGATTGGGAGAGGAAGAAGAACCGGAGCCGCAGGAAAGCAGGAAGAGCGTAGCCAGTGCGAGAGTTGTGCCGAAGGCACCTTGGAGTGCGGCGGCTTGACGCCGCCTTCGAATATCACAGACGGCAATAAGGACCCGAGTGCTGGAATGCCACCGAGTTCGAAGCGGAGCGAAGCCGCCGCACTCCAGGATGCCTTCGCTGCTTTCACTCGAGTTCTGATGGCCATTCAACATGGAGGTTGTCCGATGCTTTGAAAGCCCCAAAGGGGCGGTCTAACAAAGCCCAGGCCAACGGCCTGGGGCTCGAACGAGACCCCATCCTTCTCTGGGAGCAAGCCCTGCAAGGGCGAAATAACCCGGCATTGGCCTCTGCGGATCGTCCGCCCCCTCGAACAGGCCATCACGCCCCTTCAGGGCTAGCCAACGGCGCGGATTCCTCACCCAGGCCGTTGGCTTGGGCTTTGTAAGGCCGCCCCTTTGGGGCTTAAGGCGCCTTCGGCACTCATTAGAAAAAGGCGGCCCGCCACGGGGCGGGCCGCCGAGACCAAGTTCAGAAACCAACGATCAGAAGGTTATGTGCATACCCATTTGGATTGTACGCGGCCCATTCATCGGGCCCGTGATCAAGCCAAAGGTACCTCCGTTGGACGGAAGTCCGTCGCCCAGGGCCGGATCCGGGTCGCCTAGCCCCGTGCGGTTAAAGACGTTTTGGAAGTCCGCGCGGAGTTCGAGCTTAACCCGTTCGGTAATTTGCGTGTCCTTGACGAGACCGAAGTCCTCCGCTTCGTGACCAGGCCCCCGGACATTCGGCAGGAGCGGCGGGGCCGTTCCCAGCCGCAGCGGGAAGCCATTGTTGGGTGATGTGGGTACATCGACGAACGCTGCGGGGTTGAGCAAGGCAGTCCCGTTAGTGACGGCCCCCGCTGCATTATACGCAAGGAGGGCGTTCAACCCTACGGGCTTGACGGTCTCGGGGACGCCGGAAAGGACGTCCGGCCGGATCGTTGGGGTGATGGAAGAGGACAAAGCCGAGCCGATGGCCACGGGGGTCCCCGAGCCGTAACGTTGAATGGCCGTCAACTGCCACCCGGAAAAGATCCGGTCCGCCAAGCCGCTCGCATGCAACCACCTCTGGCCGTGGCCGAGGGGCAACGCGTAGATCCAGGTCAATTTCAGGGATTGCGGGTAGTCAAAGGACACAATGCTTTTCTCCAATTTCCGGTTGTAGAGGTCCTGAATGTACACGTTGTAGTACCGCATGGCGCTGGCGCTGTCCGAGATGTTCTTGGAGAGAGTGTAGGCGCCGATGAACGTCAGGCCGTGCGTCGAGTTCTTGCGCGCCGAGAGCTGCAACGAGTGATAGGTCGAGTTGCCGAGGCCGGGAGAATCGTTCTGCACGCTGCCGTACTGTGGGAAGCGGGTGAGCCCCGTCGCCACCGAATTGTTGTTAATGGCGGCGTTGTCGGTTTCAAAAGTGGGATAGGGTAATTTGGTGATGCCGTATTGCGCGAGCGTCGCCGCGGTGGTGGGGTTGCTCAGATCCGCCCCGAAGTCATCCGCTAGAATGTCTCCCAGGCCCATATACTTCGCGGGCGCCTGATTGACTCCTCCCATATCGATGTTGATCAGGCGCGTCCCCTTTGACCCAATGTAATTGGCCTCCAAGAGGACCTCATGCGGGAGTTGGTACTGGAACCCGCCGCTCCAGTTCTGGATATAAGGCATGGCCAGGGAGTTAGCGGGGAAGTAATCGACCCCCTGCCCATTCTGGCTGGCGGGATCCGTGTTTGGCAACGTGCCGGTAAAAGCAGGCATGCCCACCTGGCCGGGCGCCGAACCACTCGCGAAATTGGAAAGGTACATTACCGGATTCACGGCGTTAATCGGGCCAGACTGCCGGTGAACTACCACGGCGGAGTTGAACCCGAAGAACTGCTCTGCTCCCCACCCGCCTTCGATGGGAGGCTGGTAGCTGATCCCGTACCCGCCGCGGAAGACCAGTTTATTGTCGACTTGGTAAGCCACACCAAGGCGCGGCGCAAATTCCTTGAAGTAGTAATTCTGGAAGGAATTGCCGCTGACGCAGGCGGAACAATGACCCAGCCAGACCAGGGCGCCGGGAATCGTCGCGCCACTGGGCAGCGGGTTCGAAGCCGTGGGATCGAATTGGGCCATGCGGTTGAAAGCTTCCGTCCTGGGCGTCGGAATCTCCCAGCGCACTCCGAGGTTGAGAGTGAGCTTGGAGCTCGCCCGCCAGTCATCCTGCGCGAAGAAGGACATCACCCCCTGCCGGTAGCCCGGCTCGGTCCTGAAAATACTCGTGCTCGCATTGTGGGCGGCGCCCATGAGGAAGCTGGCGAAAGGGTGCCCCGTAGAAGTGGTGAACCCGGGAAGCGAGGTTTCCAGGTTGTTGAACTGGAAGGCCCCGGATATGGTTCCAGTATCGTAGTCGTTGGAGCGATAGCGGAGGTATGACCCGCCAAACTTCAGGCTGTGCTTGCCGTGCGTGGAGGAGAGGGTGTCCTGGTAGAGGTAACTTTCCTCAGGCTCTCGGCCCGGGCAACTGCTCCCGATGGATGGCAGGAATGGGACGCCGTTGCTTTCCGCGAACTTCATGGAGGGGAGGCAATTATTGAGGATTCCCGGGATCTTCATTGCGGCCGTAACCCTGCCGTCTGTCGAGTTGTGGTTGCTGTCCGCGAACCGGTTGTAACCCAGCGAGAGGACGTTCACCGTGTGGTCGTTGAGCGTCCAGGTGTGCATAATGCGCAACTGCGGCCCGCCCACGTCCTGCGTGTAGGCCCCGGTGAGGGGTTGGCTGGGCCAGGGCGCCCAACTGTCGGAACTGGGCGAATTGTGGTAGCGGTGCCGGATCGCCACGGTAAGAGAAACACTCAGTTTCTGCTTGTCGTTAATCACCTCGTCCTCTTTGGTGGTATAGGCATCGCGCCTGAATACGGGGCAGCAGGTGCCGCCATAGTGCGGCGTGTTCAGCGTCAGGGAACCGTACTGAGGAGTCGGGAAGTATTGCAGCAGCGTCGAGGTGGCCGTGCTGAACTCTCCCTGCGGGATCTGGTTCAGGACGCCGCCGTCGTCGAATGGGTCGCGAATCGTGGCATCCGCCCCGCTGCTATTGGTCAATCCAGTCACTGGATCAACGCCGCCTGCCGGGACGATCCTGGTGGTGGTGGGGTCGAAAATCTCGTTCTTATATACAGTGCGCCCCAGCGCGTCCTGACCCACTGAACTCCCCAGCCAGGCATTGAAGTTCCCCTTGAGCATCTGGGTGGTCGGCACCGAAGTGAGACCACCGAACGCAAACTGGCTGTAGCGATCTCCCTCGTAGTTGAAGAAGAAGAAGCTCTTGTTTTTCCGGAGGGGGCCGCCCAGGTTGCCGCCGAAGTTGTTTTCCCTGTAAGTGCTCTTTGGTGAACCATAGGCGTTGTTCAGTAAGCCGTCAGCGTTGAACATGGGATTGACGTCGTACTCAAACCCGGCTCCGTGGAACTGGTTCGAGCCGGACTTAAGGGAGAAGTTGACAACCCCTCCGCCCGATTCTCCGTACTCGGCGGAGTAGTTGCTCAACTGAACCTTGAATTCACCGACGGAATCCGCCCCGGGCTGGAACTCACCCATGTTGTCCCAGTCGTACCGGGCGATGCTGGCGCCGTCGATGAGGATGAGGTGGCTGGAGTCCTGGCCACCGTTGATCGATTGCCTGCCATTCCAGTCCGGTGTGGTGCCGGGCAGACTCTCCCAGACAAACGCATCCAGTGGCCGCCCGCCGTCACTAAGAATGACCGGGAGCGTCTGGAACTCCTGTGGCGTGATGGCCGCGCCCACTTCCGCGGTAGCAGTTGTCAGCAGCGGTGCTTCGCTGGTCACGGTGACCATTTCCGTCGTGCTGCCGATCCTTAAGGTAAGGTCAACGGTGACAACTTGCGCGACGGGCACCACGATCTCTTTCGCCACGGAAACCTCGAAGCCTTGTTTGAGGGCTTCCACTTGATATTTCCCTGGTGGAACGGGGACGCGGTAGTAGCCGGCGCTGGATGACTTGGTCACTGACTTTACGCCGGAGTCCACGTTGGTAATCGTGATCTCCGCTTCAGGTATAACCCCGCCCGAGGTGTCAAAAATTGAGCCGGTCAACGCGCCCAATTGCCCCTGGGCGCAAACCCATTGCGGAATGAGGAAAAGCCCGACACACAGGGCGATGATCCGTAAGGACCTGCACATACTATTGCCTCCTTGGATTTTCGAAGAATTCCCAACCGACGCTTGGAACGTGCAACGGGCGCCTCGTAGAGGTTCCCTGGAAAAAGGACGATATCATAGGAGCATTTGCCTTGCCAACTACCAAATGCTGACTGTGATGTTTCCAAATATGTCGAATCCCGCTTACGAATCCTTTCGACTTTCAACGCGCATTAGTAGAAACCCCTCCAGAGTAGGAGCGCAAGGTTATTGCGGTTACCGGCGGTGTTAAATGCCCTTGCACTCGCCCGTTCCTGCCGATAACCCCTTGGAAATGTATCGGTTGGTGTAAGCCGGCGAAGGAGGGCGATGTCTGGAATCTCTCCTTCAGTGCGCATCGCTTCCCAGGCGCGAACTCGCGCTGACGTAAGCGCCTGAAATCAAAGCCGCTGGAGCATACCTCGAGTCGCTTCGCTTCTTGTAAGGCCATCTTGGCAGCGCACAATTAACGTTACAATTTACGGTTATTTGCGGCTCAAGATGGGTGCTGAATGACTGTTGACTGTGCCTCCTGGCATAGATATAATCCCCGGGTCATTCGCTCAGCGCGTGGACTCACTGCTGACGGCGAGCAGGTCCGATGGCGTCACACAACCCGCCCGAATCCGATTCCCTAACGCTCTATGAGAAGCGGAGTGAACTGAAGAGGGTTCTTGAAAGTCGATACTTCGCCAAGGCTCCGAAGCGAAGGCGTTTCCTGGAGTTTACCAGCGAACAGGCTCTTCTAGGGGAAGAGGACAAGCTCAATGAATACCTCATTGGCGTCGAAGTGTACCAGAGGGGTGTGGATTTCGACCCTCAACAAGACCCGATAGTGCGCGTACAGGCGCACGAAATTCGCCGCCTCCTCAGGAATTACTACGAGGAAGAAGGCAAAGACAGCTTGGTGCGGGTGGAGCTCCACCCCGGCCAATACGGACCTGTCTTTAAGAGAGTCAAGATTGATTCCGAGGCGCCCGCAGTATCCTCCCAGCAAGGAACATCATCGCCGTCCGCTTACGCACGGTTGATCTCGCAATGGCAATATGCCGTCATGGTGTGCCTGGGCTTGGCGTGTGCTGCGCTGGGCTTCTTATTCGTCCGCGAGCGCGACTTCGCCCGTCGGCCTGCAGAACCGCGGGTTGTGGCGGCCGCTTTGCCTGAAAGCGAAGAGTGGTTCTGGAGTCCGTTTCTCGAGGGCGGAAGCCAGCCTCTCGTAGTCGTACCCACTCCTCCAGTGCTACGCCTCGGAACCGACGGAGACAGTCCCCAGACTCTCAAGGACGGTTATACGATCCCCAAAGACAAGATGCCGCAGTTTCGAGATACGTTCCACTTCAGGGAGCTGAGGAGTTTCACTTTCGTTCCTACGACGAGCGACTTCACGGGAATAGGAGAGACAGTCGGCCTTATCGATCTTTCCCGGCTCTTTACCAGTCATGGGATGATGATTCGTGTAAAAACCAGCCGGCTTACGGACTATAGCGAAATCCAGGGTGGCAATACCATTATTCTCGGCGGTGGAAATGCCTGGTCGAACCGGGTGTTCGTCAACCCCACAGGGTTCTACGTTGGCAAAGGAGTTTTCAAGAACAATGCCCCAGGACCTGGGGAGGCGGGGGCCTATGCTCCCAGATTTGACCCGGTGACCAACCGCCTGACTCAAGACTATGCGCTGATTCTCATGCAACCCAACCACACAAAGCGGGAGCGCTTGCTTTTCCTCTACGGGCTTTACACGCAGGGGACGGAAGCCGCAGCCGAGTACGTGACCAATGCCGAACGGCTGGCGGAACTCCGCAAGCGCCTGGTTGCTGCTTCTTCCGATAAGAAGACCCCTCCACCTTTCTTCGAGGCGCTCATCTCCGTTCCCGTCGAGAATTACGTTCCCGGGGCCGCCAGCTTAGTGGCCGCGAGAATTACTCCGTACTGACGGGATTCCATTCTCCGGCGACAGGGGCCTCAACGCCGCGACACCAAATCGCCAAACGCCGGCAGCAGCTTGTACTTGTTTTCCCAGGTTGTGTACATGATGCCTACGGCGCCGCTTGTGCGGTCCAATGATTCCAGCCAGCCTTTCGGGTTTTCGAGATCGTCGGCGTCATAGTACGCGGCGGCCAAAGTCGGGTATCCGAGCTTCGAAAAGAACGCGAGGCTGAGGTCGCGCTTTTCGTAATACCAACAACCAATCACCAGATCCTTAGGAATGTATTTCCAGGTGCGGTCGAAACTCCCGTCAATCAGGTAGTATTTCTCCCTCGCGTTGTGGTTGGGGTCGAACATGTCGGACCAGACATAGACTTCCGCCTTGGGATTTGCCGCCCGAATCATCTTGTACTGCCGGGTCACACAATCTCCCAGGATCTCAGCCATGGAGAGGTGTCGGCGCTTGCAGGCTTCGCAAAAACCGCCCACGCGCAATTCATCCATGCTCAGGAAGTACTTCTTGGGCGCCACGTATTTTTCGATCAGCGGAATCTGGTGCTGCCAGACTTCGTACACGGCGGGTTCCGACATATCGATCACGGTCTGATCGCGATAGATCGTGGTGCCGTGGTAATAGTCAACCAACAAGCGGTCGCCAGTGCGGATGCGGCTGCCCGAGAGAAGCTTGATCGCCGGCCCCTCGTGATTCCAACTGAAATTGAGCTGTGGGTCGGAAATCGGCGCGAAATCGCGGCCCTCCGTGTAGACCATGCCCGTCTTGTCGCTGCGAACCACCACCGGAGTTCCGGGACGGCGCAGAAGGTTGGTAAGGCCCACTTCCTCGATGGCGACGTCATCCACCCAGACCTTGCCGGTTTTCCCATCTGACACGCCGACGCGGAACTCGACGCGATCCGCGTACCAACTGTTGAAACCCCAGACCATCTCATGCCAGTCGCTGGTCTCAGGCAACGGCGGTTCCATGTAGGAGAGGTCTCGACCGTCCGGCGCCACAGCAAGAAGATGGATTGCCATGCGCGGCCCCGCTCCTTCCGACTTCACCCAGGCGCGCAAGCGATAGCAGCGATACGGGTGCACGCGGATCGGCTGTGCAACGTAAACTCCGTTTTCCGGATCGCTGAACTCCTCGAAGCGCACTGACGCTTTGCCGGAGTGAGACACCGTCGTATCGAGCGTGGCTCGAGCCCCGTGCGCGGTGAAGCCCGCGGGCAAGCCGCCCGCGATTTCCTCAAAGCTGCCGTTAGCGATCTTCACCGCAGGGTCTGCCTGGAATGTAGCCTCGTGGTCCTTTGCTACGAACAGGGCTCCGCGCACGGGCTGACCCGCGGCCAAGTTCTTGTTATGCGCCAACACTCCTCCACCGTAACCTACGCCGAAGCCGGCGGGAATGATCTCCACGCCGAGGCGGTCGCAGGCTTGCTTCAGCCGCGCGAAGCGCTCGAGGCTCGCCGGGGACTTTAAGTCCATGTCGTCGAAACCGGCCGACAGCAGGATACCGTTAAGACCATGTTCGCTCGCCATGCGCGCGATGCCTTCCACGCGCTCGAGTTCTTGGTCATTGCCCATCTCTGTGGAGACATAGACCCAGCGGTCGCGATAGGCATGGGACAGGCTCAGAAGCGCCGCCGGGTATGCAACCAGGCAGCCGAATACGACAATAAGTCCGATCTTCATTTGCGTCCTGCCTCTCTCCCCTTGCTCAACCGGCTCTCAGATTCGCGGTCCTTTGTTTTCATAGACATTCTCGCTTTGTTCCGTCAATTCGGCAGTCTCAGAGTCGAGAAGTGGCGTAGGGGTAGGGCTTGCCCTACCCTCGTCGGCCATATGACCCTCCGGGGACGGCAAGCCGTCCCCCTACATCGCAGGTCATCATGTCCTCATCCTTTGTTTTCATAGACATTCTCGCTTTGTTCCGGCGATTTTGGAGCGCGGCAGCTCAATCTCCGCTGCCGCACTGCGCAGCGTCGCTACCTGTAGGCCAAGGATTGTGACACAATGTCCTCCACCGCGTCAGGATCGCCTGTCGCTGGTCCATGCCATACGCTACCCCCGAAGGTAGTAATGAAAATCCAGTCCGGATTGCGCGGGTCGGGAATCACCCGGTGACCCCATTTGAAATTGTAGCCAGGGATGCGATGCCAGGTTTCGCCGCGATCGGTGGAGCGCCAAGCGGAGGACTCGAAACCGCAAGCATAGAGAATCCTAGCGTCCCGCGGGTCAACCGTGATGTCGTACACGTGTTGATCCTGGGAAAGGACATTTCGCCAGTCATGACCGCCATCGACGGATAGAAAGATGCCGCCGTCCACCGCCCCGTCGGGCGCGTGGCGGCCCCAGGCGGCCAGATAAAGGCGATTCGGGTTCTCGGCATCGATGGCCAAGCCGTTCGGGCCGTTTACGCCTTCGGGCAGGGTGATTCTTTCCCAATGGTCAGCCCCATCGTGGGAACGAAAGAGCGCTCCATCCTTCTCGTTGCCGTAGCTGCCGTCTTCGCTACGGCGCGCCAGGATGACATAAAGAAGTCCATTTTTGTCGCGGATAAGGCGCCAGGCAAAGGGCTCGGATCCCGGCAACCCGTCGTTGCGCGGCACCCAGGTGCGTCCGCCATCCGCGGATTTGAAAACGCCTTTGCCGAAGCCGGTCACGTAAAGGACACGGGCATAAGAAGGACTGGCGGGATCGAGCAGGATGTGGGTGGCTGCCGTGGCGGGCATGCCCTGGTTGGAGCGCCGCCAAGTCTTGCCGCCGTCTTCGCTCAGGCACACTCCGCCGGCGTAGCGTTCTGGAGAAGTGTGGCGCCACATTTTGGGGCGCGGCAGGTCGTGGACGTAACTCATTACGCCCCAAACACGGCCCCGCACCTCGGGATCGAAGGTGATCCAGTAAGTGGTATTCGTCCAGCGGTCCGGCACACCCTCGGTCGAACTCGTCCAACTCTCGCCGCCGTCTTCGCTGCGGAACAGGCCGATGTCCGTGTAGGCAATAAACATGCGCCGCGCATCGAAGGGGTCGAAGAAAACGCCGTAATTGGTGGTGACGTCGATTCCGGTGGTAGTGTAGGTCCGCTCGCCCACCCGCCTGGAATAAACGGCATCCCAGGTGCGCCCGCCGTCGAGGGTGCGCATCGTGCGGCCGAGGTCGGTGCGGTAACAGGTATTGGGATCGTTCGGCGCAACTCCCAGGGAGAGGCCCGGTTCGCCCCAACCCGTCCCGAGGCGCTCGGTGATCCAGGCATCGTGGACATTGGAAGCGGGGTAGAATCCCTCTTTCCAGACCAGTTCCCAAGAGGAGCCAGAATCTTGTGTCTTGGCCACCCCGTGGCCCCCGCTATCGCTCGAGTATAGGTTCTCGTAGGAAACGTAAGCGACTTCCGCATGATTCAGGCTGGTGGCCACGCTTTTCAATTCAGCCATGTGCGCGAATTGGTCGGCATTCCTCAACGCACGTGCACTCACTTCGTCCCAGGAGTCGCCGCCGTCTTTGGAAATGAAGATGCCATGGGGGGAGGAGAGCCGCCGTTCTTGATTGGCCGCAAGGTAAATGATCAATTGCCCCGTCGAAGTAAATCCTGCGGACATATCAGCAACTTGCCGCACGCCCTCCGGGGGCCGGCCCGGGATAAACTGGCCTCCCTTGCGGACAGTAACAGACTCGTCTCCCAGAATGTACAGAGTGCGGTCCAAGGCCGGCGAATGCGGATCAATCAGAATCTTCCGGCCGCCTCCGCGAAGCTCCCGCTCCGACACCCGCCGCCACTGTGCACCCCGGTCGCTCGAGAAGTACAGTCCGACATTGTCTCCTTCCCCAATCGTGGCGAAGAGTTTTCGAGAGTCGTCCGGGTCTACGGCCAGCGCCAGCACGCGCCCCGCCGGTTCGTGGGGAGCGAGGTAGACAGGAGTCGCATGATCATCCGGCATGATGAGCCTAACGTCCGAACTGGAAGGGTAGACCAGGTCCCAGGTGCGGCCACGATCCTCGCTCCGCCAGAGAGCATCTGCGCCGGCATAAATGACCTTGGGATCCTGCGGATCGAAGGCGAAGAAGGTCACGGGACTACGCAGATTGAACATCCGCCAGGATTGGCCGCCATTCTCCGAAATATAAGCGCCCGTCATGTCACAAGCCACGAGCACCAGGTTAGGATCGTGGGGACTGACGGCTGGATAAAACTGCGCGCCCCCGCCACCCGGCCCCAGGATTCGCCACGCGTCGAGCCGCGGCGCGGAATGGCCATGGCCATTTTGGGCTGCGGGAATTGTGTGGTGAGAAGTAAAAAAGACAACGAATGCGAGGCAAAGAATCATAAGTTGCAAAAGTGATCTTTTCATGTTGGGCCGCTCGTGTAGCCCCCCTTTCACTGGGCCGCCCGCCCAGGTCTTGCGGTCCGAGAATTCGAGTTCGATTGCGTGCAATACGTGCTGTTTTGGCCTGTTTTGGGAGTTCGTTTGGGGTTAAATGGCACGAAAAATGAGTTCGTTTTGCGCAGCGAAAAACGATAAGTCTTGTATTTGCAATAGATGGGTGAGTTCGTTTCGTCAAAAAACATCTTTTGCGATTTACCCCCGCCTTTTTTCGCTCCGGTCTGTTCCAGCCTGCCTTGCCAGCGGTCTCGGCGGGCGTCCACTGGCGGACAGCCCGTCCCCTTTTTTGACCACCGCAATAGGCTATCATAAAACGGCCGGCCTGTCAAGAGAAAAATGCGGAATCATGCTATAAAATCGGAGATCGCTCGTGCGAGAGACATAGTGTCCCAGCTTGAGGTTATAGCGGCCAGTTTATCTTACGGCTAGCGCAATGAACCATTTGGGCCGCTCAAGCGAATAACAAGTAGGAGCGAAGGCGCCGGTGGAAGACGACCAGGAATTGTGGAACAGGCTGAGCCGTGGGGACACAGATGCCTTTGCGGGGTTTTACCGCCGGCACGCTTCGAGCCTGCAAGCATTCCTGCGCCGCTACCTGGGCGATGCAAAGGCGGCGGAGGATGTCGCGCAAGAGGCTTTTCTAAAGCTGTGGCAACATCCGAATGGATTTAATCCGGCACGCGCGACGTTGAAGGCATACCTTTTCGGGATCGCCGCCAAGGGGGCCGCCGATTGGTGGAGGCGCCGCGCGCGGGAGGAGAGGAGAGTCGCGCCACCGCAGGCTTGCTTCGGAACCGAGGCTGCAACCCTCATGGAAGAAGCCTTGGCGTGCCTCGAACCGGAACCCCGCAGCCTGCTATGGTTGCGCGAGGTCGAGGGCTACTCCTGCGCGGAACTGGCGGCGATGTTCGATATTCCCCTCGGAACCGTGAAGTCACGACTGTTCGCCGCCCGTGAGCAACTGCGCGGCATTTGGAAGGGGGAGAGGCCTCGGGAGGACTCATGAACTGTCAGGAAGTTCAGCCATTGGTTGCCGCCTTGCACGAAGGCGAGAGGGTGTCGCATGAGGCTGCCGGCCATATCCGGACTTGCCCAGCGTGCCGAGCCCGACTCGAGGACTACGCGCGCATGGGGGTAGAGTTACGCTTGCTCGCCAGCGCGTCAGAAGAGGCTCCCATGCGGATGCCGCACCTTCCCCCGCGCGGCCGCCGTTGGGGTCCCACCTTAACCGCCCGTGTGCTGGTCCCCCGCTTCGCCTTGGGCGTGGGGCTGTTTGCCATTGTGGGCCTTTCGGTTGGACTGGGCTGGATGCGAGCGCAGGCAGGCGGGCCTTGGTTCCAATTCGACCTCAGCAACCCGGAGACGCAAGAGAGGGTGGGGTGTTTGACCCAGGCAGGCGCCTACGCGGAGGATGTCTTTCTGTCAGGAGGCCCCCAAAAGAGGATCGCCGTCAGCGTCAAGGCGCTGGATGCTCAGAAGGATGTTGTCCGGCTGATGGTCCGGGCGCGGTCCTTCGCACCCGTGCCGGGGAGCGAAGAGGAGAAGGTGGCAAACAACAATGCCGGCGTGATATCCCAAGAAGTGACAGACCGGATCTTTGCCAACGCTACCCCGCGCGAATTGGACTACGTGCCTGGACGAACCCTAGAGATTCCCGTCGAGGGTGGGGGCAAGCTACTCTTAAAGGGCGAAGTCTTCAAGCTTCGCCCCAGCTTCTCCGCGCAGTGGTTCCCCCTCACACCCAAGCCCGACGAAATCGTTCTGAGCAAGGCAGCCCTTGTGCGGGGCAGTGAATTTCTGGGGGAAGTTCACGGGCGTGGCGGTGTTCAAGCGAAGAACTCGGCCGTCGGAATCTGCGTCCCGCCGTTGGGAGCCTTCGTGTTCGCCCTCAAGCCCTTTGAGGGTGCGATTCCGGGAGTAGCCGAATTCGGCGAGGCTCGCTTCAAGATGGACGGCTACGAATATATGTTGTTCTCAGCCACGCCAATCACGGGCGGCCAGCAACCGCGGGAGATTTGGGTTTATCGAAGCCAGAATTGCCCGGCGTTCGTGCCTCCTCGCCTCCGTCACGCGAGCTTGATTGGCGTAGGCGACGTCTCGGACATCTTGAAGACCTTGCGCAAGTAGAATCTCCCAATCCCACATATTCAGGCCTTAACCTCACCGTGCGACCGGGGCAGGTAGTGGCGTGGTTTACCCTCCATACGAACCACCGGTCATTCCCGCGAAGGCGGGAACCCAGGCCGTAGAATGGGAACTTTTCGAAGGTTTGCGGAGTGGATTCCCGCCTTCGCGGGAATGACGAGAGCGTGGAGCGCCGATATCTTGCAAATGACGCCACTGTCCCAGGGAGAGCGCAACTTGACGCGGGGGCTCTCGAGGTGATAGGAAACACAGCGCGGCAGTGCCGCAATTCAAAATTCCGGATTCCGAATTCCAGAAGACGGATCAAGAACGAATTCCGGAAGATGGATTAAGCGCGAAATCCAGCGCGGAAGTTCTTTGCGAGCCGCGAAGAAACTCAGCAAAAGTGCGCAGGGGAGGGCGGAACAATGCATCGACGGGATTTGCTGAAAGGTGCGACGGCTACGGCGTTTGGAAAGTGTCTGGAGTCGCTCTCCCAACGGCTTCGGGCGGAGGATGCAGGCCGCCAGGTAAAGACGGTCTACGTGCTTTATAAGTGCCATCTGGACGTCGGCTTTACGGATACGGAGCAGGGAGTGATTCGGACTTATTTCAACGAATATCTTCCCCGCGCGATGGAGATTGCCGAGAAGTTGCGCCAGTCGGGCGGCGAGGAGCGCTACGTGTGGACGGTGGCTGCGTGGCTGCTTTACGAATACTTGGAACAGGCCACCTCCGAACAGCGCCGGCGCATGGAGAAGGCGATCGCCGACGGGGATTTCGCCTGGCATGCCATGCCTTTCACCTGGAACTCGGAGATGCTGGACAGCTCGCTGATGTCATCCGCATTGAAACTGTCGGCTTCGCTGGACCAGCGCTTTGGCCGGAAAACGGTTGCCGGTAAGCTCACCGATGTCCCCTGCCACACCCGCGGCATCGTGATGCCGCTTGCGAATGCCGGCATCCGCTTTCTCGATATCGGCGACAACGCGGGCTGCAAAGCGCCTGAGGTTCCGTTCATGAAAGGCGACGGAGCCACCCATCCTCAGCGCAGCAAGGAAATGCAAGAGGCGGAAGAAGACCCCCACGCGTATCTGTTTAACTGGCGCGATCCAACCGCGCCGACTGACGTCGCGGCGGAAATCATGGTTTTGTATCACCCCTTCGACTACGGCAGCACGGTGGCGTTCCCGGGGACTGACTCTGCGGTGTCCATTAGAGTGCGGGGCGATAACTCCGGTCCGCACACATTCGAGGAGATCAAGGATTCCTACCGCCAACTGCATAGCCTTTACCCGGGCGCGCGGATCGTTCCTACGAATCTAAGCGTCATCGCAGATGCCCTAGAGCCTCTTCGTCCCAAGTTGCCGGTCGTGACGAAAGAGATGGGCGACACCTGGATCTACGGAGTGGGCAGCGATCCGGGCAAGGTGGCGCGCTACCGTGAGTTGTGCCGGCTGCGGGGGGAATGGTTATCGGCCGGCAAACTCAAGCTGGGCGACGCTGCCGACCTGGCCATGACCCGAAAGCTTATCCTGGCGCCCGAGCACAATTGGGGGCTCAGCATCGGCCAGTATTTGGAACACCCGGAAGTGTACTCGCCCAAGGAACTGGCAAGCGCTCGGTCGACCCTTCCCGCCTTCAAAAAAGTGGACGCAGAATGGGCGGCAAAACGCGCGGACATGGACCGGGCCGTGGAGGTGCTGCCTCCGCGCCTGCGGGAGGAAGCAGAAAAGCGCCTGGCCGGAATCGTGCCCAAGCCGCCGCACACCGAAGGCCTGGCGCCGCTCGCACCCGGAACAGAAATCCAGGGAACACATTTCATCCTTGGGTTGGATGCGGCGACGGGAGCCATCCAGCGGCTTCAGGACCGTAAGACGGGGCGCGAATGGGCGTCTACACAGCATGTTCTTGCCAGCTTCCGGTATCAGACCTTCACCAGCGCGGATTTTGCGCGCTTCAACAAAGCCTATAACACAAGACCGATGGGCTACGATTTCAGTAAGCCAGGCTTGGAGAAATACCCCGTACAAGGCCGGACATGGCAGCCGAGCTTGCAAGAAGCGTGGGCTGGAAGAGACGGCGCGAGCCAGCGGATCGTGGTGGATTTGCGCATGCCGCACGCCGAGGCCGAATTGGCCGGCCTGGTTAGCTGGCCGGAGAGATTAACCATGGAGATTCGGCTGCCCGACGGCGAGCCGGTCGTGGAGATCACTTTTCAGTGTTTCAATAAGCGGGCCAACCGCCTCTCCGAGGCCATGTGGCTGTCGTTCTCTCCGCCGGCCCCGGATGCGGACGGGTGGCGGCTCGAAAAGGTGAATCGCCCGGTTTCGCCGCATGACGTTATCGCCGGTGGCGGCCTGCACCTGCACGCGGTCACCCGCAACGTACACTACAGCGATGCGAAGGGGAGTTTTACGCTTGAAACACTCGATGCCCCGCTGGTCTCGCCGGGCCAGCGCGGCCTTTTGGTGTTCGATAGTAATCTCCCGGAGATGCAAGAAGGCGTTCACGTCAACCTCTATAACAACCTCTGGGGCACAGCGTTCCCGCAGTGGTATGGAGATGACATGCGGTTTCGGTTTGTGATCAGGGTGTAAGCTAAGCGCTGCGTTTCCAGCCCCGAAGGGGCGACCTATCACAGCCCAGGGCAGCGCCCTGGGTCTAGGGATCTTCGACGAAGGGTCGCGAGCCCTGAAGGGGCAAGATAAGAATTGGCCTCAAACGGACTGGCCGGTTTGATGGAGAACACGCGTTGTGTTTCGCCCTTTCAGGGCTTTCCGAAACAACCAGGGCTCGCTGACGGACCCAGGCCGTTGGCCTGGGCTGTGGTAGCTCGCCCCTTCAGGGCTCGTTTTTTGGTATAACCAGATGCTTGCGCTACGGTCTCAGCTCTTTGTCGTTGGCGTGGGTCCGGTGTATATTAGCGATTTGGCCGGGAAATGACTGAAGGAAACTCTCGCAAACGAATAGCCTGCCTTCTGCTGCTCATTGCCTCAGGGTACATGATGGTTGGCTGTGGCCGCCGGGCAAGTGAAGCGGCACGCCACAAGGTGATTGTGCTGGGAATTGACGGGATGGACCCGCAGCTCCTGCACCGATACGAGCGGGACGGGCGCATGCCCAATTTTCAGCGGCTCGAGCAGGAAGGCAGTTTCCGCGAACTGCGGACCAGCATCCCGCCGCAGAGCCCGGTGGCGTGGTCGAACGTGATCACGGGAATGAACCCGGGAGGGCACGGGGTTTATGATTTCATCGAGCGCGATCCCAATACCATGCTCCCCGAATTCTCGATGGCGCGTGTGGAAGCTCCCGCGCACACGCTCTCCCTGGGCAGTTGGGTCATTCCGCTTTCGAGTGGGAAGGCCATCTTGTTGAGGCGAGGCAGGGCTTTCTGGCAAATCCTGGATGACCACGCGATCCCCGCCACCGTCATTCACATTCCGGCGAACTTCCCTCCGGCCGAATCCCGGTCCCGAACCCTGGCGGGCATGGGCGCGCCCGACATGCAGGGCACCTACGGGATATTCTCGTTCTATACCGACGACCCGATGGATGGAGAGGGCGAGCGCAGTGGAGGCGTTATTTACCCCGTCCAAGTGCAGGACCACCAGGTCTCCGCGAAATTGTATGGGCCGCCGAACACGTTTCGAAAAGGGTCGCCGCAGGTTCCCATCGACTTCACAGTCTGGATCGATCCTAGCCAGCCGGTTGCGAAGATTGCAATTCAGGATCGGGAGATTCTGCTCCGCGAGGGCGAATGGAGTGATTGGGTCCAGGTAAAGTTCACCCTGATTCCAGGCCTCGAGAGCGCCACCGGGATTTGCCGGATGTTCATGAAGCAGGTCAGCCCGTACTTCAAACTCTACGTCTCGCCAGTCAACATTGATCCCTCTCAACCAGCGTTGCCGCTTTCCACGCCCGCCGGCTACTCGAAGGAACTCTGGAAACAAGTCGGCTTCTACTACACCCAGGGCATCGCTGAGGACACCAAGGCTCTTTCCGACCGCGTCCTCACCGACGGCGAATACCTGGAACAGGCGCGTATCGTGTTGGCGGAGCAATTGAAGTTCTTCGATGTCGAGTTGGCCAAGCTTCACGGCGGAATGCTTTTCGCCTATTTCTCCAGCCTCGACCAGAACGCGCATATGTTCTGGCGGGCGTTTGACAAAAACAGCCCGGCCTACGATCCGGACGTCGCCGCAAAATATTCGGATACGCTCGAATGGTTCTACCAACAGATGGACCAGATGCTGGAGAAGGCACTGGCCAAGGCGGACGGAGATACAACCGTCATCGTCATGTCCGATCACGGTTTTGCTCCCTACGATCGTTCCTTCAATTTGAACACCTGGCTGCTGAGCAACGGCTATATTGCGCTCAAGCCCGGGCAGAGAAGCAAGCCGGGCGACCTCTTCACCGATGTCGACTGGACGCACACGCGAGCCTATGGTCTGGGGCTCAACGGCCTGTTCCTGAATCTGCGTGGCCGGGAGCGGTGGGGGATGGTAGCGCCAGGGGCGGAGGCGGAAGCGCTACAGAATGAAATTCGCGACAAGCTGCTCGCGGTGCGCGATCCGTTAAACGGCTTGGCGCCCGTCACCCGCGTTGACAAGGCCCAGGACGTCTATTCGGGCGAGAGCGTTCGCGACGCTCCGGATTTGGTGGTAGGCTACAATCGCGGCTATCGGGCGGGCTGGGCGACAGATTTAGGGGAATTCACTACCGAAATTCTGGAACCGAACACCGAACCCTGGAGCGGGGATCATTGCATTGACTACACGCTTGTGCCGGGAGTGCTGTTGAGCAACAAGAACATTGTCATGCAATCGCCTGCGCTGACGGATATTGCTCCCACGGTGCTCGCTGAGTACGGCATTGCCAAGCCTGCGAACATGGTGGGGCAATCGGTGTTCAAATCGGAAGAGAGTGCCCGACGGTAGCAGGGAACCTGCCCTTGCGGTCATTCTGAGCGAAGCGAAGAATCTCGCCCTGATCTTTGTTCCTCGCTTCGGCCAAACCAGAGCGAGATTCTTCGCTTCGCTCAGAATGACAGGCGCGTTTAAGGCGAAAAAAGGAGCAAGCCGATGCTGGGTAATCGAATTAAACTGGATGATGAACTGTTTGAGAAAATAAAGAAGTGCTCTGAGATAGCCGGTTACTCTTCCCCGGATGAGTTCGTTGTCCACGTTCTCGAGAAGGAGGTCGCCGCCATCTTGGGAACGGGCGCAGATTCGGATGACGAAGAAGCCGTGAGGAAACGCCTGAAGGGACTCGGTTACATTGAATGATGCCTTTGCCTGTCATTCTGAGCCCGTTCGCTTCGCTCAGGGTAAACTTCGCGAAGAATCTCTGCAGTTGGTGTGGCTTAGGCGACAGAACTGCGGAGATTCTTCGCTTCGCTCAGAATGACAGACGGTGGGAGGTGCTTCGCTGAGGCTGATTGACGGCGCATTCGATCTGATCTTTTGGCCGTTCCGCAATTCCGGTCCTATGTACGGGCTGATCGTGGTTTCCTTCCTGACCGGCCTGGCCGCCGTGCTGGTTTTCGGGTATGTTTCGAACCAGGAGAGCTTGCGGCGGATCAAAGACCGCATCCAAGCACACTTACTTGAACTTCGCCTCTTTCCGGACCAGCTCGGCGTTGTCTTGAAGGCTTATGGGCGGGTGCTCCGATGGACCCTCGCCTACCTGACGTACAACCTGAAGCCCTTGGCCATTCTTATGCTCCCTTTGGTGATTATTATGGTCCAGCTCGACCTGCGCTTGGGCAGCAGGCCCTTTCAAGCGCATGAATCGTTTATCCTGACAGCCAAACTCGCTGAGCCAGGCGCGCTGGACTCGGGCTCGCTGCAACTGCCGAAGGGGCTGACTTTGACCGCTCCTCCCGTAAACATTCCCGCTCTCCAGGAGGTGGACTGGCGAATTCGCGCGGATGAATACGGCGTGTTCACGCCGAGTGTGGTTGTGGGGGGCAAGTCGTTTGCAAAGCAGGTGGTTGTGTCAAAGGAGATAACTCCTTTGGCTTCAGAGCGAGGGCGGGCAGGTATCATGGAATGGTTGATGAATCCGGTGGAGCAGCCGCTTCCCAGGAGTGGGCCACTGCGATCGCTGGAAATAAACTATGCGGCGCGCTCCCTGGACTTGGGCTACTTCACCACCAATTGGTTAGTAGTTTTTCTGGTTGTTTCGCTGGCTTCGGGCTTGATTCTGAAAACGGTGCTTGGGATCGAAATTTGAAGAATCTCTGGCAAACAACTTGGCGCGCTAAGGACCCCCTCACCCGGCCCGCCCCGGCTGAAGAGAACGCCGGTGCGGTCCACCCTCTCCCCCAAGGGGGAGAGGGCTCGAAGACGGGTCGGCGGAGTACGAATCGCTGGGTTGTGCGGGCGATTTTGATTTCCTTTGTGGTTCTCTTGTTCTCTCCCACTGTCTTGCAGGCTTACGTTGGGCCCGGGGCCGGCTTTGCTTTTCTTTCTTCGTTCCTGACGCTCTTTCTGGCTTTCCTTTACTCGCTGTTCGCTTTTGTTACTTGGCCGCTTCGCCGACTCTTTCGCTTGCTGCGCGGCAGGAGAGCCTATCGTCACGCCCAGGTGAAGCGCGTGGCGATTGTCGGCTTCGACGGCATGGATCCTAACCTGGCGGAGCGCTATATGCGGGAAGGGAAGCTGCCGAATTTCGCAAAGCTTCGCGACCAGGGGACCTTCCGCCGCTTAGCGACCACTTGCCCGCCTGATTCGCCTGTCGCCTGGTCCACCTTCATGACCGGAGTCAACCCTGGCAAACACAATATCTATGATTTTTTGGGACGTGACCTTGGCAATTATCTGCCTTATCTCTCTTCCGCCCAGATCCGCGATGCTAAGAAGACCTTGAAGATCGGAAAGTACACGATCCCGCTCGGAAAGCCGCGGGTGAAACTGCTCCGCAAGGGCATTCCGTTCTGGCACTTTTTGGGGAAGGCGGGAGTCTTCTGCTCGGTGCTGCGAGTTCCGATTACGTTTCCGCCGGAGAAGTTTGAAGGCGTGCTGCTGTCGGGCATGTGCGTGCCGGACCTGCAAGGAAGTCAGGGGACTTTTTCGTTCTACTCGAGCGGGGACGCCGGCGGCGACAAGCCGGAGGGGGGCGCGCGCTTCTCGCTGGAGCGTGATGGGAAGCGTTTCCGTTCGTACATTCCCGGGCCTGAGAACCCCTTGCGGCGCCAACCCGGCATGTCTCTGCGGCTCGAGTTCAGCATTGAGCCGCTCTCGGAAGATGACAAGGCTGAAATTGAGATTGACGGCCGCCGCTTCGAGCTTCGCCAAGGCGAGTACTCGGAGTGGGAAGAGTTGAAATTCAAGGCCGGGCTGGGAATCAAAGTTCACGGGGTCTGCCGGTTTTTCCTGAAGGCCCTGACGCCGCATGTCGAGCTCTACGTCAGTCCGGTGAATATTGATCCCGGCCGGCCGGCTCTCCCCATTTCCCACCCCCTTATCTATTCGGTCTACCTGGCGAAGCTCCTGGGGCCATACGCCACGCTGGGCCTCGCCGAGGATACCTGGGCGCTGAGCGAGGGCGTGTTAGACGATGAAGCCTTTCTCAAGCAGTGTTATCTCATTCATGACGAGCGCGAGCGGATGTTCTTCGACGCGCTCGAAAAAACGCCGCGCGGCCTGTGCGCCTG
>Ga0326728_10004823_pt1 | contig 39141 bp, 32 predicted proteins | sample MB3enrmetagenome_FD_207602 | JGI IMG/M metagenome (GOLD analysis project Ga0326728, IMG submission 207602) | Lab enriched peat soil microbial communities from McLean, Ithaca, NY, United States - MB31MN | ecosystem: Environmental > Terrestrial > Soil > Wetlands > Peat | place: USA: New York... | reverse complement strand
CAGATGCGATCGCCTCGCCAATAAGCGAGCTGCGATCCGACTTCGCAAGCAAGCTGCAAACCTTGGTTACCAGTTAACACCATTGCCCGAATCGAACTCATAGGGTGTTGTTCCTCAGGAGTCGGCAAGAGTTCAGGAACGCGGCTTCGTGTACTTTTGTTTGAGAAGTTTTCTCGTGATATTGCCGGATTTCATCGAGATTTTGCTATCGACAAATGAAAAATGATTACGCAAATGGCGCACGCGGGGACCGATTTGTGACGGATATATAAGCTCTTCCTGGTGAGCCGTGCATTCATTTGGCGAAATAAGGACAATGATTTCAATTACATCACCATTGGTGGAGCGGCCGTTTGCCCTTTTCTCATCTGCGCTCATTTTTCGAAGATTCTTAAGCAATGGACAAGTAAGAAGAGAAGAACCCACCTTCCTATCCAGAGGTGAGCATAAAGGCCATTCTCAGCGCCTGCACCAATGGTGCAGTCGGGTCTTGGCTGGAGCTCATAGCACTATCGGTGCTCACTGGCCGAGAGTAGCAAGCCCGTCTATGCCTGAGGCGGAGGGTGTCAAACCTCCGCCCCTTGTGGTTGAGTACTTGGGTTGCTCTACCATTCGCCCGGCGACAGGCGAAGCTTGAAGGATCTTGTGCGCATTTTTTGCTTTTCCGCAGGTATGCCTTCTTGATTGGTTGATTAGCTGATTGGGTGCTTCTCTGATTAAATGATTCCTGATTCAATGATTGAAAGATTAAAAGATTAAAGGGTTGAGGGTGTTCTATTCTCGCCTTTATGGCCGCTCGATCTTCAGGATGTCGGTCACGCGCGAGTAGATCAATGCATCCGGCTTGGTGGCGTTCTTCGCGTTTTTCGCGGCGTCCGCTACACGCACCGTGTAGATGAGCGACTGATCTATGAATACTTCCAGCTCCATTGGCTGGCCATTGCGCGGCGCTTCCCCGTTCGCAAGTACCCAGGCTGTATAGAAGCGCGACATCCGCCCGCTGTGCGGTTTCGCTTCGTCGTTCCCCATGTTGAAGAAAGCTGAAACCAACCCGTCGCCCGACAACAGGATAAACTCCAGACGCAGGCTCCAGCGCCGGAATGACCGAACCCAGTCCGGGCCTTGCCATTCGACGCACAGGGCCTGATAGTCGCCCGGAGGGATACGCGGTAGGTCCGGGCCCTGCCACGTTAGACCTGGACTCTCTTTTGCTTCGCTCGTCATGTTTGGCTCCCATTCTCAATCAGTTTTGCTCCAATCGTGGCCGCGTATTCTCCGCAATTACGCGACGGACTTCTGAGATCGGGATTAGGAGTCTCGCGCCCAACTTCACACTGGCAATCCGGCCCTCGTATGCATCTCTCCGCCAGGACCAGCGGGACCGTCCCGTCATTATCTCGGCACTCTGAACACTCAGCAGTTCGGGTTCCACTTTTGCAATCACAGCCATGCAAAAACCTCCTCTTCCAAAGACATCCTAACGCAGTGCTGTGATATGCTTTCTAACAAAGCATGGCACAAAGATCCAATATCGAGATTCCGGCACGATTCATATTTAGGCCCTTTAGCGCACGCTGGATAACGTGCTTGGCCGAGATCGTGGGTTGGTCCGAGCCACCGAGCTCGTATGAAGAATTCATGTACCTCCCCCTTGAATCAGAGGACGGCACGCAAATTCGCTTTGACAGTGCGCGCTCGGATGACTTGGTCCTGTTGAGATTGAATGTCCCATCAGCCAGCGGCGTAGGGTTTGATGCCACGGGTATTTATCCGCTTGCCCCTTCTTACACCGTGGAAGTTCGTCCCTCAGACATTCCAGCCGAGGTCTTGAAGCCGCATGAGAATCGACGGAACACGCCCGAAATCGCTGGTCGAAAATTGGCCGTGCTTGTTTGCCCGATGCCGGGGTTTGAATTGACCCGATGGGCCCCCAAACCAGAAGGCGTCGAGAAGAACGGGTGGAAGATGCGCAATGAATTCCTAAATCTGCATAGGGAGACAGAAGCACTGCGCCTTTTTCTGAATCATTGGGGCCTTTGGGACAGGGGGCTTGGATACGAGGTAAGCTTCTTGGGGCACCCCCATGGTTTCGCAATCCAGTTTCCGCATTTGCTGTGGCGGCGACAGGAAGAGTACCGATGCGCTCTTACCGGCAGACCCCACAAATGGCTGAGCACTACTAACCCACTTTTCCTTTCCCAGATTAAGGAACAGCCATACTTTATCGTCCAGAAGTCCTATTGCGAAGACGCTATCAGATCAACGATCACGATCGATCACCTGTCAAACGCGAAATTCGGCATCTGCAAGCTGAACGATTGCCGAGAACTCTACCAACGCGAGTCGCGACAAAAGCGCCTTTATTGCACCGAGAAGCACGCTCACCTTGCCAGCGTCCGCAAGAATCGCGCTAAAAACAAGAAAAAGAAATCGAACAGGAGGAATGATGCCACGCGGAAGAGTTAAAGATCGTGACGGAATCTATCAGCGGAAGGACAGACCCGGCTGGTGGGCATCTTGGGTTGAGGCCAGCGGGAAGCGTAAGCAGAGGAAGCTGGAGGCCCACACGCTCCAACAGGCGCGCACTCTTCTCTCGGCTGAAAAGGCCCGCGTCGAAAAGACGGTAACGCTCGGGTATGCCCCGCCCTCTGCGGAGACGTTTGCAGCCGTCTCTACGCGATTCCTGAAGCACCAGAAGGCTAGACTGACTAGGGCGGCCTACAAGCGCGAAGATGGCATCATGGAAGCCCATCTCAAGCCATACTTCGGACCAGTGAAACTCGCGGAGGTCCGCCGCGTGGATGTGCAGAAGTACATGACACATCGCAGCGGTGAAGTCTCCCCGGGCTCCATAGTGAAGGAGTTGAACGTCCTGAAACACATGCTGGGGCTTGCCGTCGAATGGGAGCTGATTCCTGCCAACCCTGCTCACGGCGTCAAGCCTCCCCGCGTTCCCGCCGGCCGCGTGCGCTATCTCCAGCCTGGAGAGTTGCGGGCAGTCCTGGAGGCTTGCCCAGAATGGTTGCGCCCTATTGCGGGTCTTGCTGTTGCAACCGGGATGCGGCGCGGCGAAGTCCTGGGGCTCCGCTGGTTGGACATTGACTTCAACGGTGGGCGGATCATGCTGCCTCAAACGAAAAACGGAGACGGTCGGATCGTCTACCTCAACACGCTGGCGCAACAGGCTCTCGGAGCGGTGACGAAAGGGAAAGCGAAGCCGACAGACTATGTATTCAACGGGGAACCCGTGACGCCAGAGAACGTCTCTCTGGCATTTCTCCGGGCTTGTCGGTCTGTAAATGTCTCAGACTTCCGCTTTCACGATTTGCGCCATACGGCGGCGAGTTGGATGCGGATGAAGGGCGCGGACATTCACACCGTTGCACTCATCCTGGGACACAAGGATTTGCGCATGGCGGCAAGGTATCAGCACCTCAGCCCGGCCTTCCTTTCGGACGCGGTGAAGCTCTTGGACGGAGCTTATGCGGAGTCCCCGGCAACGGTTGAAGCGGAGTCACCAGAAAAGCCCGAAAACGGGGCAAGTTCGGGTTCTATCGTTACCGCAGCGTTACCAACTGGAAAAGCAGCGCTGGCGTAATCATACATAAATTATTGATTCTATTGGCGTCCCCGACGGGATTTGAACCCGTGTTATCGCCGTGAAAGGGCGGTGTCCTAGGCCGGGCTAGACGACGGGGACGGTTGGGAGAGCAGAGAGCGGCGGGAAGAGCGGCCTTTGCGCCTTTCAAGATGCGTCCTTTAAAAGGCTATCAACTCGCGGAATGGGTGTCAAAAAACGCCCGGCCGCACCCAAAACGCGGCATCGCGGATTGATCACGCCCTGATGCCATGGATTTACCGCGATGCGGTGGGGCCGGGAGCGGCTGGCGCGGTTGTTCCATGATGGATTCGGCGATTCAACAGGGATGCGCTTTCCCACCCATATCCCTAAGAAAGCGCGGAAAAGGATGAGGCACGGAGGCAGCATCTTGTTTCCGAGTCAATAGAGCCGGCACAAAGAGCCTGGCCGGAACCAGAAGCGTCAAGACGGCGTAAACGTATTGTGCGCTATCCTCGATAAGGGCTGCGGCGTGACCGCGAGCCTCTGTGGCAGGAAACGCCGCGTGGTTTTTTTGCTTTAACTACCCAGTTCCGCGTGTCGCAACCTCCAGGCGATGACCGTAACCGATTCTCGCGGAGGGGCGCCAGGCCTGCCCGCCACAGCAGGAGATTGCGCACTGCGTGGCCGCTCGGAATCATGCGGTTCGGCACCTCGGCATGACAAGTTTTTTGGGTGAAACCCATCGCTTCGAGGCCATCGCGCAGCGCCCTTGCGCCCCGGGCCGGGCGGAAATCACCAGGCGGCGCGGGCGATGCACGCGGCAGGGGGGCGCAGGCGAGGGGCGTGGGTGCGCGGCTGCAGACAAGATTCGAACCAAAACACGCAAGGCCCGTGTATGGTGAACTTGAGTGGCCAGAGGAAGAATCAAGTGACGCAAAGCAAATGGTTACGCACTTTTTCAATAGGTTGTTTGGCCCTGGCGCTGACGGCAATGGGCTGCCAGAAAAAGCCGGCGGCTGCCGCCGGGCCCGCGATGCAGGGCCTTCCCGTGCAAACGGTGACCGTAGCCATGTCGCCGGTGGCGCAGAGCAGCGAATATGTGGCCACGATCAAATCGCGGAACTCGGCCACGCTGCAACCACAGGTGAGCGGATCGCTGACGGCGATTCACGTGCGGTCTGGCGACCATGTGAAGAAGGGCGCTCCACTCATCGAGATCGATCCGCGGCAACAGCAGGCGGAAGTCGCCTCGTTGCGCGCCACGGAGCGGCAGAAAAAGGCGCTCTACGACTACGACACCATCGAAGTGAAACGCCAGGAGAAGCTGTTCGACGCCGGCGTAACCAGCCGCGACGCGTACGACCAGGCGCAACAAGCCTTTGAGAACGCCAAGGCGGATTACGAAGCGGCCGTGGAATCGCGCAAGACGCAAGAGCAACTGCTGGCTTACTACACGGTGCGCGCGCCCTTCGACGGCGTAGTGGGCGACATCCCGGTGCATGTGGGAGACTACGTCTCCACATCGACGATGCTGACCACCGTGGACGAGAGCAACGAGCTTGAGGCGTACGTTTACATTCCCACGGAGCGCGCTGCCCAGGTGCAGATGGGACTCGGCATCGACCTGACGGACAACAACGGTAAACTGCTCGAGAAAACGCAGGTCGATTTCATCTCGCCCCAGGTGGACAGCACGCTGCAGGGAATTCTGGTGAAAGCTCCGGTGCGGTCAGAGACGCTGCGCAATGCCCAGATCGTCAAGGCCAAAGTCATCTGGAGCACGAAGACCATGGCGGTGGTTCCCGTGCTGGCGGTGATCCGGCAGGGCGAGCAAAGCTTTGTTTTCGTGATGCAAAAGCAAAACGGGATGGCCGTGGCGCACCGCGCGCCGGTGGTGCTGGGCGATACCGTGGACAACAACTATTCGATTGTCTCCGGGCTGAGCGCGGGCGACCGTGTGATTGTGACAGGCATACAGTTTCTGGTGGATGGCATGCCGGTGATTCCACTGGGCGGATGAGAAAAGCAGCTTTCAGCTTTCAGCCGTCAGCTATCAGCCCAATCGTGTAGGAACAAGAAGCATCGATTGAAAATATGGAAAAACTGATAGCTGAAGGCTGATGGCCGACAGCTAACAGCCAGGGGGAAAGAGAGCTTACTTTGTTTGTCGATTTCTTCATTCACCGCCCGGTATTTGCCACGGTCTGCGCCCTGATGATCATTCTCGCCGGGGCCATCTGCATTCCCAATCTCTCTGTGGCCATGTATCCGACGCTGGCGCCGCCGGTGGTGGCGGTGACAGCCAATTACGTGGGCGCCGATGCTGAAACCGTGGAGAAAGCCGTCACCATTCCGCTGGAAGAGGCCATCAATGGCGTGGAGGGCATGCGCTACATCAGCTCCTCCAGCACCAACAGCGGCACCTGCGAAATCGACATCACCTTCCAAACCGGCTACAACCTCGACATCGCGGCCGTGGATGTGCAGAACCGCGTGGCCAGCGTGGAAGGCCGCCTGCCCGGCGAGGTCGTCTCTACCGGCATCGACATCCTGAAGGCCAACTACAACTTCGTTTTCGGTGCGGGATTTTATACGCGCGACGGCCGCTACTCAAGCGAGTACATCTCCAACTATCTGGATGTTTACGTGAAGGACGCGCTCAAGCGCGTGCCCGGCGTGGGCGATGTGATGATTTTCGGCGAGCGCAAGTACGCCATGCGCGTGTGGCTCGATCCCGTGCGCCTGGCGGCCCGCAATCTGACCGCGACCGACGTGGTGAATGCGCTCGTAGAGCAGAACGTCGAAGTCCCCGCCGGCCAGCTGGGGCAGCCGCCTTCCGATACGAAGCAGGCATTTCAGATTCCCGTTCGCGTGGTGGGCCGCCTCTCCAGTCCCGAAGAGTTCGACAACATCATCGTCAAGAACTCTTCGAATGGCCTCGTTCAGCTCAGGGACGTGGGCCACGCCGAGGTAGGCGCGGAGGACTACAGCACCTTGCTCGAATACGCGGGCCGTCAGGCGATGGGCCTTGGTGTGGAGCAGCTCTCGAATGCCAATGCGCTCGACGTGGACAGCAAGGCCAAGGCCGTGCTGGCACAGCTCTCGAAGAACTTTCCGCCCGGCCTGGAGTACGCCATCGCCTTCGACTCCACTACGGCGGTAGGTGAATCAATTCACGAAGTGCTGATCACGCTGATCGAAGCCATCATCATCGTCATCACGGTGATCTTTTTCTTCCTGCTCGACTGGCGCGCCACCATCATTCCCGCGGTCACCATTCCCGTCTCGCTCGTCGGCACCTTTGCGTTTATCAGGATCTTCGATTTCTCCATCAACTCGCTCACGCTCTTTGGCATCACCCTGGCCACTGGACTAGTGGTGGACGACGCGATTGTGGTGATCGAGAACGTGCAGCGTCACATTCACATGGAACACTCGAATGCCCGCGAGGCCACATCCCGCGCCATGGGCGAGGTGACCAGCGCGGTAATTGCCACTTCACTCGTGCTGATCGCCGTGTTTGTGCCGGTCAGCTTCTTTCCCGGGACCACGGGCATCCTGTACAGGCAGTTCTCGCTCACGATTGCGTTTTCCATTGCCATTTCGGCATTCAACGCGCTTACGCTCTCGCCTGCACTTTCCGCGCTCTTCCTGCGCGGCGAGGAGGCGCGTCCGCGCCAGCTTGATTTTCTTCACATCGACTTTGTCTCGCGCGCCTTCGCCGCATGTATTCACGGCGCTGACGAGTTCATCACGTGGCTGGGGAGCACCTACGCTCGCATCATTCATGTGGCGTTGCAATTGCGATACGTATTGCTGGTGCTGTTCTTCGCCGGTCTGGGCGCCACAGTGTGGGTCTACCGCGGGGTTCCAACGGGTTTTATTCCGCAGGAAGACCGGGGTTACTTCATGGTGATTGTGCAGGCGCCGCCGGGCTCATCGCTGGCCTACACCACCGCACTTGCGGAACGGGCCGAAGGGATCCTTGCGCAGGAACCTGAAATCGGTCTACGTCTGTTTTCCGTCATTGGGTTCAGCTTGGCGGGCAGCTCGTCGAATGCCGGCATGATGTTTGTCAACACGGGTCCAACCGGTGAGCAACACGGAAAGAGACGATCCACGGCTGAGATCATCACGGATGTTTCGCCAAAGTTGCAAATGCTGATGTTTGCTCCCAACGGCGGGCTGGTTGAGGCCTTCGAACCGCCGGCCGTCGAAGGCGTGGGCAGCTTCGGTGGATTTCAATTCATGCTGCAGGACCAGGGCGGAAACACCCTCAGCGACCTGGACCGCACCGCGCACCAGATGGTGGCTGCCAGTGCTGCGCATAAGGAACTGTCGAACCTGTTCACAACCTTTTCCGCCAACGATCCGCAAGAGCTGGTCACCATCGACCGCGAAAAAGCCAAGACGATGGGGGTTTCCCTTTCGCAGGTCTCCACTACCCTCAACGTCTTCATGGGTTCGGAGTACATCAACGACTTCGACTACAACAACCGCACCTATCGCGTCTTCGTGCAGGCCGACAAGCCGTTCCGCATGAATGCCGGCGACCTGCACAGTTATTACGTACGCTCCGATTCCGGCCAGATGATTCCGCTCGACAATCTTGTGATGGTAAAAGAAAGCGCGGGCCCGCCGGTGATTTCGCATTACAATCTCTTCCGCTCGGTAGAGATCGACGGCTCGCCCGCCCCCGGCTACAGTTCCGGCCAGGCGCTCGCCGGCATGGACAAGCTGGCAACCGGCAACATGATGCAGGGCATGACGTATCAATGGACGGGATTGACGCTCGACGAGATCGAGTCGGGCGGCAAGGCGCTGCTGATCTTCGGCCTCGGCATTCTTGTGGTTTATCTCACGCTTTCCGCGCAATACGAGAGCTTCGCATTGCCGTTCATCATTCTGCTGGCGGTGCCCATGGCGGTGCTGGGCGCGCTGGGCCTGGTTTCGCTGCGCGGATACGCGAATGACGTCTATTGCCAGATCGGCCTGGTGATGCTGATCGGCCTTTCGGCGAAGAACTCGATCTTGATCGTCGAATTTGCCGAGCAATTGCGGCGCAAGGGCCGCTCGATTGCCGAAGCTGCGATTGAAGCCGGGGAACTGCGCTTGCGGCCCATCCTGATGACGTCGTTCGCATTTATTCTCGGCGTTCTGCCGCTGGTCTTTGCCACCGGAGCGGGATCGCTTGGCCGCCGCTCGGTGGGAACGACGATCGTCGGCGGCATGTTGCTCTCCACCGTGCTCAACCTCGTGTTCATCCCGGTGCTTTACGTGATTTTGAGCCGATTGCTCAAACGTGGCGATGCGCACGCGGCGGAAGGGCTATAAGGGTTCCGGCGTTGCTCGAGCAGTTCCAGAGTTCACGTGCCCTATGCGATTCAGCGAAAGTGGCCTTTTCTTAAGGAAAACGCCACTTGGCATCCCGGTTCCTGAGTTCATCAACTCTGGAACCGCTGTGAACCGCGCAGCCGGCGCGCCCCCGTCCAAAGCAGGAGCGCGATGCCGAGGTAGATTGCTGCCGTGGCGCTGAGGCAAAGGCTCATTCCAAAGCGCTGCGATGCCAGCCCGATGCACAATTGCGCCGCTGCGCCGCCCAGCCATCCCAGCGAATTCATGATCCCGAGGGCAGCTCCACGCCGCTCAATGGGGGTGACGTCGTACAACGCGGCCCACAGGTTGGAATCGTAGACGCCTTTGAATAGCCCGAAGCCGACCATCGCGGCCAGAACTGTGGTGACAGCGGCTGCGAACCCGCTCAGGAGCAGAAACGGCACGCCGCAGAACAGCCCCAACGCCTGTACGAACATGCGCGCGCCGCGATCGCCCGGCCGGCGACGCACCCTTGCATCCGCAAGCGCGCCGCCGGCCACCACGCCCACAACGGAAGCGATCTGCAGATACGCTGCGCCGCTAAAGCCCGCCATGCTCAGGCTCATGTGAAAAGCGCGATAGAGGTAGGTGGGCATCCACACGGTAAAAACCATGGCGACAAAATTTGCGCCGACAAAGACCACTACCAGCATCCAGGCGGCGCGGTTGCGTGCCAGCTCGCGCAGGCCTTCCATGATCTGCGGGCTGGCCGGCAACTTGCCCGCCGCACCATCCGAGAGCCCGCGTTGCGGCTCCCTGAGCAGCATCCAAAGCACGCATGCCAGCGCAATACCCACCGCGCCGAAGATCCGGAAGCCCAGGCGCCAACCGTAGAACTGCCCCACGTACCCACTCATCGCGCCGCCCACAATGCTGCCGATGTAGACGCTCGACTGGTGGAAAGACATGGCGCGCGAGCGGGTATCCACGGCGTGATAGTCCGCAATCATGGACATGGCCGCCGGAAAATAGAAGGCCTCGCCCAACCCGCCCATGGCAACGCCTGCAACCAACAACACGTAGCGGTGAGCAAAGGACGAGGCAGCCACGGTCGCCGACCAGAGAACGAGCGCGCCGAGTACAACACTGCGCCGCCCTATGCGGTCGGTGATGAAGCCTGCTACGGGGCCAAACAGTGCGTAGGCGCACATGAAGGATGCGCTGAGTATCGAGAGCGCGGCGTCATCCAAACGGAACTCGGCGCTCAACAAGGGAAAAACCGTGAAGAGAAGCTGCCGGTCAGCGTAGTTGAGAAAACACACGCACCACAGCATCGCCACGACGAACCATTTGTATGCGCCGGGAACTTTCATCGCTTCTATAGGAGATCATGCGGCGCGCCACGGCTGAGAAGAAACTGGCGGCATTCCGTCAGGCAGCCGCTGCCGATGGTGAGCCGCGGAACTTGAAGAAGAGTGATGGTGTGCACGATGAGTCCCTGAAAGGAAGGCTAGTGGAAGGAACGGATGGATGGCAATGCGGAAAGGGGCCAGGTGTTGGGTCAGTTTGAATCCACAGGGCTCAATCGGTCGTTTCCGGATTGCCGGTTACTCGACCGCGAGAGTCGAGTTCGGTTAAATCACGGTACCCTGACGACACGTATCCTGTGCAAGTCCGTCACACCCGTCATATCCGAAGTGGGCGAAAACAGCCCCGATTCTACAACGAGATCGGTCAAATTCTCGATATCAGCCGATTCTGTAATACGTTTTCCCGCCTGTATCTTGATCGAAAATGCTACCGACTGTCCCCGAAAGCTGGTGAGCTGGCTCCGAATCATTCTCCACGGCTTGTCGCTGTAGATTTCCTTCAAGCTATCGTCCTTGGAATCCAGGCAGTAGTTGGCAAAGTATATCGGGATACCGGGAGGAACTGGCTGGGTAAGTTGAATGCAATCCAACTCCGATGACTCCGATTGCACGTGGTGGAGATGGGGTGTCATCGCGCCGAGGTCTTCAGTCATAGGTGCTGGGTATACGAGGTCCGCTTCCAATGCCCGGATACGGACGGGAATCAACCCTGCTGTTTTCGTGCGGAAGTCGCCATCCTGATTCTCAAGCGTGGTTCCTGAATAGGATGGGCTTTGGATTGTGATCTTCCAAAGCTGAAGTCCCGCCCACCATTCCTCCAGTTCCCCCGATTCCGACGCCTTTCCCTTTTCGTCGTAGAGCTGAAAACTGACCCGCATGTGCCAAGGCTTTTCCCAGGGTTCGTTGATCCGCGTCGCATGGCTCATCTGCAATACGCGATGTCGCAGGGAATCGGCATCTTGAGCCGATGACATGGCCGTAGTCGAGAGCAGCAAGGCAGCGCCCGCAATGAATGTCTTTGGCAGAGATACCATCCAATGCTCCTTTGTTTCGATTCGTAGTATAAATTCGTCGAATCGTTTTCCTATTGTCGCCCGCTCGGAAATTGGCACGTTCCATCAACGCTGGCTCGACTGTGGATTCAAACTGTCCTACTACCAGGACTCCGGAAGCGAATTCAATGCGGCTTGACCACTTGCGGCGTTCCAACCTGCGTCGCGGTTGCCGAGTAGAGGCGGCAGTTGTCTGTGATCTCGTTGAAGCGGACGTACGGATGGAGAAAGAGCGCCTCGCGTACGTCGCCTGAGCCTTCGGCGAAGTCGGTGAGCCATACGCCGTCGGGTTCAGGATGGTTGTGGATGTGCAGCCAAAGACCCTTATGCACATTCGCAAGCAGGCCTCCAAGAATCTTCAGATCCGCTACGGACTTTACCTCGATGTCGATGGGCTCGCCGGTTTGCTCGTCGATGGAGATTTTGCCCTGCATTACCTGAGCCAGACGCTGGTTGAGGTTACTAGCCGCGAAGCGCGGATTGGGCAGAATGTCGTAAAAGAGAACGTTGCGGCCGTTGACGCTCTCACGATGCCCGTTGGCCAGCATCATGGCCTCCATAAAGTCTTCAACCTCCTGGTTCTGTTTGTCCTCTTCCTTCTTCGCCGTCGCCTGGTTCGAGTATTTGAGCGTTTCTTTCATCACACGCTGGTCTTCCTTCTTCGTTTCCTCCGGCGTCAGGTCCTTGCCATTCTTCTGCAGGGTGCGTTCGATGTTGATGCCGTTGACAAAGAACTGGTCCTTCACTTCCGTGGTGTTCTTTTTTGTGTTGCCTCTGCTGTCGGTTTCGATGGCAGTGGTTGTCACGCGGCACTCGTAGCGTTCCCGCTCGGCTGCAAGTTTGCGCTCGTTGGCGAGCGCGCGTTGCAGGATCTCGGCAGCGTTGGGCAGGGGTGCGATGGGGGCGGAGTTGGAGGATTGCGAGGCGCCAGAGCGAGGACCGCAAATGAGCAAGGCGGCGAGAATCGTGGAAACGAGACGGCAACGCATGGAGGAGCGACTCAGTTGCTGTACATGTGTCAGACGCGTGATCTTTGCGCGCGATCGTTGCACCGTTTGGACGCTCTTTACGGTCCTACCGGAAGCGCAGGCATGGCGCCTTGCTCCTTGGCTTCGGCCACCACTGCATCGAGGAGCTCCAGCACCTCAGGCACGGTCATGGTGTAGACCTCGCGGCGCGAGTCGTAGCCTTCCTCGATGAGCTGCTTGAGATAACGTCCGGCGATTTGCGCGGCAAGCTGATCGGTAATCACCTTGCCGGTGCGCTTCTTCTGCTCCACCCATGCAGTACACGGCAGGGCGATCCACATGGGGCGGCCGTTCACGTCGAAGCGAATGTCGACGGCGTCGGCGTGACGGGTGGCGATGGCCACCATGTTCCCTTTCCAGCGGCAGTGCAGATCCTCGCCGCTCCAGCGGTCGGTGACGTGAAAATCTTCGTACATGCCTTAAGCCTATCGTTCCCGGCGTACGGCGGCAAGCGGGCCGCCTGATTGGAGCGATGCAATTTCGTTCGTGATGGCGTTGTCCTGAAAGAGCTTAGAGGTACTCCTGTAGAGGATCACATCTCCGTGCTAGCATGATTGCCACAAGGCGCTCCGTCCTGGAGTTGATCCCCGTCCGAAAGCCCCAGGCTTCCAGCGTTCGCCATAATCCACAGAGGAGGCGGACATGACTACGATTCCCGCATCCATTGCAACAGCCTGTTTCTCGGTCCTGTTGCTCGCCGCAGCCCTTACAGCACAGACCACCGACGGAGCCGTACAGTCTGGAGCCTCACCTGCCGGAATCGCGCCGTCTGGAACCGCACCGTCTAGCGAGGTTTCGAAGGTACGCATCGTTCGTCTCAGCGAAGTCAAAGGCACCGTCCTGCTGGATCGCAACATCGGACGCGGTTTTGAGCCTGCCGTAGCGAACATGCCCATCGTGGAAAAGAGCCGGCTGCAGACAGGCGATGGGGTCGCAGAGGTCGAGTTCGAAGATAACAGCAGCCTGCGGCTCGCCCCTTATTCGTTGGTGGAGTTTCCGCAGCTTGAGCGTCTTGCGGCAGGCGCAACGGCCTCTTCAGCCGATCTGGTGAAGGGGACGGCCTACGTGAGCCTGTTGAAGACACGAGGCAACGAGTTCAACCTTCTGTTCGGACAGGAGAAGCTCCAATTGCCGCCCTCCAGCCACATTCGGCTGCAGGTGGACGGGACGGAGGCCCGGCTCGCGGTGCTCGACGGCACGTTGCGCATCGACGGAGCAGCGGGACCGATGGACATTTCAAAGAACAAGACGGTTACGTTCAACCTGCAGGGGCAGGGTCAGGATCGGGCTCAACCGACGATAGCCAAGAACGTCGAGTCCTATTTAGAACTCGACTCCTGGGATCAGAAAGCTGCCAAGTACCATGCACAGACCGCGCCCGTGAGCGCATTGAACAGCTCACCCTATGCGTACGGCCTGGGCGATATGGCTTATTACGGAGGCTTCATGAATGCCGGTGGCTGCGGCTCCATGTGGCGTCCTTACTTCGCAAGCGCGGCCTGGGACCCGTATTCGAACGGCGCTTGGGCGTGGTATTCGGGCGCTGGCTATTCCTGGGTGTCTCCGTATCCTTGGGGATGGACTCCTTATCACTATGGAAGCTGGGCCTATTGTTCCGGCGTGGGCTGGGGATGGCAGCCCGGGGGAGCATGGAACGGGCTGAACAATATCATCGCAACTGGCCCCGTAAACGGGCCAGTGCATTTTCCGATACGACCGCTCAGGCCGCCCGCCGGACGCGAACCCACGCTGACGGTGGTTAACGTGAAGCCTCTCGTCCGTTCTGAAGCAGCTTCGGAAGACTCTTTCGTGTTCCGCAGGGATTCAGCAGGTTTGGGCATTCCGCGGGAAAGCTTGGGCAACCTGAATAAGCTATCGCAACGCGCCTTGGACAGGGGAACAGCGACCAGGGACATTTACATGCGTGGTCCGTCTTCTGAAACCGCCAATGGGCGCCCCGCGGGTGCGGGCGGCGTTGGAACCTCGACCCGCCAGGGATCCGCGCGACCTTCTGAATCGGCGCGACCTTCTGAACCCGCGCCACGTTCTACAGCCGGCATGCCTTCGCATATGGGCTCAGGGGGCGGCGCGGGTGGGAGTCCTCCAGCTGGCTCCGGCCCTGCGCCGTCGTCAGCGCCTGCGTCAGGTCGCGGCCATTAGAAACAGGACAGGTCGGCATAGTAGAGAACGGCCAGCGAGCAATCGCTGGTCGTTTTGTCTCGCATTGGAGCATGGTTCAAGGTGTGCAGGCACACGGCTCTTATCACCGCCGCCCCAAGTCATTGATGGATGCCGAGCAGTTGCCTAAGAATACTTGTTGTTACGGAGCCAAAAGTCCCCCACTTTTCAGCAATCTTCGGCACGACTGTAGCCGTGCCCCTTCACGAGATTCTCAAACTGTCCCACTACCGCGCCGTTTGCCGCTGCTCCAACCGCACTGATAAACTAATCGGGTTGCAGAAGCGCTGCCCTTACCTGTTCGGACCCGCCTGCAAGTCAACCAGCGAAGGACAAAAGAAACCGTGGATACACGAACCCGTCACGCCCTGAAGAAAGACAAGTTTGCCCAGGCCGCTGCTTCGAGCGCCAGCTGGATCGGCGAGCACAAGACCAGCGTGGTGCGCTGGGCGATCACGGCAGGAGTGGTTCTTGTCCTGGGCGCTGGCGCGTTGATTTATTGGGTTTTGCGCTCGTCGGCCGCCAACGCTGCCCTGGGAGCGGCGCTGGATGTTTACACCTCGCCGCTGGCGCTTCCGGGGGCTCCCCCGGAGCCGGGCGTGTACGCGACCTCAGCCGACCGCGCCAAGGAGGCCAATCGCGAGTTTGTGGCCGTGGCCCACGATTACAGCTGGCTGCCCGAAGGCACCCAGGCCCGCTACTTTGCAGGCGTGACCTATGCGGAACTGGGCCAGAATGGACCGGCCGAGGCCCAATTGACGGCCGCATCGCACTCTTGGGACCACAATCTAGCCAACCTGGCCAAGCTGGCGCTTGCCGGCCTTTACCACCAGACCGCCCGCGACAGTGAAGCCATCGATCTCTATAACCAGATCGTCGCCAAGCCTTCGGTCACGGTTTCAGCCGCCGTGGCGCAGCTCGATCTTGCCGATCTCTATGCTTCGGAAGGCAAGCAGGATCAGGCGCGCGCGCTTTGGGCCAAGGTCCGGGATGCGGATAAGGACGGAGTGCCCTCCCAGATCGCAGCGAAGAAGCTGGCGGGAAAGTAAGACCGCGCTCCCCGGAGAACGCTCTGGCGGTCCGTCAAGATCGCGCATCGCACACCGGCATGAGCCGAACGAGCCTGAGCACTTTCTTCGCTGCCTGCGTCTGGTACGTGATGAGCACCAGCCAGGCCATAACCGCAGGTTGGATGGAGATTCCCACGAGCGCGGACCATGAGGAAGCGCGCCGGCGCGCGGAAGACGCCGCAATCTCGGCGTTGGTCGACCAGTACGCCGGAGCCCTCTATCGCGTAGCCTATTCCGTCCTGCGTAATCCCACTGATGCTGAAGATGCCGTGCAGGAGGCCTTCCTGCGCGTACTGCGCCATCGGCACTCGCTTGCCGAGGTTCGCGACCACCGCGTCTGGCTGATCCGCATTGTCTGGAACATCGTGCTTGACCGCAAGCGCCGGGCCAAAACGCGCCCGGAGACCGACGATGTTGCTGAGCTGGCACGGGTGTTGCCTTCTACGGGGCTTTCTGCCGAGGAGTTGGCGGCCGCGGCGCAGCACCATGCCCACGTGCTGGCCTGCGTGGAGCGGCTGCCCGCCAAGGAGCGCGAAGTGCTGCTGCTTTCGGCCTTCGAGGAGCTTTCGAGCGTGGAGATCGCCGCGATTCTGGGCATCACCGAATCGAGCGTCCGCTCCCGGCTGTTCCGGGCGCGCAACCTGATGGCCGGGCTGCTCGATTTTGAGAGGAGCCAGCACGAGAGGAGTTTGCGATGATTTCGAACCCTCAACATCCAATGAGATCTGATTCCGGCGTCAATTCCGGTGTCGACACGCTGCGGCTGATCGCCCGCCTCCCCGCGCCTGCTGGACTGGAAGAGCGCGTGCACAAGGCGCTCCGCGCAGCGCCGCGCAGCGGGCGCATTCTGGCGTGGCCGGCGAAGTTTCGTGCGAAGACCGTGCTGGAGAGCAACTGGATGCGAGCCGCTGCTGCTGCGGCGATTGTGTTTGTGGTGGTCGGCGGCGGTTGGGGCGTTTACAGCCGCGTGCAGCCAGGGCAAGCCGGCAAAGTCATCGTAATGCCGCAACGCATGCCGGGTTCGGGCGGGTTCTCGGGAGCGGGAGCGATGCGCACTCCAGAGACGCTGCCGGGACCGAAGATCAGGGAACAAGGGACCAAGGGACCGAGGGACCAAGAAACGCAGCCTGCGAAGAAGCCTGCAGCGCCGAAAAAGGCCGCGACGGGTCAACATGGGGCGAGTCAGATTGCGCCGCAGCCGGCGGAGTCACAGTAGGCCGCTACGCGTCCTTCGTTACGGCCTTGATCAGCATTCCCAGAAGCGCCAGCACCACGGCGCCCCAGAACGCCGGACCCAATCCGTAAACACGGAATCCGGGCACAAGGCTGGAGGCGATGAGGATCATCACGCCATTGATGACCAGCAGGAAGATTCCCAGCGTGAGGATGCTGATGGGAAAGGTGATGATCTTGAGAAACAGTCCGACCGTGGCGTTTAGCAGGCCGATCACTAAAGCGGCGATCAGCGCGGGCACGAAACCTGCCACTTGAAATCCCGGGACAAGATGGGAAACGACGATGAGCGCGATTGCGCTCAGGATCCAATGGAGAAGAAGCCTCATTCTGGTGGTCTCCTGGGACGCGGCGCGCGAAGATGAGTCCGTTGGGTCTTGCAACCGGATCGAACGCGCCTTTCGCTCTACCCTAATTCGCTTCGATGCGAAGCGCAAGATGGCTGTTGCTAAGCGGCGATTGAGGATTTGGCGCCGGAACTTCGTTTAGAGTGGAACCATGTTTGCGCGCCGCATCTCCGTCGAGCGGGTTGACGCTGCAGGCGCGCGCCACGCGTGCCCCATCCGCCAGATTGACAGCTTTGCCATGCGCAACTTTACCAACGATGCGGTCTTCGACGATACGTTTCCCGCGGGCGATGGAGTGCTTGAAGCAGGCCATCGCGTTCCGCTCGACCGGCTCGAAGCCGCGATGGAAGACTGGTTCCGGCGCAAAGGGTATTTGCAGGCGGACGAGCGGCTGGAAGTGACCGAAGCCAAGTGAGCTGTCCGCTGTCAGCGAATAGCGATCAGTTCATAGTTCACAGTTCTTAGTTCACAGCGCAAGAAAAAACCTCTCCGCGAAAAGCAAAGCCAAGGTGCTCCACAGTTTCTGTGTGGTTGTGAGGAATTCGCGCTTAAAGCATTCAGTTTCATTGGCTTGATTGGCCTCACAGTTTCACGGACCATTTTTCGCCTCGGGCAGGCGGGTGGGGTCTACGCCGCTGTTTGCGCCGCTTGTGCAGCCGATTTCCAAAGGCGCAGTTCGGCTTCGCGGCGGGCCTTCAATCCCAGATTCACCTCTCCGCCGGCGAGATCCCAGAGGAGCAGCTGCTCCGCAGCGGCATCGTAGCGGCCGGCATTGAGAGCGCGCAGCAGCGTGGAACTCGCCAGCCGTCCCGCGCCAAGGTTGAAGCAGAAATCAACGAGCGCGTCGAACTGGCCCTGGGTCAAAGCCACCTTGACCAGGCGGCCGATGGCACGCTCGGCCGCGGAGACATCGCCGGCCAGGAGGGTTGCGGCCTGCGGTTCGCTGACGCCACCGGGAAAAGACTCGGGCGGCACGACGCGATGGCCGTAGCCGATGGTGGGAAAACCGGCCACATCGGTGTACTGCTGGCTGCGAAACCCCTCGAATCGCTTGATCAGTTCCAGTCCTTCTGCACTGAGTTGCATGGAAAGCCCCTTTTCACGCGGAAACGCGAAGGGCCTGCCGAGAACCCTCCTCGGCAAGCCCTAAAACCACGCTAGCAGAAGCTGCGAATTAATCTGCAAAGGCGGCGCGCTATTTTGGATTCGCGGTATTTCTGAAGCCGCTTTGGGCCTCTGATCACATGAATTCGTACTTTTGCATCTCGGTTTTCCAGGTCTCAGAATCGAGATCTCCACCCCATGGACGTGGACCTGTCCATGGGGACCCCGGACCTGGGGCACCCCAGGATGGTGCAAAACAAAGAAAGGGCGGACGGCATTTTCAGTGCGCCGCGGCGGGGGATTTGCCCGCGATCTGAAGAAACTGGTTGAGCACTTGAGTCAGCGCCGCGTCGAAGTTCTTGTCGTGGGTTTTTTGCAGGATGGCGTACTCGACGGAATGGGTGACGGTCCAAAGGATGTAGTGGGTTTTGCCGTCGTAGACCACCAGGCGGAACATGGGCCGGGGATCGGCGGTACCGTTCTGCTTGTTGGCATTAGTAGGACCGTAGGGAGCGATAAGCCGGAGCTCGAGCACCAGATCGGCCTGGGCCGGATCGGCGACCAACGTGAAATCGCCGGTGGCTTTGAGCGCGGCATAGAACTGGGTATACCCGCGGTCCGGATCGCCGGTGAATGGCTCAGGAAACAGGCCGCTATCGGAGCCGGCGTTCGAGACAAAGATGGTTTTCGCCGCGGCGATCGTCGGCGGAATGGGGCCGGCCTGATCGTAAACGGGCAATTGCGCGCAAGCGGCAGTCGCAAGGGAGACCGCAGCGGCAACGCTCAGGCAATAACAGGCATGCAACGTGCGCATGGTTCACCTCTTTTCCTTTGACAAAGCACTCAAAAAAGCGCCCTCAAGCAAGCCCAACCCGAGGTTGCGGAGATAGCGCCCTCCATGAAGACAAAGTATTTATTTTCAACATCATATAGAAGCGATGCACTCCCAAGTGCAGGGGTTGTCCAAGGGCGAGCGATTTTATCTGGAACCGATTTAGCCCAAAATGGGAAACATGCCCCCTGGGGAGGCGGACCTGTAAGCCAAACAAGCCAAGTACCTTAGCGCTAAGGGCTCGGGAAGCCGGGCAATTTCAACAAGAATCCCCATATCGATCTTGACAACGGAGGGACTCCACCAGTGTCAGCTTAGTAAAATAAGCGAATGGTTAGAACAAGGAAAACACGCAGCTTAACACGACGGGCTCCGCTATGGATTTGTGTCGTAGCGGGAGTCTCTGCCGTCGCGCTGGTGGCGCTGGTGGTGCTTTTCACCGCGCGCACGGTGCAAGCGGATGCGAGTCTTTCTCGACCAGCCATCACCGCACCTGCAGCCGCGAGCCTGACACCAGCATCCCTCACTCACACGGAGTCACCGGTTCCCAAGAGCGGCCCAACGCCTGAAGCCCGGCGATGGGCCGACAGGATTCATGGCGTCGCGTCCTGGTACGGGAGTGTCTTTAACGGACGCAAAACGGCCAGCGGCGAGATCTTCGACATGTATGCCATGACCGCCTGCCACCCCAGCCTTCCCTTTGGCTCGATTGTGCGGGTGGTGAACCGGGCCAACCACCGCTCTGTGGTGGTGCGTATTACCGACCGCGGCGATCTGGTGGAAGAGGGACGGGTGATCGACCTCTCGTATGGCGCGGCGGAGAAGCTGGGGATGACCTGGGCCGGGCTTGCAAATGTCGATCTTCAGGTCCTGTCGCTGGGAAAGACGGAAAGACAGTGATTCGTGGCTAGTGGTTAGGGATCAGGACGACGGCCAGCTCAAACGAGCTGGCCGTTGCCGTTTAAGCCATTGAAAAGGCAGCGCCTATTGGTCTTCGGGGCGCTTGTAGGGCTTTTGGAGATACTGGCGGGCTTCGTTGACCGCGCCCTGGGTGTTGTCGTTGGTCTGCACGGCCAGGCGGTACTCGTTGACGGCGCGGTCGCGCTGGCCGGTCACGTCAAAGATCTTGCCGATGGCGATGTGGCTCCAGACCTCGGTCCAGGGCGGCTCGTCGTCGCCGCGGAGCGCGTCGCGGAAGGAGTTGACCGCGGCCTGGTAGTTGCGCTGGGTGAACAGGACCTCGCCGATGCGGTAGCTGGCCAGGGAACTGAGGGGGTTGGCGTCGAGCGCCTTCTTGTATTCGGCGAGGGCGTTGACCAGGTCGCCCTGCGCCACCAGTTGCTGCCCTTTGAGGATGGCGATGCGCACCTGCAGGTCGGGGGTGGTCTTGAGCACCCAGTCGCCGGGATCGATGCTGATGCGGCGGGGGCGTCCGAAGGTGTCGACGACGTACTGGGTGTCGGTGCCGACCACGTCGATCTTCTGGCTTTCGGTTTTGCCGTCGGTTTCGATGCGCAGCTCAACCGGCATGCGGAAGAGGTCGAGGTCCTGATTGATCTCGCCAATGGTGCGGAAGCCCTTGTTGTTGCCGAGCCTGTAGACGGCGTACTTGTTGGTGAAGCTGGGGGCGCCGGTGCCGTCGACCCACTGCGAGAAGAAGGGGAGCAACTGCTGCTGGCTCAGCTCCTCGGAGACTTTTTCGAAGTCCTCGGTGCGGATGGAGCTGTCGGTAAATTGGCTGAGCGCGCCTTTGAGGATGTTGAGAAACACTTTGTCGCCGACCTCGCCGCGGAGCATGTGGAAGATCATGGCGCCCTTTTCGAGGGTCATGGACTGGAACTGCGGCGAGAAGGGATCGAGGCGGCTGGTGCTGGAAAGAGGGACGGTGTCGTAGGCGAGGGCGCCGGCGGCGACGTCTTCAAGAGCGGCGCGGAGGGCGCTTTTGCCGCTCTCGTCTTCGACATACATCAACTCGCCGTAGCGCGACATGCCGTTGGTGATCCAGGCGTCGCCGAGGGTGTGAGGGCTGATCTCGCATCCCCACCACTGGTGGGCGATGGTATTGGACAGCAGCCGGATGCCGGATTTGTCGCCCACGCGCGAGCCTTGGATGGCGGCCAGCTCGGGGGCGTAGGCGGCGGGCAAGGTGTCATCGGGCAGCTCGACCACGTTGAGGCGGGTGGATTCGGGCACGCCGAAGCTGTCGGTAAAGAAGTCGTACTCTTTGGAGGCGGTTTGGGCGAGCTGATTGCCCGAGGCCTGATGGGTGATGGTGAGGTAGACCTTGACGTTGCCGGGACCCGCGGTAAAGGGGTCAGCAAAACGGCCGGCGATGACGGTGCCGGGAAATCCCGGCTTGGTCCATTTGAAGTCGTACTCGGAGCCGGGTTTGCCGTTCGAGAGGGTGACGGACTTGGGCGTTCCCGAGGCGCCGCTGGCAAGCACCCGCATGCCCTGGGGCACGCGGATGTGCATCTCGGCGGTGAAGCGGTCGGTCATGTAGCCGGTGGTTGGAAACCAGCGGGCAGGATAGAGTAGATAGCTGATGGGTTCCTGAATGGCCGCCAGCTTCAGGCCTTCCACAGGGCCGTCTTCGTTGCCGGTGATGGTGCCGTCGTAGACGAAGGTCCAGTGCGAGGTTTGGCCGGCGACGAAGGGCGTGGCGGCTGTGACGCGAATGGAGCCGTCGGCGGTGCGCTCGCCTTCGAGCAGCTTGCCGCTGTCATCGGTGATTTTGGTGACCTTGAGGGCGGGATGAAAGCCGAAGTTGACCACGTCGAGATTGGCGGGGGCGGTAAAGCTGACTACGGTGGTGGCCGTGAGGTGGTGCGCCGTGGTATCGAGTTCGGCGTCAATCACATAGCCGGTGATGTTGAGCGCGGGGCGCTCGCGTTGCGCGAGGGCGGGAGCCACCGCCATGGCGGCGCAGGCGAACGCAAAAAGACCGAGCGTGAGCCGGCCCTTCTTTGCTTGCACACCTATCGCGTTTCGAACCACTGGATTGATCATCGCATGGGTCATGGAATTGGTCACGGCCTTGCCATCGTTCGTGGGCCGGGAGCGATTCCGTAGGGAAGTCCCGGGTTGGTTCAAGGTTGCGCGGCTTCCTGAGCCGCCGGGTACGTCGCTTCAATCTCTCTGATTATTATGGCTGCTACGGTCTCGATGGCGCCCAGGTCATTGCCCCGGCCAGCAGCCGGGGGCACGTGCAGCGCTTTGCGAATGGCCCCCAACTCCATCTTCATGGACTCTCGAGCGGGGCAGTCGGGTAGCAACTGCCTGAGGTGTTGGACGATATTCTCCGCCGTGAAGTCATTCTGGATGAGCTCAGGAACCACGCGCTTGCCGGCAATGAGGTTGGCCATGGCCACATAGGGAACCTTTACTAGACGCCTGGCGATAGCATACGTCAGCCGCGAGACGCGGTAGACCACGACGAAGGGATTACCGATGAGCGCGGCTTCAACGGTGGCGGTTCCGCTGGCGACGATCGAGACGCGAGCATGGAAAAGCGCCGCCCGGGCGTCGTTGACCAGGCGAACGGGGAGCCCGCCGCCGAGGTTCTCGACCATGTCGAGAACGACTTGGCGCTGAGCGGCGTCGAGCGTGGGGGCAAGGGGAATGAGAAACTCGTAGGTTTCCTCGGGATAGGCGCTGGCCGGCTCGGGCATGAGCAGACGCCAGGCGGCTTCCAGCATCTGCGGCAGATTGGCCTCGATCTCCTTGAGACGGCTGCCGGGCAAGAGGCCGATCCATATTCGCGCGGGGTCGAGCCCGTTTTCGGCAGCGAATGCCGCGCGGTTGACGGCCGGCGGCGGCAGATCGGCGAGAGGATGGCCGACGAATTCGGCTTCGATGCCGCGCTCGCGGTAGAAGGGCTCCTCAAACGGGAAGATAACCAGCATGCGCTGGACGAACTTGCGCACGAGGCGGATGCGGTGCTGTTTCCAGGCCCACAACTGCGGGCTGACGAAGTAGATGACGGGGATGCTGAGGCGGTGAAACTCTTTGGCGAGGCGGAAATGGATTTCGGGGAAATCGATGAGCACGGCCACGGTGGGCCGGCGCGCGCGGATGGCGCGCTTGAGCTTGCGGAACTCACGATAGATGCGCGGCAGATGCAGCACTATCTCAGTGAATCCCATGATCGCCATGTCTTCAGAGCGGACGACGCACTCGACTCCGGCAGCGGCCATGCGCGGCCCTCCCAAGCCAAAGAGCTCCGCTCTTTCAGCTTTTGGAGCGAGTTGTTGCCGGAGCGAGGAGGCCAACAGCGCCCCGTAAAGCTCGCCGCTGGCTTCGCCCGCCGAGATGAAGATGGTAGGGGTCATGGCTTAGGCGCTGCTGAATGCATCTGGTCCCCATCATAGCGGCTTGGCGCGTGGCGGGAACGGATTGGAGCGGGCAAACATCTCCGAACAAAACGCCCATTCTGAAATGAAACGGCGCGGAAGATGGGACGGTACGACGAGTTTTGGCGTTTCTCACGCCCCGATTCCGAGTGATAGGCTTTCCTGTGGAATCAAAACAGGGGGAAGCCATGCGGAGATTTTCTTGGTTTTGGACGGGGGTCGTGCTGGCGACAGGGTTGGGGTTGGCGGCGCAGACGGCGACAAAGCCGACACAGGCTCCAGCGCAGCAAGTGGCCACGCAGCCGGCGGCGGGACAAGTTGCGCTGCCGGACAATCCGGTGGCCGATCCGAAGGCCATCGTGACGATCGGCAATGCGCGATTTACGGTGCTGACGCCGCAGTTGATTCGCATGGAGTGGTCGGCGGATGGAAAGTTTGAGGATCACGCGTCGCTGGTGTTCATCAATCGAAGGCTGCCGGTGCCGAGGTTTGAGACTCATATCGCGGATCCAGGCGGACACCTGACGATCAAGACCGATGCACTCGTACTTCAATATGGCGGGCCCGGGATCGGCAGACCTTTTAACGCCGACTGCCTCACCATCAGATTCATGGTTGACGGCAAAGAAGTCGTCTGGCATCCCGGCGACACCGATCCTGAAAACTTGCAGGGCACGACGCGCACTCTGGACGAGGCGCGGGGCAGCAAAACCAAGGAGCCGATTGAGCCGGGGCTGATTTCGCGCGAGGGATGGGCGCTGGTGGACGATTCGACGCGGCCGCTGTTCGATTCCACCGATTTCCGGTTCCTGGAGGGCAAAAAGAGCCCCTGGCCGTGGGCGATGGAGCGGCCGGCAAACGAAAAGCCCGGCTCCTACACGGACTGGTACTTCTTCGGCTACGGCCACGACTATCGCAAGGCATTGGGCGACTTTGTCAAAGTCGCCGGGCGCATCCCGCTGCCGCCGCGCTTTGCCTTCGGCGTGTGGTGGTCGCGCTACTGGGCCTACAGCGACCAGGAGCTGGACGAGCTGGTGAAGGGTTTCCGCGAGAACGATACGCCGCTCGATGTGCTGGTGATCGACATGGACTGGCACTTGAGCGACCAGCAGTTGAAGGCCATGGGCGAAACCGATCCCGACCAGTCGGGCCAGATGCTGGGCTGGACCGGCTATACGTGGAACAAGGTGCTGTTTCCCGATCCCGATGCGTTCCTGAAAAAGATCGACGAGGAAGGCCTGAAGACCACGATGAATCTGCATCCGGCGTCGGGCATTCAGCCGTGGGAGCAGGCGTATCCGGCGATGGCGCGCGCCATGGGGATCGACCCGGCAACGAAGAAATACGTGCCGTTCGATCCCACGGACAAGAAATGGGCGACGAGCTACTTCAATTTCGTGCTGCATCCGCTGGAAAAACAGGGCATCGACTTCTGGTGGCTCGACTGGCAGCAGCAGCCCATGATGAGCAAGTTGCCCGGCGTAGGCAACACCTGGTGGCTCAACTATCTGCACTTTACCGATCAGCAGCGCGAGGGCAAGCGGCCGCTGCTGTTTCATCGCTGGGGCGGACTGGGGAACCACCGCTACGAGATCGGATTTTCAGGCGACACGGTTTCGGTGTGGGAGTCGCTGGCCTTTCAGCCGTGGTTTACGGCCACGGCGGCCAACGTGGGCTACGCCTACTGGAGCCACGACATCGGCGGGCACATGCCGGGCGCGGTCGATCCTGAGATTTACACGCGGTGGGTGCAGTTTGGCGCGTTCGCGCCGATTCTGCGCACGCATACGACCAAGAATCCCGATGCGGAGCGGAGGATCTGGGCCTATCCGGAGCCGTACTCGTCGGTTCTGCGGTCGGCATTCCAGTTGCGCGAGGCGATGGAGCCGTATCTCTACACCGAGGCGCGGCGCACCTACGATACGGGCGTGGCGTTTTTGCGGCCGCTCTACTACGACTGGCCGGAGGACGACGCTGCTTACACAAGCAAGAACGAGTATGTGTTTGGCGACCAGATGCTGGCGGCGCCGGTGACGGTTGCGGCCGACACGGTGACGGGCCTGGCGACGGAGCAAGTGTGGCTGCCCAAGGGCGACTGGATCGAATGGCCCACGGGCAAGCACTTTGCCGGGCCGGTGAGCGCGGAGCGGAGCTTTTCGATCGCGCAGATTCCGGTGTATGTGAAGGCGGGCGCGATTGTACCGATGCAGCCGGCGATGCTGCATACTGGCGAGAAACCGGTGGATCCGCTGATCGTGAATGTGTGGCCGCTCGATTCCGGTAAAAGCTCCAGCTATTCGATGTATGAGGATTCCGGCGTGTCGGTCGAGTACCAACGCGGCGTGTTTGCGCGCACGCCCATCAAGGCCGCGCAGACGGGAGACACGCTACGCGTGGAGATCGGTCCGGTGGAGGGCAGCTATCCCGGCATGCTAAAGATGCGCAGCTACGAACTGCGGCTGCCCGCGGATTGGCCACCGGCCGCGGTGACGGTGAACGGCAAGGCGGTGCCGTTCGCCAAGCCCGGCGAGCACGGGGGCTGGAGGTTCGAAGGCAATACGCTGACGACGGTGATTCCTGTGCCAGAGCAGAGCACGGCCGCGAAAGTTGTGGTGGAGGTGCGCCGGGCGGAGGGATTGACGGCACGGAGCAATGAACTCGACGGTTTCGCCGGAAAAATGACTCTTCTGCGTGGCGCGTATGACGCCATGCAACAGACCGGGCCGGTGGCTGGTCCTTCGCTTGCGCTGGTGGATGCGATGCAGAGCGGCGACCGCCTCAGCTATTATCCCGAGCGCATCGAGGCCGAGCTGAAACATTTCCAGGAGGCGCTCGGGCAGGCGCAGGCAGACGTGGCCGCGCTGGACAAGGAGTTCGAGAAGCGGCTGAGCGATACATCGCGGCGCGTTGGCGGATCGACGCTGGCTCCGGCCGATGTGGAGAGCGAGAAGCAGAAGCGCCGCGACGCATTGCATCGGGCCGAGGCGCTGCTGGAGGAGGCTGCGAAATAGGTGCGCTGCCCTGCGCGGCGCGCGGCGTCTCGTTCCTATGCCGCCGGCCGCACCCCGTTTGCCGCCACGCTCCAAAATGCGTAAGAACAGGATTTTCCGCAGCTTTTCATGCGCGCGAGCGGCATTACGGCGATTCCAGAGTAGGTGTGCTCTTTGGGGGGTTGCCGGGTCGCTGGCTCCCTGCCGGTCGCGGCGACTTGAATGCAGCGGCTCCGGGGAATTGCAACTCTGGAATCGCAATGGAGTACAATCCCTGCTGAGTGAGGAAAGGAATGTTCCATGTCCATCGGTGATGTCTCGCTTCCCGTGCTGATTCTCATTGCGATCGTCGTCCTCTACCTGCTGAACTCCATCAAGATCCTGCGCGAGTATGAGCGCGGCGTCATCTTCCGGCTGGGCCGGGCGCTGATCCCCGCCAAGGGCCCGGGCATCATTCTCGTCTTCCGGCCCATCGATCAGATAGTGCGCATCTCCTTGCGCCAGGAGGTGCTGGAGGTTCCAGCGCAGGACGTGATCACGCGCGACAACGTGACCATCAAGGTGAATGCCGTGGTGACGCTCTACGTGGTGGACCCGAACGCGGCCGCCATCAAGGTGTCGAACTACGTCTACCAGACCTCGCAGCTGGCGCAGACCACGCTGCGCACGGTGCTGGGCGAGGTAGAGCTGGACGAACTGCTGAGCCACCGCGACAAGCTGAATATTCGCATTCAGTCGATCATGGACCAGCGCACCGAGCCGTTTGGGGTGAAGGTGGTGAGCGTGGAAGTAAAGCAGGTGGACCTGCCCGAACAGATGCAGCGCGCCATGGCGAAACAGGCCGAGGCGGAGCGCGAAAAACGCTCGAAGATCATCCATGCCGAGGGCGAGTTCAGCGCCGCGCAAAGGCTGGTGGACGCGGCCGCGCTGCTGGCGACCGAGCCCATCACCATTACGTTGCGCTACCTGCAGACACTGACCGAGATCGGCGTGGAAAAGAACACGACTATCGTGTTCCCGCTGCCGGTGGAGCTGCTGGGCATGCTGAACCGGCTGGCGGCTGCGGGAAAGACGCCGGAAGGGCAGACGAAGAGCTAGCTTTTGGCCTTTAGCTCTTAGCTTTTAGCTCTTTTGCGCGGAGGCGTCTGTCTGCTTTTCAAATGGAAGAAGAGCAAAACCAGGTGCTGGCATGGCGGGTCAAGAAAATCGTGGAAAAACAACCGCAGATCCTTCGACTCGTCCCGGCACGCCGGGACTCGCTCAGGATGACATCCGATTTTTGATTGCTCAGGATGGCAAATTCATGGTGATGCGAACTTCCGATCCACCACACCAGCAGCTAAAAGCTGATGGCTAAAAGCCAAGAGCTGCTTTTATGCGCGGATACTTCGACGAAGACGAACCGGAGCCTGAGCAGCCGCGACGCGATACCGAGCTGACACTCGGCGCGGGCGCGGTGCTCGGTCTTGTCTTAGGGCTGGTGCTGGTCTGCGGGCTGTGCTTCGGGGTGGGATACGCCGTGGGGCATCATGCCTCCGCGCGCTCCGCAGCGGCCAACGCGCCCATCCCCGCTCCCGACCAGGAGCCGTTGCAAGGCAACAACGCGATTCCCAAGCCCTCCGCTGCCGAGCAGACGGTCGTGCCGGCGCCGCAGGCCGGTGACTCCTCGACGACGCCAGGAGCGGGGACGCCCGCGGCGGGCGCGAACCCAACCACGGCGCAACCAAGCCCGGCAGCAAGCGGGGAGGGCGGCCCGGGACAGGGAGCAGCGGGGCCGGGAGCTACAGCGGGGACCGCTCCGGGAGCGGTGCGGCCCGCGTTGCCGGCTGCCAACACCGCTCCGGCGGCGCAGGGAGGGGCAGCGCCCAATGTGCATGCGGCATTGCCGGCGCAGGCGCAACTGATGGTGCAGATTGCCGCGGTGGCGCACGCCGAGGACGCCAATGTGCTTGTGGCGGCGCTGCGCAAGCGCGGCTACTCGGTGACGGCGGCGCGCGAACCCGCGGATGGACTGATCCACGTGAGGATCGGGCCATTCACGAGCCGCGACGAAGCGAACCGCTGGCGCGACAAGCTGCTGGGCGACGGGTACAACGCAGTGGTGCAGCCGTAAAAGCAGGTGTCAGGGGTTAGTGGGTTCGTGCGGGGTTGAGGACGGTGCACTCACCGCGTAGTTAGTGGCGCTGGCGCAGCTAGAGAACGCGCGAGTCCATTTTTCACAAGAGTTCCCAAAAACAACCGCGGATCCTTCGACTCCGTTTGGCCCGAATTCGGTGTAAATGTCGCTCAGGATGACAAAGCTCTGCTACCCTCGCATCCACTCGGGCAGGGCGGAGGCGATCGCGGCGCGGACGGCTTCGGACAAGTCGTCGCGTGTGGCGTAATCCGCGGGGTCGAGCGGCGGGTGGAAGACGATGTGCGCGACGCCGGGATGGATGCGATTGCTGCCCCAGGGAATAATCTTCTCCGTTCCATAGATGGAGACGGGAACGCAGGGTGCGCCGGAATCTTTCGCGAGATAGAACGCGCCTTTCTTGAAAGGCAGCATGCGGCCGTCGAGCGAGCGCATGCCCTCAACAAATGTTGTGATGTGCAGCCCGCTGGCGAGGACGCGCTCCGCGTCGGCAACGGCTTCCTGCGCGCTTTCGGCGCTGCCGATGCGGTCGACCGGAATGAAGTTGGCCAGCTTGAACGCGTAGCCGACGATGGGCAGCCTCATGAGCGGGCGCTTAAGGAAGACCACCGTGCGGCCGGGAAGATTGGAGATGAGCGCCGGCGCATCGAGGTTGGAGACATGGTTGGCCATGAAGATGCAGGCGCGGCCAGCGGGAATGTTTTCGCGGCCCTCGATGTGCAGGCGGATTCCGGCTACGCGCATGGCAACGCGAGTGATCCACGAACCCGCGGCGTAGAGCGGACCTACGTCGCCGCTGAGAAGCGTGAAGGGAATGAGGACCAGCGCGGCAGGAACGGCGAGTACGACGATGGTGACGAAGACGAGGAGAGAGACGATCATGGGGCTGTGAAAGTGCGCAAAGGTGAGTATCGCACTCGAGTCGGCGAGTCGGCGAGTGAGCGAGCCAGCAAGTCGGCGAGTCGGCGGTACTACGTGCGCATCCACTCCGGCAGGCCGGAGGCGATGGCGGCGCGGACGGCGTGCATGAGCTCTTCGCGTGTGGCGAAGGCGCCGGGATCAATGGGATCGTGGAAGACGACGTGCGCAATGCCGGGATGAATGCGCTGGCTGCCCTTGCGAAGCATCGTTTCTGTTCCATAGATCGAAACCGGGATGCAGGGCGCGCCGGAGGCCTTGGCGAGAAAGAACGGCCCCTTTTTAAAGGGCAGCATGCGGCCGTCGGGCGAGCGAGTGCCTTCAACAAATGTGGTGATGTGAACGCCTTTCGCGAGTACGCTTTGCGCATCGGTCACGCTGCGCTGCGCGTCGCTGGGGTTGCCGCTGCGGTCGACGGCGATGAATTCGCCCTGGCGGAAACCGGTGCCGAGGATGGGCAGGTTCATGAGCGAGCGTTTCATGAAGGCCGAAGTGCGGCCGGGGATGAGCGAGATGAGCGCGGGCGGATCGAGATTGGAGACGTGGTTTGACATGAAGATGCAGGCGCGGTCGCGTGGGATGCGGTCGAGACCCTCGGGGCGCAGACGCACGCCGGCGACGCGGCAACTGGAGGAGAGCATGAAGCGCGTGGCTCTGTAGAGCGGCAGCACGTTGCCCGTGAGCCAGCACCAGGGAATGAAGAGCAGGGCCGAGGGAATGCCCAGGATGACCATGTTGGCGAGAAAAAGCAGAGACCGGATCATGCGTGCCTTGTGTCCTTACGCGCCGGCGGCGTGGAGATGCAGCTCGCGCAGACGCGCGGGGAGTTTGAGGTAGATGCCGTCGAAGCCGCCATTGGAGAGGATAGCAACCACGTCGCCGGAGGCGAGCTGCGGCGCGAGCGCGGCGACGATCGAGTCGGCGTTGGGGTGGAGCTCGGCGGGTGTTCCCGCGTTGTTGAGGGCGCGGACGATTTCTTCGGGATGCAGCCGCTCGGCTTCGGGAATGCGCTCCTGCTGGTACACGCCGGCGAGGACTACGCGATCGGCGAGACGAAGGCTGGCGACGAGATCGGGTGCAAGAACCTTGCGGCGCAGCGTGTTGGAGCGGGGCTCGAGCACGGCCCAGAGCCGCGCCTTCGGATATACGGCACGAAGTGCCCGGAGGGTTTCGCGAATGGCGGTGGGGTGGTGGGCAAAGTCCTCAATGAGCGTGATGCCGTCGATCTGGTCGCGCACTTCAAGACGGCGCTTGACGCTTTTGAAGCTGGCGAGGGCCGCGGCGATGGATTCTTTTTGGATGCCCTGGCCTGCGGCGAGGGCCGCCGCGGCCGTGGCGTTCAGGACGTTGTGCTCGCCGGCGAGGTTCATAGTGAACTCGGCCCACGCGGCGCCGTCGCGATCCACTTCCCACTTTGTTTGCCCGTTCGCGTGATGCAGATTGCGGATGCGCCAGTGGGCGGCGTCCGAGAAGCCGTAGCGCTCCACGCGGCAAAAGGCGCGGCTGACGCACTCGGTTACGTTGTCGCTGCCGTCGTACGCGACGATGAGGCCGCGGCGCGGAACCAAATTGACGAGGCGCTTGAAGGCGGTCTTTACGGCGTCGAGGTCGGCGTAGATATCGGCGTGGTCGAATTCCACGTGGGTGAGGATGAGCGCGTCGGGAAAATAATGCAGGAATTTGGGGCCTTTGTCGAAGAAAGCGGTGTCGTACTCGTCGCCTTCGACGATGAACGAACGCGTGGGGCGAAGCTGGAAGCTCGTCCCGAAGTTTTCCGCGACGCCTCCGATGAGAAACGAGGGCTCGAGCGCGGGATTTTCGCGCGCGGCGGACTGGTAGATCCATGCCAGCATGCTGGTGGTCGTGGTTTTGCCGTGGGTTCCGGCGACAACGAGCGGCGAACGGCCGCAGAGGAATTCCTCACGCAGCAGCGCGGCCATGGAGGTGAAGGGAATGCGCTCGTCGAGGACGCGCTCGATTTCGGGGTTGCCGCGCGAGAGCGCATTGCCGATGACGACGAGATCGGGCGCGGGCGAGAGGTTCGATTCGGCGTAGGGCTCGAGGATGGGAATGCCGAGCGAGCGGAGCAGATCGCTCATGGGCGGATAGGCGGCCTTGTCGGAGCCGGTGATGCGATGGCCTTCGAGCTGCAACAGCCCGGCCAGCGACGCCATGGCCGTGCCGCAGATGCCGATGAGATGGATGTAACGGGGAGACGAGGTCACCGGGTCACCGCCGGTTCGAGGAGGGCGAGCGTGGGTTCATCGGCGAGGGTAAGCTCGGCGGTGACGCCGAAGGTGAGCGTGACGTTTTGCCGCGAAACGTGACCCGAGCGCAGGCCAATGGCAATGGGAATGTCGAGGCCGTCGAGAGCGCTGAGGATGGCGCGATCGAGGAGATCCGGCGCGGCGTCTAGAGAGGCGCAATCGAGCATTTCGCCGAAGATGATGCCGCAAACGCCGGAGAGCTTGCCAGCCACCCGCAATTGCCACAACATGCGATCGATCTGGTAGGGTTTCGCGCCGGTGTCTTCGAGAAAGAGGAGTTTGTTTTCCGTCGCAGGCTCCCAGGGCGTGCCGATGAGCGAGACGAGAATGCTGAGGCAGCCGCCACAGAGCGTGCCCGTGACGGATTTGCCCGCAGCGGGTTTGAGGACGCGGAGGCCTTCGGCCGGGCCGACCGTGTAAGGCTCGCCTCCCAATGCCGCACGAAAACTGTCCAAATGTATCCCGTCTGGAAGACAAAAATCGGCGGCGAGCATGGGGCCGTGGAAGGCGGGAAGGCCCAGCTGGTCTAAAAGATGCAGCTGGATGCCGGTGAGATCGCTGTAAGCGAAAAACGGCTTGGGATGGGCGGCAATGGTTGCAAGGTCGAGGCCGGAAAGCAGGTAATTCGAACCGTAGCCACCTCGCAGGGACATAACGGCGCTGGTAGCTGGATCGGAAAATGCGGCATGGAGATCGGCAAGGCGCTCGGCAGGAGTTCCGGCGAAGTAGAGCGGCTCGCGGAGGAGGGCGTTGGGTTCCGGTTTGGAGATGAAGCCGAGAGCGTGCAGAGCGCCGAAGCCGCGCTCGATGCGTTCAGGCTGCGCGGAGGAGGCGGGGGCGACGATGCCGATGGTCGCGCCCGGGGCGACGGGAAGTGGTTTTAGCGTGTCGTTCATACAATGCACAGCCCCCACGCTGGCGGCAAAAACAAAAACGCCGCGAGGGTGAGGCGTCTGGTATCCCTCAGGGGCTAAAGCCCCCTCATTTATTTTGCGTCATGTACGGCACGAGTAAACTCGTGCCCTGATACAAGACACCAGGTTGAAGGAAATTCTCCGCGGCCTCTCAACCCGTATCCCGATACAAAACCGATCCTCAGATTACACATTCACGAAAGAATTGCGCCAACAAGCGCGTTCGATCGGAGTTCACATGTCACCAGGCCTCTCCGCGGGCGATGAGCGCGGCGGGCCCCGTAAGGAAAAGTTCGCTGCTGGGTCCGCTCCACGCGACGGTTTGCGCGCCGCCGGGAGCGACCACGGTGAGCGGCGAACTGCAACGGCGCAGAGCCAGCGCGGCTGTGGCGGAAGCGGAGCTGCCAGTGCCGGAGGAAGAGGTGGGGCCCACGCCGCGCTCGAAGATGCGAATTTCGATCTCGTTCTCGCTCACAATGCGTACAAATTCCACGTTGGTCTGATGCGCAAAGTCGCGGTGGGTACAGATTTCGGCGCCTACGGTCTGCCAGGATTTGCCGGCGACGGTGAAGGCCGCATTGTCGACCAGGATCACGAAGTGAGGATTGCCGGTAGCGACTTCGACGCCGACGATTTCGGCGCCGCCGGAGAGCTGAAGCGTATGAGGCAGGAAGCGCGGCACGCCCATGCCGGTGGTAACGTCGACGGTGAAGGCGTCACCGGTGTGCACACTGTCGATGCGGCAGATGCGCGGGCCGGCGCCGGTAAGAATTTCGAGTTGATCTCCGGCATGCGAGCCGAGAGTTTCGGCCATCCACGCGGCCACACAGCGCGTGCCGTTGCCACTGAGCTCGGCGATGGAGCCGTCGGCGTTGTGCAGGCGAATGCGGCCGGAGTTGGGGCCGGTCCATACGAAGAATTCGATGCCGTCGGCGCCGATACCGGTGTTGCGCTGGCAAAGGCGGCGCGTGAGCTCGGCGCGATCGAGTTCTCCCGCGGCGTCATCTGTAACGATGAGAAAATCGTTGCCGCAGGCGTGGGCCTTGGTGAAGGGGATCAATCTTCCTCCCAACTGCATGATATAGGGGTCAGGGTTCAGGTGCCAGAGGTCAGAGATCAGAGATCAAGTATCGGGGGCCGATTTCGGGAATCGGTGCACAGATTGCCACGTGTGATGACAATCCTTCATCCGATGCCCCATGTCTTTCCAGGCACCTGACCCCTGAAACCTGATCCCTCATCGGATCTAAAACGAGCGGGACGGGACGGCATCGGGCCTTGGAGCGCCGGGTTTCGAATGCGGCGTGCGATGGAAGACCGCCGTAGAGCAATAGACCGTAGCCGACGGCTGGTTCTCGACGGTAATGCGGCCGGCAACGGCGAGTCCCTCGGGATGGGCCTTGACGGCGCGATCGACGTCGTCGCCGTCGAAGGCGACCACGACGGCCGCGTGGCTGGCGGGCGCTTCGAGGGCAGCGCGCCACAGGGCGAGATCGCTCTCATTGATGGTTTGGCGCAGGGGAATGCCGGTGAGCGCGACGATTTCAGGATAGGTTGAGGTGTTCATCAACACGGTGCCGCGGGGAAATGTGCTAAGCAGGTCCTGGAGGAGCGGGGGAATGGCCTGGTCGTAGGGCAGACGCGCGTCGAGGTTGTAGGTGCTTTCCGCGTAGACGATCGGTTCCTGGCGCAGCAGACCCACAGCATTGATTCCCGCGAAAACAAAGAGGAGAGCGAAGGCGACGTCGGGCAGGAGCTGCGCGATGCGCGGGCCCTGCCAGCGCTCGAGAACACCGGCCACGAAACGCGCGGCGAAGCCCACACCGAGAGCGAGAGCGGGGAGCAGCTCGAGTCCGTAGCGCGTGTTGTAGAAGGTGAAGGGCCACCATGCGGGAAAGAAGATGGGGACTGAGTCGTAAGCGACCGACCAGGTGTAAAAGGGCACGGGCAGCCAGAGGAGCAAAACCCAGACGAGAGCGCGGCGGTGCGACGTGGCCTTTTCTGCGAGCCATGCGGCGACGGAACCGAGTGCGGCGAGCGCGAGAACCAGATTGCCCCAGAAACTGACCCATGCGGGTGCGAGAACGGCGTCGAGTTCCGAGACTTTGAGGTAAAAGAGCAGCGCAACCCAGGGATTGTGCCAGCCGGGATGCGGCGGCCAGGCGCCGGACGTGGCGGTACGCAACTCGATGGCTTTGGCGGAAAACGGCCCGCGCGCGAAGTAGAGCCAGTCGCCAAAACAGACTGAGTTATAGACGAACCAGAGGATGGGCGCGGCGAGCACGGCGGCGCTGGCCAGCCAGAAGTAAGACGAGCGGCGCAGGCGGCCGCGCTTGAGCAACGCGAAGCCGATGCCGGTCCATGCAATGAAGGCGATGATCCAGCCGTCGTAGCGAGTGAAGATAGCGGCGATGAGCGCCGCGGCGACACAGACCTGCATGCGGCTTGAGGGCGTGGAGAAGATGTTCTGCAATGGTTTGCGCTTCACCTGCGGATCCCGGAGCCAGGCGCCGCGATGATGCGGACCGGCCGCAAAGATGCGCAAGGGCCGCCAGACGCGAAGGGCGTTGAAACCCGGAGCAGCGGGAGGTGGGGAAGGATGTGGGGGCAGCCGGTAGCTGGCAGCTTCAACCTCGTCGTTGAGGGAGGCATGCCACTCGACCATCCAGACCACAATCCAGATGGTCTCGCAGAGGAAGAGCGGCTCGGTCATGGCTGTGGTCTGCAGGTAGAGAAGGTTGGGATTGAGAGCGAAGAACACGAGCGCGAGCGCGGAGGGGGCAGGATTGAGCCAGTGCCGCGCCAGACGATAGATGCCGCCGCAGGAGGCGATGTAGGCAGATGCCGAGGGAACCACGCCGGCAAGACCGTTGGCCCACCAGGCGTAGTTCTGCACAAAGGGAATGAGGAGAATGTGCGGCAGCGGCAGCCACACCGAGCCGAGCTCGGAAAAGCGGGCGGTGCGCGAGTCGAAGACACGGCGGGCAATGTGGAGATGGGCGACGGCGTCGCCGTAGTTGAGCATCGCTGCGTGATTCCAGCTCCAGATGATGGCGGCGAACGAGGCTGCCATGGAGAAGGCCAGAACGAGCCAGCCTTCGACATTGGAGGCGCTACGGTCAGTCAAGGTGCGTGATCTCACGGAAGACGTTGAAGCGCGCGTCGATCTCAGGGCGCGAGAGCTGCTGCAGGCGCTCTGTGCCGAAACGCTCGCAGGCGTAAGAGCCCATCACACCGCCGTAAAACATGGCGTGCCGCCAGGACGCGGGCGTGAGAGTTTCCTGGGACGCAAGATAACCGAAGAATCCTCCGGCAAAGCTGTCGCCCGCGCCGGTGGGATCGATCACCTCTTTGAGCGGGAGGGCCGGAGCTCTGAAGGTGCGGAGCTCCTCCTTGCGGCCTTTTGGATTCGAGCTGTGGAACAACGTCGCACCGTACTCGCCGTGCTTGACCACCAACACGCGCGGGCCGAGGGCGATGACGCCGCGCGCAGCCTGTACGAGGTTGTTGGTGCCGGCCAGCATGCGGGCTTCAGCGTCGTTGATGAGCAGAATATCGAGACCTTTGAGGACTTCGAGGAGGGCCGGGCGATGGTCCTTGATCCAGTAGTTCATGGTGTCGCCGGCGACCAGCTTGACGGCGGGCATGGCGTCGCGCACGCGGCGTTGGAGGATGGGGTCAATGTTGGCAAGAAAGAGGAAGTCGGAGTCGCGGTAGGCGTCGGGAATTTTGGGTTCGAACGAGGCGAAGACGTTGAGTTCCGTGTTGTGGGTTTTGGCTTCGTTCAGGTTTTCGAGATACGAACCTTCCCAGAAGAAGCTCTTGCCGGGGGTGTGCTCAATACCGCGCGTGTCGATGTTGCGGGCTTTGAAGACGGCTTCTTGCTCCGGACCAAAATCTTCGCCCACCACGGCAATGACGCGCACATCGGTGAAGAAGCTGGCGGCGAGAGAAAAGTAGGTGGCAGCGCCGCCCAGGCAACGCTCGCGGCGGCCGGCGGGGGTTTCAATGGAATCGTAAGCAACGCTGCCGACGACGGTGATGGACATTGGGCGATCTCTCTCGTAAGTAAGGTTAGCAGGTGAGAGAGCGGAGTTAGCGGGGCTAGCGGAGTTGGCGGAGTTAGGTTCCCTTCTGCAGCTGCGGCTAGCTCCGCTTCGACCTACCAGCCAAGATACTTGCCGAACAGCAGCTTCAACTTCTCTTTCGCCTCGGCGGGAATGGCGTCGGGCTGCGTGAGCACGGCATACTGTGCAGCCGAGGCGCAGGCGCAGGTGCGCTCGCGCGGCATGGCGGCGACGGCGGCTTTGACGACCTTCGCTGCGTTGTCGGCGTTCTTGTGCAGCACAGCAACGATCTCCTCGACAGTGACGGCGTCGTGACCTTCGCGCCAGCAGTCGTAATCGGTGATCATGGCGATGGTGGCGTAGCAGATTTCGGCTTCGCGGGCGAGCTTGGCCTCCTGCAGATTGGTCATGCCGATGACGTCGGCGCCCCAACTGCGATAGAGGTGCGACTCGGCCTTGGTGGAGAACTGCGGACCCTCCATGCAGACGTAGGTGCCGCCGAGTTTGCCCACCACGCCTACGGCGGTGCAGGCATCGGCCGCGGCTTTGGCCACCGTGGCGCAGACGGGATCGCCAAAGGCCACGTGGCCCACGATGCCGTCGCCGAAGAACGTTGCGACGCGGTGGAAGGTGCGGTCGATGAATTGATCGGGAATGACGAAGTCGGTGGGCTTGTGCTCTTCCTTGAGGGAGCCCACGGCGGAGACGGAGAGAATGCGCTCGACGCCGAGCTTCTTGAAGGCGTAGATGTTGGCGCGGAAGTTGAGCTCGGAGGGAAGAATGCGATGGCCGCGGCCGTGGCGCGCCAGAAAGGCGACCTTGCGGCCCTCGAGCTCGCCAAGAACGAAGGCGTCGGAGGGTGAGCCGAAGGGCGTTTCCACGCGCTCCTCGTGAATGTTGGTGAAGCCGGGCATGGAGTAAAGCCCGCTGCCGCCGATGATGCCGATTTCTGCGCTTGACACGTCGTTCTCCTTGTTTTTCTCAGCTATTAGCTCTTAGCTGTTAGTTTTTAGCTTTGGCGTGAGGGAACGATCATTTCCTCTTCCGGCATAGACAGCTAAGAGCTAAAGGCTAACGGCTAACGGCCCGTTACCGTTGATCGATCAGGCGGATCGCTTCCATGAACACATCGCCGTCGATCGTCAAACTGTGCGCGCTGATCTTATCCATCGTATCCTGCGCGGTGTGGTGGTAGCTGTTGTTGGGCCCGTAGTCGAGGTCAATAATGTCAATCGACGGCACACCGCGCTCGACAAAGGCGAGGTGATCGTCCTCGACGTCCATCTCCTTCTGGAAAAAGTAGCGCTGGTAACCGAACTTCTTCGCCGCGTCGGCGACGAGCGAGACGAGCCACGCGGTGGAGTGGGCCTCGCGCTGGATGTCGAGATCCTTGTCGCCGATCATGTCGGCAAGGAGGAAGGCTTGGATCTGGTTGAGGGTGCCGTTGCGACCCCATTTGGCGGCAAGATGACGGCTGCCGTAGGTGGAGTCGGAGCGCGACCATTGCTGGATGGCCTCTTCGCCGTCGAAGAATACGAGCCAGACGGAGTAGCCGTCGAGTTTCCTGCCGGGCGCGTGGGCGGCCTGGGCGCGGAGCTGGTCGGCGATGGCCATCAGCAGGCCGGTGGTGGAAGCGCCGTCGTTGGCGCCGACAAAGTTGATGGTACGCAGCGGGTAGTTGGTTTCGTAGTGCGTGCCGAGCACGACGACGCCGGGCTTCTTGCCGGGAAATCGCACGATGAAGTTGCACATGGGCACGGGACCGATAGGCGTCGAGGCGGTGAAGGTGTCTTCTTCAAGCGCGTCGTGCGCGCGGAGGAAATGAGAGCGGAGGAACTCCTCGGCTTTGACGTGGCCGGGGCCAGTGGGCCAGCGCGGACCGATGGCGGCGAACGCGCGCGCGTATTCGTAGGCGCGGGCGCCGTCGAAGTGGGATTGAGCGAAGATGGAGACGGGCGTGAGGGGAAGTGCGAAAACTGCGGCGAGGGTGATGAAGGATCGTGCTGTCCCAGGTCTCAAAATCGAGACCTGGGGCACCCCTGTTCGTGCCGCAGCTCTCTTCCAAAACCAGAAAAACATCAACCCGCGGCCTCCTTTTTCTGCTTGCGTGCGGGATGCACCCACCAGGCAACGCCGATGCCGACGAGGTAGAGGGCCAGCATGGGGATGGCGTAGATGCACATCGTCCACGGATCGGGGCTGGGGCAGATGATGGCGGCGACAATGAAGACCGCCAGGATGGCGTAACGGATGTTCTTCCAGAGGAAACGCGGGCTGACAATGCCGAACATCGCCAGAAAGAAGATGAGGATGGGCAGTTCGAAGCTGATGCCGAGGCCAAGAATGATGGAGAGGAAAAAGCCGGTGTATTCCTCAATGGTGATGATGGAGTTGAAGTTCTTGCCGA